>OHMU01000868.1_pt1 | contig 10429 bp, 10 predicted proteins | sample 1569441 | NCBI WGS metagenome assembly OHMU01 (sample SAMEA3879527, study PRJEB24766) | human gut metagenome | biome: human-associated habitat; feature: feces | place: USA | collected 1985/1987 | reverse complement strand
CCGGGCACCCTCTCCCATCTGAGAGGGGTGATTTTGGTTAGGATGTTTAAAAAAGTCAGCCCCCACCTGTACTTCGGGTACCATCTCCCGTCGGAGAGGGGGATTTTTGTTAGAATACGTTGGTTTTTGTTATATTTTTGAATTTTGTAATATTTGCCTGGAAAAGAAGTTCTACGGTGCCGACGGGGCCGTTTCTGTGTTTTGCGATTATGAGTTCGGCTTTTCCTTTATTTTCTGAATCTTCTTTGTTGTAATATTCGTCACGGTAGATGAACATTACGATATCAGCGTCCTGCTCGATTGCGCCTGATTCACGCAGGTCGGAGAGCATTGGTTTTTTGTCCTGTCTTGATTCTACAGCACGTGAAAGCTGTGAAAGCGCGATTACGGGCACTCCGAGTTCTCTTGCGAGTGCTTTCAGGCCTCTTGAAATCGCGGAAACCTGCTGGTTTCGGTCGTCAGAGCTGCCGGAACCCTCCATAAGCTGCAAATAGTCGATTACGACGAGCCCGATTTCTTTTTCTTCCATTGCGAGGCGGCGGCATTTTGCGCGGATGTCCATAACGGTTGCGCCTGCGTTATCGTCTATATAAATCGGTGCGTCTGCGAAGATATTCATTGTTGTGGTGAGTTTTTCCCAGTCTTTTGCCTGCATCATGCCCGTTTTAAGTCGCTGTGTATCGACTTCGGCAACCGAGCAGAGCATACGGGTTACGAGCTGTTCTTTGGGCATTTCAAGCGAGAAGATTGCGACGGCTTTTTTTGCTTTAATTGCAACGTTTTGCGCAATATTCAACGCAAATGCCGTTTTCCCCATTGACGGGCGGGCTGCAAGGATTATGAGGTCGGATTTTTGAAGCCCGGAGGTCATCATGTCCAAATCATAAAAATCTGTAGGCACGCCGATAAGCTCATCGCGGTGATTGTAGCGGTATTCAATTTGCTCGTAGCTTGTTAAGACCAAATCTTTAACGGCAACCATATCCGTGGTCGTTTTTTGCTGGGAAATGTTAAAAATCAGCTTTTCTGCGGTATCGAGCGTTTTTTCTGTTGAATTGTTGTCATAGGCCATTTCAACGATTTCGGAACCGGCGTTTATGAGTTCTCTTTTTATTGCTTTTTCCTGCACGATTTTTGCGTAATATTCAACGTTTGCGGTTGTGATTACGTTCAGTGCAAGGTCGTTAATATATGCGCGTCCGCCGACTTTTTCGAGTTTGTCGGTTTCACTCAAGCGTTCGGATACGGTTACTATGTCGATTGCCTGATTTTTTGAAAAAAGATAGAGAATAGAATCAAATATAAATTTGTTTGCGGGTTTGTAAAAACTTTCCGGCTTAATCAGGTCAACGACTTTGTTCAGGCAGACCGGATTTGTTAAAATTGCGCCGAGAATTGCCTCTTCTGCGTCAAGATTTTGCGGCGGGAGTTTTTGAAGCTTTCCTTCCGAACTTTTTACCAAACTGTTTGCCAACTTTTTAACCTTCCTTGAACTGTTTAACATGATTATATTCTAAAATTTTTTCAAAAAAACCATGAATTGAGCTGTATGATGTATAATTTTACAAAAGGGGAGAAAAATGAACAAAATTAATAACGTCATAATCTGCGGTCTGGGCGCAATTGGAACGATTTATGCGGAAAAATTAAAAGGCTGTACAAATCTTAAAATTCTTGCCGATGAAAAAAGAGTTGAGCGTTACAAAAAAAATCCGGTAATTTTTAACGGGAAAAAATGCGGTTTTGATTTTATTTTGCCGGATGAGAAAAATTTTAAGGCTGATTTGATTATAATTTCCGTGAAAAATAGCGGGCTGGTTGACGCTGCGGCTTCGATTAAAAATTTTGTTGATGAAAATACGATAATTCTTTCTTTGTTGAACGGAATTTCGAGCGAGGAATATCTGGCTTCGATTTACGGTTGGGAAAAACTTTTATTTTCGTATTTTGTCGGCCACACAAGCACCCGCAAAGGCGCTGAAATTACCTTTGACGGGGTGGGCGAGATTGTTTTTGGAGAAAAAGAAAATTCTGAATTTTCTCAAAAAGTTTTGGCAGTAAAAAATCTTTTTGATGAAACAAAAATTGATTATTCGATTCCGGAAGATATGGAATATTCGATGTGGAAAAAATTTCTTGTTAATGTCGGCACAAATCAAGCTTCGGCGATACTTGGCGGGGCGTACAAACTTTTTCAAAATTCAGAAAAATCCATGAATCTTGCGAAAAATTTCATGAAAGAAGCGCAAAAAATTGCAGAAGTTTCCGGTGTAAAAAATACGGAAAAAATGCTCGATGAAGCATTGGAAATTATAAATTCAATGCTGCCCAAAACAAAATCATCAATGCTTCAGGATGTAGAATCGGCGCGCAAAACAGAGGTTGAGATTTTTGCCGGGAAAGTGATAGAAATGGGTGAAAAATTTAATATTCCAACGCCTTATAATAAAATTGCGTTTGAAATTATCAGTGCGCTGGATGAAAAATCAAGTTTGAAACTTTGATTATGACCGGCTTCACCGGAGATTCTGAATCAAGTTCAGAATGACAAACATTAATGAAATTTTGTTTGGAATTAATATTAATATAACTTAATTAAGAATGTAAATTCTCTTGCAATTATTCTAAGAGAACGGGCATGGTCAATTGTAAAACTAATTTTACAAACAATTTCTTGTAGTGAAATTTTTACGAAGTTATGATAATTAAAACGAACCAACGAAAGGAGTGATGGCACAAGGTTTGATGTCGGGCAAAAGAATTGGGGATAATTCAAAAAAATGTCTGAAGGAGTTGAACCAAAGGATTTGGAAAAAAGAAAAAGATTAGGAATTGGATTTTTTTTAACAGAATTTTCTGTAAAAGCTGAGAGATTTCAGCAAAAAACATTAAAAGCTTAAAAAAGCAAAAAAATTTTTGGGAGGCTGCGTGCCTTGAGGAGATAGGGTTTATAGATTTGTTAAATTTTAATTAAAAAAGGTTCTGATTTTTACAGAACCTTTTAATTTTTAATCCAATATTTTTACTTCGCCCGTATCAAATTTAAAATAAGCTCTGACGATATCGAGTTCGCCTGCTGCGTAGGCTTTTCGCAGGAGTTCGGAGCGTTTTAGGAGCTTTCTTTTTTTTACGAGCGTGTAATCGAGTGCGAGTTCGTTGTAGCATTCGGTTTCGTGGTCGATAATTTCGTATACTGATTTTATCAGCAGGCCGAATTTTTCCGGTTCTGCCGGATAGGTGCTTTTTGCTGCTTTCATTACTCCGCAATCGTCATGGCTCATTACTATTACGAGCGGTACTTTTAATTTTGCAACAGCATATTCAACTGATTCTAAAATATTGGGCCCGATAACCGCGCCGGCTCCGCGGACAACAAAAAGATCGCCCAGTCCTTTGTCGAATATTAATTCCGGAACAACCCTTGAATCGGAGCATGTCAAAACACACGCAATTGGCGATTGGCTGTTTTGGAGGGCTTTTAAGGTTTCAACGGTTCTGTTTTTTGCTGTTGAAATTCCGTTTACAAAGTTTTTGTTGCCTTCTATGAGCGAATCCAGTGCTTTTTTAGCTTTTTCGTTCATTTCTTTAGTCCTCTGTTTTATGTTAAGCGATTATTCTGCCGGTTTTTCTTCTTTTTCTATATTTTTGACTTCTTTTGCTTTTACCGGTTTGGAATTTGCTATTTCTGTATTGTCAACGGGCATGGATTTTGCGGCTTTTTTGATGCCCTGTTCTTTTTCGAGCTGTTTATTGATTATGATGGTTTGAGCGACCATTACGATGTTGCTGGCAATAAGATAGAGCAAAACACCAGCCGGAATCGGGAAGAAAAGGAAAGTTGCCGTAAGCATTACTGGCATCATTGTTCCCATTGTTTTTTGCATTGCTTCCTGCTGGGGATCCATCTGGGCTGTTTTGTTGACCTGTGTCATTATTTTTTGCGACAGGAACATTGTAATACCGAATATCACGATAAGAATAAATACGTCATAGTGGAAAGCGGTTTTTGCTGCAATTGTCGGAACATGGGCAATAAGCAGGTCGCCATCGGATTTAAATGTGACATCTTCGACTTCTCTGGTGCTGTTATCGGTTACAATTGCTTTTACTTCGGTGATTTTTTTCAATTGTGAGTAATCACCGTTAAGGTTGTCGCGGCTGATTTTCATATCAATCGGTTCGCCGGGGGTGATTTTTCCGAGAACGTCCACATTGTTCTTTTTAAGTTTTATTTCGCCGAGTTCTTCGTTTCCTGCGTAGAATTTTATTTTTTTGCCGACTGTAAATTTGTCGTTGGGCGAAACGGAGAATTTTCCGTCGTTAGAAACGCCTGCGTTGCCTTTCAAGGTTGCGTCAAGACGATTTATGAACAGAAAATTCGATTGGCCTGCCATTGAAATGAACTGCGGGCTCATCAAAGACGAATATAAAAGGATAAAAATAGGAAGCTGGATAAGCATAGGCAGGCAGCCGGCCATGGGGTTGAAATTATGTTCTTTGTAAAACTCCATCATTTTTCGCTGCGCAGTTTGCGGGTCGTTTTTGTACCTGTCCTGAATAGCTTTCATTTTTGGCTGGAGAAGCTGCATTGTTTTCATTGAACGCTGCTGTGAAACGCTTGTCGGCCAGAGGGCAAGTCTTATTATCACGGTCAGGGCGATGATTCCCATCCCGTAGCTTCCGAATATATTGCTTAAAACTTTCAAAAAGTCTATTGTTAGTACTGTTAAATCCACCTTATTCTCCTCAAGTTAATTTATTTCTTTATAATGCAATATTGTAAAACAAACATGGGCAAATGTGTTGTAATTTCTTTTGTTTTTTAGGGAATTATCAAATTTTGCGTAAAAAGTTTATAATATTCTTTTTTCGAGCTCGATTCGCTGCGCTCATAGGCTGCGAAAAAAGAATATTATAAACTTTTTGCTGTGGAGAATTTATGCGGGGTAGTGTATTGTAAATAATCTGTATTTGGCTTAATATCTACATAATTCTAAACGCTAAATTAAGGAATGTAGTTATATGAAAATTGTTGTTTTTGGTGCCAGTGAGATAGGCTATCTTATTGCAACGGAATTCTTTGAAGACCATGACATTACCATAATCGACAAGGAAGAAAATAAGACAGCTGCGCTCAGCAAGCTCGATATAAGCTATATTGAAGGCAACGGTTCTAATATTAACACGCTAAAATTTTTATTGCCTGTACGCAGTTTGATGAGGCAAATATTGTTGCCTGCCTTACCGTAAGCAGGCTCAGCTGCGCAAAAACGGTTTGTTTTGTGAGCACGCCGGAATATATTGAGTCAATGAAGCTTTTGAAAAACACAAAATATGAAATGATTGACTTTATTATCTGGCCGGAAGAGCTTTTGACGCAGGAAATTTTTAGAATTATTACTGTTCCCGAGGCTGTTGATGTTGAAAATTTTGCACAGGGCAAAGCAAGGCTGCTGGAATACAGAATTAAAGAAAATTCGGAGCTTTTAGGCAAAAAACTCAAGGATTGCAGATTTCCTGAAGATACTCTTGTCGTGGGGATTACGCGGGATTGCAAACTTTTTATTCCGGACGGCGAAACTGCGTTTGAGCTGAACGACAAAGTCATTTTTATGGGCTCATCAACCTCGCTGGATATTCTTGCGAATATGATTTTTGAAAATACTTCAAAAGTCAAAACCGCATCCATCATCGGCGGCGGAAGTGTCGGGCTTATGCTGGCGCAGAATCTTGAAAAAGTCGGAATCCGGACAAAAATCATTGAACGTGATTACAAACGCTGCGAAGATTTAACGGAGGAGTTAAAATCCACGCTCGTTTTATACGGTGACGGCACGAATCTTGAGCTTTTGGAGTCAGAGGATATTGCGCTTTCTGATGTTGTTATCAGCGTTACGAACAATGATGAAAAAAACCTGCTCTGTTCGCTTCTTGTTAAGCAGCTCGGGGCAAAACGCGTTATTACAAGGGTTTCTAAGTCGGCAAATATTGCGCTTTTTGAAAAAGTCGGCATTGATGTTGCGCTTTCGCCAAAAGAGGCTTCAATAAATGAGATTAAAAATGATTTGATTGAAACAGATGTGGAAATCCTTGCTACTGTTGAACAGGGGCAGGGCAGAATCATCGAAACAAATATTTCTCCCGAATTTCAGGAGCGCCGGATTATGGATTTGAATCTTCCGGCAAAAGCGATTATTGCAATCATTCAGCGGGGTATGCAGGTTATTATTCCGAAAGGCACGACCGTTGTTAAGCCCTGTGACCAGCTGATGGTGTTTACAAACGAAGAAAACTGCGCGAGAGTTAAGGAATTTTTTAGGAAATAATGAGATTAACTTATGTTTTTATAGCTTTAGGTTTGATTTTACGCTGCATTGGGCTGGTAATACTGGTGCCTGCGGCCGTTGCAATTTATTATAACGATTATTCTTCAATTCTGCCGTTTGTTACGGCTTCTTTTGTTTCAATTGTTTTAAGTTTGTTTTTCAGAAAAAAATCCTCGACTTTTGAGAGCCTGAATGACATCAAAAAATCGGAAGCGCTTTTTATTGTTGCGGCTGCGTGGTGCATGTTTGCGGTTATTGCGGCAATTCCGTATTATTTTTACGGATTTTCGGTTCTTAACGGGTTGTTTGAGGCGGTTTCCGGGATTACAACGACGGGTGCGACTATTTTAACGAGTTATGATTATCCGCATGCGTTGTTTTTCTGGCGTTCAATGAGCCAGTGGCTGGGCGGTATGGGGATTATCGTGCTGTTTATTGCTGTATTGCCCCAGTTTGCGGTTGCGGGGCGGCAGATGTTTTTTGCGGAGGCTCCGGGCCCTACCGAGGACAAAATTACTCCCAGAATCCGTCATACAGCGACTGCATTGTGGGGATTGTATGTTGTTTTAACGATTCTTGAGATAATATTTTTGAAATTAGCGGGAATGCCTTTGTTTGACGCTTTTTGCAATTCGTTTTCTTCAATTGCGGGCGGAGGTTTTTCGCCTAATGCGGCAAGTATTATGGGTTATCACTCAACTGCGGTTGTCTGGATTGTTGCGATTTTCATGTTTTTTGCAGGTACGAACTTTTCTTTGATGTACAGCGCTTTTACCCAGAAAAATCTTTTACTTTTCTGGAAAAATGATGAATTCAAGCTTTATTTTGCAATAATTTTTACTTTTAGCGCGCTTATTGCATTTGTTTTGTATGCGCACAATTCATATCCGCCGTTTAAAGCAGTAACTGACGCATTTTTTCAGGTTGTGAGCGTCATAATTACGGCAGGTTTCGGGTCTGTGGATTATGCGAAATGGACGCTGGACGCAAAATTGCTGTTGTTTGTTTTGATGTTTGTGGGCGGCTGCGCGGGTTCTGCGGCTGGCGGTTTGAAAGTTGTAAGGGTTGCGTTTATGTTTAAGTATTTGCGGCGCGAAATCGCCAGAATTCTTCATCCGTCGGGGGTTTTTCCTATAAAACTCAACAAAACAATAGTTGCGCCCGATGTTGGTGCGCAGATGATGGCTTTTATTGTTTTTTATTATGTAATTTTCGCAGTTTCTGCATTTTTGATTTCATTGATTGAAAAAAACACGCTTATTGGCGTAACCGGAAGCATTGCAACGCTGGGAAATATCGGCCCCGGATTCGGTGTAATCGGGCCTATGGGGAATTTTGATGTTTTGCACCCGCTTTCCAAGGTAATTTGTATTTCAAATATGATTGTCGGCAGGCTGGAATTAATTCCGTTTTTGGCAATGCTCCATCCTGATTTTTGGAAGATTAGATAAAGCTGATTTATTCACCGCGGTGGCTGAGGAGGTCTTCAAACTCCGCCATTGTTTCCATTCCGACTGTTTGTTCAAGTGCTGCGCGTTTTGAGAGAAAATCGGATTTTGCTGTGTTTTGTTTTTGCAAAGCAGCTCTGTAATATGCGTCAGCAAGGAGAATTTGTTCACGCGAGCCGGTTTCGGAGATTGTGTTGAATTGTTTTTGGCGTTTTAGCACGATTTCGTCTGTTTTCATAAGCGCGCCGCGCGCGGACATGTAGTCAAAATAGTAATTGCAGATTTTTCTTTGTAGTTCTTCGATTTTTCGTATCAAAACAACCATGTCTGCGTCATTTACTTTTGTGAACCGGTAATTTAATTCTTTTTCGCTTGTAGCAAAATTTCCGAGCACCGAGCTGCCCATTAAAGCGCCGATTGCGGCAACTGGATTGCCGACGCCTATTCCGGCGAGGCTTCCTGCGGTTGCAATCGGTTTAATTATTTTTTTTACTATGTTTTTGTCGGGTTTATCTTCGTCGGGGTTGGAAAGTTTATAAATAATGAATTTTACAGTTTCGCTGTGCTGCGCTGCGCCGACCCAGAGTAGTTTTATGTCGTTGACGGTGTTTCCTGAATCAAGTTCTGCGTCATCGGCAACTTCTTTTGCGATTTTTTTCAGACTTAAATCCGCATAAGTTAAATCTTTTGCGCCTGTGTTTTCTTTATAGGCTGCGTCTTTTGTTTTTATTTCTTTTTTGCTGCTTTCAACAACTTTGTATGCTTTTTCGGGCGTATGGCCGGTTCCGAGGCGTTCTGCCGGCGGTTTCGGGGTTGTCATTTCGTCGATTGTTATTGAAAAAGCTGTTTGTGCAAAGCAGCCTAGCAAAATGAGGAGTGAAAACAGTTTTTTTATCATTTTTTGCCTCCATCCGCTGTTTTAGGCTGGTTTTTAGGCTCATTCGGGTTGAAAAGTTCGTCTTTGAAGACGTATTGATAGAGATTCAGGTTTTCAACCGTTTTTTTGCCCGCAAGTCTTTGCAAATCCATCTGATATTTTTTCGCCTGCTGCATAAGGCGGTATTCTTCGTAAAGCAGGTCATCATACATTGACGAGGAAACAACTATTTCCATCTCGTCGTTATTTTTCAGGGCTTCCGAGTAGTTTTTGTTGTACAAAACAAGCTGCTGGCGGGTTTCTTTTATCTGGACAAGAACCGCTTTATAGTTGTAATAGGAGTTTATAATCGTATCTTGCAGGGATTCAATCATTCCGGCGAGCTCAATCAGCTCTGTGTCCGTCATCGGGGTTTCCTGCGGGTTGTTTTTGTTGTTTAGATAGCTGTTTGCGAGGCGCCCTGTTGCGTATGAGGCGGATTGCACCATGTAGTTTGAGCCGAAAAGCGATGGAACAAAGGATGCACCGCTTATCAAGGCTGAAACGGATTTTGCCATCAATGATGAATGAAATCTCTGCTGCTCGGGCGGTGCGGAGAGTTTGCGCATGGCGAATTTGATAATATTGTTGTTTTCGACAGTTGATTGCCAGAGGTTTTCAATATCTTCAAGGTCTTTTTTCTGCTGCTGGGCAAGGAGTTCTTTCATTGCCTTATCTTTGTCCATAAGCAGGTTTTTTTCGTCATGGGTGACTTTGGGGGTCATTTTAATTTTGTTTTTTTCTACCCCGTCAAGCCCGATTTCTGCGGCTGTTACGGAATTTGCCAGTATAATTATAAATATTAAGACGATAAACTTTTTCATAAAATATCCTATAATAAACTTATAGCATACAAAAAGATTTTCTTGTAATTAAAGGGTGAAAAATGTCAGATTTTGAAAAGATTGTTTACGAATTTTCTAAAATTCCGTCTGTTAAGGCGATTGCGCTTGCAGGTTCGGTTACGTCGGGCACTGCCGATGAGGATTCGGATTTTGATGTTTACATTTACACGGAGGAGGAAATTCCTCTAAAAATAAGGCAATGTATCGCTGAAAAGTACTCAAAATCGCCCTCTTTGGACAACAGGTACTGGGAAACCGGTGATGAGATGATTATTGCGGATTCAAATAAGGGGCTGGATATCATGTATCGCAATCCTGAATGGATTGAGGGGGTTATAAAGAGCGTTTATGACGAGAAAACCGCGTGGCTGGGCTATACCACGGCTTTTTTGCACAATATTGCCTCATCTGAGGTACTTTATGACCGTGACGGATGGTTCGGGGATTTAAAAAAGAAAATTTCTGCCGGATATCCGCAAGAGCTTGCGCAGGCGATTATTAACAAGAATTTTATCCTTTTAAAAGATAAAAAATATGCTTCTTTTTATGAGCAGATAAAAAATGCGCTTAAACGGCGCGATTATATCAGCGTAAATCACCGGCTGACGGCGTTTTTGGCGAGTTATTTTGATGTGCTTTTTGCGCTGAACAGGGTTTATCATCCCGGCGAAAAGCGGCTTATGGCTTATGCAAAGAAATTATGCAGCAAGCTTCCCGAAAGGTTTGAGGAGGATTTTTCAAGGCTTTTTGAGTGCGGGCATGATGAAATTTTAGGAATTTTGGATTCTCTGGTGGAGAATTTGCGTGTGATTTTGAAAAGCTCGTAATTTGCGAATTTTGCCTTGTAAACGGTTTATTTTATTTCCTGAACAGGGTTGTTCAGGGTCAGGTCAA
>OHMU01000867.1_pt1 | contig 10446 bp, 7 predicted proteins | sample 1569441 | NCBI WGS metagenome assembly OHMU01 (sample SAMEA3879527, study PRJEB24766) | human gut metagenome | biome: human-associated habitat; feature: feces | place: USA | collected 1985/1987 | reverse complement strand
GGGATTCTTGTCCTTGTCCACTCTGGGGATGAGCAAAATCAGCATCACCACGTAATAGAGAAGCTCGGATTCTCTCGTGGGAAAGCGCAGCTGCGTTCCCGGTATGAACAAGCCGGTGCAGCAGCCGCTGAGAATGCAGTTGACCCGTGCGCACATAACCGTGAAGATCATACACGGGGTAAACACATCGCAGACCGCGCCGTAGGGCCGCTTTGTAAGTTTGGCTCCCAGCCAATAGGCCACGGGCATGAAGAACACGCCGCCAAACAGGCTCATGTTGCCAATGTCTCCGCTTTCCAGAAACGCGAACACCTTCACGCTCAGAACGCCGACAAGCGTGTGCAGCACCGAGCACACGATCAGCGCATACCATCTCATCCGAAGACGCTGCCGCATCCTGTACAGCCAGAACATGTTAAACAGTGTTCCAAGAATCAAGAGCAGCAGCAGGCTGTGTTCTCTCAGCCAGATCCACACAAGATTCAGCAGACTCTCCTCCTTTTCTTCCTCTCATTGTCCGTGGGGTATGGCACTTTTCGCACCATACCCCATGGCCCGACCTTATTTATCTCACCATCTTGCCGTCATCCGCGAAGTTGTAAAGTCCCGCGGGCAGAAGGCCGTTGGTCAGCGTGACCCAGTAGCTTCTGTCGTGCACGACCTCCGCATTGGAGGTCTTGACGTAGTAGTAATCTCCGTCCAGCCGAATCAGGCCCGCTCCGGTCAGTGCGCCGTTCTCGTAGTAGTAGAGGCTGCCGTTTTCCGCCACGATGCCGTTTTTCACTTCCGGATCAGGTTCGGGCTTCGGGTCGGGATCGGGTTTCGGGTCGGGATCGGGTCTCAGAATGGGGAGAATCGCGCCGATACTGGAGCTATCCTCTCCCAGCGCTTCTCGGTAAGCCTTTTCCGTAAACACACCCTTCTCGATCAGTGTCTGTGCCAGCGTCTTGCCGCCGGATTTGAATTTCGTCTCCAGCAGCGCCCAGATCACGTCAACGGCGTTGCCGCGCGTATACTCGCCGCTGTTTGCGGGCACGACCGGCAGGCCGAGCTTTTCCGCCAGCTCTGCCGCCTTGTTCCATGTAAAGTCCGTGTCGTCCTCATATTGCAGCAGACGCAGAACCATCGTCAGGAACTGTGCTTCCGTCACGAGCTTGCCGTAGCCAAAGAGCGTTTCGCTGACGCCCTTGACAAGCGCATTCTGATAGCCGTAGCCGACATAAGGGCTGGCCCAGGCCAGAACGTCCGTAAACGGATGCTCCGGGTTCTTTTCCTTCGCTTCCGCTTCCGCGCCGAGCAGGCGGACGATCAAGGTGATCGCCTGTTCGCGCGTCAGCGTCTTTTCCAGCTCGAAGCCCTTGTTTGTGCCCTGAAACAGGCCAAGGGTCTTCAGCGCTTCGGCCTTCTGCAGCGTCGTGTAGCTATGGCTGCTTCCGGCGGCCAGCGCCGGAACACAGCTCAGGAGCATCGCAAGCAGCAGCAGGACTGCAACGCAGGATTTATAAATTCGTTTCATAAATCAGTCTCCATTCCAAAAATAGTGCGCCGGGCATCAGCCGGAGAACGGCAGATATCCGGCGCTTTTGCGGGAGGTTCTTTATTCCAGTGGGGTGATCGTCTCAACGTCTCCGTTCAGGCGGGAACGCTCGGCCGCAAATACCAGACGGGTGTTTTCGCAGGAAATGCCAATTTCGCTGACCTCGTCTGCGGTTTTTGCGCCAGTCATGTAATCATAGAGCGCGTTCACGATACCGGGGTCGCCGCCGCCGTGACCGCCGACCAACGTGCCGTCCACGCGGCCATTGGTGTGGATGGTTTCCCACCAGCGGCCCTCAAAGTGGAAAATGCGAATTTCGTCACCCTCGAAGTCGAGGAACATCTCGCCCTTTGTACCCATGATGTTGGACTTTCGGCCGTTGTAGTTAAAGCAGCTCATGGTGAACGAGGCTGTGGATTTGTCGTCAAACTCCATGTTCACAACCTGATGATCGACTACGTCGTTGTCGCACTTGAAGACACATTTGCCATACTGCGTATGACGAAGCGTAAATTCCACATCCGCGTCGGTGGGGTCGACCTTGCCGGTGGAGGTGGTACGGAACCACATATTCTTTTTGTCATCCAGATACAGCCGGACGGCGTTATACGGGCAGGTTTCCGCGTGCGGGCAGCCGTCAATGCAGCGCTCCGGCGCGTCAGACGGGGCATTTTCGCGGCGGAAATATTTGAGCGACCCGAACGACTGGATCTTCGTGCATTTTTTCTTCATCAGCCATTGCAGCAGGTCAATGTCGTGGCAGGACTTGGCCAGCAGCATGAAATTGCTTTTTGCCGTGTTGCCCCAGTTGCCGCGGACAAAGCTGTGGCTCTGATGGATATTACCGAGTCCTTCCGTATGGACGATCGTCACGATATCACCCAGCACGCCCTCGTCGATCAGCTGCTTGACGCGCGAATAGAACGGCGTATATCGCAGCACATGGCAGACCATGAACTTGCGGCCGTATTTGCGCGCCTGATTGAGCAGATCGACGCATTCGTCCTCCGTGCGCGCCAGCGGTTTTTCCAGCAGCACATCATAACCGTCCGCCAGCGCTTTCATTGCCGGCTCATAATGCATACTGTCTTGTGTCGCAATGACCGCAAGATCGGCAAGCCCTGGCTGCGCCAGCAGCTCCTGCCAGGTATGGAAAACGTGACTGTCCGGGAGGTTATGCTTATTCTGAATGTTTCTGCGATGGTTCTCGTTCGGATCAGCAACGGCAACAACGCGAAATTTTTCCGGCAGCGTCTTCATGATATCGGTGTAAATTTCGCCGCGGTTGCCTGCGCCAATCAGCGCAACGGTAAAGACTTTCATTGAGCTCTCTCTTTCGCTTTCTTCTTTTCTTCTGCTTTCCCACGCGGAAGGATCGGGATAATCTATACCGTACATCCGGCCAACCAGCGTATAGCGCTGCATCGCATACCGATTCTCCTCCAGATGTACCAGCCGGTCGGCCTCCGGCGGATTGACCGAGTAGACGGCCGCGCCATAGGGCGCATCGCCGAAGGTATTCCGGCTGACGGTGAAATGCTCATTGCCCGTCACGTGGGAGATTCGCCACAGGAAAATGTGGTGGCCCATCGGCTGCGGCCAGATCTCCGACCGGCGCGGCATCGTCTCGCCAAGCCTGGAGAAGCCCTCACCGGCGTCCTCGCAGACGTTGTCTGTGAACTCTGCATATGTCGGCAGAAGATCGCGCTGCTCATAGGCCGCCATGCCGCAGCGGCGGAACGTATTGTTCCGAATCAGGAAATGGTACGCGGGATTGCAGTCCGCGCCGCCCTGATGCGTGACGGCGGAATCGTAGATATCGTCGAACACGCAGTGCTCGACCTCAACGTTTTCCGCCACGTTCCAGCACTCAAAGGCGTTGCCGAAGCGGATCTTCTGGTCTTTATCCCAGACGGCGCCGCCGATCTTGGCAAACCGGCAGTTCTTGATGCGCAGATTCCGGCCGCCCTCCTCGCCCGCAATGCCGTGCAGGCCGTTGTTGCGGAATTCCAGATCGGAAATGACCATGTCGTGTCCGCAGTGCGCCAGCCAGCGGTATTGCGATGTGGCACATTCAATCGTCTTGTAGAAAATAGCGGGGTTTTCGTGCGAATAAACCAGCAGCGTATGATCCTCTGCAAGCGGGAGTTGCTGAATGGAATATCCAAGGCAGGAATCAAACCAGTCGCCCTGCTCGCAAAGCTCCTCGCGTGTCCAGCGCAGCGCGCCGCACGTGCCGTCGCCGTAGATCAGGTTGGCCGTCTCACCGGAAAGCATGCCGGTAAACCGCCAGATGCTTCCGCCGACGTTTTCCCATTGTGCCGGGTCGGAAAGGCTTTGGGAGCCGCAGAACACAGGCGGTTCACCCTCGCCATACGCGCCGTAATGGATGGGATGCTCCCAGCGGCCGGACGGATTTTGCAGCGGCCCGCGGAACACGCTGCCGCGCCGGAACAGGACGGTATCATCCGGCTGAAGCAGCTCCGGGTGCTGCGTCCGGAACGGCGTTTCGGGACGCAAGCCGTCATTTTCGTCGCATCCGTTTTGAAAATCAATAAAATATGTCGTCATTTTAACACTATTTTTTCAATAATCAGGAAAAAACTTATAGGAAAAGCGGAAGAGACGGAACGCCTCTTCCGCTTTTGGTTAGATGCTTACCAGGAAGTGATATTGTTGGCCTCAATGTAGGCGTTGAGCTGGTTCTGGAACTCGGTGACAAGCTCTTCGATGCCTGCGTCCTTACGGGCAGCCATATAGTTGTTATAGAGTTCTTCCCAGTTGTCGCCTGCAACGCCGTTGTCAATCTGCGGGCCATACTCGTAGTACACGTTCAGGATGCTCGCGCAGATACCCTCGACATTCGTTCTGTCGAACGTGAAGTTCAGGAACGGGTTGACCTGAGCGGTTGCTTCCAGCGCTTCCAGATCGGCATAGTAGTTGGGATCGGTGCCGTTGTTGATGAGCGCGTTCTTGCAGGAGCCGATGATCCATCTCTGGATGCCGTAGCTGTCGTCCGCCGTGGGGCTGGCACCGACATAGCTGGTGGTGATGGTGCCATCGGCGTTCTTGGTGTAGTCCTCGCCCTCGATGCCGTAGATCAGCGTGTTGTACAGGTCGGGCTGGGAGTAGATCGCGTTGAGGACCATCATGGCGCGTTCGGGCTCATCCGCGCAGTACGGGATGGCGTAGGAGGTATCGCCGCCGAGAATGAGGTAGGCGTTCTCTTCGATGGGCAGGTAGGTCATGTCCATACCGGCGTCTGCAATCGCTGCTTCCTGATCGGCCTCGGTCAGATACGGATCGCAGCTGAAGACATAGGTGGTGTCGGTGATCTCACCGTTCTTCGGGGTCGTCAGCGTGGAGGTGTCAACAGACATGATATCGGAGCGGATGTAGCCTTCCTTGTACCAGTCGGCCATCGTCTTGGCGTACAGCTTGTAGTGTTCGCCTGCAACGCCGTCCTTTACGGTGAAGGTGCCGTCGCAATAGGTGATGCCGATCTCAGCACCACCAACGCCGAGGAAGGAATACATGCCGTTGTACATGGACCAGCCAAATGCACGGCCGGTGTTGATGCCAGCGCCGAGCTTGCCGGCTTCCTTCGCAGCAGCCAGATATTTGGTCGCCTGATCCAGAACAGCCTGGAAGTCTTCAATGCCGGAGTAGTTGTTGCGCCACTTGTTCAGCGCTGCCTCGGTATCCTCGATCCAGGTGTCGCCTGCGAGCTCTGCGATCTCAGTCACGACGAGCCAGCCGCGGCGCTCGCCGCACAGGCCCTGCCAGCTGGGCAGATAGTAGATGTTGCCGTCGGCGTTGCGATGGATTTCAACAACGTTCTCGCCGAGAACGTCAACGATGCCCTGGCCGTACTCTGCGAGCAGATCGTCGAGCGGCATCAGGTTGCCATCGGCAATGTTCTGCGGCTTGTTGATCAGCCAGCCGGTCCATGCGAGGTCAACGCCTTCGCCGGAAGCCAGAACCTGAGAGAACTTTTCGCTGTACTCATCGAAGGAAACGTCGATGAATTCAACCGTGGTGTTGGGAACGTACTGCTGGAGCTGCTCGTTGAACGCAGCCCATACCTTATCGGAGTTGGCCTGCTTGCCGGCGCCGGTGATCATGAGCTGAATGGTCTTCTGCTCAAGCGCGGGCGCGGCAGTCTCTTCGGGAGCTTCAGGGGTTTCGGTGTTGTCGGTGGTTTCCGCCGGCTCAGTCGTGGCGGGGGTTTCGTCCGCAGCGGGAGTCTCAGCAGTCTTGCTACAGCCCGCCAGAACGATGCTCAGAACCATGATCATGGCAAGGAGCAGGCAAATGGTTCTCTTTTTCATGATATCCTCCTTAGATTTTAGGTGATATGGGGTGTCGTTTTCTCTTGTAAACGCCTCAAAACGCGGTACCATTCGTTTTCAGGCATACAATTCATAAAACAGGCTGTTCTCTCAGCCCTTGACTGCGCCAATGGTAAGACCCTGTGCGAAGTATTTCTGGAAGAACGGAAACACGACCAGCATGGGGCCTGCGGCGATGACGCACATGGCGAATTTCAGCGATTCGCTCGGCAGCATGCTCGTGTCCAGCGAAACGCTGCCGGACATCATGGGATTATTTGCAAGATTCTTCATGAACTCCGCCTGATCCATCATGCGCTGTAAGAGATATTGCAGCGTATAGAGGCTTTCGTTGCGGATGTAGATCATGGACGTTGTATAGTCGTTCCAGCGGGCAACCAGCGCCATAAAGCCAAGGGACGCAAAAACGGGCGTGGACAGCGGCAAAACGACCGAAAAGAAGATGCGCAGCTCACTCGCGCCGTCCAGATACGCCGCCTCAAACAGCGTCTCGGGCAGACCCTTGAAGAACGTCCGGAATACCATGGTGTTCCACGCGCCGCCGGTGATGCCGGGCAGAATGTAGATCCAGATGGAATCCGCCAGCTTATAATACTTGGCGAAGATAATGTAGTTCGGAATCATACCGGCGCCGAAGAGCATGGTGAAGAAGATAAAGACCGTGATGGGCCTGCGGAAGCGGAAGTTGCTTCTGGAAAGCGGATAGGCTGCCAGTGCTGCGACGAGGCTGCTGAGAACCGTGCCGACCACAGCCTGAAAAATGGTCACGCCGTAGGCGCGCAGCACGCGTGTTCCGCTGGAAAATGCCGACTTGTACGCGTCGAGCGTAAAATCACGCGGCAGCAGGGAAAAGCCGCCGGAGGTCAGGGCCTGTTCGCTGGTGAATGACGCTGAAATGACGACGATCAGCGGAAGAACAAAGCAGGCGCACATCAGGAAAAAGAAAATATACACAAAGCGCTTGAACGCCCTGTCGCGGCTGTGCTTGATTTTCGGATTCATAAGATTCTCCCTTCCGCTTAAAACATCGAGTTGTCCGGGGAGATCTTCTTGACGATCCAGTTGGACAGCAGAACAAGGAACATACCCACAACGGACTGAATGAGGCCCGTCGTCGCGCCGATCGCATAGCTGGATTCCTGCAGGGAACGATAGACGTAGGTGTTCAGGATATCCGTCGTTGCGTACAGCGTCGAGGTATTTCTCGGGATAACATAGAAAAGGTCGAAGTTGCCGCTGATGAGCGTGCCCGCATTCATGATGGTGAAGATGCAGATCAGCGGGACAAGGTGCGGCAGGGAGATATGGAGCATCTTCTGGAAGCGGCTTGCGCCGTCGATCTCCGCCGCTTCATAGAGCGACGTGTCAATGCCCATCAGGGCTGCAAAGTACATCATGGAGCCCATGCCGATGCCCTTCCAGATGTTCACGACGGTCAGGATGAACGGCCAGTATTTTGAATTCATGTACACATCGACCGGGTCGCCGCCGAAGAACTGGATGATCTGGTTCATAAGACCGGTCCTCGGGCTGAGGATGGCGTAGACGATATAGCCGACGATAACCATGGACATGAAGTTCGGGAAGGTGATGATGGTCTGATACGTTTTCAGCCGGCGTCTGCTTGTGATCTCAAACAGCAAAAGTGCGATGATTACGTTTGTAACCGGACTGAGCACCATGAACAGAAGACCGTAGAGCACCGTGTTGCGCAGCGCGCGGTCAAGCGCGACGGACTGGATGATCCACTTGAAGTTTGCAAGGCCGCACCAGTCGCTGCCGAGGATGCCCTTGGAGAATTTATAATTCTTGAACGGAATGATGACTGCGGCTCCCATCGGTATATAGTTGAACAGGATATAGCCGATGATCGCCGGGATACACAGAAGCAGCAGCTGACGGCTGGCTTTTGCATCTGCCCGGCCTTTGTGGCCAAGGCGCGGCCCTTCCTTTTTTCTTTCCTTCGTCATGGTTCGCATGGGTTCCTCCGCTTTTGTTTTCTTCATTTTACGGGTTCGGTTTTTGATTTCCAAGGTGCGATTGTGACAAGATGGCTGGCGATTGTGACTGCGTTGATTGTGCATTATTCCTGCATCCAGTTGGTATCTGCGTGTTTATTTTAAGCATTGTCGCCAAAAAATCAGCATTGAATTTGACGATTCGTATTTGCTCTTTTGTTAATATGCACAGAGACGATTACATGAAATTATGCAAAAGGCACATGCGCTGCCGCATGTGCCTTTCATATCGCTTATAAAAACTTCATGCTGACCAACCATTGACGCAAAAGCTGCCGCCACTGTCCGACGGAGGCATCATCGAGCGCCAGCGCCTTGCCGTGCTGTCCAAACGGGAAGACGTGCAGCTCATACGGCACACCACATTTTTGCAGTGCAGCGGCGTAGAGCATCGAATTGATTGCCGGAACACTCGCATCCTGCGCCGTGTGCCAGAGAAAGGCGGGCGGCGTGTTTTCTGTCACACAGCGCTGCGGAGAAAAGAATTCGATCTGCGCCTCATCCGGCGTATCGCCGAGTAGAAAGCGGCGGCTCCAATCGTGTCGGTACTCGCCCATGTCGATCACACTATAGCAAAGGACGGTAAAATCAGGGCAGGCAGATAGATTGTCAAGCTCATCCTGCGGCGGGTAAAAGGCTTCATCATAGTGGACAGACAGTGTCGCTGCCAGATGGCCCCCGGCGGAAAAGCCCATGATGCCAAGGCGCTCGATCCCACGCTCCATGCAGAGCTTTCTTGCCAGCCGCATGGCCCGCTGCGCGTCGGACGGCTGCGCCGGGGCTTTACTCGGCGCAACGCGGTATTCCAGCACAAAGGCTGTTATCCCGATGGTATTCAGCCACGCGCCAACGTCATTTCCCTCATAGTCCGCCCGGCCGCAGTAAGCGCCGCCCGGACACACGACAATTGCCGTCTTTGCGGCGTCACAGTCATATGGCGTAAGATACGGTTCAAACGCATCCTCTACGCAGCGGTGCGGCATGGTTTGGTTCCATAGCTTTATCATGGTTGCTTCTCCTTTCGCTGGCTCAAGTTCAGTTTCTGCTGGTATTCGCGCATGGAACAGCCCGCGAACCTCCGGAACACGGAATAAAAGCTTTTTTCGTCTCTATATCCGACCGCCTCCGGAATGGATTTGACATCCCGACCAGCCTCCAGCATTTGAATTGCCGCCTGAACACGGATGTGGGCCAGATAATCCGTAAATTTCTCGTTCATCTCTGCCTGGAATTTCCGGATAAAATGCCGCGGGCTGATGTGGACATACTCAGCCAGCTCCTGCACAGTCAGTTTTTCCGAGAGGTGCGACTGCATATAGACGCAGGCGCGCCCGATGGGATCGCTTTTCAGCGCGTCCTCCTGCGTGATATAGCCCTTTTCGGAAAGCAGCGCCCAGATGGCGTCCATGTACGCCGCCGTTCCCTGCGCGGAGGTCAGCATGCCCAGCGGCGCAGCCATCATGTTACTTCGGAGTTGCGCGGCCAGTGTCTCATCCCTGCGGCAAATTTCTGCGCGCAGTTCCTCCATCAAAGAGCGCACCAGCAGAGCCTCCATGCGCAGCGGAGCATCGCTCAGCAGCGGCTTGACTTTGGAATACATTTGCCAGTGATCCTCGTCGATGCCCGGCTTCAGTGCCAGAAGCAGCTTCAGAAGTCTCGAAATGCACTCATCCCAGTTTTGCTGGCCGCGCAGATATGCTTCTTCCCGACTTTCCGTGTGCAGTTCCTCTGAAACGCGGATCATCGCGCTGCGCAGCGCGTCGATCCCGTCAGACTTCGGCAAATAGTCATATGCACCGCACCGGACAGCTTGCTGTGCTTCCGCAAGACTCGGGGTATCCGTCACGAAAATCACGCGGACGCGCGGACATTGACTGCGAATGCGCTCTGCAAACTCGAAGCCGGAGGTGTCCGGCAGTTTCGTGTTCGTGATGAGCACCGATGCCGTTTCGCCCTTCTGCATCCACTGCGAGATCCACTTTCCCATGCTCTCGCCGCGCACCATGCCGAATCCCAACCCGTAAAAATCAATCCCGTTAATTACCTCTATGCGGTATCTCAGGCATGAATCTGTAAAAAACGCTTCAAACATAGGTTACCTCACATCCATTCATTGGTGTTGCACCTGCCGGGACGGCAAAAACGCACAAAGCGGCTATTACTTGTTTCCAAAGGCGTTCACCATTACGCAGCCGGCGGTAATCAGCACAAGACCGATGATTCCAACCGTGGAGAGTTTTTCCTTGTATGCAAAAATCGAAACCAGCGAGGTGACAATCAGTCCAACGCCGCACCAGGTTGCGTATCCGATATTCAGGTTGATCCGGTTCAGACTTTTTGCAAAGGTGTAATGGCAGACAATATACGCCGCCGCGCAAATCAGCGACGGGGTCAGCTTTGTAAAGCCCTCCGTCTGCTTCAGATAGCTTGTGGCGATAACCTCCGAGACAATTGCAATGGCAAGAAATGCATATTCCATTTTGCCTCACAGTCCTTTCTGTTCTAATTGCCGGATGAGTGCCGGAACATCGGCGACGGA
>OHMU01000860.1_pt1 | contig 10548 bp, 9 predicted proteins | sample 1569441 | NCBI WGS metagenome assembly OHMU01 (sample SAMEA3879527, study PRJEB24766) | human gut metagenome | biome: human-associated habitat; feature: feces | place: USA | collected 1985/1987 | reverse complement strand
GGTGATAGCGGAATACCAGGGGATTGTAGTTTCCGCTTTTTATGTCTTCTTTTAAATCATCTGCCGCATCCACCAGATAGACCCACCGGCCCAGATGGTACAGCAGCTGTGCTGTCACCCGCCGCTGCACCGGATCGTTGACCTCCTCCGCCGCCAGTGCCAGCAGCTTTGCAAAGGCATCCGCCGGCGCATCCAGGGAGGAACATCTCTCCCGTTCCAGCGCCGCCAGCTCCGACAGATGCGCCTTGGTCCCCGCGTCGAACCGCGGACGGTGTTCCCGCGCCCTCCGGTACGCCGGATACAGCAGCGCCGATGCGATTCGATACTTCAGCCCGCCCCAGAAGCCGTGGTCGGCCACACCGTCCCGCAGCTGCCAGTAGGTCAGTATCACGCTCATGTCCGCCGCCGCGTCCAGCGCCGGATCGCCCGCAACGCAGCAGCGTCTCCGCATCGGATGCACCGCGCAGCGCTTGGCGCACATCTCCCCTGCTCCGTCCGACAGCACCATCGCCAAAAAAGTCAGATCATAGTTCAGGATCATCCGCCCCACCAAGCCGTACCGCGCACCCAGCGCGTGGCACAACCCGCAGTAGGCGGCGCGGAACGTCTCACGGTCCGCCGGCGTCAGCCGGTCATCCGAAGGCCGCACATAGCCGAACATCTCTCAGAACACCCGTAATATGGTGTAGGTCAGCAGCTCTTTCCGCCGTGCGTAGCGGTCATAGGCCACACTGGGCAAAAATGCCAGCACCGCCGCAGCCACGGCGATCCCATACCTCCAGCCCTCAGTCAGCCCTTCGCTGAGGAAATACCCCAGCAGGAACCCGATCACAGGCAGCACATACACCAGCGCCACCACGCCCAGCAGCTTTTTCGTACTGCTTTCCACCACGACCTTTTCTCCCGGCTGGGCGTTAGGATCGTTCTTGGCACGGGCCTTGATAGCCGCGCCGGTCATGCCGCAGCCGGCGCATTCCTCGCAGTCGTGGCCGCAGGCGGTCTTCCGCGGTACGGATATCTCCGCATACCCGCCGGGCAATAGCTTTTCAACCGTTGCGATCTGTGTCATTATCTCACCTCTCGGGAATACTCATGTCTCCGGCACCTCGGGGACCGTCTGGTCCTCTCCTCCGGCAGGTACCGCCGGCTCCGTCTGCGGCGGCGTGTCGGTAATGGTTAGCGTCAGCTCATAGGTGCCGCGCACCGTCACATCGCTGAACCCGCTGACCGTCACGGTCACCGGCACGGTGAAGCTCCCCTGTCCGGTCACGGTGCTCATGTCCGCCGTGGCCCGCAGGTTCTCGGCGGTAATGGCCTCGATCTCCTCGCTGAGTCCCCACAGCCGCACCGTCAATCCGCCCTCTGGCACGACGGCATACAGCCCCGCCGGCAGATCGGTGAAGGACAGATCCGTCACCGTCAGCGTCGTCTCGCTGATACCGTCCAGGGTGATGTCCGCCGTGGCCACCTCGTTGCCGTTGACCAGCCAGGTGCCGTCCGGCGGCGTGACCACATAGCTGTTCTGCTGGTGCAGCCCCAGATCGTCCACATGCAGCGTGGCAAGCACGAGCTTATCAATAGACGCCAGCACGTCGGCTTCTCCGTTCAGCCGCACCGTCTTGGGCGCGATATCACAGACGATGCTGTCTGCCGCCGCACCGGGCACGCCCTCGAACTCTATGGCCAGGGCCACCTCCTTGGTGGTCAGCACCGGCACCTTGGCCTGTATCAGGCTGGCGCTGGTGCGTATGTTGCTGTTCTCCACCAGATTGCCGTCGTAGTCGTACAGCTGTACGTCCACCGTCTGCACCACCGATCGGGTCGCGCCGCTGATATCCACCGTCAGCTTGGCGCAGCTGACATTCAGCAGATCGTCCCGTTGGGCGCGCAGCGTCAGCACCTCGGGATCCAGCACTACATCGCCGGTAAAATATCCCTCAGCCACCTCGCCGATGACCTGACACTCCACCGGCACTTCCTTCGTATACAACTCGCCCACCGTCACCGTGATCTGGCTCAGGCTGGCCTTCTCCACGCTGACATTCGTGCGTACCACTCCATCAGGGAAGCTGACGGTCCAATCCAACTGGTGTACGCCCACGGAATCGATGCTGGATGTACTGGCAATGACCCGCACATTGTCCCGGTTCATCTTTACCAGCTCCCGCTTAGGACCGCGTATTTTCAGATCGATGGTCGTGTCGTACCCCGACAGCAGCATCAGATTTTTGTCTGCCAACGTCGTGTTCTCGCCGGAGAACTCCACCGGGACATCCCGGATGGTCTTCGTCCTCTCCGGCGCCTTCTCCACATCCACATATACCCACAGCGCCAGGGCCACCAGGATGGAGATGATGACCTGCACGGTCTTGCTGCGGTTAAAGCGGGGCGTGCGCGCCTCGCTGTTGGCCGTCCCGTTGTTTGTATCAGAGATCCGTTCCGACATGGTCATCCGCCCCCTTTCTGTTCAGTCCCAGCAGCTCCGCCAGATTGCGTCGGGGCTTGTCCTCCGGCTCCTCCTCCGGCGGCATCAGCTCATTACGCAGCAGCTTGCCCAGCGTCTCCGGCTTCAGGTGCCGCTTGAGCATACCGCCGATAGCCACGGAGATGGAGCCTGTTTCCTCCGAAACGATGACCACCACCGCGTCGGAGTTCTCACTCATGCCGATACCGGCCCGGTGCCGCATGCCCAGGTCGCGGCTCAGGTTCACGTTTTTGCTCAAAGGCAGCATGCAGCCCGCGCCCAAGATCCGTCCGCGGCGGATGATGACCGCGCCGTCGTGCATGGGCGCCTTGACGAAAAAGATGTTTTTCAGCAGCTCGGAGGACACGGCGGCGTCCAGCGTCGTACCGCTTCGCACCATGTCATCCAGATGGATGTCGCGCTCAAAGACGATCAGCACGCCGGTCTTGCTCAGGGACATCTCCTTGCAGGCCATCACGGTCTGATCGATGGCCGCCTCCAGCTCCGACTGCTGCTTGGGATCGTTGAAGGCCCGCAGCAGTTTGATGTTCCGGCTGCCCACCTTCTCCAGTATCTGGCGGATCTCCGGCTGGAACAGGACGATAATGGACAGGATCCCCACCTGCACCAGGTTCCGCATGAGGTACGATATGGCGTTGAGCTGCAATATATCAACCAGCCAAAGCACCAGCAGAAACGCCACCACGCCCTTGAGGATATTCTCGGCGCGGGTACTTTTGACCATACGGAGCAGGTTGTATACCAGAAACGCGATAATGGCGATGTCCAGTATATCCGATATCCGTATCAGCAATAAGTAATTCCCAATATTTTCTAATAACGAAAGTACCTTATCCACGTTACCACCCTTCCTGTTGCGGGCATAAAAATAGATACTAACATTATATAAAAAATATTGGGAAAATGCAACAAAAAATTATGTGAACAGTTTTGCAGTTTAACGAACGATTTGCCGCAAAATACGGACAAAGTGCTCTACCTGTGCGGTGGTGCTAAAGGCCGAAAAGCTGCACCGCACAGTGCCCGTCTCCAGCGTTCCCGCCGTGCGGTGCGCCAGAGGCGCACAGTGCAGTCCCGCCCGCACCGCTGCGCCCTGCGCCGCAAGAGCTTCGCCCAGCGCCTCGCAGTCCCAACCGTCCAGGCGAAAGCTCAGCACACCTGTCTGTGCCCCATCCTCCGGGGTATAGAACACCTCCGCACCGGGAATATCCCGCAGCAGTGCCGCCATATGTCGCGTCAGGTGTCTCTCGTGCCCTGCAATACGTCCCACGCCCTGCTGCTCCACAAACCGCAGGCCCTCCAGAAGTCCTGCGATCCCCGGCATATTGTGCGTCCCGGCCTCCAGCCGGTCCGGCAGCTCCTCCGGCATCTCCTGCAGGATCGACTGCGACCCCGTGCCGCCCCGCAGCAGTGGCTCCGGCTCCGCGCCGCACAGCAGCAGCCCCGTGCCCTGCGGCCCGTACAGTCCTTTATGCCCCGGCATGGCGATAAACGCCGCGCCCAGCGCATCCATGTCCACCGGCAGCATCCCCGCAGACTGCGACGCATCCAGCACGAATGGCACACCCTTCTCCCGACACAGCGCCGCGATGCGCTCTACCGGCAGTCGGAAGCCAAACACGTTGGACACGTGTGTGCAGATCACCGCGTCCGCCGGACACGCCAGCGCAGCGGCGAACTGCCGTACCATCTCCTCCCCGTCAAACAAAGGCCCATCCGCTACCGTCAGCTCCACGCCGGGGATAGCGTGCAGCGGCCGGGTAACAGCGTTGTGCTCATACCCCGAAATGATCACCCGTCCGCCGGGCTTCACCAGCGTATGCACGGCAATGTTCAGCCCATGTGTAGCGCAGGAGGTGAACACCACTCGCGCCGGATCAGCCACGCCAAACAGCTTTGCCGCCAGTGTGCGGCATTGCAGGTCTGTTTCCTCCGCCGCCCGCGTGGCCGGATAGCTCCCACGCCCCGGCGAGGATAGCCGCCCCACCGCCCGGTACATAGCCCGTGCCACCGTCTCCGGCTTTTGCAGCGTCGTGGCCCCCGCATCAAAATAGATCATAACTCTACCTCACTATACCCGTCATCCTGACGAACAAATACCTGCGCGGGTGCAAAGCCCGCCTCCCGCAGCAGCCGCAGAGCCGCCGCCGTGCGGGTCTGTCCCCGCAGCCGCAGCACATAGCCGCACCCCTTGCCGGTCAGGCCCATGGGCACACGGCCCACCACGGCACGCACACCCCGGCGCTCCAGCAGCTGCGCCATACGCTGTGCCTGGGTCACGGACCGGGCGGTGATGAGATATTCCTCCATGCTGGCACCTCCTTTGTACTCATGCCATCGTATGATACCCCAGCGCAAAACGTGAAAGACCCCGGAGGTCCCTGCCTCCGGGGTCGCTGTCTTTATATTTCCACCTTTGGTCCCGGACGGTACGCCTCCGCCGTTACCGTCAGCACGATGCCGCCTGCTGACAGCTCCGTTAGCCGTTCCCGCAGCGCCGCTGTGTTCTCTGCCGGCAGCGAAACCGTCAGCCGAATGTCCGCGCCGTAATCGGCGCTGTCCACCGTGCCGCCCAGGGCCGTTACCTCACCACGCACACGTTCGAACAACGCATAAGGACACGGGATGTCCGCCATGGCCCACAGGCCCATCTCCGACACGCCTGCCGCCACCAGCGCATCGCGGGCGCTTTTGGAATACGCCCGCGTCAACCCGCCGGCCCCCAGCAAGATCCCGCCGAAGTACCGCGTGACCACGCACACCACGTTGGTGACGTTTTCCCGCTGAAACACGTTCAGCATGGGCTGTCCCGCCGTGCCCTGGGGCTCGCCGTCGTCACCGTAGCGCATCGTATCGCCGCCAATGAGATAACACCAGCAGTTGTGCCGCGCATCATAGTATTTTTTCTTTATCTGCGCGATAAATTCCCGCGCCTGCTCCTCCGTCTCCACCGGCAGCAGATGGCCGATAAAACGGGATCGTTTTTCGGTGAACTCCGTCTCTGACGGGCCAAAGGGTACACGGAAATCGCTCATTCCCACTCCTCCTTCGGCTCCGTCCAACCTTCGATATAGTCCTTCAGCTGGCCGATGATGCGGGGCGTACACACCGCCACCACGTCCACCGTCTCGCCGTACTCCACGGACTCCACCTTGGCCTCCCGGTACAGGCTGTCCAGCGCTCCGGCCTTGTCATAGGGCAGGTGCAGCGTCACCCGCTTCGTACCCTTGTCCAGCTTTTTGTCAATGGCGGAGAGCAGTCTGTCCAACCCCTCGCCGGTCTTGGCGGACACGGAGACCGCGTCCCCCTCCTTGTCCCTCTGGAATGCAAACGCCAAATCGGACTTATTGTACACCCGAATGCAAGGGATATTCTCCGCCCCCAGCTCCCGGATTAGATCATCCACGATCCGCGCCTGTTCCTGCCACTCCGGATTGCTGGCATCGATGACGTGCAGCAGCAGATCGGCGTACTCCAATTCCTCCAGCGTGGCCTTGAAGGCCTCGACCAGCTGATGGGGCAGCTTGCGGATAAATCCGACCGTATCAGACAGCAAGAACGGCAAGTTCTCGATAATGACCTTGCGTACGGTCGTATCTAACGTAGCGAACAACTTATTCTCGGCAAAGACCTCACTCTTGCTCAATAAGTTCATCAAGGTAGATTTACCTACGTTCGTATATCCGACTAACGCTACACGTACCATCTTACCCCGGTTTTTCCGTTGTACGCTTTTTTGCTTGTCAATATCCACCAGCTCTTTCTTCAATCGTGCGATCTTATCCAAGATAATACGTTTATCAGTCTCCAACTGTGTCTCACCCGGACCACGCATACCTACGCCGCCTCGCTGACGCTCCAAGTGTGTCCACAGACGAGTCAAGCGGGGTAACATATATTTATATTGTGCAAGCTCCACCTGTGTCTTCGCATGGGCGGTCTGTGCACGGCTAGCGAAGATATCCAAGATCAAGCTCGTACGATCCAAGATTTTCACCTGCAATTCTTTCTCAATATTACGGAGTTGCTTCGGACTCAGCTCATCATCAAAGATCACCAAGCCGATCTCATTCTCTACCACATACTCCTTAATTTCCTGCAATTTACCGGTCCCGACAAAAGTGACGGAATTCGGGTAATCCATTTTCTGGGTAAAACGCTTTACCGCATCCACCCCTGCCGTATCGGCCAAGAAAGCCAATTCGTCCAGATATTCCTTAACCTTTTGCTCATTTTGCTCGGGGGTAACCAAACCCACCAAAACGGCCTTTTCGGTCTGTGCCTCAGATATGATAAATTCTTTCATGCCACAAAGATATATTATTTCAATTATTTACGTATATTTGCGAACATATTTACAAATATAAATCAACTTAGCTATGAAAAAGAGAATTTGGCATCTATCCAGATGCGTTGTCGTTTGTACGGCATTCCTATTCGTACAACAATTTATCCAGTCACAAGTTTCAAATCCATCTACATGGGAAAGTTTTGTGCAAAGTAACGCAAATATATCTATCCGGGATACGTTTCGGATGCAGACATTTGAGGGACTTGCTTCTGATAATTGGGATTATGCCATTACAGGTGAAGCCCTTATTGAAGATATCTCCGGCGTGAAAGATATTCCTAACAGCCACGGAAACTACGGGTTACGAATGCCAATGAATACGCAAGTGGCTTTCGAGCATTTCACGTTAACAAATCATCAAGATATAAAAATCAGTATACGGAAAGGGGGCATCCTTCTAGTAGAAGGAGAAGGCATGAGAGCCAGAACCTATCGAAAAGGGGAAACAAGTTATCCCTCCTTAGTTCCAACCATAGGAGAGAGTGGCATCAATCCTTTCAAAACCACAGATATAAAAAACAATCCTCCGGGCTTAGATCTTATCGTCCCCACACCGGCCGCCAATACCAAAAACGGCTATTATTATGTAGACAGCGTTTACGCACACGGCATGATTCCTACCTATTCCCTATTTACCGGAAACAGCGATTGGAACCATGAGGATCGCTGGAGCCACCTACCCGCCTACCGTCACCGCAACGCCTTGATTAACGGCAATATCTCCATAAATACAAATATCAGCTGTAAAGATATCTTTATTGGCAATGGAAATATCCATATTTTACCAACCGGAAATCTATCCGCAAATAACCTTACCATCTATCCTAATGATGGTATCTTGGCGTCTTCCTCCACCTTGCGATCGTCTGGAACTATTAACATCTCCGGCAAAATAACAATCGAGAAGACCTTCGCTCAAAAAGGCAAATGGTATTTTATCTCCTTCCCCTTCGATGTATTCGCTTCCGGCATAGACCCGGATTTCCAACTGGGTGATGACAAAAGCGATACAAACGGTAACTACTTTTACGTACAAACCTATAACGGAGAAAAGCGAGCCAACTCACAAAGCCCTTCCAACAACTGGGAAGTCATACCACAAACAATAATCAATACATCCCAGCCCATCTTCAAGAAGAACAAGGGGTACCTGATCGCTATTGACGCTTCCGCCGATCGTCAGAACCTTCGTTTCTCCTCGAAAGCAAAAGATATCCCTATAGATTTCGGAAAAAACGGTCAAGCCTCTATTCCGGTAAGCATTAACAACCAAAGCCAGAACCAGAATCACAACGGCTGGTATCTATGCGGTAATCCTCTGCCGGCTCCTTTATCTCTTAGTCAAATAGAATCAAACTCGGCCTTAGACGGATACATTTATATATATGACGGCTCCACCTACCAACCCTACGTGATCGGTAGCGATTTCGCCATCCCTCCATTCTCCGCTTTCTTTGTCAAAGCGAATAATAGTACCAGCCTATCTGTATATAATACATCCGAACCAGCCAATTATAAATTATTATCAACGAATGCACCCATATCTTTCCCAACATCGGAACCTCAAGCCCGACAAGATCCTCCTGTTTCCAATCAAGCCTTTTCATTTCCGGAATTAAGCTATCAGCTAGAGAACAAAACTTTATTCATTAATAATCTTCCATCCCCCGGTAAAGTCAAACTACTTACTCCGGCAGGCATATTGGTATTTACGCAAGCGGTACAGGCAGGGAACCCTATCCTCCCGATTCCCCTCCCACAAGGTTTATATATCTTAATTATTCAAACAGAACATTATCGGGCACAGTACAAATGCGTTTTAACCTCCTAAAGCCCGAAACAATCTTATATCTTTGCCCTGTTTTAAGAATAAAACGAATATGAAGAAGATCAACATCACAACAATTGCCTTACTTGTCTACTTAATCGTAATGAGTATCATCGGCTGGCCGGGAAACAATTCGGGGAATAATTATACCGAATATTTCTTGATGATCGGCGCTACGCTCGTCATCATCATCCTTCTACGCTATCTGCAAGTCAAACGTCTGAGAATGCGAGATAAGTGGAATAAAGACGAAGATCCTGCCAAGCAATAAAAACACAGCCTGTTTTTCTTCACAGAAGAACAGGCTGAATGAACTTTATTTTATTACACTAGTATTAATATTACTGCTTTTTCGCCCTCACAGGCTACTTGAATGTCTCGTAAAGACTACGCACAGTATAAATTATTCGATTATAAATAAGTACAATCTTAACAGGACACACACACCACTTGTTTCGCTTACTTTCTTAAAATGAGTTACTTTCATAATTCTTACATTTTATTCACTAGTACTAAAACGTCATTAACCAATACGCAAAAGACAACCGACATCATTTTTGTAATCGTAGCCTAATCGTCATATCACTGAAAGGCAATACAATCGTGAACACATTTTTAATAACATAGACATATCATCGTAATACAATCACACGTCCTTTGCGTTCTGAAAAAATAGATTAATTCTAATATATTTTAAGGACAAAAGGATGGACAACAGAAATTACTTTACGATGGCGATTCCCGCTCTTTTGCTAGGCGTAGCATACTTACAGCCAATCAATGCGGCACCAGCGGAGGATCTGCCAAACGTTACTGGACGAATGACGATCACCCAACAGACATTCACGGTAAGTGGCGTAGTCACCGATACGAACGGAGAACCAATTATCGGGGCTAACGTGATTGAGAAAGGGACTACAAATGGAGCCGTAACCGATTTTGACGGCAAATTTTCTCTCTCGCTGCAAAACAAGCAAAGCATATTGGTCGTTACTTATATCGGTTATAACACCAAGGAGATTCCAGCCGGGAATGGTTCTCCCCTCACGATCCAATTGCAGGATGACACCCAGAACCTAGACGAGGTTATCGTGGTAGGTTATAGTGTACAGAAGAAAAAAGACCTTACCGGTGCTGTTTCCGTACTGGAGGTAGGCGACCTGAAAGATACCCCGGTATCCAGTGTAGATCAAATGATGCAAGGTAAATTGTCCGGCGTAAACGTAATCCCGGATAATATGCCCGGCGGAGGCGTAGCGGTACGTGTACGCGGTTTCAGCACGATCCGTAACAATGATCCGCTTTATATCATCGATGGCGTACCAGTAGAGGGCGGCATCAATTTTCTCAACCCGAATGATATCGAAAGTATGCAGGTATTGAAAGATGCTTCTTCCGCTTCCATCTATGGTGCACGTGCGGCAAACGGCGTGGTTATCATCAGTACAAAAAAAGGGAAGGAAGGTACTTTCCGGGTAAACCTAGACGCTTACGTGGGAGTACAAACCTCGGCAAAACAGATGCGTATGCTAAACGCCCAAGAATATGGCGACTTATTATGGCAGGCACAGCGTAACGACGGGAAATCACCAGTAAGCGACGTGTATGGCTCCGGCGAGACCGCCGTAATTCCGGAATTCCTTGACGCAGATCACCGTCTTCCCTCGGGAGACGTGGATTGGGTTGACGAGATCATGCAAAAAGCCATGGTCCAGTCCTATAACCTCTCTCTGGCGAAAGCAGATAAAGTTAGCAGCCACTTGTTCTCCCTAGGCTATTTCAACCAAGACGGTCTTATGAAATATACTGGTTTCGAACGTATATCCGGACGTTTCAACAATGAGTTCAAGCTCTTCAACGATCGTTTGAAAATCGGTGAGAACG
>OHMU01000858.1_pt1 | contig 10565 bp, 7 predicted proteins | sample 1569441 | NCBI WGS metagenome assembly OHMU01 (sample SAMEA3879527, study PRJEB24766) | human gut metagenome | biome: human-associated habitat; feature: feces | place: USA | collected 1985/1987 | reverse complement strand
GCGTGAGCGCGAATAATCGTTGATTCCTTGCGGTATATTTGCCACACTCCTGCAAACTGATGAAAATAAAGGTTCTGATACGTTCCCTGGTATTGTTGGCCGGGTTGGCCGCGTGGACGGCGGATACGGCCTGGGGCCAGGCTTCCACGCGCCGTTCGTCTTCTCGGGGGGGAGCGGCTGCTGGCCGGGCTGCGGTGGAGCAGCGCGGAGAGGATGACGCTGTGGAAACGGTTGACCTGGGAGACAGGAAAAAGGATTCCGATACGGCCTCCGGAGAACGGGAAGGCGTGGCCGCCGCTCCGGAGATGCCCGGGGAAACGGAAAAGGAACAGAATGGCTTGGATTCCCTGTCCCTGATTCCTTCCCTCGGCGGGGGACGGCTGGACGCCGCGCGGGAAGCGCACACCAGCACGCGCCCTTCCGCCAGGACCATGGCTTTGCTGATTCCCGCGCCGCGCGGCCCCATCCTGGACCGCAACGGGGAACCGCTGGCCGTGATGTCCGTAGCCTATCAGCTGGCTTTGCGGTTTGAAATTTTTGAAAACCCCGACCGTTCCCGCGTAGTGGAATTCGGGCGCAACTGCTTGGAACAGGCCAAAAAAATTGCCGGAAAGGCGTGGTCTTTTTCCGACGAACAGCTCTGGAAACATTATGAGCACCGCCGCTGGCTGCCTCTTCCGCTCACGAACGTCATTCGTGCGGAGGAAGCGGAAAAGCTGAAGGATAAAGTGAAAAGCGTGCGCGGCCTTCAGCTGTTGCCCATTTACATCCGTTCCTATCCGGAGAAGGAAATCGCCGGCCATATCATCGGCTATGTGGGATCCAAGGGAAAACTGCCAACCGGCCCCATTAACCACATGGACCCGCTGTGGGAGCAGGTGGAAGGCCGTGCGGGGCTGGAAAAGGAATTCAATAAAAATCTGACCGGAACGCCCGGCGTATGGCGTTTGATGTTTGATGAAGACGGCAATAAAATTCTGGATGAACTGCAAATACGCCCCAAGCCCGGCGGAGCTGTCGTCACCACCCTCAACCTGAAATGGCAGAAGGATGCGGAACGCATCCTTTCCCGCGGCAAGAGGCGCGGCGCCATGGTGGTGCTGGATTGCGTGACGGGTGAAGTTCTGGTGATGGCGTCCACGCCGTCCTATGACCCGAACATGTTCATTCCAAACATATCCCAGAAGGATTACGACGCCCTGCGCAACGATCCTGCCGGTCCTCTGGGCGCCCGTGCTTTCCAGGGCCGTTATCCTCCCGCTTCCACATTTAAAGTCCTGACGGTAGCCAGTGCCTTGAGGAACAACAAAATCACGGAAAATACGCTCGTTTACTGCCCGGCTTCCGTGACGATCGGCAACCACGTTTTCAAAAACTGGAGCAAGACTCCCCTGGGGGATATCAACTGTGTCCGCGCCCTGGCGATGTCCAACAATCCGTTCATGTACCAGATGGGCCTGAAGCTGGGTGCGGAAGCCCTGATGGATACGGCCCGCGCCTTCGGTCTGGGAGAACGGACCGGCCTGCCCATTCCGGACGATCCCGGCCTGGTGCCGACCAGTGATTATATGATTCGCAATTACAAGCGCGATTTCATGTCCGGGGATGCCGCCAATTTGTCCATCGGCCAGGGGACGCTGCTGGTTACGCCCCTCCAGGTGGCGCACATGATGTCCGGCGTGGCAAACGGGTATCTGCCCAGACTCCAGCTCATCAAGCAAATTCAGGACGGCAACGCCAATGTCGTTTACGCGCCCAAGCCCCAGGAAGTTCAGCGCCCGCTGCCTGCTTATGAGCGTGCTCTGTCCAGCGTGCGCAAGGGGATGAGGGAAGTGGTTGAAGCCGGTACGGGGGGGCGTGCGCGCCTGTCCTATTCCAGTATCGCCGGCAAATCAGGAACGGCCCAATGGGGGCCGGAACGGGAAGACAAGCGTCTGGCGTGGTTTGCCGGTTTCATGCCCTGCGACAATCCGCGCTTTGCCTATGTGGTGCTGTATGAAGGCCGCGCCCACGAACGGCTGGGCGGGGGAGCCGCCGCCGCTCCCATCGTCAAGGAGTTTTTCGAAACGGAGAAAAAAGACATCAAGGCTATTATTGACCCGCCCAAGGACGACATTCCGGTGGCGGAACCGGTGGAGGAAACCCCGGAAACGGCCGCGGCCGCTCTTCGGGAACGGAGCGGGGCCCCTGCCGTCGTGCCGGACAACCTGCCCCCCGGGTTGTATGATCCGGAAGGGATGGAGCCGATCAAGGCTGATGAAATCCCTGCCGATCTGGATGACTCTTCCGATGCGGAAATCAAGGCAACCCCGGTGGGCGGCTCCTCAGGGCATGCCGGGCCGTCGGCGCCCCCGTTGTCGGAGGAGCCTTCTGCGGCCCCCCTCACGCCGCGCCGGGGAGACTCCGATTACATTCCCGGGTTGCCCCAGCAGATTCCCCGCCATCTCAACCGCTCCACTCCCGTAAACGCTCCCGCGCCGCAGTCTCCCCTGCCGGAGGATGATATTCCCATGGCGGAACCCCTTTAATCCGTTTTTCAGGGAAATCCGGAGCGTTTTTGCGGTTCCCGGAAAATCCCGGGAAGATGCGGAAAGGGGCGGCGCGGAAAGGTTCTCCATGCGTCAACGCCCTGCGCGCCCTGAGTGGCGTTAATGCTTTGCATTGTGCTTGCGTCTCGCGGGAAAACGCCTGTATAATGAAGACGGTGCGCTGATGAGACTGTTGCCGCAAGGAGCGGCGTTCCTGTCAGATGACATCATGACCCCACGTTTAAAGATAATGAAAAAGCATTATTTCTACTCCATACCCTGTTTGGCGCTGACCTGCGCTCTTGCCGCCTGCTCTGACGATGATAAATCATCTTCCGCCAAGGCCGGCCAGGATACGGCCGGCCTGACTTCCGCCGCTTCGCCTGATCCTTTGACTTCCGTTGCTTCCGATCTGGTGGCAAAGCGTGCCGAACGCCTCGGAATAGCCGCCCTCTTTCCCAAGGATATGGGGGTGGTAGCGGGGGGTTACGATATCCCCGGCATCATGAAGAGCGTTCAGAATTTGAACATGGTTAAAACCTGGAGTTCCTGTTCATCCGGGGAGGTGGCCGATGAATCCATAGCCATTCCGGGAGAAGACGCTCCCGAACCCGTGCAGCGGAAATGTTCTTTCAGCAGTCCTGTCATTGACGCGATGATCGGCTTGGGCCCCGAATGGGCTCCGTGGCTGGATAGCGCGCAGTCCTCTTTTACCAGGATGGGCCTGAACCAGATGAAGGAAATTTTATCCGTTTACAGGCTTTTCCAGGGAGTAAAGAATGGAAGCGGGGATGACGATGGCGCGGAAGCGGAGGCCATGGGCGGCCAGGGGGTCGAGATGATTGCGCAGTGGGCTGAGCTGATGGATTTACGCCCTTCCCAGGCTGCGACGGCGCCCGTGATGATTGCCGCCAAACTGACGCCGGAAGCCCTGGCCCAGGCCAAAGCTTTCCTGAAGGACGCCAATCTTCAGGAGGATATGGAGCTGCATGGAATGGTTTCCCTGTACGAAAAGACCTACAATGGCCTGGCCTGCAAGGTGGCGGAAGTGGACTGCAAAAAGGTGCGCGCGAAGCTGGAAGAGCTTCTGGAGGAGGCAAAGGGGCAGATGGACATTTCCCAGGAAAATATGGACCGCCTCAAGGCGGCGCTCGTTCGTCTGGATGAATCCAGGCTGTATGTAGCCGTCTCTTTTGTGGAGGATACCCTGGTAGGCTTTATAACCACCAATCCTGAAAAACAGGTCCGCATAGCCTCTTCCCCCCAGGACTCCGTGCTGTCTCGTCCTGATTTTTCCATGGCCGATGCCCGGTCCCAGTATCCGGCCTACGGTCTGCTCTTCGCAGACAAAGCCTCCGTCAAAGGGGTTATTAACATGGATCTGGCCTATTACAAGGGCATGTTCACCGGGTTGAAGGACGTGATGCAGGCAATAGGCGCCGATTGGAAGATTGCCGATCCGGCTCCTTCCATGACGGCTCTGGATTCCATCAGGGGCAGCATGCTTGGCATGTATGAAGAGCTGGCCCGGAAGGCCACGTCCGTTTCCTACTATTCATGGCAGGATCAGGGGGTGCATGTGGAAGCATGCACATATCCGCTTGAATTTTACAAGCTGGACGCCCCCTCCGCCATGAGCGGCGTGCGTCCGGGCGCGTCCACAGTGTTGTATTCCTCCTGCACGGTCAATCCGCAGATGATGGATATGGGTTGTTCCCTGTGCAGTAACCTTGCCCAGATTGTATGGGACTACGGCAATGCCTATATTTCCAACCCGAAGCATGATGTGAGCGATCAGGTGCGCATGGCCGCCCCTATGATCCAGATGGCCAGGCCTACCATTGAAGAGCTCTGGAAGGCTTATAAGACTGCTCTTTCCGGCCTTACGGGTTCAGGCGTATTCATGATGGACATGCAGGGCGCTCCCAATCCCATGCTCAAGAATGTGCCGGCGCCGCGCTTCTCCGCTGCGTATGAAGTGAACAACCGCGCCGCTCTGGGCGAGGCCTGGCAGAAAGTGACTCATGCCGCCAAAACCGTCGTCACCCTGCTCAGCCAGGGTAAAATGGCGGAGCTTCCCGCTCCCCAGTCTTCTGTGGACGGGAATATCACTACCTACGATTACCAATGCCCTCTGGGCGCCGATCTGAACCCGGTAGTAAGCGTTTCCGACACCCGCTGGGCAATCAGCATGCCGAAGGCTTTCGGCCTGGAAGTCCTCAGGGAATCCGTGAAATCTCCGGCGCAGGGAGCCCCTCTCGAATTTCAGCTTAACCTGGTTCCGGTCCGTGACGCCCTGAAGAGCGCGGCGGAGGACAGCAAGAAGCTCCGGAAGACTGTGGAAACCCTGGATGTAATCACTTCCGATGTTACGGGAGTGCATGCCACGGGGCGCAAGGCCGCGGACGGCAGGGATGTGTACCACATCCATATTATTCCCGCCGCCAAGTAACGGCCTTCCTCCGCCCAGTTTTTCCTGCAGGCTTCCGGGAGTTTATTCCGGAAGCCTTTTTTGTTGATGGAGAAAAGGTTGTGTTCATGACGCAACGGTCATCCAGGTAGGCTTTAAAATTATGTACAAATGTATACAATTTGCGTACGCGCCAAGTTTTGGGCTTGCCAAAAGAAAGAGGGAAGTACATAATCAAAACCGTCAAATAAAGGGAATGGATTCCCTCTTCCAGTATTTACAGGAGTTGGCACAAGTAATGGTGAGAGAAAGACAATGAGCAGATTTTTCCAGTTCCTGTGGTTGGCGGCGTTGACCATGTTCGGCGTTATGGGCGGCAGCGCCTGTGCGGCGGAAGCAGGAGCGGAGCACGGATTGGAACAGGCTGCTCCCCATTTGTTTTCCATTCCGCTGCCCGGAGGCATTGAGCTCCCGGTGTCCAACTCAATGCTGATGCTGTTTCTGGCGGTTCTTCTGATAGGGGTGGTCGTATGGTCCGCCACCCGTTCCATGCGCATCCTGCCTTCCCGTTTGCAGAATGCGGTGGAATACTTTTTTGAGACTCTGTACAACTTTGTGAAGTCCCTTCTGGGGCCGCGCCTGACACGCAAGTACTTCTGGTACTTCGGGACCATTTTCACCATTATTCTGGTCAGCAATTACATGGGGCTTCTTCCCGGGGTGGGAACCGTCACTTACCATGGGGTGCCGCTGTTCCGCGGCGCGAATGCGGACATGAACGTGACGATGTTCCTGGGTATTTTTTATGCGCTGATGTGGCTTTACTGGTCTATCCGGGAGCAGGGACTGAAAGGCTTCTTTATGCATCTGTTCGGCCCCAAGGGAAGGCTGCCGGGGTTCATGGGATTCGTGCTGGTGTTCATCTTCATCTTTGTGGGGCTGGTGGACGTCCTGAGCATCACGATCCGCCCCATTGCGCTGGCAGCCCGTCTTTACGGCAATATTTACGCCGGGGAGACGATTATTGACACTATGGCTCACATGTTCGGGCCCGTGCTCAGCGCCCTGTGCGTACTGCCGTTTCTGGCGATTGAACTGCTTGTGGGGTTCATTCAGGCTCTGGTTTTCCTGCTCCTGACGGCGATTTTCCTGAAACTTCAGGTAGGGGACGATGACGCCCACGGCCATACCTCCAAAAATGAGGAAAAGGAACTTTCCGTTCCGGACCATGGGCGACCTGTGGGGGAACGTTCAACAAAAAACATAAACCATACCAATAACATGATTGATCCTATCGCAATGACCTCCCTGGCCGAACTGTCCGGCAACGTAGGTTTCGGCCTCGTCACCATCGGCGCCGGCCTCGGCATTGGCCTCATTGGCGCAAAAGCCGCGGAAGCCACCGGACGCAACCCCGGAGCTTCCTCCCCCATTATGGTGATTGCCATCACGCTGGCGGCCCTGATTGAAGGCGTGGCCCTGATCTCCATCTTTGTGAAATAAAACGGAAGTTCCGACCCCGGAGGGAGCTTTTCCGCTCCGGGGCGGCGCGCCCGTCCCCTGCCGGTCCGGAAAATTTCCGGCATGTTCAAACCGCTCATCTTATGCTGAATCTCATAGCTGACCAAGCCTGGAATCCTTTTGCTCCCTTCGGGGTAACGAGTTGGGAGCCTTTTGTTGCCAACCTGATCGCTTTCATTCTGATGGTGGTGATCCTGCGCTATCTGGCGTTCAAACCCATCCAGAATGTTCTGGAAAAAAGGCGCCGGCGTATTGAAGAAGGAGAGGAAATGCGTGAGGAAAGCGAGCGGCAGTTGGCTTCCGTAAAGGAACAGACGCATGAAATGCTGGTGGAAGCAGGGGAAAAGGGACAGGAAAAAATAGACGCCGCCAAGGCTGCCGCCGCCCGCCTGTTGGAAGAACAGGAAGCGGAAGCCTCCCGGAAGGCTGAGGAAATCATAAAAAAGGCCCGCCAGCTTGCGGAACTGGAACAGCAGAAAGAGCGTGAAGCGTTAAAAGAACAATTTGGCCAGCTGGTGGCCCTGGCGGCGGCCCAGGTTACCGGAAAAATGCTGACGGAAGAAGACCAGCGGAGAATCAACCGGGAAGCGATCGACAGCCTGGATTCCTGAAATATTTATGAAGATCGGAAAGGACACGCAAAATGCCGCCCGCAGGCTGTTCCGGCTCTGTATGGACGGGAATGCCGTGGCGGAGGACCGCGTGCGTCTGATCGCCCGGAAAATTGCGGAACGCAAGCCCCGCAATTATGCCGCTCTGCTGAAAGCTTTTTCCGGCATGGTGGAATATGCGGTGAAAAGCCGTACAGCCACTATTCAAAGCGCCGTGCCCCTCACGGAAGAGGAACGTTCCCTGATTCAGGCCAAACTGGAGGCCAGATATGGCGGCGCCCTCTACTACCGCTGGGAGGTGGAACCGTCTCTGTTGGCGGGTGTCCGTATCCAGGTAGGGGACGACGTGAAGGACGGTTCCGTGCGTTCCAGAATCGACCGCCTGGCTGCGATGGCCCGCACCCTTTCCAATTAACCAACGAATTTTTCCCATGAGCAACATACTTCAAGAACTCGAAGCAGAAATAAAAAAAGCCACGGCTTCCGTCAGTCAGGAAAACGTGGGCGTCATTCGTTCCGTGGGGGACGGCGTCGCCAAGATTGAAGGATTGAGCGGCGTCATGCTCAATGAAATGATAGAGTTCCCCGGCGGGGTGATGGGGCTGGCGATGAACCTGGAAGAACATGAGGTTGGCGCCGTGATTCTGGGGGATGATTCCAAGTTGAAGGAAGGGGACACGGTCAAGTGTTCCGGACGCCTTCTTTCCGTGCCCGTGGGCCGCTCCCTGCTGGGCCGGGTGGTGAACACGCTGGGAGAACCTATTGACGGCAAAGGGCCGATTGAGGCGGAAGCGTATTACCCGGTGGAAAAAATCGCCTCCGGCATCATCTCCCGCCAGTCCGTTTCCGTGCCCGTCCAGACGGGCATCCTTCCCATTGACGCCATGATTCCCATCGGCCGCGGCCAGCGCGAACTCATCATCGGGGACCGTGCCACCGGGAAGACCGCCATTGCCATGGATACCATGATTGCCCAGGCGGAACAGAACCGTCTGGCGGAGGAAGGCAAGCTTCCGGATCACCAGCCCCTGTGGCTTCAATGTGGTCTTCCAGCAGGGAAAGTTCACTGCGGTCAGGCTGTTCAGCCGCTAGCATCAAGCAAATCGAAATCATGTGCTCTCCTCCTTGTCTGCCTTATACATGCGGGAGAAAGGCTTTTTATCGCATGTTTTTAAAAATTTTTATTTTGATATTTCTAAATTCAGGCACTTTTTAAAGGAAATAAATGTGTTCCTGTCTTCCCGTTCTGAATCTTATTATGAAGTTTATTTATGTTTCTTGCAATTGCTAAAAGAGTACTTTCAGCGAGTACATTCGCAGTCCCTTTGCTTAGGTATCTTCTGAACTGAATGTCCTGTTTTATGTCTCCAAATGAGCCTTCAGCCTGAATGCTCCGGTTCATACGATACAATACCCTTTCATCAGATATGATTCGTTCCAAATCCTCTTTTCTGTGTTTTATAAATGTTTTTGCAACTTGTAATACCTTGGTTCTTTCTCCTAATGGCGTTTTGCAGTTATTATCTTTTATGCAGTCACTCTTGTAAGGGCAGTCGCTGCAATTCTCACATGTGTAGATAGTTTTTTCACTCACATATCCTGTTTTAGTTTTATTGTGTCTTATATGTGATACTGTAAGTTTCCTGTTATTCTTACATGTATAAAAATCGGATATTTTATCGTATTCCATGTTTTCTATCTTTCCAATATCATTCTTGTATTTCCTTGTTTTTGATATCTCATAATTAGCCGGCTTTATGAATGCTATCTGATTATTAGCTTCAAGAAACAGATAGTTTTCCTCGCTCTCATAACCAGCATCTGCAGTTATGTTCTTATATTTGAATTTTAAGTTATGTTCAGCATCTTTAAGAGCATACAGCTTCTTGCGTAGTCTCTTTAAATGTTTGATTTTTATTACATTTCCATAAACTATTTTTATGTCATAGAGTTGTTCACATTCAGCTACAAAATCAGCTAACTTAATTAACAGTTTTGCCTGATTTTTTGTAACGGCTTTTTTCCACACGAAAGTATATTTATTGGCATTTGCCTCGATTTTTGTACCATCAATAAAGATAGTTTCACCGGATATTTCACCTAAATCAAAAAGGATATTTGAAACTTCTGCGAGAATACGCTTAGAACAAGGGGCAAAATGAATGCTTCTGAATCGTGCAAGTGTTGCATGGTCAGGTGCAGAATGTCCCTCTAAAAGAAACATGAAATTGATATCTCTTTTGCAGTTTAATTCCATAGAACGGAATGAATAATCGCCATTCATGTAAGAGTATAAAACAATCTTCAAAAGTGTTCTTGGCGATAAAGAATTTATTCTATCATAAGTAGAATATAGATCAGTCAAATCCATCTCCTCTACAAACTGACTGAGTAACCGCACAGAATCATTCTTAGGAATAATTGTTTCTAATTCGAGTGGAAGTTTTAGTTGATATCCACTCTGATTTAACGTATAATCTTTTTGTAATTTATTATGTAGTAGCATGCTAATATTTTACCATAAATCCCAGGGTTTTCGAAGCCTGGGATTTATTTTTTTTAGATTATATACCACATTAACATAAAAAAAGGGGCATCGCACTAATTTCTTAGTGCGACAGCCCCTTTTTTTATATCATTATTTAGTTTAAATTCTTAATAGAATTACTGCTTATACTGTGTCATTGATAAATCATCAATAGTCTTAACAACAGTATGAGGAATTGGCTTCCATTCAACCTTCTTAAATAACGCTACAATTGAGATTGGAATATATGTAGCTATAAAGAGAGGAAAAGAGAAAAGATACATAATCTTCTTTCTTGCAGGTGCAAGAATCTTCTTCCACTCAGTTATTAAAGTTATAAGTCCTATTACTAAAAGCATCATATAGAAATTAAAGAAACCAAGTAAAATAGCCTGAACAGTTGGACCAGCAATCTGCTTGAATAATGTAGGATTAAGACCACCACATAATAATATTATTACATTAAGAAGTATTGTTCCAAGTGTAAATAAAGTAGCAGGTGCAAGTGTCATTATCATATCATAGCAGGATACGAACATTCTCTTTTCCTTGAACATTGTCCTGAATAAGTCTCTGCCATACTTAAATAATACCTGATAGAAGCCTTTTGTCCAACGCATACGCTGATTCCAAGACTGTTTAAATGTTGTTGGCTGTTCATCATAGAACATAGCATCTTCGCAATAACCAACCTTTTCGCCATCAAGAATATTAGTTACAGTAAATTCAATATCCTCTGTTAAAAGATTGCATTTCCAGCCGTGGTTCTTCTTGATAATAGAGCTGTCTACAAGATAGCCAGTTCCGGATACAGCACAGCTTGTCTTAATCATCATTCGTGGGTTGTTAAGATATTTAGCTTCTCTTATAAACCATAAAGAATAACCGGCTGTAATCCAGTTAGTGTCATAATTCTTAGAGTTACGATAGCTTGTGACAACTTTGTACCCACTGTCGAATACTTTGTT
>OHMU01000856.1_pt1 | contig 10581 bp, 8 predicted proteins | sample 1569441 | NCBI WGS metagenome assembly OHMU01 (sample SAMEA3879527, study PRJEB24766) | human gut metagenome | biome: human-associated habitat; feature: feces | place: USA | collected 1985/1987 | reverse complement strand
TGTTCACCGCCGAATTTTTTAACGCCTAATCGCTTACTTTCGCTGTCGCGTCCGTTTTTGGATGAGCCTACGCCCTTCTTATGTGCCATTTTATTATCTCCTTTTAATTATTTTCTTATTTTGACCGGTTTTGCCTGAACTTCTGAAACAAATTCAGAAATCCAATCAAATTATAGCCTTATTCAGCAGGTGTTTCAACTTCAGCAGAAGCAGCTTTAGCTTTAGAAGCCGAAGTTTTGATTTTATTAATCATAACACGTGTGAATTCTTGTCTATGGCCCTGTTTTTTTCTATAGCCTTTTTTTGCTCTTTGTTTGTAAACAATAACTTTTTTAGATTTGTCATTTTTAAGAACAACGCCTTCAACAGTAGCTTTTTCAACGTAGGGCTGGCCTACTTTTGATTTTTTACCGTTGACGAGCATTACAACTTTGTCAAAAGTAACTTTTTCATCAGCTTTAGCGTCGAGAAGTTCAATATCCACGTATCTTCCTTCTTCAAGCTTGTACTGTTTTCCGCCTGTTTCAACTATTGCGTACATTTTTGTTTCCTTTCACTTGAGGGACCGCAGCCTTTTTAAGGGCATTTAAGGCGGTCTGCCTATCTACATCTGTTTTTAAATACTAACAGGCACATACCCCCATGTCAAGGCGGGAGGGGGCAGGGGGGAGGGGTTTGTTAAGAGTTTTAAACAATCTTTTCAATCTTCGCTTCGCAAACAGCAAAAAAGACCCCTGCTAAAAGAGGGATCTTTTTTTCGATAGAATTTTATTCAATTATGCTTCAGAAGAAACTTCCTCGTCTTCAGAGGATTCTTCAACGAGCGCATCAGTTCTGATAGAGCCTGATTTTGCAGGTTTTAAGCTTTTATCTTTGAATTTTTTAACCTGTCTGTCGAGTTTGTCAGCGACCAGGTCAATGCTTGCATACATTGATTCAGCAGATTCTGTAACATGAACCGCGCCGGTGACAAATTTGCAGGTAACTTCGGCAGTGTGGCTTTGAGCTACGCTGGGGTTTTTGATTACGGATAAAACTATATCAATTGCCTGTATCTGGTCGTAGTGGTTTACGACTTTACCGATTTTTTCCTTTGCATAAGCTTTGATTGCGTCTGTAATTTCAATGTTTCTACCGTTTACGTAAATGCGCATGAATAGCCTCCAATTAAATTTGATACTTACCCAGTATAGCGCAATTATTGGTTAGTTGCAACGATTAAGTAAGTTTGTGTATAATATTGTCAGGTTAGAAGACTTGAGTATCGGAGTTATTATGAAAAAAATAATATTGACTGTATTTGCTGCAATCCTCGTTTCATCTCCGGTTTTTGCAGCGGCATGGATGAACGATTTAAAAGATGTTTTTGTCACAAATAAAGCAATAATTCTTGAAGTGAACATCAGAACCTTTAACGCGCAGGACAAAAACGGCAATGACATCATTGAAGCCGACAAAGGCGAGGTTTCAGGCAATTTTGTCAATGCAATATCACGCCTTGATGAGCTAAAAGATTCAGGAATAAACACAATCCATCTTTTGCCAATAACTCCGGTCGGAAAAATCAAAGCAATCGGCACAGCCGGCTCGCTTTATGCAATTTCAAGCTTTACAGAGCTGAATCCCCAGCTCGACCCGAACAACAACCTCACTGTAATGCAGGAGGCAAAACAGTTCGTAAATGAATGCCACAAACGCAATATTCGCGTAATTGTCGACCTCCCGAGCTGCGGTTCTTATGATATGTATCTTGCTCACCCGAACTGGTTTTTGCAGGACAAAGACGGAAACCCGGTTGTGCCTGCAGATTGGACAGATGTAAGGCTTTTCAAGGTTCAAAACCCCGATGGCAGCCTCAATTCCGAAGTTTACGGGCTTTTCAGGGATTATGTTGACATGGTTATGAAGCTTAATGTTGACGGAATCAGGGCAGATGTTGCCTCGTCCAAACCTGCCGAATTCTGGTCACAGCTCATTAAATACGCAAAAGCAAAAGACCCCCAGTTCCTGTTTCTTGCAGAAGCATCGGACAGCTGGCATGACGCAGTGGCAAAAGGCGCTCCGTTCACACCCTATGACAAGCTTCTTGAGGCAGGTTTTGACGGATTTTACGGCAGTTTTATGAATTACAAAGACTGGAAAACCGCGCAGCCGCTTGAAGAACATATTCAGCTTATAAAAAGCTTAAAAAACAAATATTCGGAGCCAAAAGCCGTAATCGGCAGTTTTGCCACGCATGACGAATTAAGCCCGATTGTTACAGGGCGCGACGCCTACGCAACCCAACTTTTATGGCTCCAGTCGACTTTGCCAGTGAATTCGTACTTTGTCGATGGTTTCCAGACCGGTGACAACTACATGTACAGATACGCAAACCAAAAAGCGCAAAAAACCTACACAGATGACGATTATTACTATGTCCACAAGGGTAAAACAGATATTTTCAACTTTTCAAGAAAGCCGGGCGGCCAAAATGAGCTGCTCAAGGACGAATTTGTTATGGCAAACAATTTCAAGCTTGCAGCAAACCGATTCCTCAACGACGGAGCGCTCTGCTTTTTAAAAACCTCAAATCCGTCCATAATTGCGTACTCATTGACCTTAAACCGCTCCACGATTATCGTAATTTTGAACAAAAATCTTACGTTTAATACCGCCGGAACAGTTTCAATGAAAGGAATAGGGCCTGATATGATGGTTGTGCCGGTCAGAGTGCCCTCCTCGCCGAAAATCAAGAAAAACGAAATTCAGGTTGACCTTCCACCGGCAGGAATCATCGTTTTGACAATGGATAATTCAGTCCATATGGACACAATTAAAAAGAAAAATCAGAACAAATCGGCAAAATAGCTAAAAATGCCTTTATTGGCGTTCCAAAGCACTGATTTATCTTCTTTTTCAGGGAGTTCGAGCGTAATTACAGGGATATTGCGCTCAACCCCACAATATGTGCCAAAACTTCCGGGTGTCGGGTAGCCGATGTCTTTTTGCACGGGATAACCGGTTATTTGCGCAATTTTTGACGCAATTTCAGCGGCAGGGCCGTCGAAATTCACGATTTTATAGGGCTCATGGAGCGTTAAAACCGCATCAGGCGCAAAATCATCGATTATGCGGCAAATAAAATCAGTTTCAATCTCCGAACCGGCGCACTTTCCCCCGAAATATTCGTCCGCAGCGGAAAGTTCCCAGTTTTTTGTAGGGAAATTCCGGTTTAAATCAACACCGTTCCCGTTTGTTCTGCGATTTAGCGCTTTTCCGTCAGGATTCAGGCATGGAACAACCAGCAGGCGGTTTTTGCCGTCATAATTTTTTGCATTTTCCAGATATTTGCGGATAAGAAACTCCCCATCCGGCTCATCGCCGTGAAAAACGCCGATTATCAACACTGTTTTATCGTATTTTGCGTTTTTTAGTTCAAACAGTTCAATTTCGTTGCCGGCAGCTGTTTTTGCGGATTTAAGTTTATTCATTATTTAACAAATCTTTCCATAATTTTGACGTTTTTTCAAGAACCGTGCGCGTTTGCGCTTTATCCAGCATAATTTCCTGCACAGAAGTGTTCAACAGGGTAATAATCTCTTTCTGGTTCCTGCTTGCACGGACAGGGTTTTCGAGGTTTTCGAGCTGTTTTGCACTCAGGCAGCGGGCTTTTGAAATTACGTCTTTTTCGTCATATTTTGTAAAATATTCGTCATTAAGCGCATAATTATTAACCGGCAGAATGGTTGTAAGCTTAGCAAGCTCCACCTGATTCTTTTTATTGGTTAAAAACAGCGCAAATTTAAGCGCAGCTTCTTTATTTTTAGCCCTTTGGGGGATAATCAGGTTCATAATTGAAACATCGTATTTTCCGCTTTCGCCGGTGAGCTGGTTTGTCACATCAGTAACCTTAAAAACGCCCGGAGCGTTATCTTTAACCATATTCAAAAAATTTGCGCCCGACTGGATAAAAACGAGCTGACCGGACATGAATTTTTCCAGTGCTTCACGGTGGGTTTGGGTTATGGATTCTTTCGGGATTAAATCCTTTTGATAAAGCCCCTTATACCCGTCAAAAATCATCATTGAAGCCTCATTTGTCAAGGTTTGCGGAGAATTTACGCCATATTTGTTCAAAATTTTCAACAGGGTGTCATTTTCTGTCAAAGTGGGCATTGTCGAGAAAACACCGGTATTTTGCTTAATTTGTGCGGAAATTTCAAAAAGGTCGGTGTAAGTTTGCGGAAGTTTTTTGATTTTTGACTTTGCAAACAGGTCTTTATTATAAAAATTCAGCGCAGAAGTGGCGTAAAACGGGACTGCATAACATTTTCCATCCTGCATGAAGTTTTTAACAATCTGCGTATTATAAGCCGAAAGTTTTTCGCAATCTATATAGCAAAGAGCCTGTTTTTGCGCCAGAACGCTGGAAAACTCGGGTGTCAAATTCACCAGATCCGGCGGAGTATTGCTCAGAATTGACGCCAGAGTACGTTTTTCGCCCTCAGAATATGGAACATCAATCCATTTTATTTTTATCCCCGGATTTTCGCGCTCAAACTCCTGAATCAAAGGGTTCATATAGTTATCAAAAGTACCGAGCTGCAAAGTCCAAAAGACCACCTCATTTTCCTGTGTTTTAGGTTTTAAAGACAAAAACGTCAACACAAAAAACACTATCGCGAGAGCTAAAACGGTTTTTTTCAATATATTCATATATTGATTATAAACAATGGCACAAATCTTGGCAATTTTTATATTGGGCAAGGAGTCCGTGTCGTATATAAATTTGTTTTTTCATGTCCGGCGTGGTTGCTTAGGGGCGCAGCCCCGTCATATGGTGGGTGCGGTTTATCATGGGGTGGGAGATTCTTGGGGTTGTAGTTTTCCCTCTCCGATGGGAGCGAATGCGAGCCGAGGCTGGAGCGGTTCGCGCGGGCGAATTGCGTAACGCCGTTTAACGCGAGCATTCAAGACAGAGGGTGCCTGGAGGGCGGGTGAGGGCTGGTTTGGCGGGGGATGGCGTAGTTGGTTGGGGTGGGAACCGCTTTGCTATTCCCACCCTACTGGGGGATTTTGGATTGGGGGAGGGAAAGCCCCATTATAGTTTATGGGGTTTGAGGTTTATGGATTTTTGTTTGTTATTTGTTTTTGTTGTTTTGTTTTTTGTTTTGTTTTTATTTATTTATTTTTGCCTATTTTCCATCTTAGACCGGCGGAGAGGGATATGCCGTTGCGGCCTCCGGAGTGGATCATGGCTTGGGCGTAGGCGAGGTAGTTATTTTTGAGGGGTTTTTGGAGGCCGAGGCCGTATTGGAGGTAGGGGTCTATGGACATTTCGGGGAGGCGGGTATCGTTGGCTTTAACGTTTGTTTTGTCGAGGATGTTCCAGATCATGCTTATTGCGAGGTAGGGTTGCCAGCCGGAGTTGGTGTTTGCTATTAGTTTGAGGCCTGGGGCGAGTTGGATTGCGTGGAGGGGGTCGGATTTAATGCGGAGACCGGCGGAGTTGTTGTAGTCGAAGGTATTTACGAAGGTGTAGCTTATGAGGAAGGATGGTTGGAGGATTATTTTGCCATTTTTGAATTCGAGGTTGTAGCCGGCTTTGTTGGCTATGCCGGCGAGGAGCATGGAGTAGTGTTCGGAGCCGTACATATTTGTTGAGGAGCCGGTTGAGGCGCCAATGGAGGTTGTTGTAGCGTTAAAGAAGTTATTTTTGTAGAGGGTAATTGTTGAGCCGATGAGGGCGCCATTTTGGTAGGCATCGACACCGTTGAAGCGTTGGGAGGCGCCGTTATAGCCTATATAGCTTGTTAAGACGCGGTCGAAGCCGTGTTTTATGGGGGTTAATTCGGAGTCGTGACCGATGAGGGTGCCGTAGTTGATGTTTGAGACTTTTGGTCCGTTATTGAGGGGGATAGATTCGAAGCTTGCGTAGGGTTTTAGCCAGAGGCCTGCATTTTCTTCTTTGGTGAAGAGGGGGGAGAGGGTTCCCAGGTCTGTGGCGTCGCCAGTGGGGGATAGGGCGTATTTATTTTGGGATTTGAGGGTTAGGCGTTCCAGGTAGGGGAGGTTCATGAAGTTATCTGAGTGTTGGAAGGCGTAGTTGAAGGTTTGGAGTTGAGTGGAGTAGGCGCCGGCTTGTGTGGTGACGGGGGAGGTGAGGGCGGCGGGGTTGTAGTTGTCGGAGGGGTTAGAAGATGAGGAGGCACCGCGCATAAAGGTAAAGAAGCCGTCTTCGGGGTTGTATGATACGTTATATTTGTAGAGGGGGGAGTAGGCGATTGGGGAGGGGCCGGAGTAGGTTACGTTTTGGGCGTATTCTGGGGGTGCGAAGGGGATGGTTGTTTTGTTTTGGGGGGAGTCGTTGAGGAGGTTGAGGGATTGGACGGTAAATTTGCCGGACATGTTGCCGTATTGGTTAGCGGTGATTTGGCCCATAGTAGCATTTTGGAGGTTTACGTCCACAGAGGCGATATTTATTTGAGCGGTATTAGAGAATTTTTGGAAGTTGATGGATTGGTTGGGGAGGGAGTTAATGGTGAGGGAGCCGGAGTTTACGGCGAGGGTGGGGGATTGGGCGAGGTTTTGGGCGGTATTTACGTAGACGTTGGTGTTATCTATTGAGATATTGGCGTTGATTATGGCGTTGTTGAGGTAGATTTGGCCGGTTTTATCGCCGGTTATGTTCAGGGTGAAGGCGGTTTCGGGGGTTTCGATAGGTTGTAGGGTATTGGCGTCCAGAGCGCCGCCTTTGATTGTGTCATTGAAGGTGATTGAGCCGTTGTTTGTGGCTTTGAGGGTGAGAACGGCGGGGTTTTCGGAGGAGCAGGTCATGGTCATCACATCATAAAATCCTCCAGAGGGGAGGCCGTAGTTTGCAGCGACTTCTTCGGAGATGTAGTAACCGTACATGGCTATAGCGTTTTGTTCGACGGAGCCGTTGGAGATGGTTTTGTTCCCGGAGAAGACGGTTTGAGCGTCGTTTGCCGATATAGTTAGTGCGTTAGTGCTGAATATGGCTCCGCCGAGAGCTGTTCCATTGGAGGATTCGGCGGTGTTGTTAATGAAAGAGCCGGTTATGTCGCCGATTGTAGCGGCAAAGTTGAGTATAGCTCCACCAAGGGCAATAGAAGATGTAGCAGTCGCGTAGTTGCCTATGAAATCGCCTGTTATATTGCCTATGGTACTACCTTGCGCATTGCTAATGGCTCCGCCAAAAGAGGAGTCAGTGGAATCAGTGTAATTACCGATGAAATCGCCTGTTATATTGCCGATTGTGCCATACCAGTTATTGCTTATGGCACCACCATCGGCTGTAGGTCCAGAAACATAGTTACCTATGAAATCGCCTGTTATATTGCCGATTGTACCGCTGTTAGAATTATAAATCGCCCCGCCTGCGATACCAGACACAGAAGTCCCAGAAAAATAATTTCCTACGAAATCGGAACTTATGTTTCCGATACTGCCGTGCGTATTTGTTATTGCTCCACCGTCTTGAAATGTCTGGTTTACAAAACTCCCGCCAGTTATGTTCATGGCGGAATTGTCGGTTCTGTTTTCAAGCCATGTGTGGGATTGAGTTGTGTCGTATTTTGCGGTGATTTGGGCGTTTTGTTTGTCGGTTTCGGTGAGTTGGAGGCCGTTTTCGGTGTTTTCCCATTTATAGTATTTTTCTCCGTCGCCGGAGCCGTATTCGGGCTTTGTATAATCAGCAATATTGAAAGTTTCTGCGGAATATGCAGGCGTAAAGAGCATAAAAAACACTGCAAAAAGCGCTGCAAGCCCGCCAACAAGGCGAGAAAGGGCATGCGATTGCAGGAATGTCGTGGTTTTAGTGGAAAGTTTACTTTTCACGCGGGTGAGATTCTGAAACAAGTTCAGAATGACAGTGGGAAGAGGTTTTTTGGGAGTTGTGAGGGCGAGAACCCTTACCCTACCAGCCCCCCCCCCCCATGGGCGCAAAGGCTTTATTTACAAGGATTTTAGGGGATTTTACACAATTCTTTTCCATAATTCTACACCTCACGGTATTAGCTTAACAATTTCAGGGCTTAATTTTTGAAACAATTTTGTTATTGCCCATCTAATTATTTAATGCCCATTTTTTAGCAATTTCTAACATCCAACGGGTGGTATTGTTACATTTCTTCACAATCCAGCCATTAAATTCACCTGTTAAACGCAACTTGTAATCATAATTTTTTTGCGATACATTCAGTGTGTATAAACACGATTTCATTTGTACAGGTCATAGAAAAAAGAGGAGAAACTCAAATGACAGAAAGAAAATTAGTTGGAACAAACGAAATGTTCAAAAAAGCGCTCGCAGGCGGATACGCTATCGGTGCTTACAACGTAAACAACATGGAAATTCTTCAGGCAATTGCTGAAGCAGCCGAAGAAACACGCTCACCTATCATTTTGCAGGTATCAGCAGGCGCAAGAAAATACGCAAACCAGACTTACCTCGTAAAACTGGTTGAAGCAGCTCTGGCAACAACTACAGTTCCCATCGCGCTTCACTTAGACCACGGTGCTGACTTTGAAATTTGTAAAGCTTGCATCGACGGTGGTTTCTCTTCTGTTATGATTGACGGTTCAAGATTCTCATTTGAAGAAAACGTTGCAGTAACTAAAAAAGTTGTTGAATACGCTCATGAAAGAGGAGTTTCAGTAGAAGCTGAGCTCGGAAAACTCGCAGGCGTTGAAGATGACGTAAATGTAAGCGAAAAAGACGCTAAATACACTAATGTTCACGAAGCTGTTGAATTCGTAAAACAAACAGGCTGCGATTCTCTCGCAATCGCTATCGGAACTTCTCACGGCGCTTACAAATTCAAAGGCGAAGCAAAATTAGACTTTGAAAGACTCAAAGAAATCAAAGACGCTCTGAAAGAAGCAGGTTTTGGCGATTATCCGATTGTTCTTCACGGTTCTTCTTCAGTTCCGCAGGAACTCGTTGAAAAATGCAACAAATTCGGCGGAAATCTGCCCAATGCGCAGGGCGTTCCCGAAGATATGCTCAACTATGCTTCAAAACACGGCGTAGCTAAAATCAACATCGACACAGACTTGAGATTGGCTATGACTTCTACTATCCGCGAATTCTTCGTTGAGCACCCCGAAAAATTCGACCCCAGAGAATACATGGGCCCGGGCAGAACAGCGGTTAAAGAAATGGTTATGCACAAAATGAGAGATGTTCTCGGCACAGCCGGCCACGCTGATGACTAATCAGTCAAAAACATAAACCAAAAAGCCTCTTTGAATCATCAAAGGGGCTTTTTATTGAAATTTTCCGCGTCATTGGGTATTATTTGCTAAAAACCAGCCCTTTTTCCGTAATTTCCGGATATTTCCCCGCGCTTTTCAGTATAAAATCACAAATTTCCCTAACAGCACCGCGTCCGCCATTTTTTGAAGAGATGAAATGTACATATTTTTTAACCTCATCCATCCCATCAGCAGGCGTACAAGCTAAACCGACCCTGGAAAGTACGCAAATATCGGGCAAATCATCGCCAACATAAGCTATTTCGTCCAAATTTACGTTGAATTCCGCCATAAATTCCTCAAGCGCTTTCAGCTTGTTTTTTTCACCCTCAAAAAGCTTGGTCATGCCGAGGTTTTCAAACCTGTGGCGGACGGTCGGATTTTTCCTTGCGGTAATGATTCCGGTAATATATCCTGATTTAACAAGCATAACTATGCCCTGACCGTCTTTTGCGTTAAAAGTTTTGAGCTCTTTGCCCTCTTCTGTGAAAGTCAAAGACCCGTCCGTCAAAACGCCGTCAACATCAAACAAAACAGCTTTAATTTTGCCTGCTTTTTGAGCCAAATCAACCGACATTACGCAATCCCCGCTTTCAAAAGGTCATGGATATGAATCAAACCGACCGGTTTTTTGTCATCATCGCAGACAACCAGCGAAGTAATCGAATGTTTCTCCATAATATGGAGCGCTTTGGCTGCAAGGTCAGAGCCAAGAACGGTTTTCGGATTTTGGGTCATAACGTCGCTTGCAAGGAGATTTGCCGTCGAATCGTATTTCAAAAGTGTTCTTCTGATGTCGCCGTCGGTCAAAACGCCCAGCATTATGCCATTTTCGTTCGTAATAATTGCACAGCCGAGTTTTTTGTCCGAAATATATTTGATTGTGTCGTGAAAAGAGGATTTTTCGTTAATAACAGGCAGCCTTTCGCCCGTAATCATCAAATCCGCAACCTTGTAAAGCACGCCCTTACCCAGAGCACCGGACGGATGGAACATCAGGAAATCTTCCTCCGTAAATCCGCGTTTTTTCAACAGGCAAATCGCCAGCGCGTCGCCCATTGCCAGTGTTGCCGTAGTGCTCGCAGTGGGAGCTTTGCCCAGAGGGCAGGCTTCTTTTTCAACCGAGATATCCAATGTAACATCGCTCTTTTGAGCAAGTGTAGAGCCCATTTTGCCCGTCATCGCAATCATCGGAACGCCAAAACGCTCAATTAACGGCAAAAGGTTCAAAAGTTCAGAGGTTTCGCCACTGTTAGAAATCGCCACAACAACATCCTGACGCGTAATTATGCCGGAATCGCCGTGGGTGCTTTCTGCGGG
>OHMU01000855.1_pt1 | contig 10587 bp, 9 predicted proteins | sample 1569441 | NCBI WGS metagenome assembly OHMU01 (sample SAMEA3879527, study PRJEB24766) | human gut metagenome | biome: human-associated habitat; feature: feces | place: USA | collected 1985/1987 | reverse complement strand
TATTCTGCGGTTTGCAATTCTGCGTGATAGGTGTTCAGCTTGATATGAGAAGTATCGGAGAGCAGGTCATTCAGGCTTTGCTCTACAGATGCCACATCTTTTTTAGCACAATCCACCCACAGGTATCCATAAGATGTCCCTTTCGGATTTACAGAGCGGTATACTTCTTCCGGAATGACCAGATAAGTGTCCGCGCTTACAAAGGAGCCTGCAATTTTTCCATGATAGGTATAGGTTCCGCTTCCGTTATCAAAGTTGAATGTAATCGGTGCACCCGCAGAATACCCGTCAGCTTCCATCCACATGGACCAGCCAAAGAAAACATCCCCGTTTTTGACAGCCTGTGCATAGTCCATGGAACCGATATCGCCATCCCCGCGCATCATTTCAAAATCCTCTTGATTTATGATTGCAACCGGAAATTTTGTTCCGTTCAGATCTGCAGAGACGATTTCTCTCGTCAGTACATCCGTTACACCGGGGATGGATTTGATTTCTTTAATCAAAGAATCATTCAGTGGGTTGTTCTGTAGGATTGTGTCCAGATTATTCTCCGAATAGGCTTCATCATAATTCTGGGAATAATCCAGCTGCAACTCAAATTGTCCATGGTTGATTGCAATCCGCGCCTCGTGCTCCGTGTCAATATTCCCAACATAATTAGAGATAATTACAAACAATACACAGGAAAGCCCCATGGTAAGAATCGTAGCAATGGTTCTTTTCGGATTGCCTGTCACATTTGCCATTGCCATGGAGAAAACGGTGACATCTTTTCTGCCTTTTCGTCTGCCCTGTTTTTGCGTTTTGGAGCCGCCAAGATACCGTGTCGCTTCGATGGGTGAAATCCGGGAAACAATTTTCATGGGTTTGCGCAGAGCCAAAACGACCGTAAGAAACGATACAAAAATGCAGATGAGCATAATTGTCAGTGAAAACAGAGGCACCTGATGGTTCTTGATTCCGGACGATACCAACGATACCAGATTTCCCTGCTCCACCAGCCAGTTGAAGCTGACTTTTGCAATCAGGAAACCAAACAGCAGCCCCAGCGGTATCGAAGGAACCGCCAGAAGAATGCCCTCACGAAAGATCAACTGCTTCATCTGCTTTCTGGTTGCACCCAGCGCCTTGATTTTTCCGTACTCCTGAACCTTCTGGGCGATCCCGACCTGGAAGATATTATAAATGACCACAACGGAAAACAGCACGATTCCGAGGATCAGGGTTCCACAAACCACAATCATTTCATAGCTCGGCTGCAATACCCACTGCAGGTAGAGGTCATTGATGATCACGTTTTTCTGGTCAATGCCGCAGGAATCCGCGATTTCTTTTATAACAGGCGCAACATTATTCATAGATACATTTGCAGAATCGCTCAAGGTAAAATAGATATTATATTGCCTGTCACCCTCCGCAACACGCTCATTATAAAAATCCTGCGAACCGAATACAACATAGGAAGCCTCGATGGTATATTCATCCCGGTCATATAAAATCCCGCTGACAGTAAATTCCACCGGTGCGTATTCCGACTGCATGCCGGAACGGTACTCCAATGTTACGGTGTCTCCGACCTTTACATCATGGTATCCCACTGCATCAAAGAAAGCGCGTCCTGCGGCAATTTCCTGCGCCTTTTCCGGATAGGTACCTTCCTTCAACACATATTCCTGATTATAGGGAAGCATTTTCCTGACCGTTTCATCCGCACTGACAAAGCCGCCATTTTCATTTCCTTTCAGGATGCCCTCCGTACACATGATGCCGATATCAGATATCTCAGCTCTGCGTTCCACTTCTTTTAATTGCGTACCATCTGCGGCGATAAACAGGCCGTAGTTGCTTCCGTATGAGCTTGCCGCCTGACTTTTCTGCAAACGTATCATTCCATTTCCCACAGTACTGATAATCACAAGCAGCATCGTAGTCAGACATATGGACATCATAATCAGTATACTTCTTGTCTTGTTCTTTTTGTCATTGCTATATGCAATCCTGCTTATTGTCTTCATCTGAAATCCACCACCTGTCCGTCCTCAATCACCAGAATACGGTCAGCGACCTGTGCAATTTCGTCATCATGGGTAATCATTACAATTGTCTGTCCATATTTTTTTGCTGTCATCTTAAGCAGAGCGATTACCTCATCACTGGTCTTAGAATCAAGATTTCCTGTCGGCTCATCTGCAAATATAATTTCCGGACGATTCACCAGTGCTCTTGCAATTGCTACTCTCTGCTGCTGTCCTCCGGATAACTGATTTGGCAGATTATAAATCCGGTTTTCAATCCCCAGAGTTGCAATAATATCATTTACATACGCTTCATCCACTTTTCTTCCATCCAGCCCCAGTGGCAGTACAATATTTTCCCAGACATTAACAGATGAAACCAGATTAAATGCCTGAAAAACAAATCCGATTTTTCTTCTGCGGAAAACAGCAAGGGCATCTTCCTTCATCCTGTATAAATCTTTCCCTGCTAAAGTAACACTGCCTTTTGTCGGGGTGTCTAGCCCTCCAAGCATATGAAGTAATGTACTTTTACCGGAACCTGACTTTCCAACAATTGCGACAAATTCTCCCTGCTCAATCTGAATGTCCACCTGATTGACCGCTTTGACCTGATTCTCACCTGCGCCATAAAACTTACAAAGCTGCTTGGTTTCTAATATCACACTCATGTGTTGCCTCCTTTTCAATTCTGTAAAGCGTACCTTTTCAGCACGCTTTCTTTGCCTGTTTATATATTTGGTCATTTTTCAACCTACATCCAAATTGTATCAGGACAATCTTTCATTTCACTTTCAAAAAACGAGCAGAAGTCTTACAGAATTGTAAGATTTCTGCTCACTTAAAATTTAACCAACATATGGTAATTGAATCACAAACGTGCTTCCTTTTTTCTTTTTGCCGGAGGTTACCGTAATCGTACCTGCGTGTTTTTCGATAATTTCTCTCGATAGAAAAAGTCCGATTCCTGTACCACTCTTTTCCATGACCTCCTTGGAACTTCCTCTGTAAAATCGTTGAAAAATTTTGTGATACTCATTCTGCGGAATACCAATTCCCTGATCCTCAATTTCCATTCTTACAAGATCGTTTCTTTTTTGTAACCGGATAAATATTTTTGAACCATCCGGGCTGTACTTGATTGCATTATCCAGAACGTTGATCACAGCTTCACCAAGCCACCTTTTATCCTGCATAATCGTGCATGTTTCCAGCTCTTTTTCATAGTCAAAAACGAATTCAATTTCTTTCTCATCCGCTTTTGGATAAGTACAGTTCACAGCAGATATGACAGTATCCATAAGCGGAAGTTTTTTCTTATTAATCTGAATCAGTCCAGTTTCCATCTTGGATATTTCAAGAAGCGACTGCAATAATGTCTCCAGTCCATCCAGAGCACTCCGACAACGGATACGAAACTCCTCCTGTTCTGTGGCACTTAAGTCATTCTGCATCAGCACACTAAAACATGTATCCAAAGCTGCAACCGGTGTCTTTAACTGGTGAGAGATATCAGAAACCATTTCTTTCGTGCTCTCTTTTTCTTCCCGTGCTTCTTCCTTTAGCAACTGAATATGATGTCCGATTGCTTCAAGCTGGTCATTCAATTTTTCCAGTTCTGCATGATTTTCCGTTTTCAGTAAATCATCAAATTTATTTTCACGGAATCTGATCAGAATTTCTTCCAACTGGTCTAAAATTTTCTGATGACACGCATCTTCTTTTTTCTTCCAATAAAGTAAAAAAGTCAAAAGAAGCACGCATATCACAGTGCTTACAGCACCGGTCACCATAACCTGATGCCGGAATTGCGAATAAAATGCATTCCCTTTATTCCCCCAGTATCCATATTGCTCCAATAATCGCCTTCCCTGTTCGTTAGTTTCAATATCCTTATCCTTAAGCAATTCCGAAACAGCATCCAGCCCGGAAAATTCTTCCTTTGCAGCAATCTCTGTCATAAGATTCATTTTATATTTATAATCTTCATAAAACACATACGTGGTAAAGCAATTTAATATTGCAAACAATAATATGACAGGTAATACCAAGGAGAGCACTACTGTAATCTTCTTGCGATATCTCTTTGTCACTGCCTTACCTCCTGATTCCATATATACCCAAGACCTCTGATATTCTTTATATAGACCGGTGCAGCCGGATTGTCTTCGATTTTCTCACGGAGTCTTCTGATATTGACAGCGATTGTATTTTCATCCACAAAATCCCCTTCCAGATCAAACACATTTTCCAATATTTGTGTTTTTGAAAGAATCTGTTTCGGATTCTGAAGAAAAAAAGTCAGCATTTTCAACTCCGTTTTTGTCAGACTGATTTCACGACTCTTTATCAGGACTTTCATTTCTCCTGCGATAAATACGATATCTCCCGAAATCATCTTTCCGGCTTCCGTTTTCTCCTGTCTGCGGCGGAAATGTGCTTCTATTTTCAAAAGAAGTACCGAAAGACTAAACGGCTTTGTAATATAATCATCTGCCCCTGCTTCATATCCCATAACCTGATCCATCTCCTGATCTAGTGCTGTAAGGCAAATAATGTATGTATTATAATTGCATCTCATCCACCTTACAAATTCCAGTCCATTCCCATCCGGAAGATTCACATCACAAATGGTAACATCCACATTATTATCACTTGCAATTCTTTTCGCTTTTTTCACTGATTCTGCTGAAAAAACCTCATATCCGGATTTTTTCAGTGAAAATGTAATTCCACGATTTAAATTTTCATCATCTTCCACCACGAGTATACCTGGCATAGCATATGCACCTCTCTTTATTAACTATATATATCAGCTGGGAGATGACTCCCACCTCTATAGGTGGTGAGAAACAAGCTTGTATCAGTGGGGGAGTCAATCCCCCATTGATTATGCCTCCTCCTTTTTTACATATGTGAGCTGAATATCATAACCGAGAGCATCCAGCATCTCTACAAAAGTTTTATTCATAACGCCATCGCCCTTTTTGATGATACGATTTACATATTGTCCTGTTGAACCAATCATCTCTCCCAGCTTTGCCTGTGTTTTTCCAGCTTCTATACACTTGATTTTTACATCTACTTCTATATTATTTTTCAGCATTCGTATCACCTCATCTGAAATTTGTAAAATAACACTAATCGGATAATATTATAACACATCTTTGCTTTCACTTCAATCTACTCATCTCGAAATTTGCACTTTGTACACATAGCAAAAACACCCAGGACATAAATCCTGAGTGTCGTATCTGCTTCATACCTTATTCTGCTTTCATTTCGGTGCCGTCTTTGAATACCACCGTCACATCTTCCTTGCTCTTTCCTACAATTTTCTCCACTAGACTGCTCCAAAGGGCATCGTCAAATTCTGTGATAACGCCTTCCTGGTCTTTCTGGACTGTGATGAATCTGCCCATCTGTTCATACCTTGCTTCATTGTCAGAAATTGCGGTGCTGACTTCATCGTATTGCGCTTTCAGTCTGTCATAGCGTTCCACCAAGGCATTGTAGCGTTTATTGTAATCATCCTGGTCTTGTGCCACTCGTGCGTTCTCTGCTACCGCATTCTGCATAAGTTCTACCGTCACAGCGATTTCTTCCTGCAGGGCATCACGCTTGGCTTCCCGTTCAGAATTATGTAAGCGCGGCCGCTCCCACACGACTGCGGTTACAAACAAAAAACCGTGCCGCCTGATATGGCCGCACGGAAATAAAGCCCCTATCTACTTAGATAAGTGCTGAATATTTCGGCTCCGGTCATGGCAAGGCACAGGGCAGCTCTCAGAAGACCTGACTTATTCTGACCAAGCAGACATCACAGTGACCGACTCGCGGGGCTTCTCACCCCATTCCACCTGCAAGCACATGGCTTACGCGAACTACCCGATATTCATTTTTTATCATTATAACATAGAAATACGCAATTACTAATATCATTTTTCTGCGCGATAAATTGGATTTTGCATAACTTCATCCAAAAAATGAAATAGTCTGCTGTAATATCTCCTGCAGCACGAATTTTACGTCAGAGATCTTGATCTCCTGCGCAGTGAACTTAAAAAACTGCCCGTGAGACGCTTCTCTCACAGGCAGTTTTGTTGGTTTATGCCGCTGTATAGACCTTTTCCCAGCGGACAGTCGCGTAGAACACGATCGAGAGCGCCGCTGCGATCGTCCAGCCGATGGGCCAGGAAATCCAGATGCCGGTCGTGCCGAGCGCGGTGCGGGAAAGCACCTCCGCCAGCGCCACGCGGAGCACCAGATCGGTGAACGTCGCAATCATGAACTTCTTCATAAGGCCCGCGCCGCGGAGCACACCGTCGGAGACGAGCTTGGCAGACACGATGAAGTAGAACGGCGCGATGATGCGCAGGAACGCAATGCCTGTATCCATTGCCTGCCCCGTGGGGCTCTCAAGGAAGATGTGTACAAGTGGCTGCCCGGCGAACACGTAGAGCGCCACCAGCGGCACGCACAGCGCCCAGACGAGTTTGATACCAGCCCGAAAGCCGGACTTGATGCGATCATATTTGCTGGCCCCGAGGTTCTGCGCCGTATAGTTGGAAATGCCGTTGCCGAGCGTGGTAAGGGACGTGATAACCATGTTGTTGAGCTTCACCGCCGCAGAGTAGCCTGCCATGACGGCCGCGCCGAAGCTGTTGATGACGCTCTGGATGATGATGTTGCCGACGGAAATAAAGCTCTGCTGCAAGATGCTCGGAATGGCGATGACCGCGAACCGTCCAAAATGGTTCCACGAGAAGATCTTTACTTTTCCTTCCGTCGGGATTTTCGCAAAGCGGCGGAAGACGACCACAAGCGCCAGCACGCAGCTGATTCCCTGGCACAAAAACGTCGCCCAGGCAACACCGGCAACGCCCATGTTGAACGCCGTAACAAACAGAATATCGACCGCGATATTAGACGTGGACGAGCAGGCAAGAAAGATAAACGGCGTTTTGGAGTCGCCCAGCGCTGAGAAAATGCCGGTTGCGACATTGTAGAGGAACACGAACGGCAGACCGTAAATGTAAATGTCGAGGTATAATTTCGAGTCCGCGAAGACCTCTTCCGGCGTTTTGATGAGCCGGAGTAAGCTGTCGCAGCAGAGCGTGCCCACGAGCATCAGCACCGCGCAGATCACGCAGCTGGAAATGAGCGCCGTGTAGACCGTCGTCTTGAGGTCATTATACTGCTTCGCGCCGAAAAACAGCGCCGCCAGAACCGAACACGCGATGTTGCAGCCGAAGGCAAAGGCGATGAAAATGAGCGTAATTTCGTAGCTGTTGCCGACGGCGGCGAGGGCGTTGTCGCTGATGAATTTGCCGGCCACAAAGCTGTCCGCGATGTTATAGAGCTGCTGGAAAATGATGCTGCCAAAGAGCGGCAGGCAGAACTGCCAGAGGACCTTCTCGGGCTTGCCTGTCGTCAGATCCTTATTCATGTTGCATCGCCTCCTTCGCGGATGCAATAACGCTTGCCGCGCCGCTTACGCCGTATTCGCTCGACGAGAGCATCAGATCGTAGCTTTCCGGTTCGCCCCAGAGTGTGTCCGCGTAAAAATCAAAGTGGTGCTTGCGCATCCGGTCGACCTTCTGCGCCTTATGAAGAGCGCGTTTTTCATCCAGATTATTACGCGCTGCAATGCGCTTTGCCCGGTCGGCGCTATCCGCATAGATGAAAACGGAAAGCGGACGGTAGCCTGCGGCCCGCAGAATGGCGGAGGCACACCGGCCAATGATGACGCAGTCACCCTTTTCTGCAAGCTCTAAAATCGCGCGGCGCTCGGCTTCAAAGACCCGCGCTTCTTCCGAGTAAAACGCCTCGCCCAGCGCGGCGGTGTCCGCAAAGGGATTGCCCGAGACGGCAATGCCAAAATCCTCGCCCTTTTCGTCGTATTCCGCGACGGCGGTTTCGGAAAGCCCCGCTTCCTGCGCGGCTTTTTGAATGAGGCATTTATCGTAGCAGGGAATCCCCAGCTTTTTTGCGACTGCTTCGCCAATTTCCCGGCCGCCGCTGCCATACTGGCGGCTGATGCAGATGATCGTCCGTTCCATCTTTTTTCGCTCCTGTCTTACATTTTTTCTCTTGACCGCCCCTATCGTAGCAGAAAAATGAAATATGTAAAATCTATATTTGACATTTCCGATATATCAAAATAGAATGGCAGAAGAGAAACGAATGCACGGAGGGTGCCATGTATATCAGCTACGAGTATTACCGGATTTTCTATCACGTCGCCAGGTGCGGCAATCTGACGAAGGCGGCGGAGGCGCTGCAGAACAGCCAGCCAAACTTAACACGCGCGATTCGGAACTTAGAGGCGGAGATCGGCTGTCCACTCTTTTCGCGCACGAATCGGGGCATGATTTTGACCCCGGAGGGCGAGGGGCTGTACCGGCACATAAAGATCGCCTGTACGGAAATTGAAGCGGGCGAAGCCGCCGTGACGCAGAGTCGGACGCTCGAGCGCGGAAACGTGTTTCTGGCAGCAAGCGAGGGTGCGCTTCGGTGTTTACTCCTGCCGGTACTTAAAAGGTATCAGGAAAAGTACCCCGGCGTGCATCTTCGCATCAGCAACCACTCCACGCCGCAGGCCGTCGCGGCGCTGCACGAGACGACGGCAGATTTTGCGGTCATCACAACGCCGGTTACGCTCTCGCCGTCTCTCACGCAGACGATCGTCAAAGAAATTCGGGAGGTTCCGATCTGCGCGCCGGCCTTTTCCGGTTTGCTTGGACGAAGCGTCGCGCTTTCCGAGCTGGAAGCGTATCCACTCATCACGCTCGGCGCGGGCACGACCTCCCATGCGTTCTACGTCTCTGTTTTCACCGCGCAGGGCGTTGCTTTTCAACCCGCCATCGAAGCCGCCACGGCTGACCAGATCATCCCAATGGCAGAAGCGGGTCTTGGCGTCGGCATCGTGCCGGAGGCGTTCATTCGTCCGTCTGATAATGTGCGCCGCATCGAACTGCAAGAGCCCCTCCCGCTGCGTGCCGTGTGCATCGTGAAACGGAAGGGGCAGCCCCTGAGCGTCGCCGCGAGGGAGCTGGAGCGGATGCTGCTGGCGGCTGGGGCTCAGAGCATCTGACTCAGATTTGCTGCTTCAAAAGCCGAAGCAGCTTTTCTTTTCTGTAATGCAGCGTCATCACCGGGATTCCTGTTTCTCGCTGTAGGCACGCAGGGTCAGCGGCGGCGTTTGCAGATATAACGCACGAAGCAGCGCCGCGTCTTCCTCCGGAAGTGCATCTACTACTTCACGAACGCGCTGCACGGCAAGGGTATACGTTTGTATGGCAGATCCGCGCTGGTGACTATCTCTATCCGGTATTTGTGGTAACTGCTGAAAACGAGGAGGTTCTGACCGCGGAGCAGCGAAATCTGGAATACTGGAACGATATGGCATTGAAATGGACAATTTATCATCAGCCGGAGTACAAACCAAGCACCCCATCTCAAAACCAAACCGGCGGCACGAACCACGGCTCGAACGGTCTGCATGACGAATACGATAATCCAGAAGATCTCTATGAGGATAATCCGGACTGGTTTGAAGATGAGGATGAGGCATGGGACGAATGGGAGGATGGCTGAATACGGTAGTTCATTTTTTCCAAAATTGGATTTTCCAACGTTGGAAAATTCAACGCAAAAAAGATATACAAATTACGGATAGAATCGATTCGATTTGAAACGGCAGCAGTAAGAGAAAAAATTTCCGCGAAGAGCCATTGACAAACGTTTGTTCTGGTGCTATCATATGGAACATGGCAGGAAATCCTGCCGGCAACAGAATATTCCGAAGCGCACCATAAAACGTAATCATAACCACCGGCCGTGCCGGTGGTTTGCACTAGCCCCCTTGGGGCATGACCCGGGCTGAGCCTATAGGCTCGTCGAAAAGTCTGCCAACCGCGCAGTTTTCCCGGGCTGCCCCTAAAGGGGCTTTTGCTTATTTGCCTCCTCTTACCGGCTCACCCGTAAACGGGTCTACGAACTCCTTAATGCTGAGCTGGTCGTCTGTGTAATCTTCTTGGAGCTGATTTCTGATATACTCCTCTATTGCGCGCCTATTTCGTCCCACTGTGCTGACGTAATATCCCCGGCACCAGAAATGCCGGTTCCCATACTTGTACTTGAGATTTGCATACTTTTCATAGATCATTAAGCTGCTCTTTCCCTTGAGATATCCCATAATCTGCGATACGCTGTATTTCGGAGGTATGGATACGAGCATATGGATATGATCCTTGCACGCTTCTGCTTCGTGGATCTCGATACCCTTATATTCGCACAGCTTTCTGAGCATCTGTCTGATATCCTGTTTGATCTTTCCGTATATGATCTGTCTCCTGTATTTCGGCGCAAATACGATATGATATTTACATTCCCACTTCGTGTGTGCTAAACTACTGACATCAAGTTTCATTTGGACTTGATTCCTCCTTTGATTTTTGTTCTTGGTTGGCAGACCATCTTCATTTTATCAAAGGAGGACATTTTTTCTATGCATAGCTAAAGCTTTTTGGAACCACCGGCATTGCCGGTGGTTTTCTTTATACAA
>OHMU01000844.1_pt1 | contig 10709 bp, 7 predicted proteins | sample 1569441 | NCBI WGS metagenome assembly OHMU01 (sample SAMEA3879527, study PRJEB24766) | human gut metagenome | biome: human-associated habitat; feature: feces | place: USA | collected 1985/1987 | reverse complement strand
GTAGTGACCAGAAATTCCACATCGGAAAGCGGCTCTTTTTTCTCATCATCCGAGATCTTAGTGACCAGCAGAGCGCCCTTGGGGGAGTTCCCAAAATGGACCTTGACGACCTCCTGATCCTTACCGGAGAGATAGACCGTTTCCGCGGTGTCGGTGATCACATACCCATCCGGCGCGGAGATCTCCTCGCAGACATAAGTGCCTGCCTTGAGGCCGGTTGCAACGATGGTGCCATTGCTGGATGTTTTGTACTCGCCAACCACAGTGCCGCCTGTACCGGAGGTGCCGCCGAGGTAGCGGATGCGGAACCATGCACCCTCCAGCGGCTGACCGCTCTCGCTGTCCACCTTGCGGATGATGATGGCGGAAAGGGGCGTGTTCTCAAAGGTCAGGACTTTGCTCTCACCACCGGAGATGAAGCATTCCTGCGTGGCAGGCTCCTTGATGGCGTACCCGGACGCCGGTTCCAATTCCGTTACTTTGTACCAGCCATCCTTGATCTCAGGAAGAATGATTTTTCCGCTTGCGTCAGAAAAGTAAGTGCCGAGGTCGTTGAGTTCTCCGGTGTCGGTATGGTTGCTGCCATACCAGATCTGGAACTTAGCGCCCTTGACGGGATCGCCGCTGACACTGTCCACCTTGCGAATCTCCAAGCTGGGCTTGAGAGCGTTGAAGAAGGTGACGGTAGATGTCTCACCAGCCTTCAGCGCTACTTCCTGCGGAATGGGGCAGAGAATGACATGGTTGGGAACATTGATCTCCGTTACTTTGAATGTGCCAACAGGAACAGAGTCGAGGAAAATCCGCCCATGGTTATCGGTCGTGGCGCTGGTGGAAAAGCTGCCGTCGATCTGCTCAATAAGATAGGTAACTCCCTCGATAGGCTCTCCGCTGGCAATGTTCTTCTTGATGATCTCAAGACCCGGCTTTTCATAGTCAACGAAGATGACTTCGGAGGTCTTGCCGGGGCGGAGCGCCACGGTCTGCTCTGTATTGCTCACGATATACGGCTCCGGCACGGATTCCTCGCGCACCACGTAGACGCCTGCGGGAATGGCCGAGAGCGTTGCGGAACCGTCCGAGCCAGTCGTGACGGAGGTGGAATAACTTCCAGTAACGGACTTAATGGAAAACACCGTGCCGGCAATCGGTTTGCCGCTCATGGCGTCCCGCTTGATGATCTTCATATCGGGCTTTTCGTAGTTGACCGCCGCAACAGTGTATTCGCGGTCACCCTCAGTTACATCTACGTACACGCTCTTCGGCGTGGGATCGACGCAATAGCCGTCCGGTGCGGAGGTCTCGACAAAGCTCCAAAGGCCGGTCGCGGCGTCCTCGACATAGATCTCGCCCTGAGCATTGGTGATGTCGCTGCCGACGATCTGGCCGTTGAAATAGATGCTGAAACGTGCACCGGCGAGGCCGGTTGTGGTCCCACCAGCAGTTTTTTTCAGCGTGATTTTGCCCGTGCCAGCAGGCGGTGCAGGTTCTTCTCCGCCGCCTCCGGGCTCATCCTGAGTGACCAGTTTGCGGGGACCATAATAATTGAAGAACGACTGATTTTTGCGATTGCTGGAGATTGCGTACACTGCCCATTTTGCACTCTCGTCCTCCACAATGGATGCAGACTTTCCCTGTGCAGTGAACTCTTCAATCTGACGTTGGAACTCGGCATCCTCCTGCGCCTTCTGCTCCAAAAGCCAGTCGATGAGGCTCAGATACAAATCATAGGTGTCGGCGTTGGCGTAACCGCCCGCGTCGCCGTCTCCACCGGGCTCGCCTTTATAGGACTGGTTCTCCCAAACGTAGGTCTGTACCGCCATAAAGAGTTGGCCGACGTTGGATTCCTTGCAGTCGTTGAGGTAGGTCATCATCCACTTGACATTCTCAACGGTCGCGGCATCCATCTCGCTGAGACCGCTGTTCGTGAGCGCCAACTGCAATACGGCATCTGCATCTGCACCGGTGCCGGACGTCCATGTAAAGGAATTGAGGTACGAAGATGTTGCATAGTGATAGCCAAGTCCGCTGTCCATGCAATACACGAGCTTACCGTCCACCAGCGGAGGACGGTAGCTGTACGGGGTACCGTTGGCAAGCAGGCGTGTGCTCCAATATGCCTGGTTGGTGGTAATTTTGAGGCCGGAACCCGTGTTCGACGCGGCGAAAGCCGCAGTCGGCAGCAGGCTCAAGATCGTCACCAGCGCAAGCAATAATGACAAGAATTTTGTTCGAATCGTTTTCAAGGTTATTCCTCCTTTTGTAAAAGAAAAGCAGGCCGAGTAAACTCGGTCTGCTTTGTTTGTATATCGTTTAATTTTCAGTTTTCTGCAAGCTGCTCCTCGCAGAACTGCTTCAGGGCTGGAATAGCAATCAATCGTCTTGCGGATCTCTTCGCAGTAATCGCGGATATGCTGGATGCGCTGGCGGTCAGGCTGCGTCATATACATTCAGTTTCTCCTTCATCACGGTTTCACGGAACATTTCCTCGCTGGGCATTTGCGCACGTTGTTCCAGCGCGCTGACAGTAATCAGATCGATCGGCTTTTGCAGTGCCGCTTCAAGGTCGCAATACAGTGCTCCCAAAGAGAGAAGACTGCGCAGGTTCGTTCCGCTGGTATCGACCAGTAGGTCGATATCGCTGTCCTCACGGGCTTCACCTCTTGCGTAAGAGCCAAAGAGGAATACCGCTTTCACACCGTACTGCTTTGCCACCGGCGCGATTCGCTGCTGAATTTCGTAGATTGAATAAATCATAAGCACTCTTCCTTCAGGTTTATTATATCCGACAGCTAACAAAATGTCTACGTTTTTGTAAAATGTCCTCCATAGCAAGGCATTCGGAATAAGGTGCCACCCGTGTTTCAAAAAGGATTGCAGCTCGCGTGGCATCCATGTCAGATGTCTTCAACTCGGCTATTTTCATCTTGTCCTTACTCCAAAATAGCTAATATCGCTATCGGCGCTCACATACATCAAACTGCCCATTTCCTCTTCTGTAAATATATCGAAAAGTCGTGTTCATACCGCGATGCTGGCGTATAAAAACATCTTCGCAATTTTGGTGTTTCGTGATATATAGGAACATATGCAAGAAAAGTGGAAAGCCTTGTGACGCAAGGCTTTCCGTATAAGAAACCACCCGTGTTTCGATAAAAAAGTTCGAAACACGGGTGGTGTTCAAGCGTACTCCACGCCTTTTTGTACACCACGGGCATCCCACTCATCCGTCAGCTCCTTGCGGACTTGAATGGCCTGCAGCCGTTGGTTGATCCATTCGCGGGTGTAACCTTTCTTGAGGTAGGTTTCCAGAGCACGGTCAATGGTCAACTCAGAGTCGATAGTTTCTTCGATACGCTCCCGGCCAACCTGTGCCAACCATAGCTTGAACGGCTCTGCTTTCGGTGAAGGAATAGACTGGATGATGCGGAGAAGCTGCTCGGTGTCAGCCACATCGGTCAGACGGCGCTTGCCGTCTGCAGCGGTCATTTTCAAAGCGTTACAACTTGTAACGGTTTCATTTCCTTCTTCTTTTAATCTCTTTTTTAAGACTCTCCAATATGTAGCAGGGTCTTTACTTTCTGTTAAAACCGCTATAATATCAACTACTGAGAAGTACCATTTTTCTTGATCTTCATCATATACAGAACGAATATTATTTTGTTCAAAAATCTTAATTTCGTTTTTCATCTTTTCAATCCTCATTATTACCATATAGATGATGATACATGTAACTTTTGTCCTGTCAGCTTTTCATAAAATATGTGTGGAACTATTTTTTCTACTATCATTGCAAATTGTAAACATACCGTATAATATTTATCCCATTCTCTGTCTTGCATTCTTCTCCATAAGTTAGGATAATACCTTACAATTATTGAGAATGTATATAAAATCATAACGGCATATACAATCCAGTCATCCTTTAACCCTGATAGTGGAATAATTATGCTCTGAAGACAATAAGAACTTTTATACAAATTAAGATGTTGATACCAGTGACTATCAGGAGAATGTTTTACAAATATGCTATAGCGTTTGTATGTCCTGCCGTCATCATTCTCATCAAATTGGTCTCGCTCGCTACGATTTTCAGATACTTGTTCGATATTCCCTATTAGTGTTTTAACCATATCTAAATTTGAACAACCAGATTTATCAACTAAACTAATATAAGACCCTTCATTTTGTGTAGTATAACCAGGGTTTCTACTGGTTATACCACTTTTTTGATTCAATCTATCTGAGTAGTGTGGTTCTAAGAAGCCTGTTGAATACTCAGGGTTTATCATTCTCATAAGGACTGCTAATTCGGGAATTCTAGCTAAGATATCATTAAACAAGTAGCAATACTTATTTAGATCATCATCTTTACGTATGCGTTTTTCAGGAAAATCATTAGTATCATAATCTAGTACATTTAGCCATTTTGCAAATAATCCATTCTTAAGAATACAAGTATATAATGAGTTTATACTATAATCATTCTCTGGAATGTATATATATAATCCATGTCCGCCTTTTGTAATTTCTTCAACAGCTTTCAAATCTGTATACTTGTCAGAGTTCATTAAAATATCAGCTTCAATAAGTGCTAAAGTGCCGTAATAAAGATTTAGCAATCTTTGTGTTGGATTCTGAGTTTGAGCCGAGTCAAAATAATCACAAGAATTTTGCATTAAGAATGCTACACCTTCTGACTTACTTTTAATTACTTCTGAAGATAAATCTGGGTAACGTTCAGTTAAGAAACGCTTACAAACTTCTGAGCTTTTTAATGTTTTAATCAACATCCAATACTGTTCTGATGGGTTCTCTGCTGTCAAATATATTTTAATAGGAGTTTTAACACACCCTCTGCAATCTTTTTGTGGAGAATTAACCTCTTCTGTAGGACATTCTTTATTCCAGTCCTTTAGTATATTTATAAAGTTGGATGCAAGTTCAAGAGGTTTGCTAAAACCAGAAGAGAAAGAACAATTTGGGTCAAGATTCATTCCATGTATCAAACAAGCGTCAGCACGTTGTTGGATAACGGAATATACTTCTTTTCTTGTATGTTGAGAATAAAGTATAGCAAATCTTTTAGTCCAATTTCCTCTGTATATTTTAATAACGAGGTATTCACCTTGCTCTACAGTATCTTCAATTTCCCATACCCACCCATGACTTTCAAGCAACGGTACTGTTGATCGTTGAAAATCGCTTGTTAATATGTTCATTCTTGATTGAAAACCTGTACCCATCAAAAAACTTACTCCTTACAACAATTTCATTTCGATGCCTTTGTCCTTCAGGATGTAGTAAGCATTTGAAAGAGCCGTACTATCTTTGAAGGCTTGTTCTGAGGAGACTATTTTTGCAGGAACAAGCTCACACATTTCTTTTATATCTTCAGGAGTTATGCCGTCTTTGCCGTAATCAAGACAAATTAGAACTAAGCAGTCGTCCCCTATTGAATACGCTTTTTTGTCGTTAATTTGTGTAGGAATTACTTTGTAATCAAGCGGAATTCCCATTTTTAGCATTACTTCATAGACAACATCCAGGTCGTTACGGTCGGGCTTGATAGTTTCGTTCAGTAATGAAAATCTTTGAGCAACAACCTGTTCATCTTGTGTCGGCGTGCTGTCCCACTCTACCAAATTGGAGGTGTCCAGTTTAAATACTTTAAAACCTATGTCTAATGGTTTCTTTTCTTCCAATGCAAGTTGACCGTTATTTTCTGTAAGTTTTTTGCCGGCACGACGTATGCGTTCTTTGCCGATATCACAAATATTCTTGTAGCCGGCTTTGTAGGCTTCTGATTTTTCATCGCATAGTTCAGGCAGCTGTACCATTATAAATTGGCGGTTTCCGCCGTCCTCTGCATTTAACTGCATTACTGCATGAGCTGTTGTCGCCGAGCCACTGAAAAAGTCGAGGATTATGTCATTGTCCTTTGTTGTTGCTTCAAGAAAAACTTTTACAAGTTCAATTGGTTTTGGATTTTCAAACATATCTTTTGTACTGAACAAGCCAGTTAAAACATTTGAGCCGTCGCCAGTATTTGCTACATCATATAAAATACTTCTTTGTTTTAAGACTTTCACTTGGTTTGCAAAATATTCTTTTTCGTAAGGTATCCATTTCCCTTCTTTCATTTCCCAATGTACAAGGTCATTTTGTAATAATTCATTCATTCGTTCCCTACCAACTCTCCAACGTCCATCATTCCCATCAGGAGCTATTGGAAAAGTCTCTGTACCATCAGGAGCAATTAAACTAAAATACATAGAAGGTCTATCTTCCCTTCTCGCTGTATTCCCCCATTTTGCCAATTTCGTAATTTTAAAATTCCCTCGTTCATCTGATTTATTATATTGAGCAATATCTCGAGCTTCTTCTTTGTCATACCATACAAGCTGTTGACTTTTGCGATAAACTACTATGAATTCATGTTCAATTACAAAATATTCTTTTGCTTGCCCACCGCCGTCTTTTTTTCTCCATATGAACGAGCCTATATAATTTTCTTCTCCAAAAACTTCATTACAAACTTTCTTTAAATTCGTTATTTCGTTTTCATCAATCGAAATAAAAATCACACCGTCATCTCGCAAAAGATTTGCAGCTAAACGTAACCTTGGATACATCATATTCAGCCAGTTGGTATGAAATCTGCCCATTGTTTCAGGATTTGACTTTGTTGTCTGCTGCGTTACTTCCTTATACTTTGCCATTGGGTCCGCAAAATCATCTTCATATACAAAGTCATTGCCTGTATTATACGGCGGGTCGATATAAATCATCTTTATCTTATTGTAATAAGACGACTGCAAAAGTTTCAAAACTTCAAGGTTATCACCCTCTATATAGATATTGTTTGTTGTGTCAAAATTTACACTTTCTTCAACACAGGGTCTTAGCGTACCTGTTGAACGCTTTCCAGCGATACGGTAGCATTCTGATTTGCCTTTCCACTCAAACTTGTATTTCTCAAAGTCGTTATCATCATATTCTCCGAATAAAGCCAATAGTTTGCTAATATCCAGCTTTCCCTCTGAAAAACACTGAGGAAAAACCGCTCTAAACTTTTCTAAATCCGCTTTTTCAATATCCATACTCTGTGACGGTACTCTTTCAATATCCACCATATAAATTCCTATTAGTTATTTTTCCTGTTAAGTTAATCTTACCACAAAAATTACCACTGAGGCTTAATGCAATATCTGCTATTTGGATCTTCCAAAACAAGTTCCTCTAACTCCGGTTCGGGCTGCTTTTCTTTATTTGTACTGAAAATTTGTACTTTGAAATGCGGGCTCATCAGAACATTAAAGTTGTATTCATCCGTCAAATCCGCTATTTCATTTTCTGTTTCAACGTCAATCTGTGCTTTATCGTAAAATAGTTTTTCTTCTCGCTGCAACAGGTCTTTTTCCAAAACCTTTATCTGTTTTGTTGTTTTCAGCTCCTCAAGTTTGTTTGCACAAGCCTGTTTTTTCAAATCTTTTATTTCTGTTTTTATATCGTTCAAATCCGTTTCAAGCTGAGTTTTCTTTCTGCCCGCAACAAGTTTTATTTTTTCAACCTCAAAAGCAAATGAGCCTTCCTGACTTTTTATATACTCCTTTATTATTTCATCTTTAGATATTTTTTCATCCAAATTCCCGAAATTTTCAAGTAAACTGCCAAGCCTTATTTTTTCAAGACTTGTACGTTTTTCAATTTCAATTACGGGCAAACTTAACAGTTGTCTGCACTTTTCATCCGGCAAAATCTCCCCGCTTTTTGTCTGTCCGATTAATAAACAACGGCTTGACGAAACATCTTTTGAGGTTATTGAAATGTTATATAATCCAATCTCGCAAGGCTCAATGTCCGCATTTACATAAATTTTCGCCTCGGGTGCAATGTTTGTGTCAATTTCTCTCAAAATCCCTTTTGCAAAAACAGATGTAAAACTTATTCTGCCTGTTTGAGGTTTGAAATCCTTGCCTAATCCGTATTTTTTATACCCCTCATAATTTCTCATTCGTCCGTTATCGTTGAACGAAAATAAATACGGGCGTTTATAACCCTCAATTAAGGTCAAAGTTTTGTTTTCGTCGTCTATTTCGTACCAGTCGGGCTTTATTGTTTCAAAGTAATATTTCACAAGTTCCCAAAGGTCACTGTTTAGTTCCTCTGTTTTTTCTTCAATATATGCAGGAGTAACCGTAACTTTATCGGCAATAGATTTTGTAAATGTCGTGAACAAAATATCTTCCGAATTTTCAACAAGCTGTTCGTTTGCCTGCCGATGCTCCGTCAAGTTTTCTTGGAAAGCCTGAGCAACTTCATCTCTGTGTCTGAAATCTTTTAGGACTTCTTTTATCTTTACATCAAAATTGCCCACTATATCATCCGACATCCCGAAAATCCCGTTTGTTTATAAGTTCCAGCATTCTGACATCGGCAAAATTTTCATGGCTTAAAAGATTTATTACAAGCACATCAGAATTCTGTCCCTGTCTGTGGCACCTGCAAATCCTCTGCTCCATTTGAATTGAATTGTAAATCATATCGTAATTCACAACTACAGGACAGTATTCTATATCCAAACCCTTTGCCGCTGTATCCGTTGTTACTAGGATTTGAACATCTTCATCATTACGGAAATTTTCAAGTGTGTCATTATCTTTGTATTTTAACGTGTTATATCCGTTCTGTCTGAAAATCATATAAAGGTTATCAAGCGTTGTGTTATTATCTACAAAAACAATCGCCTTTTGATTAACTTTCATTGATTTCAGGTGGTTAAAAACTGTTTTTAAAATCTTCAAAAGCTGTGTGGTTTTTGAATTAATTTTTATTTCTGCTGCAAGTTTTTGAATATGCAGCAGAGCGGCTTTTTCAAGTCCGTAAGTTCTTTGAATTGCAGGTGTAAGCATGTTGACAAACGCCTGAGGTGAAGATGAAAGTGTTTTGAAAAACAACAGGTTAAGGTTGTATTCATCTATTTCAGGGTATGCAGCCTTATCGTCAGAGGCAATATACGTTGAAATAAGTTTATACAGATCTTTTTCTTCCTGTATAAGCGGAATGAGAATGTATTTTAAAGTCCGATTGGGTTGGAAGTTTGTAGTTTTTTTGTATTTGTGTGTATTTGTGCAGACATTTCAATTGTACTTTAATGTCCAGTTTGTTGCCTTAATAATAAAAGTAGGTTGGGCATACTTACCCAATAATACTAAATATTAGCAGTAGGAAGCTGTGTGATGCAGTATTCATAAACTGGCTTAAATCGGACTTTATTAAGAGACAAAATTTCAAAAAACATTTTTTAAATTAGGCTAGGACTTCCAAAATCCAAGAAAATTCCGTGTCCAATTAATGTCCTATTAATCCTTGTTGGGCTGAAAGCCCAACCTACGAAACTCCTTTTTTTATTATATTCGAAAACTTGCCTACTGACCGATTACGTTTTTAGGGGGACATTTCAGAAAGCCCAACCTACTTACTAAAAAGCTTAATTTCTGAGAAATAGACTCTTTCATATAAACCTCACTATTATTTCCATGCTTTAATGTGTGCTCCTGCAAAAGCACCATTCATTTCATCTAATTCATCTTCTGTTATTAAATTTTTATCAAAAGACAATCCATCAATAATTTCTTTCGTGTAAATATGCACAGGCTCAATTGAAATATTCCTAAACCCTGCAAGTTCTAAAATCTTTTTGTATTCAGGTATTGGCATAGCTCCTGAAATGCATCCTGCCCAAAGCTGAGCTTGTTTTTTTATATGTTCGGAAACAGGCTTTAGTGATACAACGTCTGCTATTGCAACTCTGCCACCTTCTTTTAGTACCCTATAAGCCTCGTTGTAAACTTTTTGCTTATTATCTGATAGATTGATAACACAATTTGAAATTATTGCATCTAGTTTCCCATCTTCAAGCGGGATATCTTCAATGTATCCTTTTATAAATTCTACATTTTTAACACCCATTTTTTCTTTATTTTTATTTGCAAGTTCAAGCATTTCATCTGTCATATCAAGTCCATAGATTTTTCCAGACTCACCAACATATTTAGATGCCATTAAAACATCGATGCCACCACCTGAACCTAAATCAAGAATTATCTCACCTTCTTTAATTTGAGCAAAAACAAGAGGATTTGCACATCCCAAAGATGCGTCTATTGCTTCTTTTGGGAGGTCATCAAGGTTTTGTCCTGCATAATTTCTTTCAGCTCGTGAAATCTCTTGACAGCAAGAACATGTACTATGTGTATCTTCTTGAACTTTTTGAGCAATATTACCGTAAAAATTTTTAACTTCTTTTTTTATGTCAAAATCCATATTTTAGCCTCCTTAAAAATTGACAAATAATATTAAATATGCCATAATTGGAATATATAATATTATAGTATTTCATTTTTGGAATATTGTCAATACCTACTAGGAGAATTTTTATGAAAAGTAATTTATATGAAAAAAAAGCTCAAATATTCAAAGCTCTTTCTAATCCTGTGAGACTTGAAATAATGGATTTTTTAGCGGATGGAGAAAAGTGTGTCTGTGAAATTGTAGAAAATTTAAATTATGAACAGCCGCATATTTCAAAGAGCTTAATTAAATTAAAAGAAGCAGGTCTAATAAAAGACAGAAAAGAAGGTTTAAATGTATATTATTCTCTTAAAATTTGTTGCATGGGAGATTTTTTCAATTGTTTAAATAAA
>OHMU01000841.1_pt1 | contig 10745 bp, 4 predicted proteins | sample 1569441 | NCBI WGS metagenome assembly OHMU01 (sample SAMEA3879527, study PRJEB24766) | human gut metagenome | biome: human-associated habitat; feature: feces | place: USA | collected 1985/1987 | reverse complement strand
ACGTGATATTTTCCTGCAACGTCCTTCCAAGGATATTGATGTGGTGGTGGTAGGCAGTGGCATTGCCATGGCCGAGGCGCTGGGTAAACGTCTGGGGCGTGGGGCGCATGTTTCCGTCTTCAAGAATTTCGGTACGGCACAATTGAAGTACTATGGTACGGAAGTTGAGTTTGTGGGTGCAAGAAAAGAATCGTATACACACGATTCCCGCAAGCCTATTGTAGAGGACGGTACATTGGAGGATGACCAGAACCGCCGTGATTTTACCATCAATGCACTGGCTGTTTGCCTGAACCGGGTGCGTTATGGCGAGTTGGTCGACCCCTTTGGCGGTATTGGAGACTTGAAGGAAAAGACCATCCGGACTCCCCTCGACCCTGATATAACTTTCAGTGATGACCCTTTGCGCATGATGCGCTGTGTCCGTTTTGCCACCCAGCTGGGATTCTATATTGACGATGAGACATTCGATTCTCTGGAGCGTAATCGCGAACGCATCTCCATCATCTCCAAAGAACGCATTGCAGACGAACTGAACAAAATCATCTTGTCACCTATTCCGTCTAAGGGATTCATTGAGCTGGACCGCTGTGGTCTGCTGGAACTGATATTCCCGGAACTTGTTAGGCTGCAAGGCGTGGAGACGCGCAATGGACGCGCCCATAAGGACAATTTCTACCATACGCTCGAAGTACTCGACAACATCAGCAAGAAGACCGACAACCTTTGGCTACGCTGGGCAGCTCTTCTGCATGATATAGCCAAGCCTGCCACCAAGCGTTGGGAACCCCGTGCGGGCTGGACGTTCCATAACCATAATTTCATTGGCGAGAAGATGATACCCGATATTTTCCGCAAGATGAAGCTCCCTATGAATGAGAAGATGAAATATGTGCAGAAAATGGTGAGCCTGCACATGCGTCCCATTGTGATAGCGGATGATGTAGTGACCGACTCGGCAGTGCGTCGTCTCTTGTTTGAGGCAGGTGATGATATAGACGACCTGATGACACTGTGCGAAGCCGACATTACTTCCAAGAATATGGAGCGTAAGAAACGTTTCCTTAATAATTTTCAGTTGGTACGCCAGAAGCTGAAGGATTTGGAGGAACGCGACCGTATCCGTAATTTCCAGCCTCCGGTCAGTGGTGAAGAAATCATGAAGACTTTCGGCCTTTCTCCTTGCCAGCAGGTAGGTGCCTTGAAGAGTGCCATTAAGGATGCCATTTTGGACGGCATCATTCCCAATGAATACGAAGCCGCCCGTGCATTTATGTTGCAACGGGCGGAGAAGATGGGGCTTAAGGAGTTATGAGTTATAAGTTGCATGTTATGTACCATGCGTTATAACTCATAACTTATAACTCTTCTTTTTCTACTTGGAACTTGCGGCTTACTTTCATCAGGTTGATGGTGTAGGTCACTACGTTCTGGGCTTCTTGTATCATAGTCAGGTATACCATGCTGACTTTGATGCTGCCGCTCTGGCTTTGGATGCGTTGCAGCTCTTCGCGTTTCAGGTGAGACAACTGTCCGTTGAGGTCGTTGGCTTTGCGAATCTCTGTTTCCAGTTCATCATAATTGTTCGTTTCCAGCTTGTGGCGGCATACTTGTAACAGATAGCAGATGTCTTCGGCTACGTCTGTAAATTCTCCTTTCTGAATGGCATCCAGCGGATTGAAGTTATTGTCTATGTGCTCTAAGCAAGGTTCGCAAAGACGGCCTACGCTGTACACCAGTTCGCTGGCAAAGTCGTTGCCTTGATAGTAATAGAGTCCTTTTTCCAGTACGGTATTGTTGTCGAGACGGCACATGGCAAGTGTTCCGGTACGCTTCATCTGCTTGATGAGTTGTTTTTCGAATTTTACTGAGCCCATGGCACGACGCAGTCCGCGTAGATTCTCGTGTAGGAAGGAAGTGACGGTACGTTCAAAATTCTCTTCTGTGAATTCCATAATCTTCACCAGTTCTTCACGGGTATGCTTGCGGAGCAATTCGATGACTTCATTGTTGTCCGTACTCTTCATCAACTGTTTCAGGGTCTCGTTGCCTTTTTCTTTCTCCTTGCGCTTTTTGTACATCACTTGGCTACGAATCAGCATGAAAACTGCCAGACCAATCAGTGCCAGGATGGCAACCGTACCACCGAAATGGATAATCAGTGCTACGAAGAAACAGATGGTGAACGCTGCTCCGGCAGTGATGAACCAACCGCCGATAACGCTGAGCACACCCGTAATGCGGAATACGGCGCTCTCGCGTCCCCAGGCACGGTCGGCAAGCGATGTACCCATGGCTACCATAAAGGTGACGTAAGTGGTGGAAAGGGGAAGTTTCAAGGAAGTTCCCAAGGCGATGAGCAGACCAGCCAATACGAGATTGACGGAGGCGCGAACCAAGTCAAAAGCGGCGCCGTCGGCTATGATGGCTTCATCCTTCTGGAAGCGTGTATTCATCCACCGCTTGCTGCTTTCGGGCATCGTTTTGGATATTCCGTTAGCCAGGGTCATGCTGAAGCGTACCAGCGTGCGGGCTATCGGGGTACTTCCGAAGTTCTCTTCACCGTCATCCTGGCGGGCAAGGTCCACGGAAGTCTTGATGACATTGTGGGCTTTCTTGGATGTGCAGAGTGCATAGACCATGATAGCGCCTGCACCGATAAGGAAATACCACCGAGGAGTGAGGACATCAGGAATCCGTCGGGGCCGGCGGCCGTACCATTGGCTGTATAGTCAATAAATGAGGAATATCCTGCGAGGGGGACACCGATAAAGTTCACCAAGTCATTGCCGGCAAAGGCAAGAGCGAGGGCGAAAGTACCCATCAGAACCACTACTTTGAAGACATTTATCTTGCACCAATGCAGTATCTGCATCAGTATGGTGAAGAATACAAAGAAACCGGTTATCAGCAATGCGGTATTGTCGTGTATCCATTGCTTGTTTTCAGGGGTCATGAATGAGCTGTCTTTCAGCCCCTTTATCAGCATGAAGTAGATGATGCTGGTGGCAGCTATACCACCGAATAGCGCGATGCTGTATTTCATGTTCTTCTTGTAGTTGAAGGTGAACACGATACGTGCCAGCCACTGTACCAGCATACCGAAGAAGAAGGCAATGGCTACGGATACAAAAATGGCCATGATGACAGACAGCGCCTTGTCTGTATTGATGAGGTCGCCCAGTCCCAATGTATCGCTGTTATAGACCTTGATGAGCGCCAGTGCGAACGTACCTCCCAACAGTTCGAACACCATGGATACAGTGGTGGAGGTAGGCATTCCCATAGTGTTGAAGACATCTAATAGCACGACGTCCGTCAACATGACGGCAAGCAGAATGCACATGATTTCGGCAAAGTAGAAGTGCTCCGGTTGATAGATGCCGTGTCGTGCAATGTCCATCATGCCATTGCTGAGTGCCGCACCGATGAAGACGCCAATGCCTGCAATGAACAGTATGGTTTTGAAAGATGCTGCCTTTGCTCCGACAGCCGACTGAAGAAAATTGACCGCATCATTACTGACACCTACCACGAGGTCGAAAATCGCGAGTACGAACAGAAAGATGACGATACCCAGATAAATTGTTTCCATAGACATGTATTTTATTTCCGGCTGCAAAGGAAAGAGTTTGGTGTTGCAGGGAAATGTCATACATGTTACAGAAATGTTACAAATGTTTTGGAATAGAATGGTATTGTGCTAAGAGCGATTGCTCTTATTCTCCCAATAATCATTAATGTTAAGCATTTAAGAGTAACAATATAAGTATAATAGAAGAGTGGATGCTTTTGTGTTTCGTATTTGGTTATTTCTATGTTAAGCAGCCAAATTACTAGTTAATTGTTTGCAGATGTCGAGAATTCTTGCGAATATTGCATACAAGTTGTGTGTAGAATTGATTGTAATTAGAACTTTGATATTAAAAATCAAAGATGTATGTAACTTTTTTAATTCATTTATTAAATAAATGAATTCTACCAACGAGTATAGAAATATGAAAAACCATTTTTGTTTAAACCTATTCTTCTTACTATATTTGTTTTTTTGTGCTGGATGCAAGCAGCATATCTCAGATAGTGCTGCTAAGGCAAATGAGGCATTGTTTACTCAATTAGATAGTCTGATAGATAATTCTGATAAACTTATTTTGCAGAAAGAGGAGCGAATAGAGGCGTTGAAGCATTCACTAAGACAATCTAAGGCATTTGAGAAACAGTATGAACTTAATCAGGCTATTTATCAAGAATATCGCGTGTATGATGCAGATTCGGCTATGAAGTATACTACACAAAGCCTTGATTTAGCACGACAATATCATGATAAGAATCGTGAGATTGAATCTTTATTAGGTATTGGTTTTGTTTATACGGCTAATGGCTTGCTTAGTCAAGCCTCTGAAGTAATGCATTCACTCTGTTCTTCCAGTATGCCTCGCTACTTACGTTCGCGTTATTATGGTCAGATGCGTACTCTCTGCTCGCGGTTGCAACTCTATTCATTAGGTGATGATGCATTACATGAGCATTATGGTCAACTTTATGCGTTATATTCAGATTCAGTATTGCAGACGGCCACTCCTGACGAGCCACGCTACCTTTATAGCCGTGTGTGGAAATATCAAGATGTTCCCGGTGCACAACGTATTGCCATTAGGGATGAGTTGGAAAAGGAAAAACAACGTCTTCTACCTAATAGTCGTAATTATTCTATTTTAGCTTATAACTTGGCTCTACTTTATGAAAAAGAACACAACCATACCAAGTGGCTGGAAAATATGATTCTCTCAGGTATTGCTGATGTATATGCTGTGAATCGTGATATTGGTTCGTTGTATGCATTGGCTTCCTATTTATATGAACAAGGTCAGTTGGACCGAGCCTATCGTTATAGTACTTATTGTTCTGATATCGGTATAACTTTTAAGAGCCGTGTACGACTGCTTCATCAGCAGAAGTTGCAGAGAAGGATACATCAAAGCTACATTGAACGTGATCATATGCAACAGAAGCAGCTAAAGCTATTCCTTTTATTTATTAGTTTTCTCACTATTGTATTGCTGATAGCTCTTTTCTTTTTGAGAAGGCAAACAAGAAGACGTAGGAAAGCTTTGGTTGAGCTACATGTGGCCAATGGTAGATTGAAGAGTCTTAATAGTGAACTGCAAAAGCTCAATTTGGTTCTACGTGACACAAATTATATTAAGGAGGAGTATATTGGTCAGGTATTCAAACTTTGTTCATCCTATATTTGCCGTATGGAGGAGTATCGTAAAAAGTTAAACCGTAAATTAAAGGCTGGGCAACTTGAAGATTTAAAGAAGATGATTAGTTCTACTTCTACCATGAGCGATGAAATGAAGGATTTTTATGAGAAATTTGATTCCATTATTCTACATTTATACCCTGATTTTGTAGAGCACTTCAATAGTTTGCTACGTCCCGAAGAACATATTGAAGTGAAGTCTGGGCGGCTTAATACAGAACTTCGTATTCATGCTTTGATACGAATGGGGGTAACGGATAGTGAGAAGATTGCAGAATTTTTGCACTGTTCACTGCAAACCGTATATAATAATCGTTCTATAACTTTAAATAAATCTTCGCTCAGTAAGGAGGAATTTCTTCGAGCTGTGAAAGAGGTTTGTAAAAAGTAATTTGAAGACTGAGCGTTTCTCTCATTTTTTACCCACATGTATATAGATAATTGCCATTCAATAGCTTAATACTATCGAATGGCAATTATCTATATACATGTTTTTGATTACCGATTTAATTTAAATCACTACTGAAAATCTATTGAGTCTGTCTGTAATTGAAAGATAATCAGTAATATATAACTTTGTGAATTTACCAAATCCTCTACCTGTGAATATAATCGGTTGTTACATTGTCTAATTTTGCTCTCGAGATTTTTTACACACAAGTTCCTATTAACTTAAAAATGTAATTTATGAAAACCAGACAAAAATCGAGAGACGCAAGTGGTATTTTGCTTGTCTGTCTTATGTGGATGCTGTCACTTTCAAGCTCACTTCATGCACAGACATGGAATATTAACGGAAATGTGACAGATGAACAAGGAGAACCGATAATCGGTGCCAATGTAGTGATACAAGGTACGGGTACGGGCACCATTACCGATGTAGAAGGAAACTTTAAACTCGCTTCAGTGACTAAGGGGGCGGTAATGGAGATAAGTTTCATTGGGTATATATCCAAGACATTGCAGGTGAAAGACGCATCATCGTTAAAGATTGTACTGAAAGAAGATAACCAGGCACTGGATGAGGTGGTAGTAGTAGGTTATGGTGTACAGCGCAAAAGTGATCTTACAGGTTCGGTTGCTTCAGTTAACTCGGATGTACTTGAAAGTCGCCCACAAGCTAATTTGATTCAATCTTTGCAAGGAGCAGTTCCAGGATTGAATATTAGTGTGACGGGTAGTAATGCTGAAGGTTCGTCTACTACTACACGTATTCGTGGTAACAACTCCATTACGGCCGATAATAAACCTCTTGTTATTCTTGATGGAATACCTTTTGATGGTCCATGGTCGGAAATCAATCCCAATGATGTAGAGAGTATAGAAGTATTGAAGGATGCCTCTTCAGCAGCCATTTATGGTGCTCGCGGTTCTAACGGTGTAATCCTTATTACTTCTAAGCGCGGTAAGAAAGACAGATTGACGGTATCATACGATACTTATGTTACTATTGACCAGCCTATCAATTTACCTCGTATGATGAATGGCAAAGAATTCTATAAGTATAAATCTGAAGCTTTCAAGGCTACCAATACTACTCCTCCTACAGAAGAGAATCCTGAACCTTGGTTAGATAACTTTACTCCTACTGAATTAGCTATGTATGCTGCCGGTCAGAGTACTGATTGGATGAAGTTGGCAACACAGACCGGTATAAAACAACAGCATAACCTTTCTTTCCGTGGTGGAGCTAACAAAACCAGCTATTTCATTTCATTGAACTATACGGATGTGAAAGGAACTGCGGTAGGCAATGAGTTCAAGCGTTATAATGTACGTTTCAATCTTGATCAGGAGTTTAATAGTTGGTTGAAATTTTCTACTACTACACAGTTAGGTCGCTACGATCGTAGTGGTAGCAGTGCTTCTTTTTGGCGGGCTATAAAACAAGTTCCGTTGGGACGTGCTTATAACGAGGATGGTTCACTTACACTTTCTGCTACTGAGGACTCCTCTTCAGCTTTCAGCATTAATCCGTTGGGATCTCTTAATAATAAGACAAAAGATATTCGTGCAAAGGTTATCACTAATAATGTGCTTGAGGTAAAGTTTCCCTTTATTAAAGGGCTGAGCTATAAATTGAATACAGGCTTCACTTACCAAAACAGCTCCTATAAGAATTATCAAGGTTTGGATACCTACGAAGGAGCTAGTGCTAATGGCGTATTGAATACTGATGACTGGCATTCAGAAGAATGGATTTTGGAGAATATTATTTCTTATCAACGTGAATTTGGCAAACATCGTATATTTTTCACAGGATTATATTCTGCTCAAAGCAAGGAATATGAACAGAATACAATGGAAGGTAAGAATTTTCCCAATGATGTGATGTATTATTACCAGATTTCTAAAGCTGCCACAATGTCTGGTAATTCCAATTATTATAAAGAAAATCATATTTCACAAATGGGGCGTTTGAATTATACTTATGATGATCGTTACTTGTTGACTCTTACTGCTCGTCGTGATGGTTACTCCGCTTTTGGTGAAAGTTCTAAATTCGGCGTTTTTCCTTCAGCCGCTATTGGATGGAATATTTCCAATGAATCTTTTTTTAAAGACAAGCCTATAAGTGAAACCATTAGCAATCTGAAATATCGCTTGTCATGGGGTAAAAATGGCAATGAGGCTATCAGTGCTTATAGTACACTACCTAATCTTTCAACTTACAATTATCTGAATGATGATCATACTGCACAGTTTGGTTTCTATCCGTCGAAGTTAGCTTCGCCCGGTTTAGGTTGGGAAACTACTACATCTATTAATACTGGCTTTGATATTGCACTTTGGAATGGACGTATTCAGAGTTCATTTGATATTTATTGGTCTAAAACCAAAGATTTGCTGCTTTCCCGTTCTATTCCTACCATTAATGGTACTGGCTCTATTACTGAGAATCGTGGACAGACCCGTAATCGTGGTTTTGAATTCCAGATAACTTCTAATAACATTACACATAAGAGTTTTAGCTGGAGCACCTCTTTCAACCTCTCACACTATCGTTCGGAGATTGTAGATGTTGGTTTGTATGATGCTAATGGAAAGCCGGTTGATGATGTGGCTTCCAAGTGGTTTATTGGTGAACCTATCAATGTGAACTATGATTATAAAATTATCGGTGTATGGCAGATTGCTGATCCGTCTAACCCGACAGGGCAGCAAGATCCTAACTATCGTAATTCGTATCCTGGATATGTGAAATACCTTGATGTAGATGGTAACGATATTACAACGGCTGATAAGACTATTATAGGGTCGGCTATTCCTAAAGTAAATATGAGTTTGATGAACACTTTTGAGTACAAAAACTTCACTCTGAGTGTGTTCTTAACGGCTCAGTTAGGACAAACCCATCTGAATGCCTTGTATGATACAAGCCATAATTCATATCGCCAGAACCGCTTTTTGGTGGATTTTTGGACTCCAGAGAATCCTACGAATAGCTATCCGAAAAATAGTTTGAATAGTGATGTGAATCCAGAGGGAGCCAGTTTCTATGAAAAGACAGATTTCTTACGTATTTCCGACGTTACATTGGGTTATAATTTCCCACAACAATGGTTGCGTCGTACTTTCATCAAACGGCTCAATCTTTACATGAACATTAAGAATTTGGCTACAATAACTGGCTGGACAGGTATGGATCCGGAATTTCTCAATGATCAATTGGCTGCTCCTCCAGTACGTTCGTTCACTTTTGGACTAAAGTTAGATATTTGATGAGAGTAATATATCATAAAAAGCTAAAATGAAATTGCACATATGAAAAAAATAACATATTTCAATGTCTTAGTGTTTACAGTATTATTGCTCACTATGGGCGGCTGTAATGAGGATAAGTTTCTTAAGGAAGATCCTCGTGATGCACTTTATCCTGAAAATTTACTTGTAGATTACAATGGATTTAAATCGATGATAACGCCTCTTTATGGTCTTATGCGTGCAGAGTATCGCCGTGCTGATGCAATGGGAGGAAGTATTGCGCTCTGTCTGCATTCTGCCTGGGGTGGAGGGGTAGATAATTCATGGGCCAATAATAGTCATGCGGAAATGAAGTTCCTCTACAATCCCAAAGAGATAACTTACACTGATCTTGCTATTTGGAATAATATTTTCCAGTGGGGATATCGTATCATCAACACTGCCAATATGGTTATCTCAAGAGCTGACAATGATGGCATTAACTGGGGAAGTGGTGCTGATGCTGAAAATCGTAAAAATGAGGTGTTGGCCGAAGCTCGCTTTTTCCGTGCTTGGGCTTACCGTCACCTTACCTATTCATTTGGTGCAGTGCCCCTTTCAACACAAGAAATTACAGGATTGAATTATCGTGATGATTGGGACCGTGCTTCCTTGAGTAGTATTCGCGAAGTGATGGCAGAAGATTTCCAGTTTGCAGTCGATAACCTTCCTTTGCGTACTTCTAATAATAGTAAAGTCTCTGGTGCTGTGGCACGTCACTATTTGGGTGAACTTTATTTGGCAGAAGGTAATGCTGAAAAAGCAGTTTCAGTACTGAAACCATTAGTGGAAAGTGGAGAATATTCCCTTATAAATCAACGCTTTGGTAGTAATGCTTCCAATGATGGATGTCCTTTTATTGACGTATTTTATACTCCTATGTATGCTGATGGAAATACGGAGGTGTTACTGGCTTTCATTAACACAGAAGAGGAGAATAGTGCCTATGGTACTGCAAATGTCTATATGACTACAACTTATAAGAACTATTATGCTAATGATGGCGATTGTAAAAAGACAAACCAGCATAATCCGGACTATATCAATAACGGTGGTGAAGGTTCATTTGCACAAGTCTTTTGGCAAGCTAATGGTGGTAAGGGAGCCGGACGTGTAGTTCCTTCCAGAGGAGCACTTCGTTTGTACAATTATAAAGGAATGGGAGAACAAGATGACCGTGTATCTGCCAATGCTATCGTATGGAGTATTAATGATGTAGATGCTGCCGGCAATGTAACCAAGGTATTTGATTTAGGTGGTACTGCACTTATTGATACTACGGTTAATGCAGCCATGCTAACTTCTACTTCCATTAAAAAATATGATTGGCCTACTACTCGTAAATGGGATTATACTCCACCTATTTTGGCTAATGCAGCTAATGATGGACACTATGCGGACATTGTTTATTTACGTTTGGCAGATACATATTTACTTTATGCAGAGGCTCTTTACAAGAGTAATCAAGTAGGCGAGGCCATTAAATGGATAAATAAAGTACGTAATCGTTCCAATGCTGTAAGTATTACTGAAGATGATCTTAGAATCGGTGGTATGGATTTCATTCTTGATGAACGCAGCCGTGAACTGCTTACGGAGGAAGAACGTCGTCATACATTGGTACGTGTTTGCCAAGAAAATGGTGGTGACGAACGTGATACCAATAACTATTTCAAACGTCGCATGCGTGAACTCAATGAGATAGCTGGTATTGCAGGACGTGGTATGGATGAAT
>OHMU01000840.1_pt1 | contig 10761 bp, 8 predicted proteins | sample 1569441 | NCBI WGS metagenome assembly OHMU01 (sample SAMEA3879527, study PRJEB24766) | human gut metagenome | biome: human-associated habitat; feature: feces | place: USA | collected 1985/1987 | reverse complement strand
TGAATATGGTTGATTTGGCTGTTAAATATATAAATGAATGCCAACTTTTTTTTGAGGAAATGGGGGTAAGTACTGCACTATATTATATCGATACGCAGAAAATAGAATTGGCTCTGCTTCAGAAAGACTTTCAAGAGGCGCGTCGTTTATTGTCCGAGAGTGTAGTCCCTCCGGGCATCGACCCTGATATGGTACATATCCGTAATAAATACCTTCAGCAGTTTTACGAGGAAACCGGCAACTACAAGAGGGCTTATCACTATCTGCAGAGGAACAACCTGCTTGATGATTCTATCAGGAATGAGCGTGTCCGGATGCGTACGGCAGACTTGACTTTGCGTTATCAGCAGGATTCTACCTTGATGGCACATCGGGTTTTGCTTCAGGAGCAGAAAAACGAGGTGCTGGTGCTGAGGCAGACACAGTTTGTCGTGTTTGCTGTAGCTGTTGTATCTATATTGACGGCGGTTTTCCTTTATCTGTACAGCAAAAAGAAACGTGCTTTGTTGCTTGCACGGAATCATCGCACAGTCTCTACACTTCGTCTGGAGAATATCCGTAACCGCTTGTCCCCTCATTTCATCTTCAATGTGCTGAACAGGGAGATGGCGGAGCGGAATGTGGAAGAAAAGCAAGAGCTTTCGTCGCTGGTAAAACTGATGCGTCGCAATCTGGAATTGGCGGAACAACTGTGTGTAACCTTGGCAGAGGAGCTGGATTTTGTGAAAACATATATTAATCTGGAACGCCGTTCTTTAGGTCCGGATTTTCATTCGGAACTGAAGATAGAAAAGGATGTGCAGCCGGAGCAAATAAGGATTCCGTCTATGATGATTCAAATTCCGGTTGAAAATGCAGTGAAGCATGCATTGCGCGAGAAGGAAGGTGAACGTAATCTTTGGGTTTCGGTCTGCCGCCGGGGAAACGGTATCTGTATAAAGATAACGGATAATGGTGGCGGTTATCGTCCAGACAGTCGGAACCGGGGCACGGGGACGGGAATGAAAGTCATTATGCAGACCATTCAGATTCTCAACAATAAGAATAAGGAGGCCATTGATGTTTCAGTGCACAATGTCTCTCTACAGAGTGGTGAGATGGGATGTGAGGTGACTTTCTGGTTGCCAGACAACTACGATTACAGGATTTAAAAGAACCGTTTAATCTCGTTTTTTGCAAGGATAGGCATATTTACGGATAAATAGTCCGTAAATGGCTTCTTGTTGCTTTGTATGGGAGCAGGATTATGTATATATTCGCGAAAAGAAAAACATAAAAGAAACATGGATAAATATAAGGTTGCAATAGTTGACGACGATGAGGTGGCTCTTGAGAATCTGAGTTTTGAATTGGGAAAGGATGCACGCTTTTCTTTGAAGGGAACTGCCCGTAATGGCAAGCAAGGGAAAAAACTCATTGCCAAGGTACAGCCGGATTTGTTGTTCTTGGATGTGGAAATGCCGGATATGACAGGAATGGAACTACTGCAGGAAATACGTGGCAGTGTTTCATGGAACATGCGGATTGTTTTCTATACGGCTTATGATAAGTATATGGTTCAGGCTATCCGGGAGGCTGCGTTCGACTATCTGTTGAAACCTTTTGAAGAGCAGGAGTTTCGGGATATTCTTGCACGTTTTGTAGAGCAGGCAGAAGCTGGGCAGAGAATGTCATATCCCATTGGTGCGCCGTTGCATACCGGACAGACATTTATCGTATTTACGCCAACTAATGATATGCGTGCGTTGCGTCCGGCTGAAATCGGTTTTTTTCGCTATTGCTCCGAGCGTAAGCAGTGGGAGGTGATACTAAACAACCAGCCGCCATTGGTGCTGCGTCGCGGAATGACTGCTGAGCAGATTACTCAATATTCATCCAGTTTCGTGCAGATACATCAATCGTATATTATCAATATTGATTATCTGATGATTATAAAGGATAGCAAATGCATGCTTTATCCACCATTTGACAAAGTTACGGAACTGCTGGTTTCCAGAAAGTATAAAAAAGAACTGCAAGACAGATTCTGCTTGTAAAGTGATAAGAATTATTTGGTTAGGGAGTTGACGCCGCAGGTTTTGGTGGCGTTGACGTAAAGAAAAGGCATTGAACCTTTAAAGTCCAATGCCTTTTTATTTATCAAATACAATTTTCGTATTCATCAGAAGCGAAGCTTATTTCACTTCGATACCTTTGTTCTGCAGTGTGACATTTAATACTCTGGCATAATCGGCATACTGCTTTTCATTCAGAGTCTTTTTCATCAACTTCAGATTACCATAAACTGCATTACGGAGTAACTTCTCCTGATTCTTCTTGGAATTTGTAGCGCGTTCCATCTGTTCTGTAAAATATTCGCAGATGTTTGCCACTTCTTCATGCTGGTTGGAATCCAGATTCAAATACTTGCTCAACTTTGTTATGTTGATGTTACCTTCCCATTTTGCAGTTGTAGGCTGGTTTTCTGCTGCAAATGTTGTAGCAGTCAGGCAGACTGCTGCCACTAATGTTAATCCTAAACGTTTCATAATACCTACTTTTTAATTGTTATTCCTAAAAACTAATTTCAATCTAATACCTATTGAAAACTCTCTAAGCGCTTAGCTTTTTCTTTTACCTATGCAAATGTAGGTATATGTTTTATAACACAAAAATGAATAAGGGAAAAAGTGTAGTTTATACCTTCATTTCTTGACTTAAATCAATTTTATAGTGTGAAAATGCTTTATTTAGATGCTTTTTGTAATACGAATGTAATGTGGGCTAACTGAATTTATATTTGTAGTAATGGATAAAAGGATTTTTATTAGTCAAAATGTTATTGCCAAATAGTTTCGGGTAATTCTATGATTACTCTGCTTTCAGAGCAGACTCCCACAAAGCCTAATCCGCCTATGACGTTGCAAGGCAGACTGATAGGTTCCATTAAAGCATCGTCGTAATCCCCATCATCCAGGCAGTTTAAGGCTTTTAGATAGCGGTATTCGGCTTCAGTGATGCTAAGCAACCGTACGGTGATGGTTTGTTTGCGGGATATATGGTCGTAGTAGTGTCCCTCTATCGGATAATAATCTTGGTAGAGAGGGGTGTATACTTTCAATGTGGCATAAGAGTTACGGAAAGTGTTATCATTGAATATGTTGTATTTGTTATTTATGGTGGGAAACAATTCATTTTCTTCATCATCATAGTTGCTGGGGTGGCCGTCAGTCAGTATAACATCTTCCCGGTTGATGATTTCGTTCTGTCGGGGAGCAAGGATGGTAGTGTCTCTGGGTATGGAGGCCCAATGCCAAGAGCCGTCCTCGTCTTCCACTTTGATGAGGCTGCCGTTTTCATCTTCCAGGTATTCTTTCCATTTGCAATAGTAACTACGGTCATTCCAAATGTCCAGCCGGTAGTAGTTCTTCTCGTTGGGGCGGTCTTGCAATGTAATTTTGTATTGGCGGTAAAGGGTTTGTCCGCTGTACTCGCGCAGGTAGGCCAAGCAAGTGTCCACGTGCAGGCTCTCTATCGGTTGTGGCACGGTGACCTCGGCACTGGCATGGTATTTCCCGTTTTCGGCAGTGGCTTCCAGACGTATGTTGTCGCCGGGATGCAGTGTGCTGGTCAGACGATATTTCTTGAAACGTATACTTTTCAGTAATGATTCATAAATGTCCTTATCAAGTTCTCTTTCCAGATGCCCATAAATTTCTTCCGGGGAAACCGCTTTCGGAGTTTCTGCTATTTTGCCATTGATGTAGAGGAAAAGAGTTGCTTCGTTCAAATGTTCAATACTATAGCCCTCGCCTAAATGGAGATAGACATCATTCTCAGCTTGTCCGGTTTCGAGCAAGGCGTTCATGATGATTTGCGGATCTTGTTGTCCGGGATTGTAAGGAATCTCGTTTTCGCAGGCTGTTAGGAAGCCTACAATAGTTATGTATATAATAAGGTGTAATTTCATTTTTGTTTTCATATGCCGGATTTGTTTTTAAAATCTATAAGTATAGGTAACAGAAGGAATACAAGGCAGTATTGTTATTTTCTTGATGACAGTTTGAGCTTTCTTCTGCCCGGTATTTCCATGATAAATACTTTCGTAGAAATCATCGTAGTATACGTTGTATCCATTTTTGTATTTGCTGTAAACGATGTTCGGATTCATGGCATTGTATGCATTGTAGATACTGATATTCCAGGTACGCATACCATGTTTGGTCTTCTTGTTGAAGTTGACGCCGAGATTCAAACGATGGCTGGCGGGAAGGCGGTAATTGTTACGCCGGGAGATGTAACCGGTTTCCTCAATAGAGCCATCGGGCCGGATGATGATTGTTGCCTTTTCGGGGATAGTGATACATCCACCGGTATTGAATATCCAGGAAGCTCCTGCATCAATGCGGTCACTGAACTTATGGCTGAGATTGAGGCTGATGCTGTGGCGGCGGTCATATTTGTAGGGGAACCATCGGCCTTGGTTGATGGTTCCGCTCTTAAAACGGTGATCGGTCTTGGATAGGGTATATGCCAGCCAGCCGGTAGTCTTGCCCAATGTTTTCTGTGCCATCAGTTCCAGACCGAAGGAGCGGCCTTCGCCCATTTCCACTTTTTCTTCCCAGTTGGTAGAGGTGCCGAAGAAGGATACACCGTCTTGATATTCAAGTATGTGTTTCATCTGTTTATAATATCCCTCGACGGAGAACTCCCAACCCGGCAGTCCGGAATAGTAGCCTCCTATGGAGAACTGGTTGGCATACATCGGACTGATGTCTTTGGTAATGGGCACCCAGAGGTCGGTAGGCATAGACAGCGGAGTAGAGGACAGCAGATGCACATACTGTGCCATGCACGTATAGGATGCTTTGGCGGAATATCCTTGTCCGAGGTCATAGCGGGCGGAAAGGCGGGGCTGCAGCGAATAGTAGCTTTTCCCTTGTGTGTGGAACAGCGATGTGCGTACACCTGCATTCAGACTGAGCCTGGCGTTTACATTGAAATTGTCTTCGGCGTAAAGGGAGATTTCTTGTCCGCGCATGGCATGGCTGTTGCTGGTATTGTAAACCGTATCTTCCTGGAGGGCGCCATTATCTATATCTTGTATTTTCGAGGTAGCTATTCCCGGACGGAACGTATGGTGGATGTACTCTGCACCGAACTTGATGTGGTGCTGCGGCATGGGGGTGTAGTCAAAGTCCATACGCGCACTCCAGTCACGGATACCGGAGTTGAACTTGGAGGAGTAATAGTATCTGTCTTGTACTTTATTGGCGACAGTATAGGTATCTTCCATGTTTCCGTCCAGCCCCATCTCATATTTGTTGTATGAGACGGTGGTGTTGCAAAACAGCTTGCTGTTGAATACATAGTTCCAGCGGCCGTAGGCGATGGTGTTTCCCCAATTCAGATGGCTGTTGTCCTTGGAATAATTCTTAATGCTGTTGTCGTAATTGTCACCATGGTAGTAACTGTCATAATGATAGTGGTCCTTCCCCTTGTAGAAACTGAGGAAGATGCGGCTACGGTCGCTGAACTTATGGTTGACCTTTGCATTGACGTCGTAAAAATAGTAGTTGTATTTGTCGGAATAGGTGTCGTCTTTGTCTACAATGAGATTTTTGAAGAATAGGGTGGGGATGGCTCGTGCGCTGAAACTGAAGGAGGTCCGTTTTTTCCAGATAGGACCTTCGATATGAAGTTTGTCCGTCAGCAGGCCTATACTGAATGCGCCGTGGTATTTATGCATGTCCCCGTCGTTGGTCCGTACATCTACTATAGACGAAAGACGCCCGCCGTAGCGGGCAGGAAAAGAACTTTTGAAGAGTGTGGTGTTCTTTACCGCTTCGGGCGTAAAGATGGAGAATACTCCCAGCAGGTGGTCTGCGTTGTAAACTGGAATCCCGTCCAGCATAACCAGGTTTTGGTCGGGACCTCCCCCTCGCACATACATGCCTGCAAAACCTTCCATACCGGCTTGCACACCCGGCATCAGCTGAATGGTCTTCAGCAGGTCGGCTTCTCCCAATATGGACGGGGTATGCCTGATTTGTGTCATCGGTATCTCATGCGCTCCCATGGCTGTGCTTTCTATGCCGGCCTCCCGCTTGTCCGAGAGCACCACGACCTCTGCCAGCTGGTTATTGCTGTCCAGCCTGACGTTGAGTAAGGTGTCTTTCGTCAGTTCGAACCGGCTATGCCGGCTTTCGTAGCCCAGGTAGGAGAAAACCAGTTCCGTTTCCCCTTCCGGCAGGGTGAGGGAATAGAAACCGAAAGGATTGGTGGCAGTACCTGTGGAACGACGACTCTCAAGGATATTGGCACCAATCAGCGTCTCGGAAGACGCTCCGTCGGTCACGTATCCGCTGATGGTGAACTTACGGCTAACGGGTTTCTGCGGCACGGGCCGCTTATGGAGTAGAATGTGCTTTCCGGATATTTCGAACGTTATGGGTTCGTTTTCAAAGGCACGTTGCAATATCTCACTGATGTTCTTTTGTTTCATCTCCAGTGTGATGCGGTGCGTGAGCTTTACTTCTTCCCCATAGATGAAGGAGAATCCGGTTGCATTTTCCAGTTGCTTCACGAAACTCTCTAAAGTTGCGTTACGGATATTCAGGTTTATACGTGTTTCCTTGTTTTGTGCCTGTGCATGGAGTGAGGCGCTTAAAAGAACCACACACATCAGAAGTACGGTTCTGATGCGGTGGTGCGAACAGATAGTAGAGCTGGTCATTGTCAGTTAAGTTTAGTAGTAAGGATAATAGTGTTGTTTTCTTTTTTATAGGTAAAGTTGCCGGCGTCCTTCAGTAGGTCGAGGATTTCTGTAAGACTCTCCCCTTCGCGGAAGGTAGCTGTCATATGATAGTTCTTCAGGCTGTCTCCTTCGATACGTATATCGGTACGGAACGTTTCGGAAAGTTGACGGACGATTTCCTGCAAGGGTTGCTGATCGAATGTCAGTACGCTATGAATTACTTGGGTTTCCTCGGTAGTATGTATGGCTTCTGTGGGAATGGCTTCCCGTGGTGGTGCTACGTATAAGAACTGATAGGCTGCCCAGCTCGTTACACAGAGCAGGACTACGGCTGCGGCACTGGCTGTACGCATCCAGAACCGCTTCATGCTGCGGCGCTTTAGCAAACGGCTTTCCAGCAGCCTCCAGCTGTTCTCTGCCGTAAAGCGTCCTCGTGGGGAACGGGTAGAAGCAACCAGTTTGTTCAGTACCTTGTCGAAATTCTCGTTATTCACTTTCATTTTTGGCAATTTATTAAGAGCCTATGACTCCTTTTCTGCATGTAAAGACAGCTCCTTTTCAGGAATTCCCTATGCCTATATCCTGAAATAATGTTAATCTAAAGCTCTTTGTCCGTGAAAGTCCGTCCTGCCTACGTATGACTTCCTTGCTTCTCTGTTTCAATCAATAGGGAAAGTCTGCATGAGATGTGCATCTCATGTTGTTCGAGATGTGCATCTCATGCGGTTCGAGATGTGCATCTCATATATGCATACGGGGCTTCTTGCGAGGAAGATGAAGCAGAGTTCACTCCGTCAGCAATGCTTCCTTGAGTCTTGTGAGTGCTTTTTGCAGTTGCGCGTCTACTGTCTTTGTGCTGATGTTCAGCTCCTCCGCCACTTGTGCATAGCTTTGTTTCTCTTCGCGCAGGCGGATGAATACTTCACGGCAACGCTCCGGCAGGCGGTCGAGCGCCTTGACATATCGGGCAAACAGTTCTTCGCTGATAAGAGTGTCTTCGGGAGAATCGGCCTGGCCGGAAAGTTCGGGAAGCTGTTCGGACGAGAGTGTAGGGTGTCGGTTCTCTTTTTCCAGGTAATTGAGGGAGGCGTTTTTGGTAAGGATAAAGCAGTAATCCTCTATGTTGTTCACTTCCGGCAACCGGGCGCGTTGTTCCCAAAGCTTCATGAAGACGTCGAGCACAATTTCTTGCGCCCACTCTTCGTGCTTCACGAAATAGCAGGCAATACGGAACAAGCGGTCGTAGCACAGATTGTAGAAACTGTGAAAAGCCCGTTCCGAGTCTTCTTCCTTCATTTGGCGCAAGTAGCGTCTGACTTCTTGTTCGGTCATGCAGTCTCCCGGTTTTGTTGTTATTCAATGAACATCAGGTCACTTATTATACCGTCCGAAACAAAGATGCCTTCCCGGGTCAGGTGCAGGCGGTCTGCCTGCATCTCCAGTTTGTGGCTTTGGAGGTAGGGGGCTGCCATCTTCGTGCAATATTGGCGCAACTCTGTGCCGAAGGCTTCTTCCGTATATGTCAGGGAGACTCCCCACATGGTACGCAGGGAAGTCATGATGTATTCATTGTAACGGGTCACTTTATCCAGGATTTCTGTTTCGGAGGAACGCTGTCCCTCTTCAATGGACTTTATGTATCCTTCCAGAGAAGCTGTGTTCCATTCCCTTGTCTCCGCATTGAAGGAGTGGGCTGAAGGGCCGCAGCCCAAATACGGAATGCCTTTCCAGTAAGCAGTGTTGTGGCGTGAGTACATGCCGGGCTTGCAGAAGTTGGATATTTCATAATGCTCATACCACGCGGCTCCCAGGGTGTCCATGAGCGCCGAGAAGAAGCGCACGCTACTCTCTTCATCTACTTCGCTGATGCGGTGGCTTTGCAGCATTTCGTAGATGCGGGTGCCTTTTTCGTAAGTCAGATGATAAGCGGAGATATGCTCCACATCAAGGCCGACGGCTTGTTGCAGGTCGCGTTCCCACCGTTGGTCTGTTTCATCCGGCAGTCCATAGATAAGGTCGATGCTGATATTCCGGAAGCCGGCTTGGCGGAGGCGGTGTATGGCTGCGATGGCTTGCGCGGCATTGTGCCGGCGGTTCAACAGTTTCAGGGTGGGGGCGTCGAATGTCTGTATTCCCATGCTTATGCGGTTGAAGGGGAGGGTGCGCAGCATGGACACATATTCTTCCGTCAAGTCGTCGGGATTGGCCTCGAGGGTAATTTCTTCGGCATGTTCTGTTCCATACACCTCTTTGATAGTCCGGAATATCTGCTCGAAATCTTCGTGAGCGAGCTGTGAGGGAGTTCCTCCGCCAAAGTAGATGGTCTCTATCGGTTCTTCCTTCAGATAACCCTTGCGGGTTTTCAGTTCAGTGCACAAGGCACGGATGTACTGCTGCTTCAATTCGCTGCGAGTGGTGGAATAGAAATCGCAATAGATACAGCGTGTCTTGCAAAAAGGTATATGAATATAGATGCCTGCCATGGTATGCTTATGGATATTTGTTGCAAAAATAGTCTTTTGGCAGGAGAATATATCGGTTTTCGGGACATTTAATGTAATATGGAAGTAGTCAGTGTCTTGGTGGATATTCTCAGTTTTGTCTGTAATCCGGAAAAATAGAACATTTTTTGAGTCGTATGGAAATTCATTATTCCGAATAAACTCCTTTCCTTTGTTATCAGAAAAAGGAATGGGTGTCTATTAAAATAATGAGTAATATGTTTGAAGGACTTGACTTTTGGTTTGAACAGATTATAGCTTATTGCATTGCCCTCGTACTGGTGCAGTTCATGAAGAAACAAATATAGCGGCAAATACTTTATTCACTTCCGTCGTAGCACGGTTTAATCTTAGGCTTTTTCTTGTGATTTCTGAGCTTTTGGGGTACTAATGACCGATATTTACCCCTTTTTGAAACAATAGTGCCCCCGAAATTACCGGGAATGGGGTAATTTTGCAGTATTGAAAAACAAACTTAAATAATATCATGAGAAAAAGTAACTACTTATGGCTGCTGCTGGTGGCAGTTTTATTGCTGCCCGCTCAGGAAATGGCTGCCAAGAAGAAAAAAGAGAAGGAAGTGACAGACCGCGAACTTTGGGCCGGGGTGTTGTATCAAATGGCTGCTCCGGTACTGAGCAATATGAGTGAAGGGAAGCTCCAGGAAAATATGCAGGTGGAGCTTAGCCCCACTTGGGATGGACGCGACAAACGGGTGACCTATATGGAATGTTTCGGACGTCTGATGGCGGGGTTGGCACCCTGGCTCTCTTTGCCGGACGATGACACTGCCGAAGGCAAGCAGCGCAGGCAGCTCCGCGAGTGGGCATTGAAAAGTTATGCGCAGGCGGTAGACCCGGAAAGTCAGGATTACCTACTTTGGCGGAAAGAGGGACAGCCGCTGGTCGATGCCGCTTATGTTGCTGAAAGCTTCCTGCGAGGATACGATGCTTTGTGGGTGCCTCTGGATAGTTTGACTAAACGGCGTTACATTGAAGAGTTCACCCAGTTGCGCCGTGTGGACCCTCCTTATACCAACTGGCTGCTGTTCTCCTCTACGGTAGAATGTTTCCTGCGCAAGGCTGGTGCCAAGAGTGATGCTTACCGTATTGTCTCCGCTCTGCGCAAGGTGGAAGAGTGGTATGTAGGTGACGGCTTCTATAGCGACGGACCGGGATTTGCCTTTGACTATTACAACAGCTTCGTACTCCATCCCATGTATGTGGAGTGTCTGGAAGTCTTTACGAACAGTGGAAAAAATAAGATATGGAATGCCGGACTTTACGGTCGTCTTTCCGTAGAAGATGGAGATGACACGGAGCAAAACTCAATCGGCAACCAAAAGAAAATCGGCAATCGTTTTCTTGCTGACAAGCCGGACATTGTGCTTGTTGACACGTACTCGGACCATGGGTGCACGGGAATGAATTTTGTTGAGGTAAGATAACGATACCTTTTTTGCAGAGGGTGTTATCTTACCTCTTTTTGATGTATGTTAGATAGCATAACTCTTTACGTCGGCTC
>OHMU01000819.1_pt1 | contig 11093 bp, 8 predicted proteins | sample 1569441 | NCBI WGS metagenome assembly OHMU01 (sample SAMEA3879527, study PRJEB24766) | human gut metagenome | biome: human-associated habitat; feature: feces | place: USA | collected 1985/1987 | reverse complement strand
GCTGGGAGTCCTGGGCGCCTGGTGCTCCATCCAGATTTTGGAATACGGCTATCACTTCGGCGTCGTTACTCCTCCTGTCACAATGCCCTGGGCGCATCTGGCCTGTGCTGTGCTTCTGGTGCTTGCCCTCTCATCCTTGGCGTGCCTTCTGCCTGCGTGGCGCATGAAGCATGCGTCCGTAACGGATTTGCTTTCCGTTCGCGAGGGGTAGGGGCATTCAGGATGTTCTTTATTGCAACATAGTTGATGATTGGATAAATAAAGGCATTAATTAATGCGTTGGCGCTGGGAACAGCCATGCTGGAATTTTCGGGAGAGCCGGGGAATATTGTCGCTTTGACTGCTTCTGTCCTGTTTTTTTGCTTCCGGAGCAAAAATGCAAAAACGTGTACGGGGAGCCTTCCCTGAATAGAAAATAAGTGCATGAAAAAGAAAATAGAAATCGCTTCCTGGCCTCGAAGGTCCCATTATGAGTATTTCCGGACGTTTGACTGCCCCATGTTTTCCATTACGTCCCCGGTCCGGGTGGATGCCCTGTACCGTTATGCGAAACGGGAGGGAGTTTCCTTTTTCATTTTGTGCCTGTTTGTGCTGCTGAAGGCGTTGAACAGGGTTCCCCAGCTGCGCCAGCGGGTGGAGGAAGGGGAGGTGTGGGAGTATGAGTCCGTGAATGCCCTGGTTCCGGTGCTGGCTGCGGATGGAGAATTCACTCAGATTTTAGTGGAATACCGGATGGAGCTGCCTGATTTTCTGGAACATGCCGTTCCCCTTGTGCAGGCGGCCAAACTTGCTCCCGCCCAGGCGAATCCGTGCCACAGGGCGGATATCGCCGTATTCAGCTGCCTGCCGTGGATTCCATTCACACAGGTGGCCAGCGCCTACAGGGTGTTCCGGGACCAATACTTTCCCCTTATCCATTGGGGGAAGGTGGAGGAGGATGTTTCCGGCAGGATGGTGATGCCCGTAGCCATTCAGGCGAACCATGTGCTGGTGGACGGAGTGCATGTGGGCCGTTTTTACGGCATTCTGGAAGAATTGTGCGGAAATCAATTCAGTTAAAAGGATTTTCCTGTGCGCAGCATTATCTGCATGCAAACAGTAAGGAAACTAAGCCAGACAGCCCGGACAGTTCTGGACTGAGTGCCCCGGAGATATTTCCACCAGCTCCGGTTCCCGGTCCGTGAGGCAGAGCGCCGGGTTTCCGAGGGTGTTCCTGGGGCGGAAGTTGCATCCGCATGGCTCCTGAGTCATGTTGGGAGGCAGTCCGGGAATGGTATAGAGGGGGGTGCCTTTTGCATGCAGCCCGGGAATGGATTTCATCAGGGCTCTGGTGTAGGCATGCCGGGGATGTTCCAGAAGCTCCTTCGCCGGGGCGCTTTCCACGATGCGGCCTGCATACATGATGAGGATGACGGAGGTGCCCATGTCCTGCTGAAGTTTTTTGATGAGATCCAGCACCTGCTTCTGGACAGTGACGTCAAGGGCGGTGGTGGGTTCATCCGCGATGAGTATTTCCGGTCTGGTGATGAGGGCCATGGCAATCATCACGCGCTGGCGCATGCCGCCGGAGAATTGGTGGGGGTATGCGTCCATGCGTTGTTCCGCATCCGGTATGCCTGCCAGGGCAAGCTGTTCCAGCGCGCGTGTCCGCGCTTCCTTTTTGCCGGCCCCTTCGTGAATGACAAGGGGTTCCGCCACCTGCTCCCCGATGGTCAGGTACGGGTTGAGGGAGGTCATGGGGTCCTGGAAGATCATGGAGATGCGTTTGCCGCGGATGGCCCGGAGTTCCTTTTCCGGGCAACGGAGCAGATCTGTGCCGTCCAGCATGGCTGAACCGCTTTCAATGCGGCCCGGAGGCATCGGAATGAGCCCCATTATGGAGTAGCAGGTGACGGATTTTCCTGATCCGGATTCACCCACGATGCCAAGCGTTTCCCCCGGGGCTACATCAAAGGACACGTTCCTTACCGCCCGGACAATGCCGGCCCTGGTGTGGAAGGAGGCGCTGAGGTTCCTGACGGAGAGCATGCGGAGAAGGAGGGATGATCAGTCGTTGCGCACGCGTGAACGGGCGGAGAAGATGACCGGAATGCCGGGAGCGGGGTAGGCTTCCCTTATTTTGTTGCGCAGGTACTGGGAATAGCTGTCCGTGAGCAGGCTTTTGTCATTGACGAAAAGAACGTAGCGCGGGACGGGAATAGTATTGTACTTGGGGTCCACCGCTGTGGTGGCGTAATATATTTTCAACCTTCTGGCAGAGCCGCTGGCGGCGCCGGGAGGATTCATCTGCTGGGCAAGCTGGATCAGGCGGTTGAGCTGGCCGGTAGTGGGCAGGTTATGGGATTCCCGGCGGATGCGCGTGATGACTTTGAAGATGATTTCCACGCCTTCCGCTTTTTTGGCGGAGGTGGCGATGAAAGGCGCGTAGTTGATGAAGAATAGTTCCCTGCGCACCTGTTCTTCCACTTCCGCCATGCGGTCCTTGCGGGAGGCATTCGGATGGAAGAGGTCGAATTTGTTGACGATGATGATACAGGGTTTTCCTTCTTCCGCAATGATGCCGGCAATGCGGCGGTCCTGCTGCGTGATGCCCGCCGCAATGTCAATGACCAGCAGGCAGATATCCGCCCGGCGGATGGCTTTTTCACTGCGCATGGCGGAGAAAACTTCTACGGAGGTGTCCCGACGGGAGCGGGGACGCATGCCGGCGGTGTCAATCAGCACGTAGGGCTGGCCGTCGTGCAGATAGGGGATGTCAATGGCGTCACGGGTAGTGCCCGCCACATTGGAGACGATGGTGCGCCTGTCCCGGAGGATGGCGTTGACCAGGGAGGATTTGCCTGCGTTGGGGCGTCCCACTACGGCTACCTTGATGGGAAGGGCCGTTTCCTCTCCGTTTTCCGGTTCTTCCTCCAGTTCTTCTTTAAGCGGAGCCCCTTTCTGCTTGAGAAAACCGTCCAGCCGGGAGGCTAATTCGGAAAAGCCTCTGCCGTGGGCGGCGGAAAGAAAGATATGGTCGTCAAAACCCAGTCCGGTAAATTCGCCCAGATTAAGGTCCTGTTTTTCGTGGTCGGCTTTGTTAAGAAGGAGGATAACGGGAATGTCCGATTTACGGAGGTGGTCCGCGATGTTCTGGTCGATAGGGGTAAGGTGATCCCGGCAGTCCAGCACGAAGAGGATGAGATCCGCCGTTTTTATGGCAATGTCCGCCTCTGCCTCTACCTGTTCTGCAAAGCCGTCGCCCAGGCGCGCGCCGATACCGCCCGTATCCATGATTTTACAGGCGCGGTCCGTAATCTTGCAGGGGGCGGAAAGGCGGTCGCGGGTGACGCCGGGTTCATCATGCACGATGGCGATGCGCCTGCCTGCCATTCTGTTGAAAATGGCGGATTTCCCGACATTGGGCCTGCCTACGATGGCGATGGTGGGGACGTGCTGCATGCACATCATGTTACCCGAAGCTCCCATACTGTGAAAGCTAATTCCACGCCAGCGGGAAGGGCTTCCGCAGGGGGCTTATCCCTTGTGCCTGGCCCGTTTGTGAAGGTGCAACGCCACGGCAACCGTGATGATGTTGGGAAGCCACAGCAGAATATAGGGGAGCATCGTGTCGTTTTTCCGGGACAAGTCTGCAAAGATCAGGGCCAGGAAGTAGAGTGAGGCGATCAGGATGCCCAGGGCAAATCCTGTGGAAGTGTCTTTTCTGCGGGTGTTGATGGCCAGTGGCACGCCGATGAGGGCAAAGACGATGCAGGCCAGGGAGAAGGAGGCGCGCCTGGGAAGTTCCGTGGCGAATTCCGTGGTCTGCTTTTTATCCAGATAGCCGGGCGTGTCCAGAGCTTCCCGGATTTCCCTGTTGGTGAAGCGGTTGGCCTTGATGCGCCGGGAGCGGGATTTGTCTAGGTTGATGCTCAGAGGCATCTCGTCCATGGTCACGCTTTGGGAGATGGAGCCTTCTTCCTGCGTGGTGATGAGGGGATTGATGAGATTCAGGGTGAGGATTTTTTTCTCGGGAGAGAAATCCATGGTCACGCGTTCCGAGTGCATGGCCACAGACGGGGATTTTTCGTCCGCTTTCTGGTAGATATGCATGCCGTGGATGACGTCGTCCACGCGTTTGTCGATGTAGATTTCCAGGTTGTCGAATTTGGTAATGGCCTGGCCTTCATTGAGAAGCCCCTTCGGGTTGATGGAAGCGGCTTTGATGAGCAACTCGGAAATGGATTGCTTGGCGCGCGGTGCGATGTCTATGTTAATCCAGTAGCAAAGGCCGGAAAGGGCGATGCCGATGGCGATGGCGGGGGCGCTCAGACGCCACAGGCTCATGCCGGACATGCGCATGGAGGTGAGTTCGTTGTCCGAGGCCAGACGGCCGTACACCAGAAGAACGGCCGTCAGGAACCCCCACGGAATGGAGAACATCAGCGAAAAGGGGATGACCTGGAAGATGAATTCCAGAACGATGCTGATGGGCGCCTTGTTTTCCACCAGGAGGGGACGCAGTTCCTTGAACAGGTTTCCCAGAAGGAGCAGGGCGCTCAGGGCCATTACCCCCAGGGCCGTGACACCCAGCAGCTGGCGGGCAATGTATCTGTCAAGGATCTTCATGCAGTAAAACCGTGCCGGATATTGTGCCCGAAGGCTGCGGACAAGTCAATCTCGCGCACGGAACAATGCGCATCCCGTCCCGGAGGAAGGACGTGTTGAGCGGGGCGGGGAACATCCCCTGCTGAGGATGAAAGCGGGATAGGCATGTTGCTCAGCTTTCTTTTTGTTCCAGGCTTCCGAGCAGTTTTTCCCGCTGCGGGGGAAGCTTGCCGAAGTGGGATTTCAGAATGACGTGCGCCGGGATGCCTGGGTGGGCTATTCCATGCAGCCGGGCGAGTTCCTGTTCGAAGTGCAGGACGGCGCGTAGCGTGGGATCATTGTTTTCCAGGTAGGTGTAGGCCCTCTGCAGCAAGTCGTAAAATTCCGGGATGGGCGTGTCCGGTTCCAGCATTTGGAGAAAAAGGCGCGCGAAATAGCCTGCCGCACTGAGCCGGAGGTAGCTTTTCCGGAGGGCCAGGCGCGGCGAAAGCAGGTCTGCGGAGGTCAGGGTGTGCAAATCCCCCTTCTTTGCCTGCGTCCACTGCATGCGACACTGATAGAAAATGTCCAGACGCCCGGCAAAGGGGCTGCCGGTTTTTCTGGCGCTTTTTGCCGCCGTCCTGATAAGGCCTTCTTCCGTGCACCAGACGGCAATCAGGCCGTTTTCTCCCAGGGGATAAAGCTTCAGGACCGTCGCTTCCGCATTCATTAACGGCGTTTTTCCAGTCCGGTTTTTACCGGCTGTTCGGTTGGGACGGTTTGCCCATAGGGGGAGGGAAGGATGCCTGCCTCCGTCATGGCGTCCGTAAAGGCCTGGATGGCGCTGGTGCCTCCGTAGATGCGGATGGCGGAAAGAAGCTGTTCCTGGGCGGCTTCCTTGTCTCCTTCCATCAGTTTGAGGATGGCCTGGGTGCAGTAGTAGTACGGCGTATCATCCATCGGGCCGTACAGCTTTTCCAATTCCGCGGCAAGAGGCTGGTTATCCAGTTTGCGGGCGCAGATATAACGCTTGAATTGCAGCAGGGGCGTCATGCCGGGATTGTCCTTGAAGGGGAGAAGGAGTTCCGTGAAAGCTTTCAGAGCCCTGGAATAGTCGTGATTGACGTAATGCGCTTCCGCCAGGTTGAACTGGATGGTGAGGTTGGAGGGATCCAGTTTCTGGGCTTTTTCAAAATTTTCCAGGGCCTTTTCGATATTGCGGATTTCAATGTAGCATGCGCCGCGGAGGTTGTATAAGCCCGGATTTCCGGCATAAAGTTTTTCCAGCTCCATGAGGGAAAAAAGACATTCCATGATTCTTTTCTGGGCAAAGAGCTGTTCCGCTTTGCGGAATTGGGCTATATAGCTTTTTCTGGTTGTTTCCGGCAGGTTGTTGAATTCCTGAATCCAGGCAGGGGAAGGGGAGGCCGGCAGGGATTGTCGCGCGGAGACGGGAAGAAGGGCAAGCGCAAGGGCTGCCAGCAGGAAGGTGCGTGTTTTCATAAACAGATCAGGAGTTCAGGTGGGGAATGATTTTTTGTAGCGCGGCTTCCGCCGTGAGTCCATATTTTTTTCTGAGGATGGATTCCGAACCATGCTCAATGAATTGGTCCGGCCATGCGATGGCTTCCACGGGCGTCTTGACATCTCCGGTTTCCAGGGATTCGAGAACGGCTGAGTTGAAGCCGCCGCTGATGGAGTGGTCTTCGAAGGTGCAGACCACCCGGCTGCGTGCTGCGTGACGGCGGATGCATTCATCATCCAGAGGTTTGATGAAACGGGCATTGATCAGGGTGACGGTGTAGCCGCGGGCTTCCAGCAGCGAGGCGGTTTCCCGGGCGATGCCGATCATGGTGCCCAGGGAAACGAGGGTTACATCCTGTCCCGTCTGAAGTACTTCCGCCTTGCCGATGGGGAGGATTTCCGCCTTGGCGGGGGCGGGGGTTCCGGCGCCGCATCCTCTGGGATAGCGGATAACGGTGGGGCCGTTCTGGTAATGGTTCATGGTTCGGAGCATGTGGACGAATTCGGCTTCATCCTTGGGCTGCATGAAGACAATGTTCGGGATACTGCGAATCATGGCAATGTCAAACAGCCCGTGGTGTGTGGGGCCGTCGTCCGGGGAAAGCCCGGCACGGTCCATGCAGAAACGCACGGGCAGTTTTTGCAGCGCGGCGTCATGTTGAATCATGTCAATACAGCGCTGCATGAAAGTGGAGTAAATGGCGATGTAGGGTTTCATGCCCTCCGCCGCCAGCCCGCAGGCGAAGAGGGCGCCGTGCTCTTCCGCGATCCCTACGTCGAAATAGCGTTTGGGGAAGGCTTCCTTGAATAAGTCCAGCTTGGTGCCGCTGGCCATGGCGGCCGTGATGGCTGTGATGGATTCATCCTCGCGCGCCATTTCCACCAGCGTGGAGCCGAAGATATGGGAGAATGTGGGGGTGGGGGCGGCCTGCGTTTCCCCGTCCCTCACGCAATAGGAGCCCAGGCCGTGGAATTTGGTGGGGTTGTCCAGAGCGGGCTGGTAGCCCTTGCCCTTCTGAGTGACCACATGCAGAATAACGGGTTCGTTGAGATCCTTGATGTAGGCAAGGGTACGTATCAGGGTGGGAATGTCGTGTCCGTCCAGGGGGCCAAAATAGCGCAGCCCGAATTTGTTGAACAGCAGGGACGGGAAGATAAGGTTTTTGGTGGTGCCTTCCAGCTTGAAAGCAAAGTCCCTGGCCTGCGTGCCGCCCAGCTTTTCAATGAAGGAGGCCGTTTTATCCCTTAACCAGGAAAACGTTTCCGATGTTTGCAGGGAGTTGAAGTATTTTGCCAGCGCTCCTACGTTTTTGTCGATGGCCCATTCGTTGTCATTCAGAATGGTGATGTACCGTTTGGTGGTCTGGCTGATATTGTTCAGCGCCTCCAGAGTGGTGCCGCAGGTGAATGCCGCATCCCCGGCTACGGCCACCACATGGTAGTCTTCTCCTTTCAGGTCCCTGGCCGCGCACATGCCCAGGGCGGCGGAAAGCGCCGTGCCCGCATGCCCCGCTCCGTAGGAGTCATGAGGGGATTCGGACATTTTGGCAAATCCGGAAAGCCCTCCGTGCTGGCGGATGGTGTGGATCAGGGGAGCGCGCCCAGTCAGCATTTTATGGACATAGGCCTGGTGGGAGACATCAAAGATGATTTTATCCCGCGGCGTTTCAAAGACGCGGTGAAGGGCAATGCTCAGTTCTACCACCCCTAGGTTGGGGCCCAGGTGGCCTCCGGTGAGGGAAAGGGAGTGAATGAGAGTATTCCGGATTTCTTCCGCAAGCCTGGGCAGTTCCGACTCAGGGATTTTCATCAGATCTGCGTGGCTGCGGATGCTTGCCAGCAGTTCCGGAAGTTCAGGTGAGGGAGAATTCATTGCTGTCTGGTTCATCAGTATCCGTTTTATCCTGAACGGTTTCCGGGTTGCTGAGAGTTTGAATGCGCAGTTCCGCATCATGCAGGATGCTGCGGCAGTGACGGATGAGCTTATTGCCTTCTTCCACCAGGGCTATCATGTCTTCCAGCTCGGTGACGGGGGCTTCCGTCAGGCGTATGATTTCTTCCAGGCGTGCTACGGATTCTTCAAATCCGGGAGCGTTTTTCCGTTGTTTGGCCATATGGGAATTAAGGTTGAGGGGCGGTTTCCTGAAGGTCTTTGTAAAGAATCATTTCCGCTCCCTGAATGAATTGGCGGGAGTCAGGCGTTCCAAAGCGCTGCGCCAGGGGGGCAAGCGCCCGGCTGTGGTCAAAGATGTACACGGGGTTTTTATCCTTGGTCTGGAACAGAACCGTGCCTTCCAGAACGAGGGGAGTGAATTCTCCATAGGAGGAGGAAATGGTGTGGAGGTTCATTTTTGACGTGGAAGAAGGAGTCACCAGAATGCTGCCCACCTTGCCGCCGTGGAATTTCAAAATGCGTTCCAGCACCATGAATTGTTCCACCATTTTGGGGATGCCGATGGCTTTCCGGTCTGCATACCACCCGACGGCGGACGGCTGGTCCGTGAGAATGAAATCCTTTTCCGCCGTCTGGGTGCGAAGATCCCGGTTAAGGCCCAGGGGATAGTAGGGCGGCCATGCCGGAATGCCGCGGCCGGCCGTCAGGATGCCCACCCGCACAATGTGCGGAAGGTTGAGCAGAAGCGGAAGGGAAGTGATGAGAAGGGAGAGCAGCAGGACGCCTCCCCGAAGGATGGAGATTAGCTCTTTGTTGGAATGCCTGGCTATCAGGTTGAGAACAAATGCCGTGCCATAGGCCGTGAAAAAGGGAGCGAAGAGGATTTGAATTTGCCCTAAGGAAATGCCGGTTTTATTGGAGGTATAAATGGCCATGCCGATGACGGCAGGAACCCACATGGCAAAGATGCCCCATTTGGACTGGTTGACTTCCGGACGTTTGAATTTATGCAGGAGGGCCAGCAGAAATACCATGGCCAAGGGGAGATTGCCGAGGTTTTCGTAGAGAAGGTCACCCTGTGTCAGAATGTTGTTGATGACGGAAGTGACTACTTTTTGGGCAGCGATGGGAATGCTCCCGGAAACCAGGGCGTTCATCGCTATTTCTTCATTGCCGGTCAGCCCCGTGAAGATGGTGTAATAAGCCGTTCCGAAGAAGCCTCCGCTGAGGGAGCGGTTAATGTAAATGGGGTAGGCCAGGAAAAGAAGGAGAGTGATAAGGCCCGGAATGCAGTACAGGCCGTGCGGTTTGAACCGGATGCCTGCAAAAATCAGAAAACCGGCCATGGGCCACAGCCCGATCCATCCGGTAAGGCAGACGCATGAAAAACAGATGGAGCTGCCGATGAGAGGCCACAGGAATGCGCGGTTTTCTTCCTTGTTTTGCAGGGCCGTGTACAAAAAGTGGATGCCCCAGGCAAAGAAAAAGAGCATCATCATCTGCGGGAGGCCGCTGGTAGCGTATTGCAGGAAAAGATTGCTGAGTATCATCGTCAGGCAGGTGAAGCAGGCGATGGTGACGTCAAACATCCGGAGAAGGATGTAATAGCAGCTCAGGACGGACAGGATGAAAAACATGCAGGAAATGCCCGCCACAATCCGGTCAGGCAGGTAAATCATGGATGAGCCCGTCATGCTCCACAGGTCAAATTTGTGGACGCCGGCCATCCTGAAGACAGCTGCTTCCGTCAGGATGTTCAGCGGAGCGTTGCGTGTGTCCCGGAGGGCATAGGGATTGAATTTTTCCGGATCGACGAGGGTTTCGCCTTGTCCGGCCCGGATGGCTTCCTGTTCGTGTATCTGGGCGTCTGAAAGAAAAGGGTTGAGGCCGGCGCGTGTGCTTCCGGAGACCATCTGGATGGGTCTCAGCCAGTTGGTGGTCATCCCCTGCCCCCTGGCTACGTTGCGGGCGATTTGGGCGTGGTCCATGGCGGCATCAGTGCCCAGCCCGTTAAAGTTGAAAAAGTACTGCACCCCCGTGATTGCCAGCAGCAGGATAAGGATAATGATAAAAGGGGTGCGGGATGCCGAGGAGGGCTCATTCATGAATGGAGGATGTCTTGTAGTTTGCGTTGAAGAGTGCGCCGGCTGATGCCCAGCAGGTGGGCTGCTGCCGTTTTATTGCCGTTTGACTGGGCCAGCGCTTGTTGGATGGCATTCCGTTCCAGCAAGGATAAATTCAAAACCCCGGCTGGGACAAGCCCATTCTGCGTGTTGGGTGCATTGTCCTCCGGCCGTTCCTGTGGAGCGGTTTCCGGAGAAGTATCCTGCAGTTGCGGGGGAAGATGATGGAGGTCTATGCTGGCGGAATTGCTCATGACGACGCCATGTTCCATGGCCGTGCGGAGTTCACGAACATTTCCCGGCCACTGGTAATTCCGGACGGCTTCAAGGGCGTCCCGGGAAAGGGGCTTGAATTCCTTGTTGTTTTCCCTGGCGAATTCCTTCAGAAAGGCGGTGGCGAGCAGGGGGATGTCTTCACGGCGGTCCCGGAGGGGGGGCATCTGGATATGCACCACATTGAGGCGGAAGTAGAGGTCTTCCCGGAATTTTCCTTCCTGCACGAGCTTTTTCAATGATTTGTTGGTGGCCGCGATAACGCGCACATTGACGGGAATGGATGCATTGGACCCTACGCGTTCAATGGTCCGTTCAGACAGCACCCGCAGCAGCCGGACTTGTGTTCCGGCGTCTATTTCCCCGATTTCATCCAGAAAGATGGTGCCGCCGTCCGCTTGCTCAAAGCGGCCGATGCGGCGTTGTCCGGCTCCGGTGAAGGAGCCTTTTTCATGGCCGAACAACTCGCTTTCCAATAATTGGGGGGAAAGGGCCGCACAGTTGACGGCCACGAATTTATTTTCCGGCCTTCCGGAAAGGGAATGGATGGCCTGGGCTACGAGTTCTTTCCCGGTGCCGCTTTCCCCCTCAATCAGCACAGTCGTTTTGCTGGGGGCCACCTGACGAATAATGGAGAATACGTGTTCCATGGCGGCGGATCTGCCCAGGAGTTTTTGCAGTCCGGAGTCCGCCTGGATGCGGGTGGTGAGTTC
>OHMU01000818.1_pt1 | contig 11107 bp, 9 predicted proteins | sample 1569441 | NCBI WGS metagenome assembly OHMU01 (sample SAMEA3879527, study PRJEB24766) | human gut metagenome | biome: human-associated habitat; feature: feces | place: USA | collected 1985/1987 | reverse complement strand
GCACCTCAAATGGACGATAATTTTAGTTATTCGATAGAAGAACACTTCGAAAGACAAATTTGGCATTATGTTCGTCGAATATAGCTAAGATAGTTCTATTCAGGGGGTTTTACGTCGATAAAAACAGTGTTATTATCTATAATTTTATATAAAACTTACCTGTAATGTTCATTATCGGAAAAAATGTTTCTATTTTTGCAACTTGTAAATAAACACAATCTTTCAAATGAAAATAAAGTTTTTATCATTCATTGCGAGTTTTTTCATGGTGTCATTTGTTATAACGTCATGTCTTGATGACGATAATAACATCGAATATAGCCCGGATGCAACTATACATGCGTTTGAACTTGACACAATCGGGGGGTATGGGGTAAAGTATAAATTCACTATTGACCAATTATCACGTGAAATCTATAACGAAGACTCTCTTCCTGTTCATGCCGATACCATCATTGACAAGATTTTAATCAAAACATTAACAACGGCATCAGGTGTCGTTACGATGAAGGACAAAAGCGGAAACGATTCTGTCTTAAACATTAATGATTCGATCGATCTTCGGAAAGAACTTATTATAAAAGTATGGTCAACAGAAGCATTGGCGGGTATATCTCCTAATCAGACTAAGGAGTACAAGATCAAAGTAAATGTGCACAAGCATGATCCGGATTCGTTAAGATGGGAGTATATAGTAGGAGCTGGTGACAATAATATAACTGGTCCTCAAAGATCCATTATTTTAGGGTCTAATGTCTTAACATATACAGAAACCACATCAGGACTTAAAGTATACAAGAACACAGTTAGTGGTTTAAACAATTGGTCTCCTAATTCGATAGTAGGAATAGAGAATTCTATAAAAACATTACCCACCTCTATCATCGAATTCAAAGATATGTTGTATGCAACGTTTAAAGATAATAACAATACTGTATACGCCTATACATCAGAAGATGGTATTAATTGGAGTGCGCTAACTTCTTTAACCAATATTGAACTGTTCTTAGCGCCTATCAAAGAGAAATTCGACTCTGAAAAGAATGCAAGGATTAGTTATATCAAAAAAGTTAATGATAATAAGTATATTTTCACAACCAGTACTGATGGAGTAAATGAGGAATACGCTCTATATGACAACAACAAAAAATATCTTGATGGAGAAGCCAGAAAAAAATTTCCAAGTAAAATTACCTCATATACCAATTATGAGAATAGGAATGGAACTCAAGGTGTGCTATTAATTGGTGAAGCGGAAAAATCCACCACTCTTTCAAATGATGGCACTGACATTGCGATAGCTGTCGCATGGATATATTCTGAAGAATCTCAAGAGGTCAACAAATTGAATGAGAACAGAGAGCCTATTTTGGACGACAATGATACCCCTATTAAAGAAAATATTATAGTAAGCGGATGGGGAGATCTCCCTGCCGGTTCAACCTATAGATATTGCCCAGAACTAAAAAACCCTATTATTATTCATTATAATTCTCAATTTTATCTATTTGGAGACGGATTTGAAGCATTCTATACTTCACCATCAGGACGTGATTGGGAAAAAGCTAATAAAAAGTTCTCATTCCCTCATCAAAATTGGTCTAAAGAGAACATTGGATATGATCCTATTAAGTTCCCCGAATTTAGAGGCAGAAAGAACTTTTCTATGGTAGTGGACACAGAAAAAGATGCCCAGAACAGAGCTAATAATTATTTAGTATTCATATTCGGCAAAAACGACAATGTTAGCTTTGATGAAGAAGTAGAAAAAGAAGACAGCTCACGAGCTACTACCACAGTAAAACGCTCATATAGTCATAATTCAGAAGTATGGCGTGGTCGCTTGAATCAGCTATGGTTTGATAAAGATCCGGAACATGCCGGGAAATAAAAACGTATACGTTTAAAATAAAAAGATGTCCTATATAGAACAAATAGACAAAACTCGGATACCACAACACGTAGCCATCATTATGGATGGAAACGGACGATGGGCAAAACAACGAGGGGAAGAACGTACTTACGGTCACCGTGCTGGCGCAGAAACGGTACAGAATATTACTGAAGATGCTGCCAGACTGGGGATTAAGTACCTGACACTTTATACCTTCTCAACCGAGAACTGGAATCGGCCGCAAGACGAGATAGCGGCTTTGATGAATCTATTGCTAGAATCTATTGAAGAAGAGACACTGATGAAGAACAATATTCGCTTCAACGTAATCGGTGATTTCAAGAAGTTACCGGTTGAAGTTCAGAAAAGTTTGACGTCATGTATAGAACGCACGTCCAAAAATAGTGGAATGTATATGGTACTAGCTCTTAGTTACTCATCCCGTTGGGAAATAACAGAAGCGGTACGGCAAATAGCAACGCAAGTAAAAACGGGAGAAATATCTCCCGAGCAAATAACCGATGAGTGTATCTCATCTCATCTGGATACTAATTTTATGCCCGATCCGGATTTACTGATCCGAACGGGAGGAGAAATCCGGCTAAGCAATTACCTTCTATGGCAATGTGCTTATTCGGAGCTTTATTTTTGTGATACCTTCTGGCCGGACTTCGACAAAGAAGAACTCTACAAAGCCATTTGGGAATACCAACAAAGGGAACGCCGATTCGGCAAAACCAGTGAACAGATCAGCTAATATAACTCGAAACATCAAATTATAACATAAATGCATTATCGTATTTCCTTTATATTCATAACGTTTGTCTGCCTGTGCTGCTTTGCGACAACAGGCGTTGCGCAAAATGCTAATACTGATGAAGACTCAAAACCTGTCATCTTATACTCCGGAACACCCAAAAAGTATGAGATAGCAGATATTAAAGTTGAAGGCGTAAAGAATTATGAAGACTATGTATTGATTGGACTATCCGGACTATCGGTAGGACAAACAATTACTGTGCCGGGTGACGAAATCACTGGAGCAATCAAACGTTATTGGCGTCATGGTTTGTTCTCAAATGTACAAATCACAGCCGAGAAAATAGAAGGCAACAAAATCTGGTTAAAAATCAGTCTGACACAACGCCCACGTATCGCAGATGTACGCTACCACGGTGTGAAAAAGTCAGAACGTACCGACCTTGAGGCCAAGCTAGGAATGGTAAAAGGTATGCAGATTACTCCGAATACCGTAGACCGTGCCAAAACATTGATCAAACGTTATTTTGATGACAAGGGATTCAAAAATGCCGAAGTAATCATCGCACAGAAAGACGATCCTTCCAGCGAGAATCAGGTGATTGTGGACATTGATATAGACAAAAAGGAGAAAATCAAAGTACACAAAATCACCATTGCAGGAAACACTGCAATCAAGGCTTCCAAGCTGAAAAAAGTAATGAAGAAAACCAATGAGAAAGGTAAACTTCTAAACTTGTTCCGCACCAAGAAATTCGTGCCGGAAAACTTTGAAGCAGATAAACAACTTATCATCGACAAGTATAATGAGCTGGGATATCGTGATGCAATGATCGTTAAAGACAGCGTTTCACAATATGATGAAAAGACGGTAGATGTATATTTGGATATAGACGAAGGTCAGAAATACTATCTCCGCAACGTGACATGGGTAGGTAATACTCTTTATCCGTCGGAACAGTTGAACTTCCTACTTCGTATGAAGAAAGGCGATGTATACAACCAGAAGTTGTTGAATGAGCGTGTTTCTACAGACGACGATGCTATCGGTAACTTATATTACAATAACGGTTACCTCTTCTACAACCTTGATCCGGTAGAAGTAAATATCGTAGGCGACTCTATCGACCTTGAAATGAGAATCTATGAAGGCCGTCAGGCTACTATCAATAAGATTAAGATCAGTGGTAACGACCGTTTGTATGAAAACGTCGTTCGCCGTGAACTTCGTATCCGCCCGGGACAGCTGTTCAGCAAAGAAGACTTGATGCGTTCTTTACGTGAAATCCAGCAAATGGGCCACTTTGACCCGGAAAAACTGCAACCGGATATTCAACCGGATCCGATGAACGGAACTGTTGACATAGGTTTGCCTTTGACTTCCAAAGCCAACGACCAGGTAGAGTTCTCTGCCGGTTGGGGACAAACGGGTATCATTGGTAAGTTGAGTTTGAAGTTTACCAACTTCTCTGTAGCCAACCTGTTACACCCGGGTGAAAACTACCGTGGTATCCTGCCGCAAGGTGACGGCCAGACATTGACTATCAGCGGACAGACGAATGCTAAATACTACCAATCATACAGTATTTCATTCTTCGATCCATGGTTTGGCGGTAAACGTCCGAACTCATTCTCTGTATCGGCCTTCTTCTCTGTACAGACAGACATCAGTAGCCGTTACTACAATTCCAGCTATTTCAACAACTACTACAACAGCATGTATAGTGGTTACGGTGGTTATGGTATGTACAATTACGGTAACTATAACAACTACGAAAACTATTATGACCCGGACAAGTCTATCAAGATGTGGGGACTTTCCGTAGGTTGGGGTAAACGTCTGAAATGGCCGGATGACTATTTCACTCTTTCTGCAGAATTAGCTTACCAACGCTACAACTTAAGCGACTGGCAATACTTCCCGGTAACCAATGGTAAATGTAATGACCTTAGCATTTCATTAACTTTGGCACGTAACTCTATTGACAACCCGATCTTCCCCCGTTCAGGTTCAGATTTCTCATTGTCAGTTCAGCTTACACCGCCTTACTCATTGATGGACGGTAAAGACTATAAGGGATATTATAGTAACCCTGAAACAGGTAGCATTACCCAAGACAACATGAATAAACTTCATAAATGGATAGAATACCACAAATGGAAATTCAAAGGCAAAACGTATACTCCGTTGATGGACCCGATTGCACATCCGAAATGTCTGGTGTTAATGACACGTACTGAATTCGGTTTGTTAGGTCACTACAACCAATACAAGAAATCTCCGTTCGGAACATTCGACGTGGGTGGTGACGGTATGACCGGTTATTCAACTTATGCAACTGAAAGTATCGCTTTACGTGGTTACGAAAACAGCTCATTAACTCCATACGGATCTGAAGGTTATGCTTACGCACGCCTCGGTATTGAATTAAGATATCCGTTGATGCTGGAAACAAGTACTAACATTTATGTGTTAGGTTTCCTTGAAGCTGGTAACGCATGGCACGATATCAAGAAATTCAATCCATTCGAGTTGAAACGTTCTGCCGGTGTCGGTGTTCGTATCTTCCTGCCGATGATTGGTATGATGGGTATTGACTGGGGTTACGGTTTCGATAAAGTATTTGGTTCTAAACAATACGGAGGAAGTCAATTCCACTTTATCTTAGGACAAGAATTCTAATGTATCATCAAAAACTAAACGTTATGAGAAAGTCTGTTCTATTAATCATGGTGCTGTTTGCTGTCAGCATGGCGGCAAATGCACAGAAGTTTGCACTGATCGATACGGAATATATCATGAAGAATATTCCGGCAGCTCAAAGTGCTAATGAGCAAATGCAAGAAGCTACGAAGAAATACCAGAGCGAAGTAGAAGCCCTGGCAAAAGAAGCACAGAAGATGTTCCAGGACTACCAGGCAAAATCTTCCACTCTTTCTGCCGCACAAAAGACAAAGACAGAAGATGCAATCGTAGCTAAAGAAAAAGCAGCAGCCGAGTTGAAGCGTAACTACTTCGGTCCGGAAGGCGAATTAGCCAAGATGAGAGACAAGTTGATTACTCCGATTCAGGATGATATTTATGAAGCCGTGAAAGCTATATCACAGCAACATGGATATGATTTAATTATCGACAGAGCCTCTGCTACAGGTATAATATTTGCAAATCCACGCATAGATATTAGTGATGAAATACTAAGAAGATTAGGATATTCAAATTAATTTCATACATTTGCAGCTGGAAATAACTAAAAATCATTCAAATAAATTATAGAACTATGCTAAAAAAAATTGCACTTGTAATGTTGCTTGCACTCCCAATGGGTGTATTTGCACAGAACCTGAAATTCGGCCACATTAATGCACAGGAAATCATCACTGTGATGCCGGAATTCACCAAAGCTCAAAATGACATTCAGACTTTAGAAAAACAACTTACTGCTGAACTTCAGAGAACGCAGGAAGAATTCAACAAGAAATATCAGGAATTCCAACAAGCTATCGCTAAGGATTCTCTTCCTCCCAACATCGCTGAAAGAAGACAAAAAGAATTGCAAGATATGATGCAAAGACAAGAGCAATTCCAACAAGATGCTCAACAGCAAATGGCGAAAGCACAAAATGATGCCATGGCTCCTATCTATCAGAAGTTGGACAATGCTATCAAAGCCGTAGGCGCTGCTGAAGGTGTAATCTACATCTTCGACCTGGCAAGAACTTCGATTCCATACGTAAACGAATCACAGAGCATCAACTTGACTAGCAAGGTAAAAGCAAATCTTGGTATCAAATAAGAACTGACCAAGAATAAAGAAATACCAAAAGGGAAAGAGAAAGAAGGATCAACTTCTTTCTCTTTCCCTTTTTTTGGCGTACATTTGCGTATATAAATCAAGTGTGTCATGAAGCAACATCTATCCCATACGCCCGGACCGATCGGAGTATTTGACTCCGGTTACGGAGGTCTGACCATCTTAGATAAAATAAGAGAAGTATTACCGGAATATGATTATATCTATTTGGGAGATAATGCACGTGCTCCTTACGGAACACGTTCTTTTGAGGTCGTATACGAATTTACCCGGCAAGCGGTCAACAAACTATTTGATATGGGCTGCCACCTGGTTATATTAGCTTGCAATACAGCTTCCGCAAAAGCTTTGCGCAGTATTCAGATGAATGATTTACCAGGCATCGATCCGGCTCGCCGTGTGCTCGGAGTCATCCGCCCTACCGTAGAGTGTGTCGGAGAGATAAGCAAAAACCAGCATATCGGTGTACTGGCAACAGCAGGCACCATCAAATCCGAATCGTATCCGTTGGAAATACACAAGCTATTTCCTGAAATCCAGGTCAGCGGCACAGCCTGTCCGATGTGGGTATCACTAGTTGAAAACAATGAATCACAGGACGAAGGAGCAGACTATTTTATCCGGAAGTACATCGACCAATTGCTATCGAAGGATCCTCAAATAGATACTGTCATTCTCGGATGTACTCATTTCCCCATACTTCTACCCAAAATCCGGCAATATATTCCGGAGCATATCAGTGTAATTGCGCAAGGCGAGTATGTTGCGGAAAGTCTGAAAGACTATCTGAAAAGGCATCCCGAAATGGATGCAAAATGCACGAAAAATGGGAACTGCCAGTTTTACACGACCGAAGCGGAAGAAAAGTTTTCAGAATCGGCCTCTACTTTCCTAAAACAGCAGATTAATGTAAAACACATCACGCTCGAATAAAATTTAAGAAAAAAAGTAACCATTTCTCTCTCTTTTTTGTTATATTTGTAGATAACCCCTAATAAGCAAGATCATGAAAGAAGAAGATTATAGCAAAGCAATAGAAGTATTCTCCGGATCCCCATGGGAAGCCGAGATCATCAAAGGGCTATTAGAAAGCAATGACATCCGTTGCGTAATCAAAGATGGGATTATGGGTACACTGGCACCCTATATCGCTCCTTCCGTATCCGTTCTTGTCACCGAGGATCAATACGAAGCGGCCACCGCACTTATCAGGAGCCGGGCCGAGAAAGATAACGACTGATGCGGTCGAGCCCTTCGCGGATATTCTCCAATGAGTTTGCATAGGAGAAACGTACATATCCTTCGCCTCCCGTACCAAAATCCACCCCGGGAGTAATGCCGACGCGTGCATGTTCGAGTACATCGAATGCAAAACGATAAGAGTCGGTAGTAAATTTGCGTGCGTCAGCAAAAATGTAAAATGCCCCTTGAGGTTCTACTTTTATTTCAAAACCCATTTCCCGAAGGCGGGCAATCATATATCGGCGACGCTCATCATAAACCTGCTTCATCCGTTCCACGTCCGGTTCAGCCTGCCGCAATGCGGCAATCCCTGCCTGCTGGGCAACACTGGACGCACAGATAAACAGATTTTGCTGTAACTTTTGCAAAGATCGCATACAAGATTTAGGTGCGATCAAATAGCCCAACCGAAGCCCCGTCATCGCAAAGCGTTTAGAGAATCCGTTCAGGACAAAAGCCTGATCGGTATATTCAAGGATACTGTGTGCACGCCCTTCATACACAAGGCCGTGATAAATTTCATCTGAAATGACAGGAACTCCTAATGCAGCTACGTCCTTCAAGAATTTTTCATCCAACAACATTCCGGTCGGATTCATCGGAGAATTGATAAAGATAGCTGCAGTATGCGGATTCACACACTTACGGATAGCCTCTATATCGTATTGCAGATATTCTTTAGACAAAGGAACCAAAACAGGTTTGGCTTGCGTAGCCAACACAAAATTGCGATAGCAAGCGTACCCCGGATTGGAAAGAATCACTTCACTATCCGGATTGCAGAGCAACATCAATGCAAGAAGAATAGAAGGAGAAGACCCGGAAGTCACGACAATACAATCCGGATCTACCGTTACCCCATATTCGCGCAGATAAAAAGCGGCAATTTCCCGTCGCAGTTCCGGATCACCTAAAGAATGTGTATAATGAGTCAGATGACGATCATAAGCCGCTTTTGCCGCTTCCGCCACACAGGCCGGCACATCAAAATCGGGTTCGCCAACTTCCAGATGAATAATATCAATGCCTTGTTTTTGCAATTCGTTCGCCCTCTCCAACACATCCATTACGATGAAAGAGGTCATCTGTTCTACTTGTGGGTTTGTATGTTTCATTGTTTTTCTTTTATCTGTCAGGCTGCAAAGATAATTCTTTTCAGCCTGTTTTTGTAACATATCGACAAAAAGCTCTATATTTGTGCTTTCAAATCGTTAGTAGGAATGAAACAGGAATTTACACGAATCGCAGTAAAAGTAGGAAGCAATGTATTGACACGCCGCGACGGAACGCTGGACGTTACCCGTATGTCGGCACTTGTTGACCAGATAGCAGAATTACATAAATCCGGGGTGGAAATCATTCTGATTTCTTCGGGAGCTGTTGCTTCGGGACGCAGCGAGATACACCCGCAGAAAAAGCTCGACAGTGTAGACCAGCGCCAGTTATTCTCCGCTGTAGGACAAGCTAAATTAATAAACCGCTACTACGAACTTTTCCGTGAACACGGCATTGCGGTAGGTCAGGTACTGACTACCAAAGAGAACTTCAGTACCCGCCGCCATTATCTGAATCAGAAAAACTGTATGACGGTAATGCTTGAAAACAATGTTATTCCTATTGTCAACGAGAATGATACAATTTCCGTCAGCGAGCTTATGTTCACTGATAATGATGAATTGTCCGGACTCATCGCTTCCATGATGGATGCACAGGCTCTCATTATCCTAAGCAACATCGACGGAATTTACAATGGTTCTCCTGCCGATCCGGGTTCTTCTGTTATCCGGGAGATCGATCACGGAAAAGATTTATCCAATTATATTCAGGCAACGAAGTCCAGTTTCGGACGGGGGGGAATGTTGACGAAAACAAATATTGCCCGCAAAGTAGCTGATGAAGGAATTACAGTGATTATTGCCAACGGGAAACGGGATAATATTCTGGTAGATTTGCTTCAGCATCCGAAAGAAACGCTTTGTACACGTTTTGTTCCTTCAAACGAACCGGTATCCAGTGTCAAGAAATGGATTGCTCATAGCGAGGGGTTTGCCAAAGGAGAAATTCACATCAACGAATGTGCGACAGAAGTTCTAAACTCTGAAAAGGCTGTCAGTATCCTCCCCATCGGAATTACTCACGTTGAAGGTGAATTTGAGAAAGATGACATTGTGCGTATCATGGACTTTCAAGGAAATCAAGTGGGCGTTGGAAAGGTGAACTGCGATTCCAAGCAGGCACAAGAAGCAATCGGTAAGCATGGAAAGAAACCGGTAGTACATTATGACTATCTATACATTGAATAATCAATAATAAGGTCAACTGTAGATAGGGTTAGTAATATTGCAAGTCAACCCGAAGCAGTGATAAGAAATTGAAGCTATTATTCAGGAGAATATTAGCATCTTGATTGAAGGAAAGCGTTTATTTTCGGTTGTATAATGTATTGTAGATAAAACATCTGCATTGAGACGCCCGTATATTGCTGATATACCACCACAAAAGCAACATTTATTTCTGCTTTCAACAAGTTTTATTCACATCATTCACTATATTTGCATAGTTTATCTTTCCATTTAATGCAAAAAAGGAGCAAATGACTACAAATTTAAACGAAACCTTTGCTGCCGTACAGGTGGCAAGTCGGGAATTAGCCTTGCTGAATGATGACATCATCAATCAGATTTTAAATGCAGTAGCTGACGCAGCAATTGCAGAAACACCTTTCATTCTTGCAGAGAATGAAAAAGACCTCGCACGGATGGACAAAAATGATCCGAAGTACGACCGGTTAAAATTGACGGAAGAACGTTTAAAAGGCATTGCTGCCGACACACGCAATGTAGCTACACTCCCCTCTCCTTTGGGTAAAGTGTTGAAAGAAAGTGTTCGCCCCAATGGGATGAGATTGACAAAAGTCAGCGTTCCTTTCGGAGTGATAGGAATCATTTATGAAGCCCGTCCGAATGTCAGTTTTGATGTTTTCTCCCTTTGTCTAAAGAGTGGAAATGCCTGCATATTGAAAGGAGGAAGTGATGCCGATTGTTCCAACCGGGCTATCATCAGTGTGATTCATGAAGTATTGAGGAAATTCAATATCAATCCGCACATTGTAGAACTACTTCCGGCCGACAGAGAAGCTACGGCAGCATTGCTGAATGCAGTGGGTTACGTAGACCTGATTATCCCCAGAGGCAGCAGCAGCCTGATCCATTTCGTACGCGAGAATGCAAAAATTCCCGTTATTGAAACAGGGGCAGGTATCTGTCATACTTACTTTGATGAATTTGGAGATGTAAACAAAGGGGCAGCTATTATTCACAATGCGAAGACACGCAGGGTTAGCGTATGTAATGCGCTGGACTGCACCATTATACATGAGAAGAGACTGACCGATCTCCCT
>OHMU01000813.1_pt1 | contig 11156 bp, 10 predicted proteins | sample 1569441 | NCBI WGS metagenome assembly OHMU01 (sample SAMEA3879527, study PRJEB24766) | human gut metagenome | biome: human-associated habitat; feature: feces | place: USA | collected 1985/1987 | reverse complement strand
TCAACCTGCTGATCGCTGTGGTGCTGATGGTCGGTACTCTGCTGGTCATCCGCGCCATCGTTGCCAAGAAGCACGCCGGCATCTTCGCCGAAATGGCCGAAGCCAACAAGGCTCTTGCCAAGTAAGTACATACTCCAGCAAAAAAAGAGACCGCTTCGGCGGTCTCTTTTTTGCGTGCAGGGCAGGGGAGGGCACCTCGCATCGGCGGCGGGACAGCAAAAGCTGTCCGCCGCGGGAATTTTGCGAAAAGATGTGACAAACCGCAACGAATGTGGTACAATATTCCTACTGAGTACATAGGAGGTGTCGCTGTGCGGCAATATCCCCAATTAGAGATCGATCTTTCTCTGCTGCAAAGCAATGCCCGGGCGGTGATCTCCCGCTGCAATGCCGCGGGTATCTGTGTCTGCGGCGTTATCAAGGGTGCAGATGGCCTGCCGGAGATCGCCCGGACGCTGCGTGCTGCCGGCGCCGCAGAGTTGGGCACCAGCCGCCTGGAGCAGGTGGCCAAATGCCGTGCCGCCGGTGTGCCCGGCCCCTGGCTCCTGATCCGCATCCCCGGCCTGTCGGAGCTGCCGGACGTGGTCGCTTTGTGCGACACGTCCCTGCAAAGCGAGTGGGCCACCCTGCTGGCGCTGGAGGAGGAGTGTCTCCGCCAGAACAGGACCCACCGCGTCATCGTGATGGCCGACTTGGGCGACCTGCGTGAGGGCTTCTGGGACAAGGATGAGCTGGTGGACGTCTGCCGGCGGGTGGAGCAGGACCTGCCCCATGTACATCTGGCCGGTATCGGTGTTAACCTGTCCTGCTACGGCTCCACTAAGCCCACCCCGGACAAGATGAACGAGCTGGTCGCTTTGGCCCGCCGGGTGGAGGCGCGTATCGGCCGATCGCTGGAGGTCGTCTCCGGCGGCGCTACCAGCTCCTTTACGCTGGTCCATTGGGGCACCATGCCCGCCGGTATCGACCACCTCCGAATCGGCGAGGGCATCCTGCTGGGCAAGGACCTGCAGGTGGACTGGGGTATCCGCGACATGGATTACCTCCGCATGGACACCTTTACCCTTCGGGCTGAGGTGGTGGAGGTCAAGGACAAGCCCACCTATCCCATCGGCGAGCTGGCCATCGATGCCTTCGGCCGCAAGCCTACCTATGTGGACCGCGGTGTCCGCCGCCGCGCCCTCCTGGCCCTGGGCCGGGCCGACGTGGGCGACCTGGAGAGCCTGCTCCCCCGTGAGCCGGGGCTGACGGTGATCGGCGGATCCTCCGATCACTGCATCGTGGACGTGGAGGACTGCCCCCGCCGTCTGCAAGTGGGCGACATCGTGGAATTCTCGCTGTGCTACAGTCATATGCTGTACGCCACATCACGGAGCGATATGCGGCTCCTATTCAAACATCAACAGGAGGAAGTGTAAGACAATGGGAGATTTAGGGATTTTGATCATCGGCGTCGTGGACACGTTTTTTGCCTTTTTTGTGGTGGCGCCCATGATGCTGCAGGCGGCCAGCCTGTTCGGCGTGCAGAAGCAGTTTGCCCAGGCCATGGTCCAGGAGGGCATCGTCAAGCAGGAGGACGTGGACCGCATCCACCCCAAGAAGCAGATCGCCGGCGTGGTGATCTCACTGATCATGCTGGCGGCGCTGGCGTTTACCTGTGCCAAGGCCTCCCCTTGGGGCTATATCTGTGGCGGCGTGGGCCTGGTGGTGGGCCTGCTGAAGTACCGCACCATCGTCCAGTACAACAGTGAAACGGTCAAGCGCTTCAAGAACACCTATAAGGACGAGATGGATGTGGCCAAGTTCAACAAGTTCGTGGAGACGCATTTCTGATAAATCTAAGCGAATAAAAACCTCCCCGGCACTATGCGCCGGGGAGGTTTTTATTCGCTTTTTTCGATGGTGCCGCCGCCCAGCACCTCGTCGCCGTCATACAGCACCACCGCCTGCCCGGCAGTGATGGCCCGCTGGGGCTGATCGAACACCACCCGCAGTCCGCCGTCCGGCAGGGGATAAGCGGTGCAGGGGGTCTCCACCTGGCTGTATCGCGTCTTGGCGGCGCACCGCACCGGCGCCGCCGGTATCTGGCCGCTGATCCAGTTTACGTGGGACGCCAGCAGGGAGGAGGCATACAGCGCCGCGTCGTCTCCCAGCACGATGGCGTTGTGCACCTGATCCTTCTCCAGCACATATACGTGCCGCCCCACCGCCACGCCAAGGCCCTTTCCCTGGCCGATGGTATAGCAGGGCAGGCCCCGGTGCCGTCCCAGCACGCGGCCCGCTTCGTCCAGGAAGTCTCCCGGCGTCAGTGTCAGCCCCTGCCGCTGCAGAAAGGTCACATAGTCTCCGTCCGGCACGAAGCAGATGTCCTGGCTGTCGCCCTTGTCGGCGTTGTCCAGCCCTGCCTCCCGCGCCTTGTCACGGATAGCCGGCTTGTCATAGTCTCCCACCGGCAGCAGCAGATGGGCCAGCTGGTGCTGCGTCAGCTGATACAGCACATAGCTCTGGTCCTTCCGCCGTTCCGCACCCCGCAGCAGGCGGTATCTGCCGCTTTCCGCGTCATAGGCCACCCGGGCGTAGTGTCCCGTGGCGATATAGTCGTAGCCAAGCGTCAGCGCCCGGTCCAGCAGGGCGCCGAATTTCAGCTCCCGGTTGCAGTCGATGCACGGATTGGGCGTCCGTCCGGCCGCGTATTCCGCCGTGAACCTGTCCATTACGCACCGGCGGAAGCGGTCTGTCTCGTTGAATACATAGAACCGCATCCCCAGGCGTGTGGCCGCCTGCCGTGCGTCCTCAGCGTCGTCGGCGGAGCAGCAGCGGCTGTCCTCGTTAGGGGCCAGCTTCAGCATGGCACCGTCGCAGTCGTAGCCCTGCTGCACCAGCAGTGCCGCCGCAGCGGAGCTGTCCACGCCGCCGGACATGGCCACCAGAACCTTTTTCTTGCGCATACGATCGTTCTCCGTAGTCTATGTCTCCCGCGCCCGCATGGGGCGTATGCACCGCCGTTCAGCGGCGGCGCATACTTTCGGGAAAATGTGGAAAGCTATCGGGCGAAGAGCGCCATAGCAGGCAGGGGCGCGTCCCTGCCGTGCCGCGGTGGCCCTCCGCCCGACAGCGTGTTCTTATTCGTCCAGATGCTTTGCCAGGAATGCCTCGTCGGGCAGCGCGTCCGCCAGCTCCAGCAGTACCCGCTGGAAGCCGCCGGTGTAGTCCTCGATGTTCTCGCCCAGCGTCCCCAAAGCCCGTACCATCGGCAGCGCGATGGTGGCAGTGGTGCCCTGGCCCTCCCGGCTGTTCAGCAGCAGCTGGCCGCCGTGCAGCCGCGCGATCTGATGTGCCAGGGGCAGTCCCAGTCCCACACCGCCGGCGACATAGTCTAGGGTCATGGGCCGCATATGCCAGCGAAACAGCATTTCCTGCCGGTCGGCAGGAATGCCGCAGCCGGTATCCTTCACCTTGATGAGCACATGGGGCTTCTGCACGGCCAGCGTCACCGTCACCTTTCCACCGGCGGAGCAGGCCTTCAGCGCGTTGGACAGCAGCTGCCACAGGGCCTGGCTCAGCCACGGCTCGTTGACAGCGGTGATGGCGTAGCGCTCCTCGCACACCATTTCCAGCTGCACGCCCTTCAGCTCGAAGGGGACCTCCGCCTCCCGGATGATCTCGTCCAGCCACACCTTCAGGTCCGTGTTTTCGGTGGGCAGCAGATCCTTGCGGTTCAGCATAGAGGCGGACTCCAGGTTCTTTGCCAGCCGCAGCAACCGGAAATAGCCATGGTAGAGCATGGCGGCGTTCGCGTCCAGTATCGGATCCTCGTCCCGTTCATCGGCGGGGGCCAGCTTCTGCATCCCATAGTAGATATTGCCCAGTGCGGACCGTATCTGCATCGCCACCAGCGGCAGCCGCTCCATGTATACCTTTTCCTGCTGTGCCTGTTCCATGAGACCAGCCTCCTTCTGTTGTCAGCATACCAGTTTCCCGGCGCCATCAACCGTGCCAACTTCTGTCAGCTTGTTCACATCATATCAAATGCGGTGCAAGAATACAAGATTTTTATCAAATTTCCGCGAAACGAAAAAAAGTTTCAAAAAAGGCTTGCATTTTGCGGAATAACTGCATATAATTCTAAACATACCATACATTTAGGATATTCCATCAGAGAGGAAGATGTTTTATGAGCATTAAAGTCGGTATCAATGGTTTTGGCCGTATCGGCCGTATGGTCATGCGCTGCTGCATGGATCACCCCAACATCGAGATCGTGGGCGTTAACGACCTGTGCCCCGCCGATTACCTGGCCTATATGCTGAAGTTTGACACCATGCATGGCAAGTTCAAGGGTGAAGTTTCCTCCGAGGGCAACAACATCGTTGTCAACGGCAAGGCCATCCCCGTGTTTGCTGAGCGTGACCCCGCCAACCTGCCCTGGGCCAAGGTCGGCGCCGAGTACGTTATCGAGTCCACCGGCCTGTTCCTGACCAAGGAGAAGGCCGCCGGCCACATCGCCGCGGGTGCCAAGCACGTGGTCATGTCCGCCCCCTCCAAGGACGACACCCCCATGTTCGTCTGCGGCGTCAACCTGGACAAATACACCAGCGATATGCAGTTTGTCTCCAACGCCAGCTGCACCACCAACTGCCTGGCCCCCATCGCCAAGGTCCTGCACGATAATTTCGGTATCACCGACGGCCTGATGACCACCGTGCACTCCACCACCGCCACCCAGAAGACCGTTGACGGCGTCTCCCTGAAGGATTGGCGCGGCGGCCGTGCTGCCTCCGGCAACATTATCCCCAGCTCCACCGGCGCTGCCAAGGCCGTAGGCAAGGTCATCCCCAGCCTGAACGGCAAGCTGACCGGTATGTCCATGCGCGTCCCCACCCTGGATGTCTCCGTGGTGGACCTGACCGTCAACCTGGCCAAGCCCGCCAAGTATGAGGATATCTGCGCCGCCATGAAGAAGGCCAGCGAGAACGAGCTGAAGGGCATTCTGGCCTACACCGATGAGGACGTTGTTTCCTCCGACTTCCTGGGCGACACCCATACCTCCATCTTCGACGCCAAGGCCGGCATCGCACTGACCGATACCTTTGTCAAGGTCGTCAGCTGGTACGACAACGAGATGGGCTACTCCGACAAGGTCCTCTGCCTCATCGAGCATATGTACAGCGTGGACCACAAGTAAATCGCTTACTACCGAAAGGTTTTCCTTCTTTTTGTTCCGCAGACAGCGCCGCGTCACGCGGCGCTGTCTGCATACAGAGACGCTGCGCGCTGTCTGTACAGAGGGGGAAAGCGCTTCCGGCGGTTTTTGAAAGAAAATCGACAGCGTGACAAAATTTTTTCATTTACCCCCTACCATTCCACTGGATTGTATGGTACAATAGGTACAACTTACCTAAGGGTAACGCAAGGGAAAGGAACCCCGTCATGGAACAGAACTCCATTCTGCATACTACGCTGTCGCTGGACAGCGATATCCCCCTCTACGCCCAACTGGTGGGCATCATCAAGCGCAGTATCTCCACCGGCGCCCTGCCGGTGGGCGCCCTGCTCCCCAGCGAGGCCGAGCTCTGCCGCTGCCTGAGCATCAGCCGCAACACCGTCCGTCAGGCCATCGGAGAGCTGGAGGACGAGGGTCTGGTGGTCCGCAAGCGCGGCCGCGGCACCTTCGTGGCCGACCCCGCCACCAACCGCCGGGGTGTCCGCTATTCCTTCACCACCGAGGTCTCCTCTATGGGCAAGGTCCCCTCATCTACGCTGGTGGACTTCGCTGTGGAGGTCCCCAAGCCCACCGTCTGCGAGAAGATGGAGCTGCGGGAGGGAACGCCGGTCTACTGCTTCACCCGTGTCCGCAACGTGGACGGCGAGCCTCTGATCCTGGAGACCAGCTACTACCCGCAGTACATCTACCCTAACCTGACCCGCGATATGCTCCAGACCCACAGCTTTTACAGCCTGCTCTACCATGTGGGCATCGTCCCCTTCGCTGCGGACGAGAGCTATGAGGCCGTTATTCTGGAGGACAGCTGTGCCGCCCTGCTGGGTGTGCCCTCCGGCAGCTGTGCCTTCTTCCACCAGCGGCTCACCCGCACGGAGGATGGCCGTATTTACGAGTATACCCGCAGCTACATACGCGGCGACCGGGTCCGCCTGGACGTACATATGCAGAAAAGCGGCATGAACTTCGTCCGCACCATCGACTGAATAGAAAAGCACCCCCGACAGGGGGTGCTTTTTCCACATAAAGCCCCGACCGAAGGGCGGGGCTGCGCTGTTTACGATAGCAGCAGGCGTATCAGTACCCGGGCAATGGCATAGCCCAGCACGCCGCCGCCGATGCCGGCGGCTGTGGCCCACACCCGTTTCCGCTTGGCGTGGGGCACCTGCTGGCTGTACAGCCGCTGATTTTCCCGGTTCAGGCCTACCAGTGCCTCCGGGTTCCGAGCGGACACCGCCTGTACGATAGCGTCCGCCATCCGGCGGCTGCCGCCCCTTTCGAGCCGCAGCGTGATGCTGCGCCCGTCATAGGTCAGCAGCTCCACCACGGTGCGCTTTGCCCACAGCAGTTTTAGGTCGTGACGATAGACCCACAGCACATCCGCCAGGGGCAGAACGATGTTCTGCCGCCGCCCGTACAGAAACGCCGTGCTCACCAGCGCGTCAGAGCGCCGGTCACCCTCCAGATAGTGGAATTCGCTCTCCGCCCGTTCCAGCAGCTTTCCTTTTTTCAGCTGCTTCAGCGTGCTGTTCAGTTGTGCGGTGTACAAGGCGGCGCTCGCCAGCAGCACAAAGGCGGCCAGCCCGAGGAAGCTGGCTATGAGGGACCAAAAGCTGCTCCCCGTGTCCGGTGTCAGCTCGCTGTCGATGTAATAGTCGCCGTAGGTGTACACAAAGTCCTCGGCGGTCATGCCGACGGCGGCGGCAATATCGTCGATATATGCCTCCGGCGTCTCACAGATCACGCCCACCAGACGTACCGGTGCCGGCGCGGTGGTCTCCGTCAGCGGGATATAGACGGCCAGCTCCGAGGGCGCGGCCGTATCGTCCGGCACTGCGCCGTCACCGCTGTCGTCAGCATAGGTATAGTCCACAATGTCCGCATACCGTGCGTATTCCGCGTCGCTCAGCTGCACCAGATAGCCGTATCCCTCCGTGTCCTCCGCCAGATAGAAGACCAGCTTGCGCCCGTCGCCCAGCGTCACCCGATAGGCCCAGGTGGTCATGTACTGCACGTCGATGTAGTTGTAGTCGCCCAGATAGATCTCGTCCCCGATGGGAACGGCCTCCGCTGCTGCGCTGTCCCGCTGCGCCAGCAGCCCCAGCACGATACACCCCGCCGTCAGCAGGGCCAGTATGCCGCCCACGATCCACCAGGCAGGGGAGTGTCTTACGTATCGGCGCATTTCCATATGTTGCCCCTCCAAATTTGTTGTGGTACGACATATTGTACCATATTCTGCCAGAATGTGCAATATTATTTCCCATAAACGGCATAAAAAACGCACCCCGGGTCTGACCCAAGGTGCGATTTTACTCACAGTGCCGCTGCGCCGATGATGCCCGCCTCATTGCCCAGCCGGGCACATTCGATCACCGGCGGTGTCCGGTCGTGCCCGCCGAAGCAGTTGGCCGCCACATACGCCCGTATGGGGGCCAGCAGTCTCTCGCCCTGGCGGCTGATGCCGCCGCCGATGAGCACCTTTTCCGGCCCCAGAATGTTCACCAGGTCCGTGATGCCCGCCGCCACGTACACGCAGTAGCGGTCCACCACAGCCTGTGCTGCCGCGTCTCCGGCGGCCGCCGCGTCAAATACGTCCTTCCCGGTCAGCCCCTCACCGTATCCGGCCAGCAGGGACTCCGGCTGCGCCGCGGCCGCCCGCTTTCCCTGCCGTATCAGCGCTGTGGCGGAGGCATACGCCTCCCAGCAGCCCTTCCGACCGCAGGTGCAGTCCTCGCCGTCCAGCACCAGCACGGTGTGGCCCACCTCCGCGCCGGTGCCGCCCACGCCCTCCAGCAGTTGGCCATCGGCCACGATGCCGCCGCCTACGCCGGTGCCCAGGGTGATGAGTATCATGTTCCGGCAGCCCACGGCCCCGCCGGCCACCGTCTCCGCCAGCGCGGCGCAGTTGGCGTCGTTGCTCAGATGACAGGGGAGCCCCAGCCGCGCCGTCACCATGCTGCATACCGGCACATTGAACCAGCCCAGGTTATAGGCCCGCACCACCACGCCGTTGGCGCTGTCGCAGGTCCCCGGCGAGCCGATGCCGACGGACGCGCAGTGCGCCGCCGTGATGCCGGCCTTCTCCATGGCCTTCTCCGCCGCGCGGCAGATGTCCGCGACAACGGCCTCCGCCGGGCGTTCCGCACCGGTGGGCAGGCTGACCTCCGCCACAATGTGCTGCCCCTCGTCCACCACGCCGGCGGCGATGTTGGTGCCGCCCAGATCAATGCCAATACGATACATATGCTGCCTCCTTGCGCTTCCTGTCCCCGCGTTCCGGGGAAATAAACGGGGCGGGCGTATCGCCCGCCCCAAGTGCGTCTCTGTCTCAGATATGGGTCACAAAATCGGTGTTCACCGCCACCGGCCGTGCGATGTCGGAGGACCGGATGCTGCCGAAGATGGTCCGCATGGTGGTCAGTGCCTCCTTGCCGGATACCTCCGGCTCCCGGTCGTGGACCAGCGCGTCCACAAACTCGTCGATGACGCCGGAGTTGTGGGACGTTGTCTCGAAGGCGAAGCTGGTGCGGTTGCCCTCCAGGTCATTGATGATGATGGGGGCCGACGGCTCGCTGTAGATCATCATCAGGCCCTTGGTGCCGTACAGCACCGTGGACTGGCACTCGTGGCCATACACCGTCCAGCTGGCCGCCATGGTGCCCAGTGCGCCGTAGCGTGTGTGGGAGTCCGAGCCAAGGATCATTTTGCCGCAGCCGGCAAAGCGCTCGCGCATATACTGGTGGATGACTGCCATGTGCGGGGGCACAAAGATGCCGCCGTACTTTTTGGCAGCGGACAGGCCAAAGCGGTGGTCATCCTCGTTGATGGTGCCGCCCACGGCGCACAGGCTGTTGTGACAGTTGGTCAGGGCGTAGGGAATGGGGAACTCCTTCATGCCGGAGGCCCGGGCCTGCTGGATGATGCCCACATAGGTGATGTCGTGGGACACCATGGCGTCGAAGCGGATGCGCAGCTGCATGGGGTCCGGGGACACGTTGTGAGCCTGCAGGATCTGCCAGGCCATGGTCCGGCGGCGGGCTTCCTCCTGGGCCGTGGCCGCAGTTTCCTGGGGAACGCCGTTTACCAGGTACATGCCGTGGTCGGTGAGCTGGATCATAATGGATTTACCTCCTACATATTGCCTCCGCGCCGGGCGCAGAGTCCTTCTTTGTTTGGTCCAGGATAAATGTAGCACACCGGCCCGGGGTTGTGAATCGGTTTTCCGCAAAAAGCCGCCTGGGACGGCATTTTCTCCATTAAGCCCATGAAAACACCGAATCATTTGGTAAAAATGGAGCTTGTGGGGGGCGGGCTTGCAAAATGTTTCGTCAAAATAGAACTTGCAGCCTGGTTTGCAAAAATCCGGGACACACCCATGCCTGCAAGCTGCAAAAGCGGCAAGGGAAATTGCACAAATTTTCCATACGAAGGACAGATGCACAACATTTGTCCTTCCGGTGAAAACAAATGGCGCAGATCGAATTTCTCTTGCTTTAGCTTGACAAAGCCGGTGACGTATGATAGACTGATATAAGTTTACAAGCCATAAACTTTTCAAGGAGGGTCATTTTATGCGTGTTCGTGAGATGGAGATCGGTGAGGTGCAGGAGCGGTTTGCCAACCTGGTGTGGGACAACGAGCCCATTCCCTCGGGCCAGCTGGTGAAGCTGTGCGAGCAGGTTTTCCAGTGGAAAAAGCCCACCACCTATACGGTGCTGCGCAAGCTGTGTGAAAAGGGGCTGTTTCAGAATGTGAACGGGGTGGTGTCCTCGGTGATGAGCCGGGAGGAGTTTGCCTCCCGCCGCAGCGAGCAGTTTGTGGACAATGCGTTCCACGGCTCCCTGCCTGCCTTTGTGGCGGCCTTTACCGCGCAGAAGCCCCTGTCCGCCCAGGAGGCGGAGGAGATCCAGGAGATGATCAGCAAATTCCGGAAGGGGGAATGACCCGTGCTCTGCCGGATATTCCTGAAGCTGGCGGGAATGAGCGTCACCGCCGGGGTGCTGGTGCTGGCGATACTGGCCGTTCGGGCCCTGACGCGGCGGCGCATGCCCAAATGGGCCCATTGCCTGCTGTGGGGCCTGGTGGCGGCATGCCTTTTGTGCCCGGTGCTGCCGGAGAGCGGACTGAGTCTCCGGCCCCAGAGCGGGGAGCTGGTCCAGTACGGCGACCAGCTGACCGGCCTGGACCGGGAGACCAGGGACAGGGAAGGATACGGCCGCACAGCCGGAGCATTTTTAAAGGAAGTAGATTCAGCAGGTTCTGTCTCTGAACTTTTAAAGGCATGCCTCCAGTTCCAGAGGGATACCGGACTGTTCAGCCTTATGGGCTGGTATTATGAAGGGGACAGCGGGGATTCCTCCGTTAAAGTCCTCTATCTCTCACAGCCGGATTCCGGTCTCAGGAGGGAAGTCTGGTTCTCCGAAGATGCATCCAACCAGAAGCGGGTGGAGGAATACAAAAAATACCTCACAAAGCTTCACGAAAATAACGGCCTGAGCCCGGAGGAAGCAGGGGTGACCGTTGCCCGGGTAACTGATATGATGAAAGATCTGGCGTCCTCCACCCTTAAGATAGAGGAGGTCTATGACCCGGAAAAAACATACAATGTCTGCACGGCCGGCGAGGCGGCAAACCTCTATTCCTCGGCTCTGCCCTTCCGCCTTCTAAACAGCATTTTCGGCATACAGGAAGGTGAAAAGACAGTTGTCTCCCAGCCGGATGCCTGCAGGAAGCTTGGAAGCTATCTGAAGGAAGAAAACCTTCCCCTCCTGAAAGAATATGTCAAGACATGTCTCTATTCAGATCTGTCCATGATGACAGACACCGCTTCCCTGGACGCTGCCCAGGAGTATCAGACAGCAGCAGGAGGTATAGAAAAGAAAAAGGATTTTGAGCGGACCGTATCTGAAACAGTCCAGGAAAAACTTGGTTT
>OHMU01000809.1_pt1 | contig 11201 bp, 9 predicted proteins | sample 1569441 | NCBI WGS metagenome assembly OHMU01 (sample SAMEA3879527, study PRJEB24766) | human gut metagenome | biome: human-associated habitat; feature: feces | place: USA | collected 1985/1987 | reverse complement strand
TCGACGTACACACGGTACGCCGTCGTCGCCGCGCCTCGTCTTGGCGAAAAATCCGGTTTCTCCCCGCGCCGCAGGCGGAAGAAGAGCACGCGCCGGGAGGGCGCGGAACATCCCTCTTAGCATTTGAGAATAGGAAGTGAAGTATATGGAAAACAAAGGCGGAAAGCGCCTGGCCCCCACCGGCGAGCCGGTGAAAACCACACCTCCGGCCACCGCGGCCGACGAGGTAAGGACCCCCGCGGAGCAGCCTGCCCCCGCGGAGAGCGCCGCACCCGCCCCGGCGGAGACGGCGGCCCCTGCGGCCAAGCCCGCCAAAAGCCGCGGCCGCAGACTGTGGGACGACTACGGCTACCTGCTGGTGACGCTGGCGGCGGTGTTCGTGCTGTTCAAGGTGCTGCTGCAGCTGGCCTATGTGCCCAGCGGCTCCATGGAGACCACCATCCCCACCAAGTGCCTGCTGGTGGGCTGGCGTCTGCCCTACATGGTGTCTGACCCGGTGCCGGACCGCGGCGACATCGTCACCTTCTGGGACGAGGAGCTGAACAAGGTCCTGGTGAAGCGCGTCGTCGGCCTGCCCGGTGAGACGCTCTCCTTCAAGAACGGCTATACCTACGTCAACGGTGAGAAGCTGGACGAGAGCTATTTGCCCACCCAGGGAATCACCACCCTGCCGGACAGCATAGCCGACAAGACCTTCACCGTGCCGGAGGGCTGTATGTTCGTCATGGGCGACAACCGCACCGGCTCTAATGACAGCCGCTTGCTGGGCGAGCCCTATATTCCGGTGGAGGCTGTCCAGGCGCGGATGCTGGTGGCCATCTCCGTGGGCAGTGACCAGAGCTGGCAGGGCATCCGCTGGATCGGCTGAGAAGGGAGACGGGGAGACATGGAAAGAAGACGTTTCAGCGGCGTCATGCTGCTGTTCATCGTGCTGGCGGTGGTGCTCATCACCCAGGTGGTGGGTAACCTCGGCCGTTCCGGCGACGTGAGCTACAGCGATATGCGCGCCTATTTCACGGCGGAGAAGGTCAAGTCCTTCACCGCCACCGACACGCGCCTGGTGGCTAAGCTGCAGGACGGCTCCAGCGTCAGCTGCGCCCTCCACAGCTTCGACACGTTTTATAACGACATGAACGATCTGGTGGTGTCCCAGGCGGAAAAGGGCGTCATCACCAGCTATGACTACGCCGCCGGTAACGAGAACGGCTGGCTGCGTACCCTGCTGCCCTATGTGCTGGCGGCCATGGCCTTCATCCTGCTGATGAACCTGATCGCCCGTATGGGCGGCCTGGGCGGCGGCGCCGTCAACGATAAAATGGCCCGCTTCGGCGAGGCCCGTATCCAGGATATCCCCTCTGACGGCAAGAAGGTCACGTTCAAGGACGTGGCCGGTGCCGATGAGGAGAAGGAAGAGCTGGAGGAGATCGTCCAGTTTCTGCGCGATCCCCAGCGCTATACCGAGCTGGGCGCGCATATTCCCAAGGGCGTGCTGCTGGTGGGCCCTCCGGGCACCGGCAAGACGCTGCTGGCCAAGGCCGTGGCCGGCGAGGCGGATACCGCCTTCCTCTCCATTTCCGGCTCCGATTTTGTGGAGATGTATGTGGGCGTGGGTGCCAGCCGCGTCCGTGACCTGTTCGAGCAGGCCAAGAAGCAGGCTCCGGCCATCGTCTTCATCGATGAGATCGACGCCGTGGGCCGCCAGCGCGGCAGCGGCCTGGGCGGCGGCCATGACGAACGCGAGCAGACCCTGAACCAGCTGCTGGTGGAGATGGACGGCTTCGCCGCCAACGAGGGAGTGGTGGTCCTGGCGGCTACCAACCGCGTGGACATTCTGGACCCGGCGCTGCTGCGCCCTGGCCGGTTCGACCGCCAGGTGTTCGTGGGCCTGCCGGATATCAAGGGCCGCGAGGAGATACTGAAGATACACGCCAAGGGCAAGCCCCTGGCGGAGGATGTGGACCTGGGCTCCGTGGCCCGCGCTACCTCTGGCTTTACCGGTGCGGATTTGGAGAACCTGCTGAACGAGGCGGCGCTGCTGACCGGCCGCCGCGGCCAGCGCTTCATCACCGAGGAGGCCATCCACCAGTCTGTCATCAAGGTCATCGCCGGCCCGGAGAAGCACAGCCGCGTGGTGCCCGAGGCCGAGCGCCGGCTCACCGCCTATCACGAGGCCGGTCACGCCGTGGTCATGCAGGCCCTGCCGGACCTGGACCCCGTACATCAAATCACCATCGTTCCCCGCGGTCAGGCCGGCGGCATGACCATCTATCTGCCGGAGGAGGACCGTTCCTACCTGTCCCGCCGCTATATGCTGGACCGGGTGGCCGGTCTGCTGGGCGGCCGCGCCGCCGAGGAGATGATGCTGGGCGATATCTCCACCGGTGCTTCCAGCGACATCCAGCGGGCCACAGCCATCGCCCGCAAGATGGTGGGCACCTACGGTATGTCGTCCAGGCTGGGCAACGTGGCCTTTGACGCCGGCACCGACGAGGTGTTCATCGGCAAGTCCATGGCCCACACCCGCCCCTACTCCGAAAAGACGGCGGCGGAGATGGACGCGGAGATCCGCGCCATCATCGACGAGGCTTACGAAAAATGCCGTGAGATACTGGCTCGGTACAAGACGGAGCTGACGGCGGTGGCGGAGTACCTGCTGGAGCATGAGACCATGGACGGCGATACGTTCAAGACATATTTCACGCAAAGCGGCGAAAGCCGTCAGTGAGAGTGATATAACGATATGCGGAACCGGCAGGCGCATCTGCGCCCGCCGGTTTTTTGCGCAAAAAGCGACACCGGTTTTGTGCACAATGACGGGGCAGACCGTCCGCCAACGGGAGACACCCAACGGAAAAAGTTTGCCCACACGGGGCGTTTGTCCTTGTGCGAGAGACAATTTGACGGCGATAACGAATTATTAACGCCTGGCAGATGATGAAAAAGCCGTGATTTTTAGAGGTTGTTACAATTGTTTTTGCCAAATATTTTCGCTAAAATACACATATTCTGTGAGCGGTCGACGGACTTGACCGCTGCAAGGTGAATTTAGGAGGAATTACCATGAAAAAGTTTTTAGCAATGATGCTGGCGCTGGTCATGGCTCTGTCTCTGGTGGCCTGCGGTGAGCAGGGCGACAGTCAGAAGGGTGATGATTCCGCTTCCGGCGACAAGGTCGTTAAGATCGGCGTGTTTGAGCCTCAGTCCGGTGATAACGGCGCAGGCGGCAAGCAGGAGATCCTGGGTATGCAGTACGCCAACAAGATGATCCCCACCGTCACCATCGGCGGCGAGGAGTATAAGGTCGAGCTGGTGTACGCCGACAACGCGTCTTCCAACGACAAGGCGCCCACCGCCGCACAGACTCTGATCTCTGAGGGTGTGTCCGTGGTGCTGGGCTCCTACGGCTCCGGCGTGTCCATCGCCGCCGGCGATACCTTCTCCGCAGCGCAGGTGCCCGCCATCGGCGTGACCTGCACCAACCCCCAGGTGACTTCCGACTGCGATGCGTACTTCCGCATCTGCTTCCTGGATCCGTTCCAGGGCACCGTTCTGGCCAACTATGCCAAGAATGAGCTGAAGGCGACCAAGGCATACTGCCTGGCCAAGCAGGGCGACGACTACTCCGGTGGTCTGGCCAACTACTTCATCAAGGCCTTCGGCGAGGAGAATTGCGTGTATGAGCAGTTCCCCGAGGGAACCTCTGACTTCTCTACCTACATCACCAACGCCCAGCAGCAGGGCTGCGACGTGTTCTTCTCCCCCGTGTCTCTGGAGGCCGCTGCGCAGATCATCGCCAAGGCCGAGACCCAGAGCCTGGGTATGCCCATTCTGGCCGGCGATACCTGGGACTCCAACGTGGTGCTGGAGGCCGCTAAGGGCACCAGCCTGAACATCTGCGTGACCACCTTCTATCAGGAGGGCGTGAACGCCGAGTTCGACTCCGCCGTCAAGGAGTGGATCAACAGCGACGCCACCGCCAAGACCAACAACGGCGGCGATGACAAGCTGTCCGCCGTGACCGTCATGGGCTATGATGCTTACTGCGTGGCGCTGGAGGCCATCAAGGCTGCCGATTCCACCGATCCCGCGGCTGTTCTGGCTGCCCTGCCCGGCGTGACCTATGAGGGCATCACCGGCGCCATCTCCTTCAACGATATCGGCGACGCCAACCGTGACAGCGCCGTTGTCAAGAAGTGCAATACCGAGAGCAGCAACTGGGACTTCGTCACCGTGGCCAAGGTCGGCTAAGGAATTTATAAACCACAGCCAAGTGAGGTACACAGGGCTGGCGGGAGCAAAAGCTCCCGCCAGCTACTGTGCTATACCGGCGGCGGCGAGGCTGCCCCACACCGGGCGGGACGGCTTCGCGGCGGCCGGAGGGAAACGGCTGTCTGCCAAGGAAGAAAGAACAAAATAGGGAGGAACCCCGCATGGAAGTTTTGAAAACCGCGTTGCCGTATATCATATCCGGCATATCGGTGGGCGGGCAATATGCGCTGATCGCCATTGGCTACACCATGGTGTATGGCATACTGCGGCTCATCAACTTCGCCCACGGCGATGTGTTCATGGTGGCCGGCCTGATGATGGTCTATTTTGCCACATGGATGCCGCTGTATCTGGCGATCCCGCTGATGATCGTGCTGACGGTGCTGCTGGGCTTTTTGATCGAGCGGGTGGCGTACAAGCCCCTGCGTACCGCGCCCCGCATGTCTGTTATGATCTCCGCCATCGGCGTCAGCTATCTGATCCAGAATCTGGCGCTGTATGTGACCGGCGGCCTGAACAAGAATTATCCCGCGATCCCGTGGATCTCCGACCCGGTACGGCTGTTCGGCATGGAGACGTCCCGCGTGACGGTCATCACTCCGTTTTTGACCATCGCGCTGGTCATCGCGCTGGTGCTGCTCATCAACCATACCAAGATCGGCATGGCCATGCGCGCCGTGTCCGTGGACTTCGAGACGGCGCAGCTGATGGGCATCAAGATCAACAACGTGATCTCTGCCACCTTTATTATCGGTACGTTTCTGGCGGCCATCGGCTCGATCCTCTTCTTCACCAACTTCCCCGGCGTGGTGCCCACGGCCGGCGCTATGCCCGGCCTGAAGGCGTTTGTGGCCGCCGTGTTCGGCGGCATCGGCTCCGTGCCCGGCGCGGTGGTGGGTGCGTTCATCATCGGCATCTGCGAGTCCGTTATCAAGGGTCTGGATACGATCCTCATGGCCAATGGCGCCATCACCGAGCAGGTGGGTTTCGCCACCTTCTCCGATGCATTCACCTTCGTGCTGCTGATCGTCATTCTGGTGTTCAAGCCCACCGGCCTGTTCGGTGAGAAGACCACCGACAAGGTGTAAGGGGGTGCGGATATGATGCTGGAAAAGAAAAAGGACGTCCGCAAGACGTTCATCTCCCTTGTGGCTGTGGCGCTGTTCCTGGCGCTGGTGCTGGTGCTGGATCAGGTTATCAAGCCCAGCAATAAGATGTATATGCTGCTGACGGTGCTGCAAAAAGGCTCTGTGTATGCGCTGGCAGCGGTGTCCATGAACCTGCTAAACGGCTTCACCGGCCTGTTCTCTCTGGGTCACGCCGGGTTTATGCTGATCGGCGCGTATACATACGCGATCTTCTCCATTCCCGCCGCGTCCCGCGACACGGTGTATCAGTACTACGATGCGGCCATCCGTATCTCGTTCCCGGAGGTGTTGGGCAACGCACTGGGCGGCTTCGGCACAGTGCTGGGCGTGATCATCTGCGTACTGCTGGCCGGTCTGATGGCGTCGCTGTTCGCCTATCTCATCGGTCTGCCGGTACTGCGGCTGAAGAGCGACTATCTGGCTATCGCCACGCTGGGCTTTGCGGAGATCATCCGCGCCATCTTCCAGTGGGGCAAGCTGGGTCCCGTGACCAACGGCTCCAACCTGCTGAAGAGCTTTACCCGTATCAGCAACTTCAAGATTGGGACGTTCAGCATGTCCACCTTTGTGCCGGTGCTGATCGCCACGGTGTCCATTATTCTGATCGTCATGCTGGTGAACTCCACCTATGGCCGCGCGTTCAAGGCCATCCGTGACGACGAGGTGGCGGCGGAGGCCATGGGTATCAATCTGGCTAAGCACAAGATGATCTCCTTCGTGGTCAGCTCGTTCTTCGCCGGTGTGTCCGGCGCCACCATGGCCATGGTGCTGTCCATCGCCCAGGCCAACAACTACAAGGTGGCCATGACCTACGAGATATTGCTGATGGTGGTGCTGGGCGGTATCGGCTCCATCTCCGGCTCCGTGATCGGCTCCATGCTGTTCGTGGCGGCCTCCGAGTGGTGGCTGCGCGGTCTGGACTCCGGTGAGTTCCTGGGCATCAAGGCACCCGAAGTGTTCCGCAACGGCTTCCGCCTGGTGGTGTTCTCCATCGTCATCATGGTGGTGGTGCTGTTCTTCCGCAAGGGCATCATGGGCGACAGGGAGCTGCCGCAGGTGATCGCCGGGTGGAAAGCAAAGATCCGGGCTAAAAAAGCCGCGAAGCAGGAGGTGACGTCCAAATGAGCAAGAACGTATTGTCCGTGGAGAACGTCACCATGCAGTTTGGCGGCGTGGTGGCCGTGGATAATCTGAGCCTTGAGGTAAACGAGGGCGAGATCGTGGCCCTCATCGGCCCCAACGGTGCCGGCAAGACCACGGCGTTCAACGTCATTACCGGCGTGTACGCGCCCACCAACGGACAGGTGCGCTTCAATGAGGCGTGCATCGTGCGAAACCATCCCACCGGCAAGATGAAGAAGATGTACAAGGGCGAGCACGCCGATATGTACACCGTCCAGTTCGCCCCGGAGGAGGAACTGGACGAGGCGGCGCTGAAGGCGTGGAAGGAGGGGCAGAAGGCGCTGGACGCCTATGCCTTTACCGACCATGTGCTGGCCCCCACGCCGGATAAGATCACGGCGCTGGGTATGGCCCGCACCTTCCAGAACATCCGCCTGTGGAAGACCCAGACGGTGTTCGACAATGTGCTCATCGCCAAGCATATGCGCCGCAGCAGCAATATGTTCTCCGCCACGTTCCGCGGCAACCGCAAGGAGGAGACGCAGCAGCGCGCCGAGGTGCTGGAACTGCTGAAGGTGGTGGGTCTGGAGGATGTGCAGAACGAGCTGGCTACCAGCCTGCCCTACGGCAAGCAGCGGCGGCTGGAGATCGCCCGGGCCCTGGCCACGGATCCGCAGCTGCTGCTGCTGGACGAACCTTTTTCCGCATTGGATTATCAGCAAAGGCTTCTGCTTGCGGATGAAGTTCATTCAATCATCAAGCGCGGAGGGTACACCGCCGTGCTTGTAACTCACGACATTTCGGAAGCCATCTGCATGAGCGACAGGGTAATAATCCTGAGCGAACGCCCCGCACGAATCCGCAAACAGGTGGAAATCAACATGGGCAGCGACACGCCGCTTGAACGGCGGTCAAACCCGCTTTTCAGAGAATACTATGACGCTGTCTGGTCGGAATTCCGCCTTGCGGGAGAGCAGCAGCAGCTGATGCCGACGGAAAATGCGAATGCGCAGAAAGGAGTTTGAACCGTGAAAAGAACGAGGAAAGATATAAAGAGTTCGAAATTAAAACCTCATGCAGCGGAAAAACCTTCGGCACCGCTGCCCGCAGTGTCCGACGAACATGTGGCTTATCTTCGACGGCTGAAGCGGCACAACCGCTTTATCATTGCAATGCAGCTGGCAATTTTAGTTGCATTCATCGGGCTTTGGCAGCTTTTCGGGGATCTCGGCATCGTGAACACTTTCATTGTGTCTGCACCGCTGCGTGTTTTAAAAACGCTCGCCCGCCTGAATGCAAGCGGGGAGCTGTTTGTTCATATCGGCGTCACAATGCTTGAAACAATCGCCGGGTTCACTGTGGGAACACTGGTCGGAACACTTATTGCAGTGCTGATGTGGTGGAGCAAAACTCTCTCCCGCATTCTTGACCCGTATATGGTGGTGTTGAACGCATTGCCGAAAATTGCGCTCGGTCCGATAATAATCGTTTGGGTCGGCGCAGGCATGGAAGCGATAATCGTGATGGCACTGCTGATTTCAACAATCGTAACAATAATGACGGTGCTGGCAGGTTTCAATGAAATATCTGCCGAAAAGCAGCTCCTTATGCGCACCCTCGGTGCAAACAAAATGCAGACCTTTTTGAAAGTGATTCTGCCCGCTTCCGTGCCGACAATTATCGGTGCGCTGAAACTGAGCGTCGGAATGAGCTGGGTCGGCGTCATCGTCGGCGAATACCTCGTGTCCCAATCCGGTCTCGGCTATCTTATCGTTTACGGCGGTCAGGTGTTTCAATTGGATCTTGTTATGACGTCAATAGTGATCCTCTGCATACTTGCCGCTTTGATGTATTATTGCATCGCCTTCCTTGAAAAAAGGATCCTTCAGGCGAGGGGGGAAGGGTAGACTGCCGCGTGATTGGTAATGCGCGGTTAAAAAGCGAACCGCGCCAAAGCTTTCATTTGCCGAAGGCCTTGACTCGGTTCGCTGCCGTTTATATTTTTCTTCGTTGGTATTCAACATTCGTATTCAACAGCGCTTATATTGCGGTTTAATTTCCGCACGAAATGCTGTAGCTCTCATTTCCGACAGTAAAAACCGCCCTGTCGTTCACTCTGTCTATTTCAACGGTGACGGGCATTGAAGTGACATGTTCGCGCAGCACGGCAAAACGGGTATCGGAGGGAACAACCCCATCGAGAAGCTCCTCGGGAGAAACAGACAGCGAGCGCATATCCTCTGCCTTTATCCCGCCGGAATCCTTTACGCGTTCATCGGTTGTCATTCCGAAGTAATTGAAAGTTCCGCCCACATCCCAAGTTGCATCGCAATAATAGTATTCACCGTCCAGTTTTATCAAGTTCCACTGATGTGCAATGGAATCGTTGATGCAGTTGACTTCAATGCAGTCAATATCCGCCTGCGCGCAAAGGAAGGTCATTGCCTCCGCAAACGAATAGCATATGCCCATTCCGTCACACATAACGGAATAAGCGGACGTTCGATAGATGTATTCGTCCTCGGTAAGGTTCTGCGGGTTTTCATATGCTTCATAGTCGTATTGCGCATATGCGGTCAGCCTTGAATACAGCAAAAGCGCACGCTCGGTTTCGTTATCGCCCTCGCGAAGCACGGACATGAAGTCGATTGCGGTTGTTTCAAATTTTTGCAGTTTTTCGTCAAGTTCGTTTGGCTCAACGTTGATTATTTTCCATTTCAACACACCCGTTGAAGCATCAAAATCCCGATAATCATTGCAAAGTGCAAATGCGGTGAACGGCGGGCACATCCTGTTGACGGCAAAAACCGTATTCATTGCAAACGTTGGTTCATAGCTGTCGAACCCGAATTTCACGCTTGTTTCTCCTTTCAGAAACGCATCTACGACCATTCGGGCGGCTTTAATCGCCTGTTCGCCGACAAGTTTTGTCATCAGCAGCGTTGTCTTATGATAATCCGGACTGTAAACAAGCGGTGCACGCGTCGGCATCGGCGTTTCCGTCGGCACGGCAGCCGTCGTCGGCCGAATCGTTTGCGCAGGGGTAGGCGCGTCCGTGGGATTATTTTCTCCGCTCCCTCCGCAGCCGCCGAACACCGCTGCGGCACAGACAATCATTATAAGCAGCTTTAATAAAACCTGCCGCCCCGCTTTTCTTCCGTTCTCAGCGCATTCAATCGGCAAATGCTGTTTTTTCATGCCGTGCCTCCTCCGGACGCTTTCAAATCAATCAGCGAATGTTCCGCTTTTTTTAACAATAATGCCGCCGGTTTTAAAAATCGAGTTTTCCGGCACAACCCCGCGAACGCAGGAAACGGGGTAGACATTGCTGTGCCGACCGATGACCGTTCCCGGATTCAGCACGCTGTTGCAGCCCACTTCAACAAAATCTCCGAGCATTGCCCCGACTTTTTTTCGCCCGGTTTCAATGCTTTTTTCGGTGGATTTAATCACAACGTGAGTCTTGTCGCTCTTTACATTGGATGTTATCGAGCCTGCGCCCATATGCGCTCTATATCCAAGAATCGAGTCCCCGACATAGTTATAATGCGGAGTCTGAACATTGTCGAAAAGAATAACATTTTTCAGCTCCACCGAATTGCCGACAACGCAGTTTTTTCCGACAAGCGCATTGCCGCGGATAAAAGCACCGTGCCGCACTTCCGCACCGCTGTCAATTATGCACGGACCGTTTATCCATGCCGTGGGGTAGACGACTGCATCCTTCGCAATCCAAACGTCTTCCTTAGGGTGAGAGAATTCCTCCGACGAAAGGGCCGCACCGATTTTGAGAATTGTTTCGCCGATTTTGTCCAACGCCTGCCACGGATATTCGCATTCGCGCAAAAGATCCGCCGCACGAGTTTTGGACAGATCAAAAAGTTCATTTGTTTTATACATTTTTTGCCTTCCAAATTCAAAGTATCAAACCGTTTTAAAGCATTGCCCCGCCGAACGGCAAGGCCGCTCATTTTTGCTGTGCAAGGCCCTCACGCTTTATTGCATCGACTATGCCGTCAACAACCTTGCGGCATTCTTCCGTTGTCTGTGCCTCCGCCATGACGCGAATAACGGGCTCCGTTCCGCTCTTGCGCAAAAGCACCCTGCCGTTGTCGCCCAGAGCCGCCTCCGCTTCACGCACACTGCCTTTGACGACATCGTTGTTAAGCACCGCCTCCTTATCCGAAACGCGCACATTCACAAGCAGCTGCGGATAAATCTTCACCGGAGCAGCAAGCACGGAAAGCGGCTGTTTGTTTGCAAGCATCGCCTGCATGAGCTTTATCGCCGTCAAAAGTCCGTCACCCGTTGCGGCATATTTGCTGAAAATGATATGCCCCGATTGTTCGCCGCCGAGCAAATGCCCGTTTTTCCTCATGCATTCGTAAACATATTTGTCGCCCACATCCGTTTTTTCGTAGTTGATACCGGCACGGTCAAATGCGCGATAAAGTCCGAAGTTGGACATCACGGTTGTTACAACGGTGTTGTTGGCAAGTTTTTCTCTGTCCTTCATGTACTTTCCGTAAATATAAAGGATAAGATCGCCGTCAATCACTCTGCCTGTTTCATCGACCGCAATGCACCTGTCCGCATCGCCGTCAAACGCAAAGCCCACATCGAGCTTGTTTTCGGTCACAAGCCTGCGCAGCCCCTCGATAT
>OHMU01000807.1_pt1 | contig 11220 bp, 9 predicted proteins | sample 1569441 | NCBI WGS metagenome assembly OHMU01 (sample SAMEA3879527, study PRJEB24766) | human gut metagenome | biome: human-associated habitat; feature: feces | place: USA | collected 1985/1987 | reverse complement strand
TAGCCTCAACAATGGCCAGAAAGTCATTATCGAAGACGGAGTGGCCAAAATGCCGGATCGGAAAGCTTTTGCCGGTAGTGTTGCAACAACCGACCGGCTGGTTCGAACCATGATATATTTAGCCGGTGTTCCTCTCATTGACGCCGTCCGTATGATGAGCCTGACGCCCGCCCGTATTCTTCATATTGACAAAGAAAAAGGTTCTTTAGAAATCGGTAAGGATGCCGACATAGTCATTTTTGATAATCAAATAAATATAAATAATACAATATTAAAAGGCCATGTTATCTATACTAAATGAAACTAAGACCAAAGTTTTTCAGCAGGAACAATTAACAGTTCGAATTTTCCCGTCCATTCAAGAGATGGGCAGTGTAGCCGCAAAAGAAGTCGGCGACCAAATTTGTCGTTTATTGGAAAGCAAACCGGAAATAAATATGATTTTCGCCGCTGCCCCCTCACAAAATGAGTTTTTGAGTCATCTGATTCATGACAAGCGCATCGACTGGACCAGAATAAACGCTTTTCATATGGATGAATACATCGGTATACATCCGGAAGCCCCACAAAGTTTTGGACATTTCCTTAGAATTCGTATCTTTGACAAAGTTCCTTTCAAGAAAGTCAACTATCTGAATGGTCTGGCGGAAAACCTTGAAGAGGAATGTCAGCGATATGCAGACTTGCTGACTAAGCATCCGGTTGACATCGTTTGTCTGGGAATTGGAGAAAATGGGCATATTGCTTTCAATGATCCGGATGTAGCAGACTTTAATGATCCCAAACTTGTGAAAGTAGTTGAGCTGGATCCAATATGTCGCCAACAGCAAGTCAATGAAAAATGCTTCATGACACTAGACTTAGTACCCAAAGAAGCTTTAACACTCACGATACCGGCTTTGCTAAGAGCTGAATGGATGTTTTGTATCGTCCCGTTCAAAAATAAAGCTCAAGCAGTCTATCAGACTGTTTATGGTGAAGTTTCAGAAAAATGTCCGGCCAGCATATTGCGAAGAAAAGAAAATTCTTCATTATATTTGGACCCGGAAAGTGCAGAAAGAATTAATTTATAAAGGATTATGAAAAACAGAATCTCACTTCTTCTTATACTACTGGCTATTAGCTTCAGTATACACGCACAAAAAGTTATGCGGATCGGAATTATTGGTCTGGACACATCCCATTCCACCGCTTTCACCGAACTGATTAATAGTGGTTCGGATGAGACCTTTTCCAAAGGTTTTAGGGTAGTAGCAGCGTATCCGTACGGTTCAAAGACTATTCAATCCAGTTACGAACGAATCCCCGGATACATTGAAAAGGTCAAAGCAAATGGCGTGGAAATCACCTCATCAATAGCAGATTTACTGGAAAAAGTAGACTGTGTCCTTTTGGAAACCAATGACGGCAGACTACATTTGGAACAAGCCGTCGAGGTATTCAAATCAGGTAAGATATGCTATATTGACAAACCTATCGGAGCTACTTTAGGAGATGCAATCGCTATTTATGAAATGGCAGAAAAATACAATGCGCCTGTTTTTTCCTCTTCTGCTCTTAGATTTACTCCTCAAAACCAGAAATTAAGAAATGGAGAATTTGGCAAAATCCTTGGAGCCGATTGTTATTCTCCTCACAAAGTGGAACCAACGCATCCGGATTTCGGTTTCTATGGTATTCATGGAGTAGAAACATTATACACAATTATGGGGACAGGATGCGAATCAGTCAACCGGATGTCTTCAGATAGAGGGGATATAGTAGTAGGACGATGGAAAGATGGTAGAATCGGAACTTTTAGGGCTATTATAAAGGGACCGCAAATTTATGGAGGAACAGCCTATACTTCCAAAGGGGCAATAACAGTAGGAGGTTATCAAGGATATAAAGCACTCCTTGAGCAGATTCTCAAATACTTCCAAACAGGAATCTCTCCTATCTCCAGAGAAGAAACAATTGAAATATTCACTTTCATGAAAGCATCCAATATGAGTAAAGAAGAGAATGGAAGAATTGTCACATTGGAAGAAGCTTACCAAAAAGGATGGAAAGACGCCCGGAAATTAATCAAAACCTATAATAAATAAGAAAATGAAATTTATATATAAAGGAATCGGGCTTATATCAATCTTATTTATAGTTGCTTCATGTTCTTTCTCCAAGAAACAGACTATGAATAAGGCGGAAGCCAATGATTCATGTAAAATAGAAGTAGTTGTTCTTGATCCAGGACATTTCCATGCCAGTCTGCTTCAGAAAGATGCATTAGCTGTTATTAATGATACCATCCGGATATACGCTCCTGAAGGAATAGGCGTCAATCAATACCTGGAAAGTATTGACTCTTACAACCATCGGCCAAAGTCTCCCACTACATGGAAGAAACAGGTATATACAGGCGAAGATTATCTCCAGAAAATGCTTTCAGATCATAAAGGTGATGTCGTAATTCTGGCTGGAAATAATCAGAAGAAGACACGATATATTATAGAATCTATCAAAGCCGGATATAATGTTCTTGCAGATAAGCCACTGGCTATTAACTCACAGGACTTCCAATTATTGACAGAGGCTTATCTGCTAGCACAACAAAAGGGGCTCCTTTTATATGATTTGATGACGGAGCGATATGATATTCTCAACATCATAGAAAAAGAGCTCTTACATCAAACAGAATTATTTGGAGAATTACAAAAAGGCTCACCGGACAACCCTTCTGTAATAATGGAAAGCGTACATCATTTCTTTAAAAAGGTTTCCGGTAAACCGCTGGTTCGTCCTGCATGGTACTATGATATAGCACAACAAGGAGAAGGAATTGCAGATGTAACAACACATTTGATAGATCTTATCAACTGGCAATGTTTTCCAGATGAAGCAATTCATTATCAATCGGATGTCAAAGTACTTTCGGCCAAACACTGGCCAACCCCAATCACATTGGCAGAGTTCAGCCAATCAACGCAAACAGACTCTTTCCCTATTTATCTGAAACAATACATAAAAAATGATGTATTGAAAGTTATGGCAAACGGAAGTCTCAACTACACCGTCAAAGGAATTTATATGGGAATGAAAGTCACATGGAATTATATGCCACCAGTTCATGGAGGAGATACGTTTACTTCTATCAAAAAAGGTAGCAAAGCAACTTTAAAAATTGTTCAAAATGAGAAGAATGGTTTTGTGAAAGAATTGTATATTCAGAAAAAGCCAAACATTGACAGCCATGCTTTTGAGACTCAATTACAAAAGACGATAGAACAACTTCAAGAAAGCTACCCGTTCTTATCCGTCAAAAATAAAAGTAACGGGATTTATCTTATTGATATACCACAGGAATACAGACTAGGACATGAAGAGCACTTCAGTAAAGTAGCAAAAGCTTTCCTGCATTATATACGTAACAAAAACATCCCGGAATGGGAAAACGAAAATACATTAACCAAATATTACATTACTACAACTGCTGTAGAAATGGCAAAGAAAGAAAATAAATAAGACAATAGGTGTTAGAGACAGGATGTAAATATTATAAAGATGAAGCCATGTTTCATGGCTTCATTCCTCATATCATGGGGACACGATTCGATATATTGCTTATTCATTCTGATGCAGAACGTTTAAACGGACTTTGGTGCCATATCATCAACGAGCTGGAACGTTTGGATAAGATCTTGAACCGTTTTGATCCCCACAGTGAGGTCTCCGGTATTAATAAACATGCTTTGCAAAGTTATATTCAAATTAGCAAAGAACTGGAGGAAATATTGCAACTTTGCCAATATTATTACGAAAACACCTTTCATCTATTTGACATTACATTAAAAGATTTCTCCAAAATACAAATTCACGACCATCAACGCATTTCCTTTGCATCTTCCACTATTTCACTCGATTTCGGAGGCTTTGCCAAAGGGTATGCTTTGAAGAAAATCAAAAAACTCATAGAACAAGAAAACATCAACCATGCATTTGTCAATTTCGGTAATAGCTCCATTCTGGGCATGGGACATCATCCTTATGGAGACAGTTGGAAAGTGAGTTTTCTGAATCCGTATAATCAGTCTCTTTTAAATGAGTTCAACCTTCAAAATACAGCATTATCCACTTCCGGTAATACGCTGCAATATACCGGACACATTATGAATCCACTTACGGGTTTATTTAATGAACAACGAAAAGCAAGCTCTATCATATCTACAGATCCGTTAGAGGCTGAAATTCTAAGTACCGTATGGATGATTGCGAATAAAGAACAACAGCAATTACTCACAGAGAATTTTAAAGATATACAAGCAACCCTATATGATTTATAACATGAAAGACAATAAAAAAGAAGGAGTAGACTTAGGGCTCAGACAATTTATAAAAAGTCTGGGATATGTTGCCGGAGGAACCGCTTTATTAGCTACCACTCCCTGGCTTACCTCCTGTACCCCCGAAAAATTGAAAGAGATTAAACATGAAAAAGCACGGATTGCTTTAATTGGCACAGGTTCCAGAGGGCAATACCACATCCATAACCTCAAGGAAATACCTCATGCACAAATTGTAGCCGTGTGTGACAATTATGCTCCCAATCTTCAGCAAGCATTGGAGCTTTGCCCGGATGCCAAGTCCTATACAGACTACCGTAAGCTGCTGGAATCGAAAGACATTGATGGAGTCATCATATCCACACCACTAAACTGGCATGCTCCCATTGTACTGGATGCCCTGGCAGCCGGCAAACACGTATTCTGTGAAAAAGCCATGGCACGGACTTTAGACGAATGCAAAGCTATATATGATGCCTATCAAACGACCAACCAGGTTCTCTACTTCTGTATGCAGCGCATGTATGACGAGAAGTATATCAAAGGGATGCAAATGATTCATTCCGGACTGATCGGAGATGTGGTAGGAATGCGCTGTCATTGGTTCAGAAATGCAGACTGGCGTCGTCCTGTTCCTTCACCGGAATTGGAGCGCAAAATCAATTGGAGATTATATAAAGACAGTTCGGGCGGACTAATGACTGAACTAGCTTGCCATCAATTAGAAGTATGTAACTGGGCAGCTAAAAGAATGCCGGTAAGTATCATGGGGATGGGTGATATTGTTTACTGGAAAGACGGTCGTGAAGTATACGATAGTGTAAATGTGACTTACCGATATTCCGATGGAACCAAGATTGCCTATGAATCTTTGATTTCCAATAAGTTCAATGGTATGGAAGACCAGATTCTAGGTCACAAAGGTACAATGGAAATGGCTAAAGGTATTTATTACCTGGAAGAAGATCATTCTACTTCGGGTATCCGCCAATTAATCGATCAGGTAAAAGACAAAGTTTTTGCCGCCATCCCAACGGCAGGCCCCAGCTGGCGACCGGAAACGAAAATGGAATACACTCCACATTTCATCATTGACGGAGATATTCACGTTAACAGCGGATTAAGTATGATCGGAGCAGATAAAGACGGTTCAGATATCATTCTATCCTCTTTCTGCCAATCTTGTATCACTGGAGAGAAAGCACAGAATGTAGTAGAAGAGGCTTATTGTTCTACAGTCCTTTGCTTACTTGGGAATCAAGCAATGGATGAACAACGCCATATCCTCTTCCCCGACGAATATAAAATACCCTATATGAAATTCTAAACTATGAAAGATATTATTATCACCTCAAAAAAGTTGAAACAAGAAAGGAATATCTTTCTTCTAAGTTTCCTGCTTGCATTTATCATCAATGTAATCGCAATCATTATCTATTCCCGCCCATGGATTGAAATAATATCCCAAATCGGGTATGTCATCGTGATTAGTTTTTTCTTCTATCTTATCTTATGGATTCCCCGAGGAATCCTGATATTCTTGAGTCACCTTTTCCGAAGAAAAAAATAAGAGATTTACGTTTTTTGAAGGAGAATTGACGGAAAAGCTCATTCACATATTCTAATAACAACCTAATTTTGGAGAAAAATAGATACTATGACAACAAGAAGAGATTTTATCAAAAAAACAGTAGCAGGTACAGCTGCACTTTCATTAGGAAGCATACTTCCAGGATTCGGTTCAAGCCGTTATCAAGATATTCTGGGAGCTAACGAAAAAATACGTATCGGAGTCATTGGAGTGAATTCGAGAGGTAAGGCCCTGGCGCAAGGATTTGCCAAACTTCCAGATTGTGAAGTAACTTACATTTGTGATGTGGACTCAAGAGCATTAGAAAAATGCCAGGCTGCTATCCACAAAATAACCGGACGTACTCCCAAAGGAGAAAAAGACATTCGTAAGATGTTAGAGTCGAACGATTTTGAAGCAGTGGTGATTGCCACCCCTGACCATTGGCATGCCAAAGCGGCCATTATGGCTATGCAGGCCGGAAAGCATGTTTATCTGGAAAAACCGACCAGTCATAATCCGGCAGAAAATGAAATGCTGGTTCGAGCCGCTTTGAAATATAACCGGATTGTTCAAGTGGGTAACCAACGCCGCTCCTTTCCCAATGTAATTAAAGCTATGGAAGAAATAAAATCCGGTTCTATCGGAAAAGTGAGATATGCCAAATCTTGGTATGTCAATAATCGCCCTTCCATTGGAACAGGGAAAGTTGTTCCTGTACCTGATTATCTGGATTGGGATTTATGGCAAGGTCCTGCCCCACGTGTTGCAGATTTCAAAGATAATTTCATCCATTATAACTGGCATTGGTTCTGGAATTGGGGAACAGGTGAAGCACTCAACAATGGAACCCACTTTGTTGATATACTCCGCTGGGGATTGGGCGTAGATTATCCTACAAAGGTTGATTCTATCGGAGGTCGGTATCGTTTTCAAGACGACTGGCAAACTCCTGACACACAACTCATCACCTTCCAATTTGGCGACGAAGCATCTTTTTCATGGGAAGGACGTAGTTGTAATACGATGCCGGTAGACGGATATGGAGTAGGAACCGCATTTTATGGAGAAACCGGAACTCTCTTCATTGGCGGTGGCAATGAATATAAAATTGCAGATATAAAAGGTAAAACGATTAAAGAGGTAAAAAGTGATTTAAAATTTGAGACCGGCAATCTGTTGAATCCATCCGAAAAGCTGGATGCCTTCCACTTCCGAAACTGGTTTGATGCCATTCGCAAAGGAACAAAGTTAAATTCCGGAATTGTAGATGCCTGTATCAGTACCCAGTTGGTACAATTAGGTAACATTGCCCAACGTGTCGGACATTCATTACAGATTGATCCGGGAAGTGGACGAATTCTCAACGATTTGGAAGCCAATAAACTTTGGGGAAGAGAGTACGAAAAAGGTTGGGAAATACGGGTTTAAATCATGTCCCCATTTCTCGTTTTTTCATCAGGTTATAATTTTACAGAAAGGCATGTCTTTGATAGGATATGCCTTTCTGTTTTCCTTCCGTAAAGCTGATTTATACCCTTTTAACACACGGAATATTCACCGTTTTTCATCGAAATCTCTTTTATTTTTGTATTTTTGCGTGCGTATGCGTTAAAATTATAGTATATACGAATTTTATGAGTGACGAAATCAACGAGATAACGGAAGAACATTCAGACTACAAACCGGCGGACGCGCGGGACGAAAGCGTAAAACATCAGTTAACAGGCATGTACCAGAATTGGTTTCTGGACTATGCTTCATATGTTATTCTGGAACGTGCCGTACCTCACATCAATGACGGTTTAAAGCCTGTGCAACGTCGTATCCTGCATTCTATGAAACGTCTGGATGACGGGCGGTATAACAAAGTGGCAAATATTGTGGGACACACCATGCAGTTCCACCCCCACGGTGATGCTTCTATCGGGGATGCCCTGGTACAGTTGGGACAAAAAGACCTGTTAATTGACTGTCAGGGTAACTGGGGTAATATCCTCACCGGAGACGGTGCGGCTGCTCCCCGTTATATCGAGGCGCGTTTATCCAAGTTTGCGCTGGATGTTGTCTTCAATCCCAAAACTACCGAATGGAAATTGTCATACGACGGACGAAATAAGGAACCAGTCACTCTTCCTGTGAAATTCCCGTTATTACTGGCGCAGGGAGTGGAAGGTATCGCCGTTGGACTTTCTTCCAAGATATTGCCGCATAACTTCAACGAACTTTGTGATGCTTCCATCAGCTATCTGCGTGGGGAAGAATTCCAACTGTATCCCGATTTCCAGACAGGCGGCTCGATTGATGTAGCCAAATACAACGACGGAGAACGTGGCGGAGCAGTGAAAGTACGTGCCAAGATCAACAAGATTGATAACAAAACACTTGCAATCACAGAGATCCCTTATGGGAAAACCACTTCAACAGTGATCGACTCTATCCTGAAAGCTGTTGATAAAGGAAAAATCAAAATTCGCAAGGTAGACGATAACACAGCTGCCAACGTAGAAATATTAGTGCATCTGGCACCAGGTACATCATCGGACAAAACAATCGATGCATTGTACGCATTCACCGATTGCGAAGTAAGTATCTCACCCAACTGCTGCGTGATTGACGACAGCAAACCTCATTTCCTCACTGTCAGCAAAGTCTTGAAAAAGTCGGCAGACAACACGCTGGATTTGCTAAAGCAGGAACTGGAAATCAAGAAAAACGAAATACTGGAAGCGTTGCACTTTGCTTCGCTCGAAAAGATATTTATCGAAGAACGCATCTATAAGGACAAAGAGTTCGAACAATCCAAAGATATGGACGCAGCTTGTGCTCATATTGACGAACGCCTGACGCCTTATTATCCGAAATTTATCCGTGAAGTCACCAAAGAGGATATTCTCAAACTGATGGAAATCAAAATGGGACGTATTCTGAAATTCAATTCGGACAAAGCGGATGAACTGATTGCCAGGATGAAAGAAGAAGTGGCCGAGATTGATAATCATCTGGCTCACATCGTAGATTATACCGTCAACTGGTATCAGATGTTAAAAAACAAATACGGTAAGAACTTCCCGCGCCGTACGGAACTGCGTAACTTCGACACCATCGAAGCTGCCAAAGTAGTAGAAGCAAACGAGAAACTTTATATCAACCGCGAAGAAGGATTTATCGGAACAGCCTTGAAAAAAGACGAGTTCGTGGCATGTTGTTCGGATATCGATGATGTCATTATCTTCTTCCGCGACGGTAAGTATATCGTTACTCCTGTTGCCGACAAGAAATTCGTCGGCAAAAACGTTCTCTATGTCAATGTATTCAAGAAGAACGATAAACGTACGATCTACAATGTAGCCTACCGCGACGGAAAAGAAGGAACGACATACGTAAAACGTTTCGCCGTGACCTCTGTAGTTCGCGACCGCGAATATGATGTCACACTGGGAACTCCCGAATCACGGATTACCTATTTCAGTGCTAATCCGAACGGAGAAGCCGAAATCATCAAGGTGACATTGAAACCGAATCCGCGTGTACGACGCATCATCTTCGAACGTGACTTTAGTGAAGTGACCATTCGCAGCCGGCAAAGCCAGGGCGTCATCCTGACACGCCTGCCGGTACACAAAATTGTTTTGAAACAACGGGGTGGTTCCACACTGGGCGGACGTAAAGTATGGTTTGACCGTGACATACTCCGCCTCAACTATGACGGACGAGGTGAATATCTGGGTGAATTCCAAAGCGACGACAGCATATTGATTGTTCTGAACAACGGTGATTTCTATACTACCAACTTCGACTTGAGCAACCACTATGAAGATAATGTAAGCATCGTGGAGAAGTTTGACCCTAACAAGATATGGACTGCCGCGCTTTACGATGCCGACCAACAGAATTATCCGTATCTGAAACGTTTCTGTTTTGAGGCCTCCAACCGTAAACAGAACTACTTGGGAGAAAATAAGAGCAACCGTCTGATCCTGCTGACCGACGAGTACTATCCTCGTCTGGAAGTCATATTTGGCGGACACGACAATTTCCGTGATCCGTTGAATATCGATGCGGACGAATTCATTGCTGTCAAAGGTTTCAAAGCCAAGGGAAAACGTATCACTACCTATGCAGTGGAGACGATCAATGAGCTTGAACCAACTCGCTTCCCCGAACCCTCACAAGAACAACAGGAAGTTCCTGAAGAGGAGCCGGAAAATCTGGACCCGGACAGCGATAAGAGCGAAGGGGACATCATCGATGAGATTACGGGACAGATGAAGCTGTTTTAGCTAATGTATACATGCGGTAAAAAAATACCCAATGTGCCAATGAAGAAAAACTTATTATACTTAGGGCTGACAGGATACCTCCTGTTCGCCCTTTGCACAAGATTACAGGCGCAGACCGACAGTCTGCAAGCACATCGCTACGTAACACGTGCCACCATGTACGGAGTCGGATTTACCAATGTGTTCGACACCTATCTTTCGCCTCAGGAATATAAAGGAATAGATTTCCGCATTTCCCGCGAGACGATTCGGATGACAAAATTGTTCGACGGAAATGTTTCTGTGCAGAACTTCTTTCAGGCAGACGTCGGCTATACACACAACCGCGCAGACAACAACAATACCTTTTCCGGACTCGTCAACTGGAATTACGGCCTTCATTATCAGTTTCGTCTGACCGAAAACTTCAAGTTACTGGCAGGAGGACTGTTTGATGTCAACGGAGGATTTGTCTACAATCTCCGCAATTCGAACAATCCGGCTTCAGCCCGGGCATACGTCAATCTGGACGCTTCGGGAATGGCCATCTGGCATACCAAGATAAAAAATTATCCACTGGCTTTGCGCTATCAGGTCAATCTGCCGGTAATAGGGGTCATGTTCTCCCCCCACTACGGGCAGTCCTATTATGAGATATTCACACTCGGGCATGCCAGCGGAGTGGTCCGCTTCACCTCCCTGCACAATCAGCCCGCATTGCGGCAGATGCTATCGGTCGACTTCCCGATCAGATATACCAAAATGCGCCTCAGCTATTTGTGCGATCTTCAGCAATCCAAACTGAACGGAATTAAGACACACACGTATTCGCAAGTATTCATGGTGGGATTTGTACACGACCTGTTCCGCATCCGCAACAAGAACGGCACTCCCCTGCCACCGGCTGTCAGAGCCTATTAACAGAAAAGCGCCATGAAGAATCCGATCATTTATAGAATACTGCAACAGGGTTTCTGCCTGATTTTCTGCCTGGGGCTTCTCTCTTCCTGCATTCGGGAAGAGGAGTTTGTCAATAATCCACAGGGAAATTTCGAGCAGTTGTGGAAAA
>OHMU01000780.1_pt1 | contig 11621 bp, 11 predicted proteins | sample 1569441 | NCBI WGS metagenome assembly OHMU01 (sample SAMEA3879527, study PRJEB24766) | human gut metagenome | biome: human-associated habitat; feature: feces | place: USA | collected 1985/1987 | reverse complement strand
TACAAAGATGTGTACCGCCTATCTCAAGGGCGATACCGCAAACGCCAGATCGCACATGGAGTGGCACATTGCCAGTATGTTTGGCGAACTGCTGCCGGACTGCGGGATCTACTTCCTGCGCGAAGGCCGGTCATATCTTTCTGAGGCAGAACACAAGCGCATCCTGTGCAATATGAAAGACTACGCTATCTGTATCGTGAAGCTGGTATGGGAGGACGCGCATGAAGCTTGATCTTTCCATGCTCGTGCAGGAATTAGCGGTTCTTCCGCATACGCCTGTCGAGCATAATGAGGTTTCTGCCTACGTTCTGACGCACATTTTCGCGCCGCTTCGGGAGAAACACAAGGTCATGTTCGCCGATCTGGATTTTAGCGCTTTTACCGAGGAAGATCTCGACGCTCTGCGCGGTATGCTGTCAGACGAAGAAGAACGGCTGAATCGGCTGCTTCGTTTGCAGGATATCCTGTGCGCAGCCAAACCAAAAGCAGCAGCGGCTAGGCGCTTTGCTGAAGGAGGTACAGATGGCAGACTATGAGGAAATCGCCTATGCGGTAGAAACGATCCGTGCAGCCCATTTATTCTATGAATATGGAAAGCTGGACCGGCTGCTGGAGATAGGCGTCACGCATTCCGAAGATGATCTGTTCGAGATCTATTATGATCTTCTGGCTGCGGCTACAGACTACATGGACGAAAAATTTAATGATGACTACGAAGTAAATCACTGGTATTTCAGCTTCCGCAGCATGATGCAGTATTACCGCCTGATCCGGGAATATGGAAGCCTTCACAGCATGAGGCTTTCAGAAAACCCCTACGTCAAAAAAGCGGAACAGAAGTTAGCTGCGGAATTATATTCCTGCGGGTGCAGCGGTGGTGTGGGCTGGGGCTATCAGATGAAAATCAGCTCCAAATGGTCGAGCGGCGTCATGGTGGAAACAGACTGCTATTTTCATGGCGAGTATGAGCTGCTGGAAGCGCTGCTTGCCATTGACGCATGGTACACAGAGGAGGTACGAAAGTTGGAAACCCTGCTTAAAGTGGAACGCGCCGCTAAGACAGCGTATGTTCCGGAATTGGAGGCGGCATGAACAAAGACGAACTGCGAATTCGGATCATTCCGGAAGATGGACAGGTCCTTATCGAGACGTACACGGATGGTATCGTGAAATGTAAAGAGATACAGGAAGACGCCCTGCTGGACTGCATCAAGAACAGTATGCGGCACAACTATATCAGCAGCGGTCAAGTCCTATTGCCTGTGGTACCCACGGTTATACGCAGATATCAGTTACCATGAGACGGCATATCCGAGTTTCCCTCTGCCAAGATTGGTCTTTGCGTTCCACGTCGATACGGAAGGCAAGATCGGAGAATGCCGGATGGGCGTTGTCGCAGACGAAAAGCCGACGATGGAGACCGTAATGTACCGCTATCCGTTTTCCAATGTCAGCGGTACACGAGGAGAGATCTGCATTGGCTCAAATGCACTCCCGCGGTATAAGTCGCCGCACGCACTTGCCAATTTGCCAACATTCCTGCTGTCCATCCCCAATGGAGATCACAGCTTCAATGCGCTGAACAACAAGCTGAACCTGCAATACCGCGATCTGCTGGAGCATCTCAAGGACAAAGACCCGTCGTATTACTATTCCGATGTGCTGATCCCCAACGGAAAGACCTTGAAAGACTTTATTGGAGGATAACGTATGCCAAAAGACGCAAAAACCATCCGCGAGGAGCTGTCCCGACCGTTTGCGCCCGAAGATCTCGAATGGCGCATTCAGGTCACGTCAAAGGACAAGGTCAGCGGTCTTGCCATTCCGTATGTCACGAACCGCGCCATTCAGGATCGTCTGGACGAGGTCGTTGGACCGGAAAACTGGTACAATGACTACAAGCCGTGGCACGGAAACGGAAAGAAGGACGCGCAGCTCTGCGGCATTTCCATCTATATTGAGGGAAAAGGCTTCGTCACCAAATGGGACGGCGCGGAGGATACCGACATCGAGCCGGTCAAGGGCGGATTGTCGGATTCCATGAAGCGCGCCGCCGTGCAGTGGGGCGTTGGACGTGTCCTCTACAAGATGACAAAGCCGCTGTGGGTACGCATTGAGCAGAAAGGCAATTCCTATGTGATCTGCGACAGCGAACGGCCGAAACTGAATGCTGCATATCTGGAGCTTTTGGACAAGCTGCATCAGCTCCCGACCTCTCCGGGCGCGGCACAGGCGCAGCTCAGCTACAAGCGCGACGGACAGGCCGGACAGCAGGCACAGAATACCGCCCCGGCGGCCACGCCGCAAAAGCAGCAGCAAATGCCGCAGCAGCAAGCACAGCAGTCTCAGCAGCCGCTTCCGTTTATGACACGGCAGGTCTGCCAGTACGTTGTGTTGTCTGTGAGCAATCAGCAGGATATGTCCGGCCAGCCGTTGGTCTGCGCCGTTCTGCAAAACGCAGAGGGCAAGAAGGCGAAGGTCTACGCACAGGGCAGCCATCCAGCGCTCACGCCCGGCGCGCAGCTCTATGACGCGCAGATCACAATGCGGAAACAGGGAAACGTTGCGTTTTATACGCTGGACGGCTACAAAGTCATGCAGCAGGCGGCGTAAGGAGGAACCATGGAGAAAATCAAAGGCTTTCAGATCACCGGCATGACGATCACCGGCTTCAAGTGCTACAAAGCGCCGACCGAGATCGCGTTCGGCAATCCTACCATTGTAACCGGCGGCAACGGCCGCGGCAAATCCAGTCTGGCGGACGCGATCGCGTTTGCTGTCACAGGACTTCCCTTTTTCGGGGAGCGCGGCATTGACCGGCTGCACAACGAGACGAACCCGGACCTGCAGATCACGATGCGCTTTACGGATGATACCGGCAGAGCGCACGAGCTGACCCGCAGCCGGCAGAAGGATCGCATGAGCATTACCTATGACGGCTATGCCATCCGGCAGACGGATCTCAATGAGATGTTCGGCGAACGGGATGTGTTTCTCTCCATTTTCAATCCGCTGTACTTCATTGAAGAACTTGGTGAGGATGGAAAGAAGCTATTGGAGCGGTATCTCCCGCCCATTCCGCAGGCCGACGTTCTGGCGCAGCTCAATGCGCAGACGCAGCAGCGGCTGTCCAGCTTACAGCTTCCGTCTCCTGAGACGTTTCTCAAAAACCGGCGCGAAGAAATTCGGGAGCTGGAACAGAACGCAGTCTATCTGAGCGGCAAGCTGGATCTGGCGCAGAAACAGCGGCAGAGCAGCAAAGAACTGTCTAACGGACTGACTGTGCGGATTCAGGAATTGCAGAGTGAAATTGCATCGTTGGAAGCACGGCGGTTTGAAAACATCAATTTGGAGGATTTGCAGGAGCAGCTCGTGCAGGCCAGCGAGCAGTACGAGGAGCTTTCCGGCGAAGCACCGGAAACGCCGGATACGACAGAATTGGACGCAAAGCTACAAGAATTTCACGCAAAGCTGGGCGCTCGGTCATCCGAGGTCTACCAGCCAAAATACACAGGCCCGCTGGCAGAGGATACGGCAAAGGTGCAGGCGCTGGGGAAAAAGTATCAGCAGAACGCTGCGCTTTTGAAGCGGTTTCAGCCGGGTACAAGCTGCCCGGTCTGCCGCCGTGTCCTCTCGCAGCAGGAATATCCGGCGTTCCGTCAGGCTTTACAGGCGGAAACGGAGAGAATCGCTGCCGACGGCACGCAGCTGAAAGGTCAGATCGCAGAGCTTCAGGAGCTGGAGCAGAAAAGTCACGGTACGTTCGAGCAGTTCAAAGCGGATGATCTGGTCAGATATCAGTCCGAGATCGACGCGCTGAACCGGAAGCGAGAACAGCTTCAGGCCGCTGCCGCACAGCAGAATATGCAGCGCCAGCAGACCCTGGAGCAACTGCGCACACGCATCCAGAACCTGACCGCCAGCATCGAATGCGGCACGCTGAGCCCCGCGGACAGTGAACGCCTTGCCGAGTGCAAAGCGTCGCTGGAGGACTGTCGGGTGCAGCTTGCCGCCGCGCAGCAGGTTCTGAGCGCCGCGCCGGAGGACTTTGATACGCGCATCAAAGCCATTGAGCAGGAGATTACGGAAAAGAAAATCATTATGAAAGACGTGATCCTCTACATGAGCAAGCGCGCGGAGTTGACGTTCTCGAAGCTTGCGCTGAACCGCGTGAAGATCTCGCTCTATGATGTGGTCAAGACGACCGGAGAATTGAAGGATGTGTTCCGTTTTACCTACAACGGCCGCCGCTATGACCGGCTCTCGCTCTCCGAGAAGATCCGGGCAGGCGCGGAGGTATCCGAGCTGGTGAAGCGGCTCACTGGCCGCAATTATCCGGTGTTCTTCGACAACATGGAATCTGTGGATGATCTCAGCAACATCCGTCCGACCAGTCAGATGATCTTGGCAAAGTGCGTCCATAACGCGGAGCTTTCCGTGCGGGCCGGCGGCCAGACAATGCCGAAGGCGGCGTAACCTTACTCTTCAGAAAGGGAAAGGGGGCGCGCCGTCTGGCTTATCAGAAGCTGCCGATCCTGGAAGCCGCCAGACGGTGCGGGCTTGTCCTCAGCGACCGAACGCTTCACAGCGAGGAAGTTGAGGCAAACTGCCCCTTCTGCGGCGACCACGGCACCGGCAAATATCATCTGAGTTTGAACACAAGGACAGATCAATACCGCTGCAACCTCTGCGGCGCGAGCGGCAACAGCGTGACGCTGTATGCGCGGCTGAACGGTCTATCCAACAAAGAAGCCTATCTGGAGCTGGCTGCAAAGAGCAACGTGTACAAGCTGCCCTTGCAGCCCAGCTCCCCAAACACAACGAGCCGGGAACCGTATGCGCTGGAGCAGCGCCATGCGGCGTATTCGGAGATGCTGTCGCTTCTGACGCTCTCCGACCGGCACAGAGACAATCTCCATGAACGAGGACTCCCTGATGCAATCATCGAGCGGAACGGTTATAAATCCACGCCGGAAACGGAATCCGAACGGCGCTTGCTGGCGTCGCTTCTTCGCTGCAATCACGAATTGCACGGGCTGCCCGGCTTTTATACAAAAGACGGGGCATGGACGCTGGCAGGTGCGAACGGCTTTCTCATTCCGGTACGGAACAACAACGGCTTGATCCAGGGCATGAAGATCCGGCTGGACGACGATGCGGCGCGAAAATACCGTTGGCTATCCAGCCGGTCGAGCCGCATGGAAAACGGGACCCGCAGCTATTCATGGATTCACGTCACCGGAGACACCACACAGAAGCGTGCCTATCTCACCGAGGGGCCGCTCAAGGGCGATATTGCAAGCTACTTTGCAAACGATGCGCTCTTTGTGTGTCTCGGCGGCGTGAACGCCCACAAAGGGTTGCGGGAAACACTCCAGTCGCTCGGCGTCACGGAGGTCATGGAGGCGATGGACATGGATCAGTTTACGAATCCGCAGGTCCGGCAGGCAATCACCACCTTGCGCCGCGAGGTGCAGTCAATTCCGGGCATCCGGTACTATCAGTGTACCTGGAACCCGCGATTCAAGGGCGTGGACGATTATCTGCTGGACTGGACGAAACGAAGAACGGCTTAAAGAAAGGAATTGTGTATGACAAATATTACAAGTTTTCAGGACATCCTTGGCGCGGCCAACGGTGACCAACCTTCAGTGCTGGGCAAGTTTCTCTATTTCTCGCTTGCCAACATTCTGGTGGAGAAGGAGGCGCTGGCGCAGCTCTGCGAGGATCTGAGCATCCCGTATTCCGGCAGCAAGCGAATTTCCGTGTCGGATGCGTTTCGCTCCGCGACGGGCGATATTAAGGATCGGATCACGGTAAAAAGCCCCGGTGCGCATCATATCTATGCGGTCTACTGCCGCGACAATGCGCACACCGAGGATGTTTATTCTCGTGAACTGGTCAAGGAAACGCTCAACCAGCGGACGAATCAGTATGAAAAGTTGGCAAATATTTTTTACGATCGGCGCGATAATCGGTTTGGGTATGACAACATCGGTTTTGATGCCGATATTGATCCCCTGAACTATTGCCGCCGTGCGGAGGAGCTGTTTGAGCTTTATCAAACGTGCGCAAACCGGCGGCAGATTGAGACGATCTGCCTGAGCTATCTGCGTATGCTGGAGGCCACCAAGGTCAGCTCCAACGGGCATCTGTATTTCATCCCGCGGCAGCACATGGACAAAGTGGACACGTTTGAAACGTTCATTGAGCAGCTCAGCGCGATAAACCAGAATGATAACGCTTTGAGCGTCAACAGCTTCTACATCATTGATGATGCCAAGCAGCGCGACAAAATGACGGAGGAATTTTATTCTGCCGTCAAGAAGGAGATCGCGCTGTATCAGGAGAAGGCCGATTATCTCATCCAGAGCGGCAGCCGCAGCCCCGCGGTTATGGAGCGGTGGGTCAACAAAATTGCCACGCTGGAGCAGAAGAAACAGCACTATGAAGAAATTCTTCGCCGGGAGCTTGACGGCCTCGACGACGAATTTGAAACGCTGCGCCTTTTGTCGCAGGAGCTGTCCGTAAGGGCAAACGGCCTGCGATTTCGGAAAGCGGCTTGACATGGATTTTTGATGGACAAATGGCAGCCCCGACTCGGAATACCGAGCCGGGGCTTTTTAATTGACTACACGATACCGGCTACGTCGCTGTTGCCGTGTTGTAAAAAGCGCAAGACGCTGGCAATATACAACTCGATCCCGATCGGAATACATCGCTCATCGATGTCAAAGAAACAGCTGTGTCCGATGCGTCGCTTTTCTTCTGGATGCGCACACCCCAGATGGAAGAAGCAACTTGGACGTTCTGCGGCAAAATACGCAAAATCCTCCACCCCCAACGATGGCACGTCCCGCAGGATCACCTTGTCTGAGCCAAACTGTGCGCACGCTACATTACGAACCAAATCAACCATACGGTCATTGTTGATCAGCGGAGAGTAGCTCGGCTCGACAATCAGCTCTGCTCGTCCACCCATCATGCTTGCAGTCTGCTCACAAATTTCGCGGACGCGTTTTCTGGCAAACAGACGTGTTTCCGGCGTAAGTGTTCGAATAATGCCGGACAATTCAACGTAATCAGCAATTTGATTTCGCACAGTTCCGCCGTGAATGGATCCGAAGGAACATACAGCGGAATCGGTAGGACTGATGTTTCGGCTAATCAGCGACTGTACTGCCGTCAGAATCTGTGCCGCGATCAGGATTGCATCCACGCCCTCGTTCGGATGTGCACCGTGACAGGACGTTCCATAGACCTTAAGCGTCAGCATATCAGAAGCTGCATACATTTTTCCGTATTTCAGCCCGATCTGTCCGGCGGGCAGATCGCCCGCAACGTGCAGTCCAAGCACGGAGTCTACATGTGGGCTTTCAAGGCAGCCCTGTGCGATCATGCGCGCTGCGCCGCCAATGGTCTCCTCTGCCGGCTGGAATAAAAGCTTGGCGGAGCCATGCAGGGATTCGCGCATGGACTGGAGCAGCTTTGCCGTTCCCAAAAGGATCGCCGTATGCGCGTCGTGACCGCAGGCATGCATCACACCCGCTGTCTTCGAGCAATATGGCGCGTCCGGATGATCTTCCTGTATCGGAAGCGCATCCATGTCCGCCCGCAGCGCAATTACCGGACCGGGGAAAGCTCCTTTAATCAGCCCTACGACGCCACTTTCTGCCACATTCCTCTTGTATGGAATGCCCGCCGCATCTAAATGCTCACATACCAATTCCATCGTCGGAAACTCCTGCTCGGATAGATCCGGATGGGCGTGCAGGTGTCGCCGCAACGCAATGGCCTCTTCCCCGATGTGTTGCTGTGTAATGGCTTCTCGAATATAATTCATAGTTTTCTCCCGTTAAAAACCTGTCAGCACGGCGATTTCGACCAACACCATCTGTGCGGCAAACAGGATCAGGAAAAGCTTTCCGAACCATTTCAGCCAGCGGTCATAGTGTACATCACCCAGCCCGCAAATGATCACAATACCGCAGGTTGGCCATAACAGGTTGCTCAAACCATCGCCGAATTGGAACGTCAGGCAGGCCACCTGACGACTGACGCCCAGCACGTCGGCCAATGGCGCCATGATAGGCATGGTAGCGGCGGCCTGACCGGATCCAGACGGGATCAGGAAGTTGATCAACGTGTGCGCCACCAGCATGAGCTGTGCTGAAATTGCAGAGGGCGCTTTTTCCAGAAGATTTCCAAGCGCATAGATGATGGTGTCCATGATCTGCGCGTGATTCATAATGACAATGATGCCCTTGGCAAGGCCGGTCAGAATGCAGCCCCACACAACGCTCCTGATACCGGCAAGCATCTCCTGACAATAGTCGTTTGGCGACCACTTATCGATCAGCGCGGCCACGGCAGACATGATAATGAACAATCCGCAGAGTTCTTTATAGCCCCACTTCCAGCGGATCATTCCCATCATCAGGATGACCAATGTGGAAAGCACATCCAGAAGAATCAGCGTATGTCGCCATGTAAATGTGTACGAGTCTAATTGACTGCGTTCAAACGAGTGCGTACACGAATCTCCATAAACCACCGAAAGCTCCGGCTTCCGGCGCACCTTGCGTGCATACAGCATCAGATATGCCACTGCTGCTCCCATCAGCACGACAAAGCAGACTGCGCGGTAACCGATGCCAGAATATAGCTGCACACCGGCAATGGACTGCGCAACGGCTACGGTATACGGGTTCAGCGTCGCGGCCATAAACCCGATATATTCTCCGAGCGCGATCGTGGCAAATCCCGTCATCGCGTCATATCCAAGAGCCATCATTAGTCCGACGATCAACGGGTAGAACCCGTAAAACTCGCTGAGCATTCCAAAAAGAGAACCTCCCAGGCCAAAGACGAGCATCAGAACAGGGATCAGGATCAGCGAGCGGCTACCGTTTTTTTGCACCACGCGACCGATAAATGCGTGGAAAGCGCCGGTTTTGACAATGACACCGAATGTCGCGGCGCAGGTCATGATCACAAAAATAATGTCCGCCGCGCTGACGCAGCCCTCATACAAAGAAGCAAACAGTCCGAGAAGTCCAGTGGCGGATACTTCAGATTTGCTGATCTCATGGTAACTTCCAGCAATTGCGACCTTTCTTGCAGTGCCGTCTATATCTATTGTTTCATAGTCAAACGAACCGGAGGGAACGATCCACGTCAGAATCGCGATCACGACCAATATGAAAAAAACGACCAGCCATGTATCCGGCAGTTTTCGCTTGCTCGTTGTGCTTTTGTGCATGAAGGATCTCCTTTCTTTCTGTTGCCGTGCGGCAAATGTCTGGCTTACATGTTCTCAATTATATGACATGGAGTGCACGCCAGCAATGCAATATCCTGCCTAAAATATTGCAAATCATGCTGAATGTGCGCACAATTGCTTCTTTTTTTGAACAGGAAATCGCGAGAAAGGCGTTTTGTATGTCCAATTTCCCAATCAGGCAAGGAGCATACTGAAAAAGAAGGCGCATCCGGTCGAACCGGATGCGCCAAAGCAGGGGGAAACTTGCGTTTTTACGGAAGTGAGACAGTCTTGCGGGCTGTTTTGTCATACATGCGGCTGAGGATTGCCGCGACCTCGCTCCGCTTGATGTCGTTCGTCGGATAGAAGGTGCCGTTTTTGTCAGAACCGGTCAGAATGCCCGCGCGATAGAACGTATAGATCTCCAATGCGTAAGTATCCGTTGTTATGACGTCCGGGATCTTGTTATCCGCGACGGTATTGATCTGCCGGTAGTCGCTTATCGCGCCATAGAAAATGTGGACAAATTCATTGCGCTTGACGGGGGTATTCATCTGCGCAGGCGTATAATCCAGATACATCTTTTCAATGATCCCGTTATCTACCGCGTAGCTGACATAGCTGCTGTACCAGTACGGAGAGCCATTGCGCAGTGTGACCTTTCCGTTGTTGTTCAGCATCTGGTGCAGTGCGGCGGACAGCTTGATAGCCTGTGCAACGGTGAGCGTGTCATCCGGCTTATAGAGCGTTCTCGTTACACCGTCGATCAGATCCTTTTCCCATGCGGCGCGGACACTGTCATAATACCAGCTGCTTCTGGAGACATCGGTGAACGGGAAAGGATCTCTTTCCGGAACGCCGGGTTTGGTCGGCACAGACGGTGTGACAGGACCGACTGGCGGCGTATAGTGGCCGGAAACACGGACAGTTTTGCCGCCAAACCAGTCCGTTCCGTTCAGACTGTACTGCACCGTATAGTTGACGGAGCTGCTGCTGTAATTAGCAGGCAGAGTCAGGGTTGCCGTTTGCTCCGCTGCATCGCCACTCGTCTTCGCAGTGATCGTGCCAGCCTTGATCTGAATGCCATTTTGCAGGTTCGTGCCGGTGAGCGTGACCGTGATCATGCCGCCGTTGGAGGGAAGCTCCGTGGGCGCTACGCTATAGTCCGTCACCGACGGCTCAGTGGGCTGTGTGCCGCCGCCCGTGCCGGGAACTGTTGCGGTCAGCTCTCCCGCGAGCGTCGTTCCGTCCAGACTGTAACGGAAGTAGTAGGTCACAGCGTCCGTTCCTGTATTTTCCAGGATCTTGACTTCCGCACTGCGGGAGGCATCCGAGCCTTCCGCATCAACGGGAGTCAGCATAGCCTGGTCTGTGCCCCAATAGAACTTCGTGCCATCCGGCAGATTCGTTCCGGTAAGGGTCAGCATTGCCTTGCCGCCCGCAGAGGTCAGCGGCGAGGGATCTGTCGTGAGCCGGAAGTCGGTCACTGTTGGGGTTGGCCCCGCGCCGCCCTTCCGGATCGTCACATTGACCTGCCCGTTGTGCGTGATGGTCAGTGTGTAGATGCCGTTTTCATACGTTTCCGTGTAGAAGTTGTCATCGGCGAGTTTTGTACTGCCGCCATTTCTGGTGACAACTGCGGTCGGCCGTTCTCCGGTGTGCAGCGTGATCACCGTGCTTCGGAGATCGCGGTCCTTATCAAGCTTGGGATTGGAAATATGGTATTTCATATAGTCCTGTACATAGTCCTTATGATCGCCGTTCCAGTCGTTCCCGAAGCTTGTCCAGTCCGGATTCTCGCTTTCGCCGGGAACCCAAAGTTCGTCCTTGTCCGTGCGGAAGTTGTTGAGATCGATCTTAATGCTGTCAGCCGTCTCATGCGCAATCAAATAGGTATGTGGCGTCAGAGTAAAGCCCATACTGGTTGCGAATGTCGCGTCTGTGGGAGTGAGCGTAGCAGACTGATTCTTGTTTTCATTAAAGAGACTATTCATAATGAGAAGCCGTCTGCCGGTCTGTCCTGCTCCGCCGCCCAGGAGTGTCTCCACAAAGGCGTCGCCTGTGGAAAGCTCCGGATACTGCGCATTCAGGATATTTATCTTATCTGCCAGATCTGCGCTTTTCAGCACCCTGCCGAACGCGGAAGCCTCTGCAGCAGACAGCTTACTGGACAGAACGGGCAGTGTGCGGTACCGGCCGCTCGTTTGCAGGAGGTTGTTGTCCTGCGCTGTACCGTACAATCCTTCAGCAAAGTTCGTCGGGAGATAGCTGTCCGTATGATAGACGGCTTTGATTTCACCCTTAATACTAATATTCTTTTAAAAAGGTTGATAATTTATCACTGTTGATGTATCATGAA
>OHMU01000766.1_pt1 | contig 11834 bp, 6 predicted proteins | sample 1569441 | NCBI WGS metagenome assembly OHMU01 (sample SAMEA3879527, study PRJEB24766) | human gut metagenome | biome: human-associated habitat; feature: feces | place: USA | collected 1985/1987 | reverse complement strand
CCTCCGAATCGGCAATGTCCTGTGAATAGGTTTCCAGAATACGGGAATTTCCAATGCCGGATTCAAAACCGTAGTTGGCATTGAGCCTGCCTGTCATGCTCCCGCCCGATTTCTTCAAGTAATCCAACAGCAAGCCGCCGCTTCCGAAACCACCTTCTCACCAACCATCGGCAATTCTTCAGGAATTTCAACGGCTATATCCGCATACCATGACACTGTAGTGAGACAGTAATATTTTAAGTAATGGTTCAGTCCCATCGCCATTGAATTGGCATTGTTTCCGCCAATTACAATTTTATCTTTTACAGACTCTATCGTAAAGCAGTCTTTTTCTCCTTTTAACTTTTGAAACTGAAAACTCTCGATGTATGACGGAAGCAAACGTTTCAATAATGCTTCCACAACAGCTACATCTTTGTCTTTAGCCTGAAGAACCAACGACATAAACAGCATAACCAGACACGTGTATACACTTTTTCTTTTCATCCTGATTTATAATTTTATATAGATTTTTCTTTTTAACAAAACATATCCCAACAGCCCATTGAACAAGAGGAAAAGTACACCGTACATAAATGAACCGAAGTAATTTCCGAATAACGGGTTAAGCAAATTATTGAACACAGCCGTATGGATATGCCAATGCACAAGCAATCCTCCGGCTATACAACTAAACACATAAATTACAAGCGGATTCGCTCCAAATGCTTCGAAAAACGAAAACCACTTTTTATTCTGCTTCACATCAATGATATAGAGCAGCAATGCCAATGACAATGCCGCAATCCCACAAGTGAGCAAAACAAACGAAGGAGACCACAAACGCTTATTCAAAGGACAGGCATAGCTTAACAAATAGCCGGCAAACAACAGCGTGGTACCTATAAGGAATAGATTCAGCATCCGGCGGTCATTGTCTTTAATGTCAATGATTATCTTTCCGCAAACAAAACCGATCATTACTTGAGACACAGCGGGAATCGTACTAAGTATCCCCTCGGGATCGACAAACTGGCGGCCCTGAAGATACATGTGGTTAGATCCTAAAATAGCCGAATCAATCATGCCGACGATATTATCCGCACTTTTCTCAAATCCGTTTCCAAATAACTGAAAAATAAAGTAGACAACCAGCAAGATAATAGCTAATGGCATAAAACGCTTATGTGGTATTGTTACGGCCAATAAAGCTGTAATACCATAACAAATCCCAAGCCGTTGCATAACTCCCATCAACCGGAGCTGACTCAAATCAAAATAGTTACCACTATCTATTGCTGTTATGAACCACTCCATAACCAGACCAATAAATATTAATAAGAGACTTCTTTTTATGATTTTCGCAATGGCCGGTCGACACTGGAAGTTATACTTACACAAGGAGATGTAGGTCGAAATACCCATCAGGAACATAAACATCGGGAATACCAGATCGGCCGGCGAAAAACCATCCCAAGTTATACCCGCACTTTCCTGTATTGTTGACCAAGATCATCCCGGCAACAGTAATACCCCGAAGTACATCAAGCGAAAGTAACCGTTTGTTCGGATTCATAATATTTGATTCTTTTAATTACTTATTATATATAAAATAGTCGTTCCGGCAGCTAACACTATCCCTATAAGCGATTCATAAGGTATCAGCTTCAGACGTTCTTTAAAGTTGAGTTCGCATACGCCTCCTGTCGCATGAAAGAACGAACCATGTGGCAAATGGTCAAGAACTGTAGCTCCGGAATTAATCATAGCCGCTCCCCAAACTGCAGAAATGCCTATAGCCAATATCGTTTCAGCAAACGAAGAAGAAGCCAGTGTCGCTCCGGCTGTTGTCGATGCGGTAGCCGCCGACATCAACGCGCCTGATATAGGAGCAATCAATGCATCACTAATATGAGCATGATCTAATCCTGTAAGAATCCAGTCTTTCAAAGAAGAGTTCTTTATGATGCCGGCAATAGTTCCGGTTCCTATCAGCAGAATAGCTACCACAGACATCTTTTGCAGTCCATATTCTATACTCGGAAGAATGTTTTTCCATTGTTTCATACAGATAGCACCACATAAGCCACCTACCGGCAAAGCTATCAAAGGATCAATATTGATTCCTGCCGCAGGACGTAATGCCAATAAAACAATCGTAACAACAGGAGCGATCAGACTGGTTCTTAACGAAGGCAGATTTCTCTCTTCCTCTTTATCCTCTGTTTGTATCATCGTTTTTTTGTTTTTTACCGATTGAGGCATTAGACGGACAATAACGAAAACAGTGAAAAACAAACCGACCACTGCCGGTAAAATATTGGCAAACATTACAGACGATAGATCTGCATTAAAATTTCCGGCTGCTATAATAGTGTTCGGGTTAGGTGATATGATATTTCCACACTTACCTCCCCCGATCATAGCTATAAGTAACACAGATGGAGACAGGTTTAGACGCTTGCCTATCGAAAGAGCCACCGGCGCAACGGTTATCACAGCCACATCAATGAATACGCCTACCGTACAAAGCAACATCGTTGCGAGTGCCAATGCCATAAATACCCGTTTTTCACCCATTTTGTTTATAATCGCATTGGAGATGACCGTGGTAGCCCCGGTTTGTATTAATATGCCTGACAAGACTCCGGCTGTCAGAATCCGCAATACCGCCGGGGTGACCTCTTTCACCCCTTCGGTCATCACCGTAACAGTCTCATTTAAAGATAGTCCTCCCAACAACCCTCCGACTATCGCTCCGATAATCAGACTGTATGTCGGAGAAAGCTTTCTTATGATTAACAGTATGGATAATGAAAGCCCGATTAATGCGCCTATCGCTGTCATTGAGTATTATTTAGTAAATTGTTTTATGATTCTCACCACCTGTCGCACCGTTCTCTCTATGTTTTCTTTCGTAAACTCCGGTCGCATCGCCTCTTCAAGTGTTACCGGGAAAGGTTGAATAGGCAGTACGGCAGTAAACCCCATCCTATTAAGCGCTTCGGTGGCTTCGACCGCTCCCCCCAACGCTATCACCGGAACCTGACATTTCTCACCGACACGTAAAATTCCGTCCAACGCCTTTCCCATACCAGTCTGGCGATCCAGTTTCCCCTCTCCGGTCAGTATCAGATCTGCCTGTCGGACGACCTCCTCGAAACGAAGCGTTTTCAATATAACTTCTATTCCGGAGCGCAATTTTGTATTCAGAAACGGAAGCAGGCCGCCTCCCATTCCTCCGGCTGCTCCGGCACCGGGAAGCTGCGATATATCCATATTTGTATATTCCTTTATCACCTGTGCATAATGCCGCAACCCATTGTCCAACTTTATCACTTGCAACATAGTTGCCCCTTTTTGGGGAGCATATACATAGGCCGCACCTTCTTTTCCAAAAAATGGATTACTAACATCACAGGCAATCGTAAAATGACTCTCCTTCAATGCCGGATTCAATTGGGAAATATCTATTTGATGAACTTTTATCAGATTTTCACCGACAGGCTCCAACTCACCGTTTCCACTATCTAAGAAGCGTGCACCTAAAGCCTTTAGCATACCAATTCCCGCATCATTCGTAGCACTTCCGCCGATTCCGATAATGAATTCCCGACACCCGCGTTTTAATGCGTCAGCAACCATCTCTCCAACTCCATAAGTCGTAGTCTTCATGGGGTTTCTCCGATTTGAATCAATCAATGGCAGACCGCAGGCCGAGGCCATTTCGATAATAGCCATCGCACCATTGTTTACGATGCCATACGATACATCGATTGGCTTCATGAATGGATCATGCACCCGACATGACACCGTTTGGGCATGAAGGGCAGAGCATAGAGCTTCTGTAGTCCCTTCGCCGCCATCAGCTATGGGGAAACGTATAATCTGACAGTCGGGTAATTCCTCCTGAATCGCTTTTTCGGCAGCTTTCGCTATCTCGAAAGAACCGACCGAACCTTTAAACGAGTCGAATGCCAATACAATCTTTTTCATAAAAGCTATCACTTATTTGTTTTCTCTATTAAACTCAATGCAGCCTCGACCGGATCATCAAACGGAGTCGTACTGTTACTCCAGGGAGATGTAATCCATTGCTCCTCCCATTCTCGGATTTCATTCCGGTCTTTTGTGAAATAGAGCTGTATACGAGGGATATAGTAGTCTTTAATCAGCCCGCTCCAGAAACGGGCAGCATAATCCTCCTGAATACCACCCCAACTTGTAATCAAGCGTTTGGCATTTGCTTCATAAGCATCTTTTTCCTGAAGAGTTGTTCCGCTATTGCGCGCAAGTTCCACCCATTCTTCTAATCGATATAAAGGATGAGAAGCCAATAGCCTGTCAACGTCCATCAACAAATCAACAGTTTGTTGCAGATTACGTTGCGCTGCGAGAACACGATTCTCCGAATCATCTTTCAGGGCCTGCTTATAAAAATTTTCAGCTTTAGCCGCTACATAATACGAAACAAACTCTATGAGGTCGTTTCTGTATAATTCAGAGCTTTTCAGTTCGTCAGCGCAACTAGCATACAAACGTATAGCCTGCAAGTAATCATCACTAAGGTCGATTTTACTGATCCGCCGTTGATCGGGTACTACAGTTTGCCAGGTAAAACGGGGGTATGAATATAAAGAACTATATGCTGTTTTCCGAAAAAGCTTCCAAGCTTCCTCCATGGCATCGGGATATCCTCCATAACGGGCCTCGCAGTATATCTTCATCCAATCGTCCAGGTCGATACTATCCGATGACCATCCCATATCGGCTAACAGTTCGTAAACAACCTCATTGTTTTCGAGTCCTTCAGGGGCAGAACCGAACCCAATCAAGTTACCTTTATTTGCGGCACGTAATGCTTTGACCGAGGAGCTTGCATACATATCCAAGTCTCCTGTCATGGTGTTTTTCCCACCAAAGTTGGGTACATAGCTGAATATCCATTTCTTTCCGTAAAACCCATCATGTACTTTCCATGTCTGCTCGGTGTTCCACACCCATTTCGGATAATCATTGCCCAAATCAATGATAATCATTTTATCATCAGGTACATTGCTTAACAAGGCTTTAAGCGATTCTTTATCCCAGAATGAATGTTGATATCCGAATGTCCATCCCTGTGTAACCCAAACGGCATCCGGGTTTCCGGCTGTAATTGATTTATAGATCGTTTCTCCATACTCGGCCAATAACTTATATTTCGCTTCTTTATCTGCCTTATCGATAGGCAGTTCCATCTCGTTAAAACTGTCCGAGAGATAATACGTATTTTCTCCAAACTCTTTTTCCCACTCTTCGACAAACAGTTTGCCTATCTCTTCGAAAAAAGGTGAATCCGGTGGCAATACATAAGCGTTGTACTCTTCATCAAAACCACCCCACCGCATGTGCCGGAATTGTGTGTCGGGATGTTTCTGCACGAATCCTTCCGGCACGAAACCTGCAAACGCAGGCGCTATGGGCTGCATCCCCAACTCGCGCATACGGGTCAGGATTTGATGCTGCAAAGCGATTTGGTTCTGCTGCCAGGCATCAGATAAGGGACCGTCCCACTTGTTCAGATTGCCCATGCGATGCCAGGGAAGGTGTGCAGGGGCAGTGAAAAACTCACGGATTTCTTCTTTGTTCAATCCCATACGCAGCCATACCCGTTCCGCAATGGCTTCGCTGGCCACAGTAGCCAAAGGCATATTTACACCATAAAGAGCCATCCTGTCAATTTCCTTTTCCCAACGCTCCCAGTCCCAGTAAGGAGTAGTGTAGCCGAATGTACAAACATTAAGGAAATAGCGCAACTCATAAGGGGACACTTGTTCATACAATTCATAATCGGGCCACGGCATCACCGACGTTATATGTTCACCGCTCCATGTTTTCATACTCTTGCAGGCCTCTTTCATGTACGTATGAAAAGCGTAACAGATAGCAACGGAGCTACTTCCCCTTAGGGTAAGCCGGCCGTCGCTTGCTATCACTTCGAATATATCTTTACCGTCGGATGGTTCGATATATTCAAAGTGGATAGACTGTGCTCTTTCCCCAATCTGACGTTCTATTAACTGTTTGGCGGGGGTGATAATATCCGTCTTAGGCTTGTGGCATGAGCAGAAAAAAAGCGTTGTTGAAATCAATAAATACTTGATTATTGTATGTATCATAGAAAATCATAAATGTTATAAGTGAGTATCAATATTTTTTCTTCGATGCTTCTTTCACATATTCCAGTTCCGTAATAATCGGTAAATGGTCTGACAAAAGCGACTGAACAGTTTGTGTACTAATCACACGCCATCCTTTTTGCGGGTAAGCAAACAAGTAATCGATCTTAATCACAGGTTTCCATGCCGGCATTCCAAAATCATCGTTGCTTGCAGCAAACCAGCTATCCATACCACGTATTGCCTCCGAGTAATGACGCGCGTTGAAATCACCTCCCAAAATTACAGGATATTTATAATTTTTGAAATGCCCGGTAATAAATTTTATTTGCTCCGCCCGTGTTTCTTGAGAGTTGACGTCCAGATGCGTAGAGGTAAAAACAATGGTATCATTACCCATTTCGAATAATCCCTCCAGCATGGCCCGCCTCTCATGCTCTTTGACCGGATGGGGCAGCATTATCTTTTGGACAGAAATATATGGATATTTACTTAACATCCCAATACCGTAATAACCGGTAGAATAGTCAATCGTTTTTCCGTAAAGCCCAAACATCCCTGTATGATAGGCAAGTTCGGATATAAAATCCTTCCCCTTCTGATGCGGGGTACGCTTACGGTCTGTTTTGCTATCCACTTCCTGAAGCGCCACAAAATCAGGTTTGAAGGATTTGATGTGATGAGCAAGTTCCTCTAAAGATGCCAGTTCGCCAAATCTTAAATTATAGGTCATTACCCGCACCCGTAGAGTATCTTGCGCATAGGCAACGCCCAAAGTCAGGCATAAAAACAATAATAAATATTTCTTCATTGAATACATGGTTTCTATTTTTTTATGATTACTTTTCCCAGCCCGGATTTTGTCCTAACAGAGGATTCTTCTGACGCTCGGGATTAGGCACGGGCCACAAATAATGTTTCGTTGCGTCGAAGTAGCGTGCTCCGCCTTCCGCGGTAGACTTTTCGTAGATAACATCACCAAACTCATCTACTCCGGTATCGGGATACGGGTTGGCGCCCAAATCATTCATACAAACTTTCAGGCTGGGACCGGTGATGGCACGTCCAAAGCGAAGTTCGCCTTCACGCCAGCGCATCACATCGGCGTATCTTGTTCCTTCACCTGCCAACTCAATGCGACGTTCTCTTCTCAATTCGGTTTCGAGATCCATCCCCCATGCGCCAAGTTCGTCAAGGTTCATACGATGCATATTCACACGATCTCTAAGCCTGTTGATGGAGTAATCAATCTGTGTTTGTGTCAGTTTCTTGCCTTGTAGTTCGAAAGTGGCTTCGGCATAAATCAGCAAGATTTCGGCAAAGCGGATGACATTGAGATTCCCATGTCCACCCACACTCGAACCGGCCAAATCAATATCGTTATACTTTTTCAGATAGAAACCTGTACGGCTATTTGCCCCCACACGGTTATTATCTTGCAATGAAGCAAAACGAGGCAGATTAAATATCTCGTTGGCCTTATCCGGGTCACCGTCATCTCCTCCCGGCCACTTGTCACCCGGAGCATATAAAGTCATCTTCATTCTAGGATCTCTGTTCTGGAAATAATCCACATAATGCTCTTCAGGCGACTTGTATAATGATGAGGTCTGCACACCGGTCTTTTTATAATATTCCAATCCGGTTTTTGCCGGTTTACCGTCTGTACACAGATAAGCATCCACTAACGACTTCGTTGGATTGAGGCGTATATAATCTGTCGGACTGCAAGTTTCATTGGGCAGACTTTGTGTACGGATTTCAGGTACAAAAAGGCTATATACGATGGCTTCGATATTTTTCGGATCATTCTCGACATCCCCTTCGTGATGAAATAGTTTTTCATATTCATACAGACCATAGGGACTGTTTTCGATGATATATTCACTCGTTTTTGCAGCCAGTTCCCATCTTTCGTTTTGCAAGGCAATACGTGCCAATATGGCTAAAGCGCCCCAGCGGTCGAGCCTTCCCAGTTTGTCGCCTGTATACCTTTCTTCAGGCATGCGCTCTGCCGCCCATTTCAAATCCTCGACGAGCTGGTCAATGATTTTCTCTCTGGGAGTACGTTCGATATATGCATCTTCGGGCTGGATGACTTCTCCTACCCAGGGAACATCACCCCAAAACACCGTGAGGTAAAAGTACATAAGCGCCCGGATGGTTTTTACTTCTGCGGCATAAACGTCCTTCTTATTTTGAGCTACCTGCGCTTTATTATAGTTGTCCAGAAAATTATTGCAGCGATAAATATAGCTATATGCTCCTGTCCAATAGGTAGTGAAGGGGAAGCCGTCAGTATAAGAGTGCTTGCCTCCCGAAACCTTACTTAATCCACTAGTAATATTCCCCCACATAACAGTTTCGGCCGTCGATTCACTCCAATTCACGAGATAGTCTTTTTGTAAAGCTTCGTAACAGGGAGGCAAGGCATTTTTAAGCTGATCTTCATTTACCCAGAATGTTACATTGTCCGGCTCGTTAGGGTTCGTTCTATCCAGAAAATCGCTACATGAGGTAACTATACCAAAGAAAGCAATGATTAAAAAGTATTTTGAGTATTTCATCTTTATAGTCGTTTAATAGGTTAGAATGTTATTGATAATCCAAAAACATAGGTTTTTACTTGCGGGTAAACATCTCCGCTGGTGGTCCTCACTTCAGGGTCATAAGCTCCGAAGTAATCGGTTTTAGTAAACAAGTTATCTGCCGAAGCATATACTCTAAGACTATTAATACCAAGAGGTGCCACCATTCGGGCAGGAAAACGATAACCTATCTGAATATTCTTCAGGCGCAAGTACGATGCATCCTCTTTCCAGTAGTCACTGAAGAGCCTGTTGTGCTCCTGCGACTGATAAAGTCTCGGATAAGAAGCATTTGGATTCATAGGCGTCCATCTGTCAAGATGCTCTTTTTTAGGGATTGAGTAGTCATTGATAAACGCATGCCGAGCCTCATCCTCAAGGTAACCGGCAACTTTGCCTACACCTTGCAAATAGAAACTGAAATCAATGCCTTTCCATTCTAAACCACCCTTGATTGCATAGGTGTAATGGGGCTCTTTCTCGCCAAACACCACTTTGTCGTAGTCATCAATTACCCCGTCGGGAGCGCCGTCAGGACCACTGATGTCCCGATACTTAATATCTCCGGGCTGTACAATGCCGTTTTGTGATGCAACAAGAGGAAATTTTGGTTTCTGGTACTTACCTGTAGTTGTATTCACTGATTCAAAGTCATACACTTGCGCCAGCCCATCAGTCAGATAACCATAGAAAGCACCTATCGGATCACCTACCCGACGATACGAACCGGAAGCCGTACTGGTCAGCGACTCCGGAGTTCCACCCAAATCGGTAATCTTATTACGGGCGTCCGACAGATTGAACCCGAGATTGTAATTTACACTTCCGATCTTATCACGCCATGACAGATTAAGTTCCCATCCTTTGACATCAATCTTACCAAGATTGACATAACCTACGTTACTACTGGAAACCCCGACAATAGCCGGAACATCGGGACGAACCAATGCATCAATATTTTCTTTCTTATACCAATCAAAGTCCACATTCAGTCTATTGTTCAAAAAACTAAGGTCTACCCCGAAATTAAGCATGCGGATGGTTTCCCACTTGATGTCGGGATTACCGATTTTGTTTTGCCAAAGTCCCATAACAGGTGTATTAGAAGCTCCGATAGGATAAGACTCTTCGGTTATGATAGGTGACAAGTAGGGGTAGTAATTACCGGGAATGTTTTGATTTCCCAACTCACCCCAGGAAGCACGCAGCTTGCCCGAGCTCAATACCGAAGTAGCGAACTCCATAAATTTTTCACGTGAAAAGTTCCATCCTGCCGAAAACGATGGAAAATATCCCCAACGATTGCCCTTGGCAAATCTTGAAGTTCCATCGGCACGCAGGTTAGCTTCAAACAGGTATTTACCGTCAAAAGCATAGTTGACACGACCAAAGTAAGAACGCAAAGCCCACTCGTCTTTTGTTCCGCTATTCATAAAATTAATCATTCCGGCACTAATAACGTGAATATCCTCAACCATCACATTATCACGCGTAGCACCCAGTGTGCTTCTGTTTTCCCACTCTTGCGAAAATCCCATCAATGCTCCCAACTCGTGGCGTCCTATGGTCCTATTAAAGTTCATTGTGAATTGCAACGTTTGGGTCATAACGTCGAGATGGCTTTGTGAGATATAGTCCTTGGCATCTTCATTTGCTTTCAACGGGCTACCGTCCGAGTAATAAGACAACATCTTCGGGTTAAACTCATCCACCTGGCGGGTATATATATTTGCAGAGTACTGCATACCTACGTTCAGTCCGTCTATAATTTTGAGATCTGCATTGAAAATACCATTGAGCACACGTGTTTTCCGTTCTTCCATTCCCGACTCATAGGCTACTTGCAAGGGGTTACGCACCGAACCGTACGACCAGTTCTCACTATCCACCATTCGGCCATTCTCGTCAGGAATTTGCCACATGACGGGAAGTAACGGAGACATACGCTGTGACAGGCGGAATACTCCTGATGTGCCGCTATAACCTAAGTCCTTTTTATAGAAATCGACATAGCTCATCTGTCCGGTCAGTTTCAGACGATCATACACCTCCGTGTTTACACTGATACGCGCATTATGTCTTTTGGAACTATATCCGTCACCTACAACCAGTCCATCCTGATCCAGAAAACCATACGACATAAAAAATCCGGTTTTCTCGCTTCCACCCCGTGCACTCACATTATGCCCCGTTTGAAAAGCCCGGCTTTTGTATATTTCGTCAATCCAGTCAGTATTGGAATATTCGTTGGGATACAGTCCCGAATCATATTTATCGAAAGCCTCTTGCGTATAGGGCTTGGAAAATCCGGCAGCACTCATGGCTTCATTGGAGAGTTCCATGTATTCCCTTCCGTTAACAAGTTCGGGCAATGCTGTGGGAGTCTGGAATCCGGCATATCCGTTATATTGGAATACTACCCGTTCTTTCTTTTCTCCCTTTTTAGTCGTTACAAGAATAACACCGTTAGCGGCACGTGCTCCATAAATAGCTGATGAGGCGGCATCTTTCAGTACGGATACGCTTTCGATGTCCGAAGGATTCAATAAGTTGATGTCTCCCCCGGCTACTCCATCAATCAAGATCAAAGGTGCTGTACTACTGTTAATAGTTCCCGTACCACGAATGTTGATGCTGGGCACAGCACCCGGCTGCCCCGAAGAAGAAACGATACTAACTCCAGGCAACAATCCTTGCAGCCCCGTAGTTACGTTAGTTATAGGCCTGTTCTCAATAGCCTCCGCTTTAACCATAGATACGGCACCTGTTACATTCACTTTCTTTTGCACGCCATAACCTACAACTACTACATCTTCTAGGCTGACAGCATTCTCTTTCATCACTACGTTTACTGCCGTTGCTTTCGCTATGACGCTTTCTTCACGGTAGCCGACGTATGAGTACCGAAGTGTACTTCCATAGGGTACCTTGATGGAATACTGACCATTGATATCGGTGATTGTACCTGTAGTCGAGCCTTTTACCGATACGGTGGCTCCGATGATCGGTTCCGCATTCTCATCAGTAACTTTACCTTTCACATACAGTTCCTTTTTCTCTCCTTGCGAATCAACAGGTTCAGTTTTATTTTGATATTCTTTATTAT
>OHMU01000763.1_pt1 | contig 11891 bp, 11 predicted proteins | sample 1569441 | NCBI WGS metagenome assembly OHMU01 (sample SAMEA3879527, study PRJEB24766) | human gut metagenome | biome: human-associated habitat; feature: feces | place: USA | collected 1985/1987 | reverse complement strand
CGCAAAGTACGTTATCACGCGATCTTAAATTTATGAGAGTAGCTAAAATACCTCACAAAGATAAAGGTTACATATATATTATTCCGGACAGTATTCAGAATGAACAAACCGATGAAAAAGCATCCACCATCGTGACGGACGCCATTTCAAGCATTGATTTTTCAGGGAATATTGCCGTGATGAAAACTCTTCCCGGATATGCGAAAGCCGTGACCGTTCTTATTGTCATGCGGGAAGGCGTTACCCATAACGAGTTACTGGATGCTCTCTCGTCTATACACGCTAATATTCATTCACTATTTAAATAATCATTTTGAATTTTCAACTTTCAATTTTGCATTATATCGAAAATAGTTTGTAAACTTGCACCCCGTATTTTCAAGAATATAAGCATGAATATTATAACTAAGAAAACGGAATTAAGCACCGTTATCGAGAAGTTGAAGAGTGAGGGAAAAACGGTGGGTTTAGTGCCAACAATGGGTGCACTTCACGAAGGTCACATATCCCTCGTGAAAGCGTGTAAAAAAGGAAATGATATTGCCGTGGTCAGCGTATTCGTGAACCCCACGCAGTTTAATGATAAAGAAGATTTGAAACGCCGTCAGAATACCGATCCGACAGTGGCTGTCATTGCTGCCGCAGTGAGACACTACGAGCGGGAGAAAGAAGCGGCTTCCCGTGCCACAACGCTTCCGGTGGTAGGCGAATCGCTCTGGAAGTATTATGGTAAGTTGCAGATGACTGCTAATAATTATTGATGTAAGACTAAAAAATAACAGAACAGATTATGGGTACAACATTAGCTACATATTACGCCAAGCTCCAGGACATGCCGGATAGTGAATATAAGGTGGAAATACTGGAGGACGGACCAATCAAGAAGATTGCAGTCAATGGCAAAATATATGAGGTCGATTATAACATGGGTGGGGACTCTATCCATTCGATCATCATCGATCACCACTCGCATGGAGTGCAGATTTCTCCCTCTTCCAATAATTCATATACAATCATGAATAAAGGGGAGCTTTATCAGATTGAATTGCAGGGAGAAATGGAGAAGATACATAATGCCCGCACTGCTGCCGAGTCTGTGGGACGTCAGGTAGTACAGGCACCGATGCCGGGAGTAATACTGAAGACGTATGTAAAGAAAGGAGACCGTGTGAAACGTGGCGATCCGCTTTGCGTATTGGTGGCAATGAAGATGGAGAATGAGATACGTTCGGTGACGGATGGAGTAGTTAAAGAGGTATTTGTGGAAGATGGCATGAAGGTGGGATTGAACGACCGGATCATGGTAATTGAATGATTTTCAAAAAAAAACTAGCTTTTGCGTACTTATCTTCAAAAAAATATTTACTTTTGGCAGATAAGTACGCATTTATTCTGATATATCATGAACACCGAACAAAACCAAAAAGCACTATTAGAACAGCTGGAAGCGCTAAAGAAAGAAAATGAGCAGCTCAAAAAGGAGCTTTCTATTCTTAGGAATGAGAATATAAGTAATCGTCCCGTTAGTTTCAAAGAAAAATATGCTGTCAGGATTCTGGACTCTTTGCCGGATATGCTGACTGTCTTCAATCAGAACGAAGTAGGCATTGAAGTTGTTTCCAATGAAGAAACCAATCATGTCGGAATATCAAACAAAGATTTTAAGGGAATGTATATGCGGGAAATGGTTCCACCGGAAGCATATCAGAATATTCACTCCAATATGCGTCAGGCTGTCAGCACGGGAGCTGTTTCAACCGCCCATCATGAATTGGATTTTAATGGTGAACATCATCATTACGAAAATCGTATCTTTCCGTTGGATGAGGAGTATGTATTGATTATGTGTCGTGATATAACGGAGCGGGTGACCACGCAAAGGCAACTGGAGGTTTTCAAGAGTGTACTCGATAAAGTGAGTGACAGCATTCTTGCCGTATCGGAAGACGGGACATTGGTTTATGCAAATAAGCAATTTATAGAAGAATACGGAGTTACCCAACAGATGGGTATCCAAAAGATATATGATCTGCCTGTCTCTATGACAACAAAGGAGGCGTGGGAAAGACGTCTTCAGGAAATACGTGACAATGATGGCACTTTTGCTTATCGTGCTGCCTATATGCGGAAAGGTGAAGATAAAGAGCGGATGCATCAAGTATCTACATTTCTGATTCGTGAGAATAATGAAGAACTGACTTGGTTCTTTACACAGGATATTACTGATGTTATAAAGAAACAGGATGAACTTCGCGAACTAAATCTATTGCTGGATGGTATTTTGAATAATATCCCAGTCTATTTGTTTGTGAAAGACCCGGAAAATGATTTTAGGTATTTGTATTGGAACAAAGCATTTGCCGACCATTCAGGTATCCCGGCGTCTAAAGCGATCGGACATACGGACTATGAAGTATTTCCGAGTCATGGAGACGCAGAGAAATTCCGTAAGGATGATTTGGAATTACTTCAGACCCATAAGCGTATTGATATGCAGGAAACGTATCTTTCCGCCACTGGGAAAGCGCGTATTGTACAGACATTAAAGGCGCTTGTGCCGATGGAAGGACGCAAACCGTTGCTGATTGGTATCTCTTGGGATATTACTAATCTTCAGAATATTGAGCAGGAACTGATAAAGGCAAGGATTAAGGCGGAGCAATCCGACCGATTGAAAAGTGCTTTCCTTGCTAATATGAGCCATGAGATCCGGACACCACTGAATGCAATTGTAGGATTCTCTCAATTATTGCCTGCTGCCGAAACTGCTGAAGAGAAAAAGCTCTATTCGGGTATTATCAATCAGAATTCGGATATTTTGTTGCAACTGATTAATGATATTCTGGATTTATCGAAGATAGAAGCCGGGACACTGGAATATATCAAGCGTCCAATGAATCTGGGAGAAGTTTGCCGGACAATTTATGCTGTTCATAAAGAACGTGTGAAAGAAGGGGTAACTCTTGTTTTTGATAATGAGGATGAGAATTTATTCATTGAGGGAGATCAGAACCGTATCATGCAGGTGATAACGAATTTCCTGACTAATGCGAGTAAATTTACGTATGCAGGAGAGATTCGTTTGGGTTTTGAGCGGACGGATAAAAATATTCGTGTATATGTGAAGGATACAGGAATAGGAATAGAGCCGGAAAAAGTAGACCATGTCTTCGAGCGTTTTGTCAAACTGAACTCTTTTGCTCAAGGCACAGGATTAGGGCTATCTATCTGTCAGATGATTATCGAAAAGATCGGTGGAGAAATAGGGGTGACTTCTGAATTGGGTAAAGGCTCTACGTTCTATTTCACGATTCCTTATGAAGAAGCCGGAGAACTCGGCGAAATCTTTAAAATGTCAAAGACGGAATCTAAAGGAAATACTGTAAATCGTGTGCAACAGATCAAAAAGATTTTGGTAGCGGAAGATGTAGAAAGTAATTTCATCCTGCTGAAGAATCTGATCGGCAGGGAATATACATTGCTTTGGGCTAAGGATGGGGTGGAAGCCATTGAAATGTATAAGCAGTATCAACCGGACTTAATTCTGATGGATATAAAAATGCCACGCATGGATGGATTGGAAGCAACGCATATCATTCGTTCTTATTCCAAAGAGGTTCCTATTATTGCTTTGACGGCTTATGCTTTTGAAACGGATAAAGAATTGGCTTTGGAGATGGGATGCAATGATTTTGTGACTAAACCGGTTTCGGAAAGAACTTTGAGAAAGGCTTTGGATAAATATTCGACTATTGTTTAATGAATAGATGCGACAGAAGAGAAAAGCCCGCAAAATCAGTGAATAATTGTAGAATGTTCTACCATTACGCGCTTACGCAGCAGATATATAAGAAGGTTCCAGCGGATTTATAATCCGCTGGTCTTTTGTATCAGGATTTTTAGTCCGCTTGTCGTGTCCGATCGTTTAAAAACCTTTGTCTCTTTCGATTTTAATCGTACATTTATCCTCTCTAATCAAATTAGTATATCAATGGATACTGCGAATCGAGTTTTAGATGAATTATATTTTGTTACTTCTACCGTTGTCGATTGGATAGATATCTTTACCCGTCCTAAATACAAGCATATAATTCTGGAGTCACTAGCCTATTGTCAGGAGAAAAAAGGCTTAAGAATTTATGCCTGGGTATTAATGAGTAACCATTTGCACATGATTGTCAGTTCCGGAACAGAAGCAACAGCTTCGGATATCCTTCGAGATTTTAAAAAGTTCACTAGTAAACGTATTATGGCAGAACTCGAAACAGATCCTCAAGAAAGTCGTCGCGAATGGATGTTGGATCGTTTTCGCTTTGCCGGAGCTAATGACAAAAAAATATCTAAGTATCGTTTTTGGCAAGAAGGTAATCATCCCGAATTAATTTATTTGCATGACTTCTTTCTGCAAAAATTGAATTATATTCATAATAATCCGGTGAAGCAGGAGATTGTTGCACGACAGGAAGATTATTTATATAGTTCGGCGGTGAGTTATGCGGGTGATAAAGGACTGCTAGAGGTGATTTTGGTTTAGGAAGGTAGAGGTTAAGGAGCGGATTACAAATCCTGATACTCAAGCAATCGGATTGCAAATCCGATTGAACAGAGCAGATTGAACAGAGAACGGAAACCTACTTTAAATGATTTTATGGCGAACTTTCATGTAAGATGTGATGTTGTTTAGATAGAAAAATGTATCTTTGTAATGTAGTAAGTTTGATTCATTCATGCATTTAGAAAGAGTAAGAAATGAAGAGACCAGAGATTATAGAAGCTATTCGTGAAACATTAAAACGTGTTGCTCCCAATGCGCAGGCTATTTTATATGGCTCTGAGGCGCGTGGGGATGCCAGGCATGATAGTGATGTTGATTTACTCATTTTAGTGGAAGGTGACAAAATGACATTGGCTAAAGAAGAAGCTATCACATTACCTTTATATGAATTGGAATTGAAAACAGGTGTTAGTATTAGCCCGATAGTTGTTTTGAAGAAATTTTGGGAGAACCGGCCTTTTAAAACACCTTTTTATGTAAATGTGATAAACGAAGGTATTGTCTTATGAAAGAAATTCTAGATAAGGAAAGTAAGAAAGCACTGGTCGCTTATCGGATACAACGTGCTTATGAAACATTGAGAGAGGCTGAGGTTATGATACGTGAGTCATTCTATAATGCTGCTATTAACAGGCTGTATTATGCATGCTATTATGCAACTGTAGCTCTTCTTTTAAAATATGATATTCAAACGCAGACTCATAATGGGGTGAAGACGATGCTTGGTCTGCACTTTATTTCGACAGGAAAACTTCCTGTAAAAGTAGGAAAAACTTTTTCTACATTATTTGAAAAAAGGCATAGTGGAGATTATGATGACTTTGTATATTGTGACGAAGAAATGGTAAACAACTTATATCCACAAGCAGAGACTTTCATAAATAGTATTCAAGAATTAATAAGAGATAAAGAGTGGGAATCTATATAAGGAAGGTGAACCGTCCCAGTGGATTTTGAATCCGCTTGCTTCACTTATGTGTTGTTGATTTTTAAAAGAAGAGATTATGAGCAATAAAATTTATCCTATCGGTATTCAGAATTTTGAAAGCCTTCGTCAGGATGGTTATTTTTATATTGATAAAACGGCATTGATGTATCAAATGGTAAAAACCGGTAGTTACTATTTCTTAAGCCGCCCGCGCCGCTTCGGAAAGAGTCTGCTCATCTCTACTCTTGAAGCCTATTTTCAAGGAAAAAAAGAACTGTTTACAGGACTGGCTGTAGAAAGGTTGGAAAAGGATTGGATTAAATATCCGATACTACATCTGGACCTTAATATCGAAAAATATGATACGCCGGAAAGTCTGGATAATATACTCGAAAAATCGTTGACTGCATGGGAAAAGCTCTATGGTGCCGAGCCATCCGAAAGCTCATTTTCCCTGCGTTTTCCGGGACACTTTAAAACCTTTCTATGGGGCACTCAAAACAATGGATGGCTATATAAAGTTTGCGTTCTTGACCGGCGTTACAAAGTTTGGCAAAGTCAGTGTGTTTAGCGACTTGAATAATTTGGATGACATCTCAATGCGAAAAGATTATGTTGAAATCTGCGGTGTCAGCGATCAGGAGCTTCATGAAAACTTAGATATCGAACTTCATGAGTTTGCAGAGACGCAAGGTTTGTCGTATGACAAGCTCTGTACAAAACTAAAAGAATATTATGATGGCTATCATTTTACACATAATTCTATCGGTATATATAATCCGTTTAGTCTGCTCAACGCTTTCAAATATAAAGAATTCGGCAGTTATTGGTTTGAGACGGGGACACCTACCTATCTGGTTAAGTTACTAAAAAAGCATCATTATGATCTGGAACGGATGGCACACGAAGAAACTGATGCACAAGTACTGAATAGCATCGACTCCGAATCAACCAACCCGATTCCAGTGATTTACCAAAGCGGATACCTCACCATTAAAGGATATGACGAACGTTTTGGCATATACCGTTTAGGTTTCCCCAACCGTGAAGTAGAAGAAGGATTCATTCGCTTTCTGCTTCCTTTTTACGCGAATGTGAATAAGGTGGAATCCCCATTTGAAGTTCAAAAATTCGTCCGTGAAGTAGAAACGGGAGATTATGATTCTTTCTTCCACCGCCTGCAGAGTTTCTTTGCCGATACGACTTACGAAGTAATCCGGGAGCAGGAACTACATTATGAGAACGTACTTTTCATCGTTTTCAAGCTGGTTGGCTTCTATACCAAGGTGGAATACCACACTAATGACGGGCGTATAGATCTCGTGCTACAGACAGAGAAGTTCATTTATATAATGGAATTCAAGCTAAACGGAACAGCAGAAGAGGCTTTGCAGCAAATTAATGACAAACGCTATGCGCTACCTTTCGAAGCGGATGGACGGAAACTATTCAAGATAGGAATTAACTTCAGTGAGAAAACCCGTAATATCGAAAAATGGGTGGTAGAATCCTGAAGTATACCCCGCCTTGAAAAGAGACTGTTATTATTAACGTGGTGATCTTATTCCAATCCCGGCCACGCTTTTGTTGAATACGTAGACTCAAGCGCATTTTCTAAATTATCATTCAGATTTGGGAAGAAATCAATTCCTGTCTTTTCTTCCAGTTCATCTATTGATAATGCATAGTCAACAAGTTTTATTGTTTTTGACGGTTTGCTGTCCGTATGTTCCATCCAGAAAGCAATTGCTTTGAAAGAATCTCCCTTTTTAAACAACAAAGCCATATAATAATATTTAGGAACAGGCTTGCTACGGTCGCCACCTATATATTCTTTGACTTGTTCTTCCTTATCAATCGTTCCGCCTTTTACTACATACAAGGTATCTGAAGCTGTACAGCTACGCCCCCATGACTGTACTTGCCCTTCCAATGCCAACCAAACACCTGTATTAAAATTGTTCCGTTGCGGACTCATATTCGTGTAATAAAAGGTTTGGTCGTTAGCTTCTTGTCGATAAAGTCTGTCGGCAGAAGCACAAAGATGCCCTCTATCATAACCTTTTTTCCCAAAATCTACTTGAGTACGCTGATATTCCGTATCAAGAGAAGGGTCCGGAATAAAATTATCGCCACGAGTTGCCCCTTGCAGTCTAGTTTGATTATCGAATCGAAAAGCAACCCAACGGGAATGCTTCTTACTCTTATCGTATTCCATACTGAAAGAGGTTACTTTCTGCCCATTGAAAGTGGTGTAGTGTGTTACAAACACATCGTTTGCACCATTGCGAAGTGCAGGTAGTTCTACGATGCCAGTGGCAAAATTATTGGAGTCGTTATTATCATCTTTATCACAAGCACAGAAACTTATACATAACAGACTCAACCCCCAATATAAAAATCTATAATTCATATATTGTATTATTATAATCAAACAAAATGGACGAAATTATATCTATCAAATAAATTCATTTAAATAAGCCATACAAGCTTCACGAACAAATATGAGAAACTCATAAAATTAGCATCTCTCTCATTCTTCTTTCCAGGATAAGAATAGAACAAGAGAGATGTTAAACTTAGATTAAAAGATTGCAATTAACTTATTGTCATAAAATGTATGTCATTCCTTCACTTCAACAACTTCAAAGTCATCAAAATAAATAAATCCAGAATTATCGCCTTCTTTATAAGTTCTCACTTCAAAACGTAATTTATTTGCTGTAGCTGGTGCTAGCAATGTTTTAGAATACTGTTGCCACTCTACATTATCAACAGAATAAGTACTAGGACGTAAATCATTAACATGATCATTCAAAGTAGTAGTTCCATCTACCCAGAATATCCACGGACGAGTTCTTGCATTTGGAGTATTATCCAAATACCAATATGATATTCGATAAGTTTTTCCTCCTTCAATTGTTATTTCCTGTTGAAGTTTATTGGTAGCTGTTGCATCCTGTTTCACGGAAAAGTTACCTCCGTGCACTATTGATGCTTCTTTGGTGATACCTGTATTGTAAGTTGCATTATCCCATGCCGTAGGTAAAGCCGCAGTCCAAATTTCAAATCCTGGATTAATCACCAAATTACCTTGTTCTGGCTCCGGGTCTACTCCTCCACCTCCTACAATACCTCCATCTTCAGTTTTCAAACTTGCATCATCTATCAACAAATCTTTTCCCGGACTTTTAGGATTCATAACAACCAAACATATCTTCTTTTCTTCTGTCAAAGAAAATGTGTAACTTTTTGTAACCCAATCCGCATTAGTGATCTCATTTACATATTCATCATATACATAACTTCCAGGTTTACCAGCTTCATCAATTGGAACATACCCCAAACGAGCACTAGTCTTATCAGCTGTAGCAGCCTTAAAATAAGCAGAAAACACATAAGTACCAGCCTTCAATGTCATTTCTATGCTACCTAGTCGCTTATTGCTTGATGGGTCTCCCTTTACTAAAACAGACGATGTACCACTCCGCTTATCAGTAGACTGTTCTAGAGTTGCACTGCTTGCTGTAATACAGACTTCCAACCCGTCGGATATCCATCAGCCCAGTTTTCAAAACCTCCATTAGTTAACAATTCAGTACCTTCTCCCGGTCCAGGAACTTCTCCGCCTCCTTCACCATACAAAATATCATCAATTCCATAAGTCTGTACCTCTTCACCTCGCATTGCCATATACTGGAAACCAACAAAACCATTCTGCCCCGCATAAGTACTTAAATCTACCTTTAAATCACTTGTCCATTGATATGTACCAGAAGTAGGGATACCAGTAACAGATATTTCATGGCGTTCCATTTTACCATCTTTCATCTGCAAGAAGAATACCTTCAGAGACATTGTTTCAGAATACTTATTTACAGTAGCTTTAAAAGTAAATTGCTTATCGGCATTAACTGTAAAATAAGGAGTCACAAACCAATATTCTGCTGTCTCACCACTATTTACCCCATAAGTTGAAGCTGCCAAATATTTTTGAGGATCATAAATAGCACCTTGCCAAATTCTATTTCCTTTAACAGCCTTATTAATCCAACCAGCTTTTGAATAATCTGCCTGATGTTGAACATCGTCAAAATTATTAGATAAATCTACTAATGGAGCTACTGAAGTATCTAATCCCAGAGGATTATCAGGATCTAAATCTTCTCCACCTTGTTCTTCGCCAATCTCTTTATTATTAAATACTGCAGCTGTTGTATTTATCAATGCTGCTTTTCCAAAACCAGCACTTAACTCACCTTGAATCAACAAGATTCCTCCTTTATTTTCAGGATGGTCTTTCAAGTTTAAAGCAGTAGACAGTTCACTTCCATTCTTTATTTTAACCGGCAAGCATTTACTTTCATTGGTTTCATCTGGACTTTCAGCAATCAGCACATTAGATGTTATAGTAAAAGGAGCTGTAAAGCTGGCCTTATTGCCTGCAAATTCCCCTTTATCATCATATACATTTTCTATAGCACCCACAATATATCCTTGCACCCAAGCTATGGAACCGTCTTGTTTCTGTTGTGCAGCTTCTATATTATATGGATTCTCTTTCGTACCATCACCCGTCAGTCCCGGAACATCACCTTCTCCCAATATATCATAAGGAGCCGGTACATCACTACATGAACTAAATGTGAACACTGTAAGCAGCGTCAAGAATAAAGCATTTAGAATCTTTTTCATAATTATATGTGTTAATTGAATTAATTATTTCGTTTGATATCGTTTAAAGTACGAACAACAACCTCCCATTGGTTATTGTAACGCAATAAAATACCTGTAATATTTACACTGCCCTGTGGCATCACTTCCATTGAAAAATTAGCATAAGCGCTGGTATAAAGGAATAAGTTACTTCCACTCTCCGTACCATCGGCATAAGTAAAATAACGTTTTACCGATCCCTCATCACCCGGAGCGTAAGTCGCAATTCCATCTGCTTCGGTAAGTTTCACATTTTTGAAGGTAACCAATACCGGAGCTTCTTTCAAGTTTATAGCAGCAAGTTCGGCAGGAGTGGTAATTTCAATCGGTGTCAATTCCGAATAGTATAACTTAGGTTCGTTTATCAAACGTACATGTTGTTTCCATACATATTCCGGCATACGTCCTACTGCATTATTATAAACAGTTCCGATCTGCGCCTGTTTACGATAGCTACCTATCTGCAAACCCTTACAGTCAATCACTACTTTCTGACCTACCGGGCAGAATGCATACAATCCGGTTGCATTAACACCAATAACGATCGCTCCTGTTTCATCTGCCACCACGAGCTTCTTATACAAGTTTCCACTTTCATCATCGCAGGTAATTACCCCTTCAATACGCGTTTCACCTTCGATAGTCGTATAAGTATCTTTGCTTGTATCGATGAAATCATTGTATTTCTCTTTCAACGCCGCTATTGAAATCGTACGTCCTTCCGGGATCGAGTTATTGCCATAAGCATTTCCCGTCACCGGATTATCATAGTTCTCACAGGAAGTGAGGCCTGCGCCACATAGCAGTAATCCGGTACATAATATAGATAGTAATTTCTTCATAATTGTTTCTTCCTTTCTTTTTGTTTTGGATTGATAACTACACATTCTTAAAATCTATAACCAATGTTCAAGAAAGCATTGAACGGGAATGCGTAGAAATACTTAGAATTCTTGGAAAACTTGTAAACACGTGCGTCACCGTCTTTGTAATTATCATCACGGTTTTGTTCGAAACCACCTGTACGCAAATCTGTATTGTTCAGGATATTAGTCAAACTTAAATTGAGACTAATACTCTTTCCATTGCGCAAACGGATATATTTTCCAATAGAAGCATCCAACATAAATCCGCCATCCAGTTTCTCCTGACCCGGTACATTGAGAACCGGATTTCCGTTAGCATCTACACCAGCACCATTCTTATCCAATACACTGCCAAGACGACGATAGCTTGAGAAATCGATATATACACGATCATAATAATTTCCTGTCAAATTGAAGAACCAACCTTTTACGTTATAATCCAAAGCAAGACTATAAGCAGAAAGCGGAGTGCCATTGGCACGCATACCTTTAGCATAAACACGGTCGAGGTTTGACTCATTCTCACTTTCATACGTCAACACAGCATCCGGATTATTGGTATACTTAGCTTCGCTCCAAGTACCGATAGCTGTTAATGACAGCTCACTTGTCAATTTAAAGGTAGCAGCAGCTTCTATTCCCCAATGTTCCTTTTCAATACCGTTCATAGAAAGATAAGTGAAACGTGCTTCGCTATCGTTATAGAAAGCATCCATTTCTACTTGATTCTGGAAACGAGTGTAATAACCCGTCAAACGTCCCATCACCCAAGGAGTATTGAAGTTGTAAGTCAAATCACCACCAATGATACGCTCTGTTTTCAAAT
>OHMU01000762.1_pt1 | contig 11911 bp, 9 predicted proteins | sample 1569441 | NCBI WGS metagenome assembly OHMU01 (sample SAMEA3879527, study PRJEB24766) | human gut metagenome | biome: human-associated habitat; feature: feces | place: USA | collected 1985/1987 | reverse complement strand
TAACATCAAAAAACTTTTTGTGACCGTTGAAGAAGCGCGAAAAACGGTTTTCAAACCCGCGCAGATTGTGGAAAAGGTGCTTGAATATTATTCTCCGATAATGTCGGGAAAATATGACGATTATACCAAGCGGCAAAAGGATTTGGAGCATTTTTTGTACCTTGCCCAGCAATATAACGACCTTGAGGATTTTTTGAGCGATTTGGCGCTTGAGCCGCCGGATTCCTCGGTCGGGGATGTTGACGGGGCGCAAAAAGACGAATGTTTGACCGTTTCGACCATCCACAGCGCCAAGGGGCTTGAATGGAAAGCGGTTTTCATAATCGGAGCGGTTGACGGGCGCTTCCCGTCCGTATTTTCGTTCAATTCTCCGGAGGAATTAGACGAAGAACTGCGCCTGATGTATGTTGCAACCACGCGCGCGAAGACTTATCTTCACATAACCTACCCGATTGACATGTACGACCACGCTACGGGCATGGTTTTGTCAAAACCGTCGCGATTTTTGGAGGATTTGCCGCCCGATGTGCTTGAAAGATGGATTTTAGAGGTGGAATGATGGCATCCGATGAAGTCCGGCAAACTTTAGCGATTTTGCCCGAGTTGAGCGGGTCTTACCAGTTTTTTGACGAAAACGGCGAGATAATTTACGTCGGAAAAGCAAAAAACCTGAAAAAACGCGTCCACAGCTACTTTAACAAGCACCACGATTCCCCGAAACTAAGAATCATGGTTCCCCAAATCCGAAAAATCCAGTTTATTATCACGGATACCGAAGTCGAGGCTCTAATTCTCGAATCCCACCTGATAAAAAAGCACAAACCCAAGTATAACGTGCTTTTAAAGGATGACAAGAAGTTTCCGTATTTTGTTATAACCGACGAGGAATATCCGCGCATAATTGTGACCCGAAAAGCCAATGTCAACAGGATTAAGGGGAAATATTTCGGGCCGTACACGGATTCGCGGGCAATGTATTCGACGCTCGACCTTTTGAAAAAACTTTTTCCGCTAAAACAGTGCAAAACCCCGAAATTCAAAGACCGCCCATGCCTGTATTATCAAATAGGGCGCTGTTCTGCGCCATGCCAGCGGCTCGTGACGCCGGAGGAGTACAAAAATATTTTAAAAGGCGTTGAGTTGTTTTTGACCGGAAAACAGCAGGAATTAATCAACCGGCTGCGCGTCGAGATGGAAAAATACGCTGCAAATCAGGACTATGAAAAGGCTGCGCGCTACCGTGACAGTTATTTTGACGTACAAAAAACCATGGAGCGCCAGAAAGTCGTTTCCGAGAACACGAACATAAATCAGGACATTATCGCCCTGTTTTGCGAGGGAAACCTGCATGTGGTGTCGCTTTTGCAGATTCGTCAGGGGCGTTTGACGGACAAAAAGGATTTTCAGTTCTCAAACCTTGCACTTTCAGGCGAAAATGAGGTTTTATCAACATTTTTAAAAGAATATTACGCTATGAGCTCAGAGCTGGAAATCCCTGCGGTAATTGTGATTCCCGATTTGCTGGAAAAAGACGAAATTGAGCTTTACACAAAATGGCTATCGCAAAAAACCAACAAAAAGGTCAAATTCGACAGCAGACCGACAAAACGGAACATTGAGCTGATAAATCTTGCCTGCAAAAACGCAAAATTCTTCTTTGAAAAAATCAAACTCGAAAAATTAACCGAAATCCAGCGCGATTACAACGAAGTGGGCTCGTACATTCAGGAAAAACTGGGGTTGAAAAAATTCCCCTATATTGTGGAATGCTTTGATATTTCGCACATTCAAGGGACGAACACGGTCGCTTCAATGGTGACTTTTGAAAACGGCATGCCGAAAAAATCCAAATATCGCAAGTTCAAAGTCCGCTCAACTGAATCAAAACCGGACGATTTTCAGTCCATGAAAGAGGTTGTGGAGCGCCGTTATACAGGAAAGCTTACAGAAACGCTCCCCATGCCTGATTTAATCATCATTGACGGCGGAAAAGGGCAGCTGTCCTCGGTTATGGAGGTTTTTGAGAAAATCGGGATGGAAAATCAGGACGTTGTTTCACTGGCAAAGCGGCTCGAGGAGGTTTTTAAGCCCCATCAATCACAGCCCGTCATTTTCCCGATAAATTCGCCCGCACTTTACTTTTTCCAACGAATAAGGGACGAGGCGCACCGTTTTGCCATCACATATCACAGAAATTTGCGCCAGAAAAGCGCCACAAAGTCGGTTCTGGACGAAATCAAGGGGCTTTCGGCAAAGAATCGGGATATTTTGCTGCATGAGTTCAAAAATGTACGGAAAATTTCCCAAACTTCCGCTGAAGAATTAGCCGTAAAAATCGGAAAGCGCGCTGCTAATGCGGTTTATAGGTTTTTTAATGAAAAGGGGGGTCAGAAGTAGGGTTTTAACCTATTTCCTTGCGGGACAGCCCTCACCCCGGCTTTTTTCGGATTTTCCCCTCTGGGCAAGCGCTTGTTTTTCCCTAAAGGGCAAGCCCTCACCCGCCCTTCGGGCACCCTCTCCCATCGGAGAGGGGAAAAATATGCTCTCTCCTGTTTATGCAGGCGAGGATTTGGGTTAATACGCCCTCCCCTGCTCGGGGAGGGTTTGGGGTGGGGGACAGCCCAGAGGGAAAATCCGGAGAGGGAAAATAATTTTTTGTCACCCTGAACTTGTTTCAGGGTCTAACCAATGGGGAAAAGACAGCATTTAATCAGCACGCCGGCAATTTATTATGCATGGTGCCAGATTTCCCTAATACATCGGATTAAACTGCCTCATCTGGTTATTCAAACGCTGCATTTCGTTGGTTCTCAGGCGGTTTGCGTTCTCGCTTTCCTTTTTCTGCCTCGTTTTTTCGCGGTTTTTCCAGCTTTTATTCTCTGCAATTTGCGATTCTTCAAGCTTTGAATAGCACACGCCCCTTGCTTTTTCAGGCAGCGCGCCGCAGGTCTTTAAGTATTCGTCAAAATGAGCTTTTCTGTCCAGCCAGTATTGGACATTTTCGTTGTATTCCCTGATTGTGGAGTTTAAAGGGGGCAAAATTGACGGGAATTTTGCGCAGTATTCTTCGCGGGTAAGGATTCTTACCCCGAGAAATTCTTTCGGGCAAAAGTCTTCCCACACAGGGATTTGAGCCTCCTCCCCGTATGAAAACGGAGAGGAAGCGCAAAACATTATGAAAAATATTGCCAGAGCAGCGATTTTTTTCATTATTTCACCAGATAATCCGCGTTTTGGACTTTGAGCGCAAAATACGGCTGAGATTTGCCGCTTTCTTTCATGAAAAGATAGAATTTTTTATCAAAATCAAAGCTGCGGGCGGGTTTTACCGGCATAGACATTTTCATAATATCCATTGCCGCTTCGCTTTTGAGCTTTCCGCCTTTGTTATCCATGTCGAATTTAATTGTCTGGATTGCTTTTGCAATGTAGAGGCGGTCTGTATTTTTGATTTCGCGGTTTGTGAGTTCATCGTAGCTGAATTCCTTATCTACCTTGATAAACGGCACTTTCAAAGAGTCGATGTCCTCAAATTTTTCGTCTTTTTTGGTTTTTGATTGAACTTCTTTGTAGAGCGCGGTGAAATTGTTGTCAGAATCGGTTCTGTAAAGGATTACGTCCTCGCTGTTTTTGGTTTTCAGGCTGACAGCGTAGTCAGAGGGCGAATTGTAAAAAAGAACCGTGATATTTTGTTTGAGGTTTTCAGGCGCATTCGATTTTACGCCGAAAAACTTGTAATTTTCCGCAGAACCGTTGAACGGGGCGTTTTCCAGCTTTTTAAAGGGCGTTGGAAACTCAAAATTTTTCACGAGCATGGCATAGATAAAATATGCGTCTTTTGTTTTTTTCCAGTCGAATTTGTTCAGAATATCGCTTTTTTCGCGGAATTTCCACCAGATATTCCATTCGATTTTTCTTTTCAAAGCAGGTGATTTTTCGCCGAGAACCACGTAGTAGGAATTGTCCGAGAGCATGTTTTTTTTGAAGTTTTGTTTGTTGAGTTCGCTTGCTATGGGCGGGTTTCCACCGATGAACTCAACGGGGCCTTTGACGATTTTGTCCATCAATTCGTTCCACACAAGCTGAAAAGTGCCGCACCACATATCTTCCGGTGCTTTTGCGCTCACTTTTGAAAAGTTAAAACCCGCTAAAACAGCGAAAATCAGCAGTACGGGCGCAAGAAGTTTAAAAAATTTGTTCATAATTTCTCCTTTTTGATGTTTAAAATTTATTATAACTCAAATCAGCGTGATAGAATATTAACCAAAAGGAGTTTTGATTATGAAAATAGCTGTAATTTCAGACATTCACGGAAACATGCAGGCGCTCGGTGCTGTTTTGGATGAGATAAAAAAGGAAAAATGCGGCAAAATCTTTTGCCTCGGTGATTTGGCAATGGCAGGGCCCAAGCCGTCAAAAACGATTGATAAAATCCGTGATTTGATGAAAGAGTGCGATTTTACGCTTATTCAGGGCAATACCGATGAGATGATTGCAAATTGCGACAACCAAATGCTCCACATGCTCGAAGAAAACAATCCCGTTATGGCGCATGCCTTAGAATGCGACGCTGTCGAGGTTTCGGACGTGCAAAAAGAGTTTTTAAGAGGGCTTCCCGCCCAAAAAGAGCTCGAAATTGACGGGGTTAAAATCCTGCTCGTGCACGGTTCGCCAAGAAAAAACAACGAAAATATTTTTCCGGATTTGACCATTGAAGAAGTGGAAGAAATGATTGCGCCTACTAAAGCGGATTTGATTTTTTGCGGTCATACCCACGTCCCGTGCGGTTATCAGACGAATACGAAGCAGACAGTCGTGAATGTCGGCAGCGTCGGGCGGCCTTTTTCGCAGGAGCCGAAGTCATGTTTTGCAATTCTTGAGGTAAATGACGGGGCTTTTGAAATCAGCCACAGGCTCGTGCCCTACGATGTTCAGGCGGCGGCGGAAATTTTGCGGCAGAGGGAGTTTGAGGGAGCGGATAAACTTGCGCAGATGTTGATTTGCGCTACTTCGCGGTATCCGCAGTAGGGGGTGTTGTTTTGGCGCAAGAATGGAGGGGTTTTCCCTACGGGCAGGCCCTCACCCGCCCTGCGGGCACCCTCTCCCATCGGAGAGGGAAAATAATTAAGGGGAATTCATAGCTCCTCCATAGTCACTGCAAAGTAAAATCCTGCTCAAAAAGCTTTGAAATATTTTCGGTTCAAATTTTAAGCATTGTAATAACATGGGAAGGTTCCTTTGGAGTGACTATGGAGGAGGCCTCTAAAAATGGTAAAAAACAGACTACGCGCCGCATGGCCTGGGGAATCGGAACGCAAAAGGAACCTTCCCATGTTATTACCATCGTAAAACGCTGCCAATCCTTAAAACCAACCCCTAATCAATATCAATCGGCGACCGCTGAATCGCATCAATCGCCGAGCGCGCTGTTTCCACCAAATTTTCTGAAACATTCGGAATCACAGTAAGCTGCCTTAAAACATCAATTGTTCTTTTGAAACTTCTTACAATATCGCCCTCTCCCGCGCCGATTTGTTCAATTAATTCCGACCATTCACCGCCGTTTACCCAGTATTCAATGAGCGGGGAGTAGTAGGAATTTATGTACATTTCCGTTTCAATGTCGTTATCGCGCTGCACAATGCTAATTCTTCTGCGAATATTCTTAATTTGGTTGAGCGCTTTTCTTGTGCCCTTGCTGATGGGCAATTCGGGGTAAACATCCGCCCTTAAATCTTCTGTTGTAATCGCACAAATCACAGAAGCCAGCTCGTCCGGTTTCAAATCATCAAGAATCCCGCTGAAAATAATTTCCGCAACAAAAAGCTCGTTTTCAGCGCGGATTGCCGCTATTGTCATGCCTTTTTCGTTCGGGTAGTCGTTTTCAATATAACCCATCTCTTTCAGCGCCGCAGTGTGGTTCAGGAATTTTCTCCAATAAATATCTTTTTCATATTCAATGCTTTTTGCGAGCTTGTCAGCGCGTTTTTGGAACCTTTCTAGCAGCTCGGTTTCTTTCATGTGTTTTTTGTAAAATTTGCAGGTGTCGCAGGCATAACTGTGCACTTTTTTTAGAAAATCTTTTGTTTTTGCCTCAAATTCCAGATATTCTTTCTGTTTTTCTTCGGATTTGTGCTTCATCTGCTTTTTGAGGGTTTTTTGGATTTTTCTGTACTCAATATAAGTGTTCCGCAGCTTGTTGTATGTAAACATGTCCTCGTTTGTCAAACCAGCAAAGCATTTGAACCCTTTGAAGTTTTCAATCGCCGCGTCTGCTTCGGATTTTTGCGCCATAAGCGGTTTTAAGCGGTCTGTTGATGAAAAATACCCGAAACTCTTTAAAATAAGCTCTTTTGCCTCATCAAGGCTGAATCGCTGCAAAAGATTCAAAACCATTGAATAAGTCGGCGAAAAACGGCTCTCAAGCGGGTTTGCGTCGCTCGTTACAAGCTCTGCAACCTCCTCCGGCGACTGAAATGGCGTTCCAACGACCGTTACGTAGCCTACTTCGTCCATTCCGCGGCGGCCTGCGCGTCCTGACATCTGCAAAAACTCGCTCGCAGTGAGCATTCTGTGGCCTGAATCGGTTCTTTTTGAAACAGAACTGATGACGGTTGAGCGGGCGGGCATATTTATGCCTGCGGCAAGGGTTTCGGTCGCAAAAACAACTTTAATCAACCCTTTTTGGAACAGTTTTTCAACGAGCACTTTCCAGCCGGGCAAAAGTCCGGCATGGTGCGAAGCAACGCCGTTCAAAATGTACTCAATATGCTTGTTTTCGCACAAATAAGGGTTTTCGGCGAGATATTCGTCCATTATGCGCTTAATTTCTTTGCGCTCATCAGGCGTGACAAGGCACAACTGCGCGCATTTTTCCATCTGTTCATCGCATTTTTTCCTTGAAAACGTGAAATAAATCGCGGGAAGCATATCTTTTTTGTGCAAAATCGCCACAACCTCCCTCGCGGGCGAGCGCATGGGCATTTTTCTTCTGAACGCCTGTGCGCGGCTTTCAGGCTTGATTTTTTTGTTAAGCTTGCCCTCGGGCGTCAAAAGCGGCAGGATTGTGTCGGGTTTTGACGAATCATAATAAAAATATCGCAGCGGAACGGGCCGAAAATCAGTATAAACCAGCTCTGTGCGTGAATGCACGGTATTTATCCAATCTGTGAGCTGCTGTGAGTTCGCAACGGTCGCAGAAAGCGCGATTATCTGGATATTTGTGGGGCAGTAGATGATACTTTCTTCCCAGACGGTGCCCCTTTGCTCGTCGTTCATGTAGTGAACTTCGTCGAGAACCACGTAGCGAACATCTTTCAAATTGTCGGTTACAGAGCCGAAATTTGTTCCGTAGAGCATATTTCTGAAAACTTCGGTCGTCATTACCACGATTTGTGCGCCGCGGTTGATTGAGGTGTCGCCCGTGAGCAGCCCGACTTTGTCCTCGCCGTATTTTGTTGAAAAATCGCTGAATTTCTGGTTGGAAAGAGCTTTCAGGGGGGTTGTGTAGAAGATTCTGACGCCCTCTTCCAGCGCTTTATGGATTGCCATCTGGGCAATACAGGTTTTTCCCGCGCCTGTAGGTGCGCAAACCACAACGCTTTTGCCCTCTTTTATGTGGTAGAGGGCTTCTTCTTGAAAATCATCCAGTTTAAAATCAAATTTGTACAAAATTTAATGCCATATTTATTGTCTTTTCTATATTTTAACAGCAGGAAAGTCAAAAAGCAAAAAGCCGGTCATAAACTATTTTCTGTCTTTGCCCGGCGGGAAAAGAACTATTGCGCTCAAACCTTGCTCCTCACCCCGGCGCTCTTTGGTTTCCCCTCCGGGTTGTCCCCCACCCCAGCCCTCCCCCGTCTGGGGAGGGAGAATAATTAAGGTAAATAAGTAGGGGCGAGAAAGTAGAAATTGCACTTTTGAAGCAATCTTTTTATAAATTTGTACAAAAATTTTTTTCGTACGATAATAATTAGTGATGGTTTTAGTAGAAATCGTGACTAATTTGCGCATATCGTGAATTTTTATAATTTAAGAAAGGTGAAAAAATGCTAAAAGAACAATTGGACAAAATCATGCGCCCGAAAGCCATTGCGGTCGTAGGTGCGTCAACAAAGGACCATACCATCGGTTCTGACATCATGAAAAGATTAAAAGAATACAAGTTCACAGGCGATATTTACCCTGTAAACCCTAAAGGCGGCGAAATCGAAGGTTTCAAAGCTTATACAAACGTAAAAGAAATCCCCGGAAACGTTGATCTGGCAATCATCGTTATTGCTCAAAAATTCGTTCTTCAAGCAATCGACGACTGCCACGAAAAAGGCATTAAAGGAATCTGCATTATCTCCGCAGGCTTCAAAGAATCCGGCGCAGAAGGCGCTGCCGCTGAAAAAGAACTCGTTGCAAAACTCAAAGAATACGGCATGAGATGCGTAGGCCCGAACTGCTTAGGCGTTGTAAACACAGCTCCCGACATCAGAATGGACGGCTGCTTTGCTGAATCTCTTCCCGAACGCGGAAATATCGGTTTTGTTTCACAATCAGGCGCTCTGGGCGGCGGGATTTTGAACATTTTGAAAGACCTTAACCTCGGTTTTGCACAGTTCATTTCTATCGGAAACCAGGCTGACATCAACGCCGAAACCGCTATGGAATACTGGGAAAACGAAGATGATGTTGAACAAATCCTGCTTTACATGGAATCCATCCAGAACCCTGCAAACTTTAGAAAATTAGCTTCAAGAATCACAAAGAAAAAACCGATTCTTGCGCTGAAAGCAGGCCGTTCCGCAGCAGGTGCGTCAGCAGCCTCCTCACACACAGGCTCACTTGCAGGTGCTGACAAAGCAGCCAACGCCCTTTTAATGCAATCAGGCGTAATCAGAGAATATTCTTTGAAAAACCTCTTTGCAACAGCTAAAGTTTTCGCTACATCTGCTATCCCGAAAGGCGATAGAGTAGCAATTATCACAAACTCCGGCGGCCCCGGTATCATGGCGACCGACGCTGTTTGCGAATACGGCATGCAAATGGCTAAAATTTCTGACGAAACAAAAGAAAAACTCAGAAGCTTCCTGCCCGCAGCTGCAAGCGTTAAAAACCCTATCGATATGATTGCGTCAGCGCCTATCGAACACTACAAACAAACAATCGAAACCGTTATGGCTGATGAAAACGTTGATATGATTGTTGCAATCTATCTTCCGTTCCTCGGATTGAAAGACATTGACGTTGCGCAGGCAATGATGGAAATCAAGGCTAAACACCCTGAAAAACCGCTTATTGGCGTATTTATGACAAAAAGCGAGTTCTTCACAAAACTTTCCAACATGGATGTTAACATGCCGTTCTTCATGTACGCAGAAGAAGCTGTTGACGGGCTTCAAAGACTTAATCAGCAAAGATTATGGATGGAAAGACCCGAAGGAAAACGCCCTGTATATGACGTTGACAAAGCAAAAGCTGAAAAAATCATCAAAGGTGCGGTATCTGAAGGCCGTGCACAGCTCACAACGCTTGAATCAATCGATGTTCTGGACGCTTACGGCATAAGAGCTTGCAAATACGGGCTTGCAACAAACGAAGAAGAAGTTGCGCAGCTCGGAAACTCCATCGGCTACCCTGTTGTTATGAAAATGACTTCAAAAACGACTTCTCACAAAACCGATGTGGGCGGCGTAAGAGTAAACATTCAGTCAGAAGAACAACTCCGCGAAGAATACCGCGATTTGATTGCAAAATTGACTGAAAAAGGCTTGATTGACGGTCTTGAGGGCGTAATCATTCAGGAAATGGTCAAAGGCAACCGCGAAATGGTTTGCGGCGTTGCAACAGACCCGCAATACGGCCCGATGATGATGTTCGGTCTTGGCGGCGTATTCATTGAAACAATGAAAGACGTAACTTTCAGAATCGCTCCTTTGACAGATGTTGACGCTGATGAAATGATTAAATCAGTTAAAGCATACGAGCTTTTGAAAGGCGCAAGAGGCACAAAACCCGCTGACATCGCACAAATTCAGGAAACTCTCCTGAGATTGTCACAGATGGTCAACGATTTCAAATTTATCGACGAACTCGACATCAACCCGCTTCTCATCTCTGAAAAAACAGGTGAGGGCATTGCGGTTGACGGACGTATCAAAGTTCGCGTTGACGAAGTTAAAGAATACTTCGGCTGCGGCTCTGAATGCTGCTCTTGCGGTAAATAGTTCGTTGAAATTTGACGGAAAATTAGAAAAGAGGTCTGAAATTCAGGCCTCTTTTTCTTTTGCAGTAAATATTGCCTCGCAATGACGAGAAATCGCTCCCCACCCGCCCTGCGGGCACCCTCCCCAGCTCGGGGAGGGAAAATCCAGCTTAACCGTCGCCTGCGCAAAAATCTAAAATAGCCCCGTCAGACTATCCGGTTGTGGTTTCATGAAAACCTTTAAATCCCTAAAATATTCAAAGAATGAAAAAAGGAGAGTTCAAAATGAAGAAAATCGCAATCGCAATTCTCGGTGCATTAATTTGTGCAAGCAGCGCCGTTTTTGCCGCACCGGCAGAAAATATGGTTCCGGTAGGCTGCGGCTGTCCGGCAAATGCACCCTGCGCCCAAAGCTGCCCGACGCCATGCCAGTGCACTGACAATGACCCGTGCGAAGCCAAAAAAGCATTCATGGAAAGACGCTGCTGCATTTACAAAGAAATTTGCCTCGTCGAAAGCCAGATTAAGCAGGCAACCTGCATTGATGAAAAATTCTTTGACGAAATTTACCCGTTAAAAATTTGCCACTGTCAGGAAAAATGCAAACTTGAACAAATGGAATGCAACAACGCCTGCAAAAGTGACATCAAATGCCAGAAAGAAAAAGTGCGTGATTTGAAAAAACAAATCAAAGCCAAAGAAAGAGCCCACAAAGACGCTTTTATGTGCATTTTGAATGATTGTCAGAAAAAGGATTACAAAAAAATCTGCAAAAAAATGAAAAAAGAACACAAAGAAAAGAAAACCGGCTGGTGTGACTGCAATTGCGCGGATGACTGTGAAACAGGATGTAACTAATTGAAAAGCGGGGTGATTTTATCCCGCTTTTTTAGTTTTCCGTTGCGGGAGGAAGTGCCTGATAATCCGCTCCCCACCCAACCCTCCCCAAGCCGGGGAGGGTTTATGCTCGGGAAAAATACATTAAATGATGTATATTCACAAACCCGAAAATATGGAATGATATTATTAAATATATTGGGGATAATAGAGGGATAAAGTGAATATTTCTGCTGTTGCAGCCATCATTATTGCGTTATTGATAGTTCTTATGACACAAAAGTCAGAGGCAGCCTCTATCGTGTCGTTATTTCAGCCGTCAGCGATTCTAATTGTTCTGGGGGGCACATTTTGCGCTTCGCTTCTGAATTTCAGCCCGCGCACCCTCTCAAACGCCATAAAATCCGCAAAAGAGGTTTTTTTCACCCCGAAACAGGCGCCAATTCGCGTTATTGACGAAATAATCTACCTTGCAAGATATGCAAAGAAAAACGGACTTTTTTCGCTGAACGAGCTGGTTGAAAAGATTCAGGATCCTTTTTTGCGCCGCGGAATCCAGCTTTCCACGGATTATAACAATCCGCAGATGATTTATGACATCTTGAATGCCGAACTTTCATATAACGAAGAAGAAGAACTCATAAATTCCCGCGTTTTTGAGGCTTTTGGCGGATATGCGCCGACTTTCGGGATTGTGGGCGCTGTTATGGGGTTAATCCAGATTATGAGCTATATTCAAGAGCCCGATGTGCTTGCGCACGGGATTGCGACGGCATTTGTTTCAACGCTTTACGGCGTCGGGTTTGCAAATTTCCTGTTTTTGCCCGTTGCCGGCAAGCTGAAAATGGTAGACCCGAATTGCCAGATGATCAAAGAGGCAAA
>OHMU01000746.1_pt1 | contig 12071 bp, 7 predicted proteins | sample 1569441 | NCBI WGS metagenome assembly OHMU01 (sample SAMEA3879527, study PRJEB24766) | human gut metagenome | biome: human-associated habitat; feature: feces | place: USA | collected 1985/1987 | reverse complement strand
TAACAATACCTTTGTGCCCAAAAATAAAGAAAATATGTACGCAACAGACACTCTTGTAAATGAACGGGAATTGGTTCTCCGTCTGATAGACGGAGATGAAGAGGCCTTTTGCGAACTTTATGCCGCTTACAAGAATCGTTTGCTCTACTTCGCCCTGAAGTTCGTCAAGTCGCGTGAATTTGCTGAAGATATTTTTCAGGATGCATTTACGGTAGTCTGGCAAACTCGTCGTTTCATCAATCCCGAAGCCTCTTTTTCTTCCTACCTTTATACCATCGTACGTAATCGTATTCTGAATCAGTTGCGTGACATGGCTAATGAAGATCAGTTGAAAGAACAGATTCTTTCTCAAGCGATCGATTCAACAAACGAGACCAATAACCATATTTTGCTCAATGATTTGAAAGAGATTGTTGCCCGTGCATTGGAACAATTGACACCCCGCCAACGGGAAGTGTTCAAAATGAGCCGTGAGTTACAGATGTCTCATAAAGAAATAGCCGAAGCGTTGGGTGTCTCTGTTCATACGGTGCAGGAACATATTTCTGTTTCTCTGAAAGTGATTCGTTCTTATCTGACTAAATATTCAAGTACATCAGCTGATATACTTTTGATTCTATTTTGTTTAAACTTATAATAAATGTTAATCACACCCTAGCTCTTTCTTACTTTTGTGTATTACTTATACAAAGGGAAGGAAATTAATATTCTTATTTTGAATGTATGATGAAAGATACTAAAACAGAAAAAGATAAATTACATCGTTACCTGGATGACCTTTATACCCGGGAAGAGGCTTCACAACTTTTGCAAAGCATAAAAGAGGCAGAAAACCAAGATTTATTGGATGAACTGGCAGCAGAGGTTTGGGAAGAATCCGGGAACTTGCAACCTGCTACTGATTTGGAACGGGAAAAATATAAGAGAGAGGCACGTCAGTTATTGAAACGTATCGAACACAAAAAACGTACCTGGTTCCGCCGGGCGTCTGTGGTGGCGGTTAGTACGGCGGCTGTCATAGCCATTATAATAGGGAGTGTCAACTTTTTCCGGTATATGAATGAGCAGCAGGTCACGCTTGCTGAAGTCACCACTTCTTTTGGTGAAAAAAGGCAAGTGACTTTGCCGGATGGAACTCTTTTGGTATTGAATTCTTGTTCTCAAGTGCGTTATCCGGAACGTTTTGTGGGAGATAGCCGTGAAATAGAACTTGAAGGTGAGGGATATTTCCGTGTTGCCCGTAATGAAAAGATGCCATTTGTTGTAAAGACGAAGCGGCTGGATGTTCGGGTATTGGGTACTCGTTTTGATGTCAAGTCCTATTCAACGGATGAGATTGTATCTGTGAGTGTGGAGAGTGGTAAAGTACAGGTTGATTTACCGGAAGCGATGATGAGGCTGACCGCAAAAGAGCAAGTGCTTATCAATACGGTTTCCGGTGAATATAGCAAGAAAACAGAAGACAGGGGAGTGGCTGTCTGGATGAAAGGAGGTTTACGTTTCTACAGTACACCGATTCGGGATGTGGCAAAAGAACTGGAGCGTGTATATAATTGCCGGATTACTTTTGCTCCCGGTCAGGATTTCAACAACTTGATTACCGGTGAGCACGATAATAAGAGTCTGGAGGCCGTACTTAAATCCATCGAATTTATCAGTGATATCAATTATAAGAAAGAAGGCAGGAATATACTTCTTTATAAAAAATGAGAATTAAAAAATAGATCAATGTTTAACCCGTTAATAAGGACAGAATGAAAGCATCACCCTCATAGAAACTCCCTAAAAAGATAGAAGCACTCCTAAGGAATGCTTCTATCCGCAACCCGGACGGATATTCATTCGCTTCGACCCAAATGAATAACGTATCGCGCATTGCTCGTTTTTAATAACTTTAGTCAATTACTAAAACGCACAAATTTATGAATAATCTTCTTATTTGTAAAGGGATAAGTAAAAATAGCTGTTCGTTTTTAGCTTTTTTACTATTCACCTTCATTTTAATTGTTCCGGCTGCTGCTCAAACACTGAAAGAGCATGATATAACGCTTCGCGTGCAAAATGAGCCGGTAGAAAGTGTTTTCAATAAAATCAGCAAACAGACTAATTTTAAATTTCTCTATGACCAGGAGACAGTGAACAAAGCTCCGAGAGTTTCTTTCGACATTAAAAATGCTTCATTAAAACAGATTCTGGGCGAGATAACCACCCAGGCCAAACTTTATTTCAATAGGACCGATCATACAATTGCTGTCAGCAAACAGCCGCTTAAAAAGGAAGAAACAGTTCAACGTACACGCACTATCCAGGGAATTGTTGCAGATGATAAAGGAGAACCGGTGATTGGTGCCAGTGTTCAGATTAAAGGAGAAGGCAGTGGTACCATTACCGATATCGACGGACGTTATTCAATCATGAATGTACCGGAATCTGCCACACTGACTATTTCTTATATCGGCTATAAAACTGTGAATATCTCTGCAAAAGATAAGAATACGGCAAAAATCACGTTGGTGGAAGATAGTAAGATGATCGATGAAGTAGTCGTGGTAGGCTATGGCGTTCAGAGAAAAAGGGATGTTTCTACTTCTATTTCTTCCGTGAAAGCCGAACAAATAGCAGAAGTTTCCGCTTCCGATTTTCGTCAGGCGTTGGCGGGAAAAATGCCGGGAGTACAGGTTACGCAACCTAGTGGTGATCCGGAAGGAAGCGTAAGTATCCGTGTTCGTGGTATCAGCACAGTGAATGCAGGTAGCGATCCTCTCTATATTATCGATGGTGTACCGGTGGAACGTGGATTTGCCAATCTGAATAATAATGATGTCGAGTCGGTAGAGGTACTTAAAGATGCTTCGTCTGCTGCGATTTATGGTAGCCGCGGATCAAATGGGGTAATTATTATCACTACCAAACAAGGGCAGTCGGAAAAAATGAAAGTACAATATGATGGATATTATGGTATCCAGAGTGTTTCAAAAAAACTTCCGATGTTGAATGCTTATCAGTTTGCGGAGTTTGCCAAAGACGGGCATGATAATTCTTATCTGGATGCTAATCCCGGTGGTTCACCCAATGACCCTAATGGTATGCGTCCGAATTCATGGGAACGGATTCCTGCAGAACTTTTTCCTTATCTGAACGGCGATCAGGGATTAACGGACACAGACTGGCAGGATGCAATTTTCCGTAGTGCGGCTACAACCAGCCATAATGTTTCTATCTCCGGCAGAGGAAAGACCGTTGGTTATTTTATTTCTGCCAATTATTATGATAAAGAAGGTATTATCATCAATTCTGATTTCAAGAAATATAGCATGCGTATGAATCTGGACGGAAAATATAAAAGACTGAAATTCGGTCTGAATTTTTCTCCTTCTTATTCTACTTCCAACCGGGTAGATGCTTCCGGGTCCAATGGTATTGTGCAATCAGCCTTGATGATGCCTCCGGTATGGCCGGTGTATAATGCGGATGGAAGCTATAACTATCAGGGAAACGGATATTGGAGAATTGGGAATGACTATCAGCACAATGCCGTATTAAACCCGGTAGCCATGGCAAACCTCCAATCGGATGTTGTAGACCGTATGGCTATTGTAGGAAAAGTCTTTGCGGAATTGGAGTTATATAAAGGGCTTACCTATAACATTTCTTTTGGTGGTGATTATTACGGTTCGCATAACGATCAATACCGTTCATCGGAACTTCCATTGTTGGGACAGAAATATTATGATGTGAAGTCGAATCCTACTGCATACAGTTCATCCGGTTTTTACTTCAACTGGTTGGTTGAGAATAAAATCAATTATAATACGACCATCAAGGATGCTCATTCTATCAATGTCGTTTTAGTACAATCGGCTCAAAAAGAAACATATAAAGGTGATAATGTGACGGCTACCGATTTCCCGAATGACTACATACAAACGATTTCCGGAGGTACGGTGACGAAAGGTGCATCTGATAAAACACAGTGGACAATTGCTTCTTATCTGGCACGTGTACAGTATAGCTATAAAGGTAAGTATATGGCTTCAGCAGCCATTCGTGCAGACGGTTCTTCCCGTTTTGGAAAAAACAACCGTTGGGGATATTTCCCTTCTGCTTCTTTTGCATGGAGAATAAGTGGAGAAGACTTTTTCACGAAAGCAAAATTCCTGTCATTTGTTGATGACTTGAAACTTAGAGCCAGTTATGGGGTTACCGGTAATTTCCAGATTGGTAATTATGACCACCTGTCTCTGATGGCTTCCGATAACTATATACTCGGTACAGGTAATGGGCAGTTGGTGAATGGATATAAACCTAGTACCATAAAGAATGAGGATTTGAGTTGGGAAAAGAATGCGATGGTGAATGTGGGTCTTGATTTACAAATGTTCAAAGGATTGCTGGGACTGACTGTGGATTATTACAATACCAACACTTCTAATATGTTGTTGAACGTACCTGTTCCTCATCTGACCGGATATAGCACTGCATTGATGAATATCGGTAAAGTAAACAACAGGGGATGGGAAATAGCATTGACCTCGCAGAAGAATATAACGAAAGATTTTGGTTATTCATTCAATGCCAATTATGCTACGAATACAAACGAAGTAAAGGCACTCGGTCCGGGTAATGCTCCTATCATATCTACCGGTAGCGTAGATCATGCGTATTACATAACGAAAGTTGGTGAACCTATCGGCTGTTATTATCTGTTGGTGCAGGATGGTATTTTCTCCAATGAAGAAGAATTGAAGAAATATCCTCATTTCAGCAATACCAAGCCCGGAGATTTCCGGTTTGTGGATGTAGATGGAGACGGTGTGATGGACTTGGATAAAGACCGTACGATAGTAGGTAATTATATGCCTGATTTTACCTATGGATTCGGGGGAAAAGTGTGGTTTAAGGGATTTGATCTTGATTTCAATTTCCAGGGAGTGTATGGTAATGAGATTTTGAACTTGAATCGCCGATACATTGATAATCTGGAAGGCAATACCAATGGTACTACCATCGCCTTGAATCGTTGGAAGAGTCCGGAAGATCCGGGAAACGGTCAGGTGAATCGTGCCAATCGTAAATCAAAAGGTTATAATGGACGTACGTCAACCTGGCATTTGGAAGATGGCTCTTATCTGCGGTTGCAGAATGTGACACTGGGATATACTCTGCCAAAGAATCTGACCCAGCGCTTTTTTGTAGAAAAGTTGAGAGTATACGTTTCCGGACAAAATCTCTGGACTTCAACTAATTATAGCGGATACAATCCGGAAGTGAATGCCCGGCCGTCTAATTCTCTTTCACCGGGTGAGGATTATGGTACTTATCCATTGGCTAAAACATTCTTATTCGGATTGAATATAACTCTTTAATCATCCTTTAAAATACACGTTGTATGAAAAAATATAAACTAATACTATTCTTGTCAACTGCTTTTCTGTCAGTTGCCTGTACAGATAGTTTCTTCGATTTGGAACCAAGTAGCAGTGTGCCTACCGATAAGGTATATAAGACAGCAGACGATTTTAATGTAGCTGTGATGGGATGTTACTCTAAATTGCAGACACAGGTTTCCTATTTTACGGAGTGCTGCGAATATCGGAGTGATAATTTGACATTGAGCGCACCTACTGCCGGAACGCAGGACCGTTATGATATCGACCAGTTTGCAGATAAAGCTTCTAACGGCATTCTGGAAGATGCTTGGGCGAATTTTAATAATGGAGTTTATCGTTGTAATCTTATATTAGATAGGATTGATGAAGCCAACTTTGACGCTACTCTGAAAAAACAATATAAAGGAGAAGCCCTTTTCATTCGTGCACTTACCTATTTTAATATGTACCGTCTGTGGGGAGGAATACCTATGACTAATAAGGTGGTAACAGTGGCCGAAGCTCTGAAAATCGGACGTAGTTCAGACCAGCAGGTTTATGATTTCCTTGTCGGTGATTTGAATCAGGTTATTAATGAAAGTATGTTGCCGTCTTCTTATGCAAGTGCCGATATGGGACGAGTGACTTCCGGTGCTGCAATGGCACTGCTCGGCAAGATTTACCTCACTTTCCATAAATGGACGGAAGCTCGAAATGTGTTATCTCAATTGATAGGTAAGTATTCTCTGATGACTACTCCGGACCGGGTTTTTGATGTAAATAATAAAATGAATGATGAGATCATTTTTGCTGTTCGCTTTAATAAGGATGTGGAAGGAGAAGGGCATGGATACTGGTTCTCTATTATTAACCTGACCGACGATACCAATCAGACAAAGGCGCTGAAAGAATGTTATAAAGACGGGGATAAGCGGAAAGATTTGATTACTTATGTAAAGGTGGAAGATAAGGTCTGTGTCATGAATAAATTTAAAGATATCAAGAGCGCGACTTATAACACTGTTGGTAATGACCAGATTATTCTCCGTTATGCCGATGTATTGTTGATGTATGCGGAAGCTTTGAATGAAATTAGTTACAGTAATTTGCAGAATTCAGAAGCTTTGGTTGCTTTGAATGCTGTACATACCCGTGCCGGATTGTCTCCGATTTTGATTACAGAGTTACCCGACCAGGATAGTTTCCGTAGTGCGATCATGCTGGAACGTCAACAGGAATTTCCTTATGAGGGACAGCGTTGGTTCGATTTGGTACGTATGGGAGGTGCTAAGGAAGCCATGAAAGCGGAAGGACATATTATTCAGGATTACCAATTCCTGTATCCTATTCCCAAAACAGAATTGGAAAGAATAAACAACACAGAATTGTTGTGGCAGAATACGGGATATTAATAGGGTTAAACTAAAAGAATTCAGACAATGAAAAAAATAATATATAGCTTGTTGTTTATTCTCACAGTAGTTTTTACTGCTTGTGAAGAAGAGCTGCCAAAAGCGAATTTCGATTTATATGAACTGAAGTCACTTACGGCAACAGCCGGAGATATGAATGTGACTCTTGCTTGGGAGGCATACGAAAATGCCCGGCCTAATGAATATTTGATTCTTTGGACTTCCGGATCGTCAGACGCGGAAGGAGGTGAGATGACTGTGGATGCAAAAACAATGACTGCCACAATCAATAATCTGGTGAATGACGTTGCTTACACTTTTTCTGTACAGCCTCGTTATACAGGAGGATTGGCTAGTAAAACGACTGCTGCTTGTACGCCGAAGAATGCGAGATACCCGATTTCTGATCTGACGGCAGCAGCCGGCAATGAAAGAGTACGTTTGAGATGGACAAAACCTGCCAGTGAACGTTTTACCCGTTATCAGGTTACTGTTAATCCGGGCAATCAGATTATCAATCTGGATGATACTTCATTGGAAGAATACATTGTTGACGGGTTGACTAACGATCAGGAATATACGTTCAACGTAGTTTGTGTTTATCCTACAGGCAATTCTATTCCAGTGGAAACTTCAGCTACTCCGGGATTGATCTATCCTATTCTTGCCAATACGGAACTGGTCGTGTGGGAACCTTGCGCCTTTGCTTATAACGATATGTATTTTATGGCAGGTGAAGTGAAATCGGTAAGCTGGGATTTTGGTGATGGTACGACATCAGGAGAAAACAATCCTGTACATGCATTTGCTACTACCGGAACTTATACAGTAGCTGTTACGGTGACTTATGTAAATAACACAACCGAGTCGGGTAGTCTGGCTGTTACAGTCGGCAATTATAAATGGAATTCTGTCGATTTGAACTTTGGCGGACTTACCGGATATGTAAAGACTTCCAATCCGGTGTTCTCTCCGGATGGAAAAACAATGTACATCCCAACATCTACTCCTGCAGGGCATTTATTTGCTATTGATGTAGTGAGCGGTGAATTCAAATGGGTGTTTGCTATCAGTCAGATAACGTATGGTGGAGGTGCGTTAGTGGCTTCTGATGGTACCATATATCAGTGTGTAAGAAATGCTACTATTAATAATGTATATGCTATAAATCCAAATGGAACCCAAAAGTGGGCGGTTAAATTGGATGCTCCGGTAGGTGCTTTTCCTGCATTGTCTGCCGATGGTGTCCTTTACTGTCTCACCAATAAAAGTACGTTGTATGCCCTCGATGCATCCAGTGGCATTATAAAATGGCAACAATCTCTTGACGGAGCAACAGGTAGTGCGGTAGCTATTGATAAAGCCGGAAATGTTTATGCGGGTACAAGTGCTGCTATTTATGCTTTTAAACCGAATAAGGATCAGATATGGAAATTGGAAGAAGTAAATGTGACAGAACAGGCTACGTTTGCTTTGAAAGATCAGATGCTTTATGCGACGTTGAAAGGAGGCGGACTTGTTGCTGTCGATATGACAAACGGGACAAAGAAATGGACGTATCCGACTACGAAAGGAGATGCCTATTTCCCGATTGTAGATAAAAATGGTAATATCTACTTTACAGAGAAAGGATCGCAGACAGTTCATGCAGTAAATGCCAACGGGGCTAAAATCTGGGAGAAAAAGGTAGGCAATAATTTGAATTACAGTGGAGGTGCCTTGAGTACGGATGGTATTCTTTATATAGGTACTCAATCGAATTACAAAGTGTTGGGACTTGATATCACTAATGGAAACATCGTTTTTGAAGAAACTGTAGGACAACAAGTCATGGCAGCTGTTACTATTGGTCCGGACAAACGGCTTTATTGTGGAACGATCGGCGGGGCTGACAAGATTGGTTCGATCAAAGCATTTGATATCAATAAGACTTTGGAGACAGACTCCTGGAGTATTCGTGGTGGTGATATTCAAGGTACAAACCGTCAAAAGTAAGTGATAATGAGAATCTCGGTTTTTATTGTATTTATGACGATGACAATGGGAGTATATGCACAGAAATATAAAGTAGGTACTACTACGGCTTTGTGGAAAGTACCTGCTTCCACAGACTTTTCTCAAGCTCGGTCTGTGGGGCTAGAGTATGTGGAAGTTGCATTTAACCAGTGTTATAGAGGCGTTCCGGCAAATGAGGTCATTCCTCGTGTTCGGGATATGAAAGCAAAAATTGATAGTGCCGGTATCAAAGTCTGGTCTATACATCTTCCTTTTTCCCGCACGCTGGATATATCGGTTCTCGATGAAAAGAAAAGGAAAGAAAATGTAGATTTTATGGCGGAGATGATTGAACAGTGTGCTCAATTTCAACCGAAATGTTTAGTTCTGCATCCAAGTTCCGAACCGATTGACGACAGTATTCGGGCACAAAGAATAGCCAATGCTTCCAGGTCTATCGCTTATCTGAAGAAGTATGCGGATCAGATAGGAGCACAGTTATGTATAGAGAATCTGCCGCGGACTTGTCTGGGAAATACTCCTGAAGAACTTTGGGAGATTATCAAAGACATTCCCGGTGTGAAGGTTTGTTTTGATACCAATCATTATACAAAAGGAACGACGGAACATTTTGTAGAAACCATTGGTGAACGTATTGGCACCATACATGCTTCGGATTTTGATTTTGTCAACGAGTGCCACTGGCTTCCTACGCAAGGCGATATTAAGTGGGGAAAGTTAATGCACGCACTCGAAGGAGTCGGTTATGAAGGAGTTTTCATGTATGAAGCGACTAAAGATCATGAAAGCCATGATACACGTCCAACCCCGGAACGGGTCATTGAAACTTTCAATAAAATAATTAATGATTATAAAACACTGAAATAAGATGGATATAATAAGAAAAATTCAATATTTACTGTTTTGCCTTTTGGCAATAGGTTTTGTTGCTTGCGATGCTGATGACAACAACAGTACCGAAACAGGTCATGAAGGAATCCTTACTCAATTGGCAGAGGAAGTGGATGCCACAGCACAACAGTTGTGGAGTTCTTCTCCTTTGATTGTCAATGCCGGACGTACTGCTACTTTGACCAAAATTCAGGGGTATGCGGATAAATGTAAAAATGATTATTTTGTCAGCTATCTGAATGGCTTCGACCAAGCAAGTACAAGTATGGAAAAGTGCGATCCTATTATCTATTTTTATCGGAGTGCATTTGACCGCGTGATGGATGGAATTAAAAACTCAAAAGTGGAAAATGGTACGGCAGAGATTTGGGCACTCTATAATATGGGGTATGTGGTTAAGACTCCGTCAGGGTGTTTTGCTATTGACATATCTCATCGTTGGGCAAAAGAACTGGCACCTTATATTGATTTTCTCTGCGTCACTCATAAGCATTCCGATCATTATAACAATGATCTTATTCAGGCTATGTTTGATTTAGGCAAACCGGTATTGTCTAACTACCTGAAAGATACGACATATCCTTATACCGCAAAAGGAGATAAAGATTATGAAATAGGAAAATTCAAAATTAAAACCTGTATCACCGATCACAACAATTCCGGGTTATCTAATTTTGTGACTGTATTTTCGATTGATTGTGGTGAAGATACCGGTAACTTCGTCTTTATGCATGTAGGAGACTCCAACTATAAACCGGAACAATATACGAATCTGGCTTCTCATGTGAATGTATTGATACCACGTTACGCTCCCAATGCACTGACTGAAAATAATATTCTGGGTTCAGGTGCAGGGCAGGTAGAACCGGATTATGTCTTGTTATCGCATATTCTGGAACTTGCTCATGCCGGTGTTGACGAATCAAGATGGTCATTGGAACTGGCACTCGAACGGGCTTCGAAGATTAACTGTGAACAGACCTATGTACCAATGTGGGGAGAAAAAATGGTCTGGAAAAACAATAAACTGAATTAAAATTCTTAATGTTTGCATTTATGAAACGGATATGTAACTTCATACTTCTTCTATGTTTGGTACAACTGGCTGTTGCCCAAAATAGAATAACTGAAATCAGAGAAAACCTGTTAGGAAATCATCCTGATAAAATACTGGTTGTATCACATCGGGCTGACTGGCGTAATGCTCCGGAAAACTCATTGCAAGGTATACAGAATTGCATTGATATGGGAGTCGATATGGTAGAGATCGATTTGAAAAGAACCAAAGACGGACATTTGGTAGTGATGCATGATAAAACAATCAATCGCACCATGAACGGAAAAGGACTGGTGGAAGATTATACACTGGCAGAATTGAAAGCGATGCGCCTTAAAAATGGGGTAGCTTGTAAAACAAGACATCAAATTCCTACATTGGAGGAAGTCATGTTGCTCTGCAAAGGTAAGATAATGGTAAATATTGATAAGGGCTATGATTATTTTCAGGAGGCTTATGCCGTACTCGAGAAGACAGGGACAGTCGACCAGTGTGTTATCAAAGCCGGGCTTCCTTATGAACAAGTGAAAGCTGAAAACGGTGCTGTGTTGGATAAAGTAATTTTTATGCCTATTGTACAGTTGCACAAAGAAGGAGCCGAAGCTATTATTGACAGTTATCAGACTCACATGAAGCCTGCTGCTTATGAATTAGTATTCGACAATGATAGCCCGGAGGTTCTTAACCTGATAAAGAAAGTGCGTGATACAGGTTCTAACTTGTTTATCAATTCTCTATGGCCCGAACTATGTGGCGGTCATGATGATGACCGTGCGGTGGAACTCTATCAACCGGAAGAAAGCTGGGGATGGATCATTAATCAGGGAGCGAAATTAATTCAAACCGATCGTCCTGCGCTGTTATTGGAGTATCTGCGCAAAAAGAAACTTCACGACTAACCGTATTTCTTCATGTTAAAACAGCTTATAAACTTTTACAAGGTCTCTCCACCGGGACCTTGTAACGGGGAGGCTTTGTCCTCTTCCGATGAACGTCGTCTGAAGTATTTGAAATGGTCTACCTTCCTTTCGGCAACTTTTGGCTACGGTATGTATTACGTTTGCCGCCTTAGCCTGAATGTCGTAAAGAAGCCCATCGTAGAGGAAGGAATCTTCTCTGAAACGGAACTGGGAATAATCGGCTCCGTATTATTCTTCACTTACGCCCTCGGAAAGTTCACGAATGGTTTCCTTGCCGACCGTAGCAATATCAATCGCTTCATGACTACTGGTTTATTGGTTACGGCATTAGTGAACTTATGTCTCGGCTTTACCAATTCTTTTATTCTGTTTGCTGTCCTTTGGGGAATTAGCGGCTGGTTTCAGT
>OHMU01000727.1_pt1 | contig 12445 bp, 22 predicted proteins | sample 1569441 | NCBI WGS metagenome assembly OHMU01 (sample SAMEA3879527, study PRJEB24766) | human gut metagenome | biome: human-associated habitat; feature: feces | place: USA | collected 1985/1987 | reverse complement strand
CCGGAATGACAACCGCAGAAGACCCCGTAGGGAAGGAGGTAACAAGTAATGCTGTTACCAAAGCGTGTGAAATACCGCCGTGTCCACAGAGGGCGTATGACCGGTACCGCTACCCGCGGTAATACCGTGTCCCACGGCGAATATGGCCTGCAGGCGCTGCAGCCGGCTTGGATTACCTCGAACCAAATCGAGGCGGCTCGTATTGCCATGACCCGTTACATCAAACGTGGTGGTCAGGTCTGGATTAAAATTTTCCCGGATAAACCGGTTACCGAAAAACCGGCTGAAACCCGCATGGGTTCCGGTAAAGGTTCTCCGGAATACTGGGTGGCCGTTGTAAAACCGGGCCGCGTCCTGTTTGAAATTGCAGGCGTTTCCGAAGAGGCTGCCAGAGAAGCTATGCGTCTTGCTATGCATAAGCTGCCCATCAAATGCAAATTTGTATCTAAGGAACAGACAGGCGGTGAGCAATAATGAAAGCTACGGAAATTCGTGATATGTCGCTGGCTGAAATGAACAACAAGGTGAGCGACCTTAAAGCAGAGCTTTTCAACCTGCGCTTCCAGCTTGCAGTGAACCAGCTTGAGAACCCTCAGCGCATCAAGGCTGTCAAAAAAGACATTGCTCGCTTGAAAACAGTCATCCGTGAGCAGGAACTCAAGGAAAACGCTGGTAAGTAAGGAAGGGAGGATTTAAGCTGTGAGTGAAAGAAACCTCAGAAAAACGAGGGTAGGCATGGTTGTCAGCAATAAAATGGATAAAACCGTTGTGGTTTCCATTGTTGACAATGTAAAACATCCTCTTTACAAGAAAATCGTGAAGAGAACATATAAATTAAAAGCTCATGACGAGAAAAACGATGCAAAGATCGGTGATACAGTCAGAGTTATGGAAACAAGACCTTTATCTAAAGATAAGAGATGGAGACTTGTAGAAATCATGGAAAGAGCAAAATAATAAAAGGAGGCTACAAGCATGGTACAGCAGGAAAGCAGACTCAAGGTTGCTGATAACACTGGCGCTAAAGAGTTACTTGTTATCCGCGTTATGGGTGGATCTACCAGAAGATATGCGAACATCGGTGATGTAATCGTTGCTACTGTTAAAGATGCAACACCAGGCGGTGTTGTTAAAAAAGGCGATGTAGTTAAAGCCGTAGTAGTTCGTTCAGTAAAAGGTGCTCGTCGTAAAGACGGATCTTATATAAAGTTTGATGAGAACGCAGCAGTAATCATCAAAGATGACAAAACTCCAAAAGGAACACGTATATTTGGACCAGTAGCTCGTGAGCTTCGTGAGAAACAGTTCATGAAGATTGTTTCTCTGGCTCCGGAAGTATTATAGGAGGAACGTCAATGGCAACTATGAAAATCAAAAAAGGCGACCTTGTTAAGGTTATCGCTGGAAAAGATATCAACAATGAGGGCAAGGTAATTGCCGTAAACGCAAAGAACAATACACTTCTTGTTGAGGGAATCAACATGGTTACTAAGCATACAAAACCAAGTATGTCAAATCAGCAGGGCGGTATCGTTCATCAGGAGGCTCCAATTGATGCTTCCAACGTAATGCTCATCCATGATGGAAAGCCTACTCGTGTAGGATTCAAGATGGATGGAGACAAGAAAGTTCGCTTTGCTAAATCAACAGGCAAGGTTATCGACTAATTGGAGAGAGGAGGATTAAGACATTGAGTAGACTTAGAGAACAGTACGAAAATGAGATCAAGGACGCAATGATCAAAAAGTTCGGATACAAAAACGCAATGGAAATTCCAAAGCTTGACAAGATCGTAGTTAACATGGGTGTTGGTGAAGCTAAGGAAAACGCTAAGGTTCTTGAGGCAGCCGTTAAGGATATGGAAGCCATCACAGGACAGAAAGCAGTTACAACTAAAGCAAAGAATGCTATAGCTAACTTTAAAATCAGAGAAGGAATGCCAATCGGATGTAAGGTTACATTACGTGGTGAGAAGATGTACGAGTTTGCAGATCGTCTCATCAACTTAGCATTACCTCGTGTACGTGACTTCAGAGGTGTTAACCCTAACGCATTTGATGGCCGTGGAAACTATGCCCTTGGAATTAAAGAGCAGATCATCTTCCCTGAGATCGAGTATGATAAGGTAGATAAGGTTCGTGGTATGGACATTATCTTCGTTACTACTGCTAAGACAGACGAAGAGGCACGTGAGTTACTGGCACAGTTCAATATGCCATTCGCTAAATAATCGGAGGAATTCTAATGGCTAAGACAAGTATGAAAATCAAACAGCAGCGTGCACCAAAGTTCTCTACAAGAGCTTATACACGTTGTAGAATTTGTGGACGTCCACATTCAGTTTTAAAGAAATACGGAATCTGCAGAGTATGCTTCCGTGAGTTAGCATACAAGGGACAGATCCCAGGCGTTAAAAAAGCTAGCTGGTAAGCCTGAAAGCAACTTAGTGAACACAAGCGCATATGCGCTGTGTGAGCTTAGTGCGAAGAGAACTTCCTTTCAGCAACAGCTGTTTTTATAAATAACTATATTAACAAACATATTTAAGGAGGATATCGTTCATTATGATGATGACAAGTGATCCAATCGCAGATATGCTTACAAGAATTCGTAACGCAAATACTGCAAAACATGATACAGTAGACATCCCAGCTTCTAAGATTAAAGTAGCAATCGCTGGAATCCTTGTAGATGAGGGATTCATCGAGAAATACGACATCGTTGAGGATGGAAAAATCAAGACAATCCATGTTACATTAAAATATGGTGCTGATAAGAACGAGAAGGTTATTACAGGCATCAAGAGAATTTCTAAGCCGGGTCTTCGTGTATACGCAGGCAAGGATGAGATTCCTTCAGTACTTGGTGGACTTGGAATCGCTATTCTTTCAACTAACCAGGGTATCGTAACTGATAAAGAGGCTAGAAAGCTTCAGGTTGGTGGCGAAGTTTTAGCATTCGTTTGGTAACCCCTAAAGATCTTAATTTATATTAAGTATAATTTATTAAGTATCCATATTCGATGCATCCATGATGTATAGTAGGGATACAGCAAGTAACATCTTAAAGTATAACCTGACCACAAGGTCAGAAATACTAAATAACTATTAACCTAATATCAAAATATAGGAGGTACGGGCATGTCACGTATAGGAAGAATGCCAATCGCAGTTCCTGCTGGAGTAACAGTTGAAATTGCAGAAAATAATCATGTGACTGTAAAAGGTCCAAAGGGTACTCTTGAGAGAACTCTTCCATCAGAGATGGATATCAAATTAGAGGGTGAAGAAGTAGTAGTTACAAGACCTAATGATTTGAAGAAAATGAAATCCTTACATGGATTAACAAGAACACTTATCCACAACATGGTTGTTGGTGTAACTGAGGGTTATACAAAGACTCTTGAGGTTAACGGTGTTGGTTACAGAGCTTCTAAGGCTGGAAAGAAACTTACTCTTAACTTAGGATATTCTCATCCGGTTGAGATGGAGGATCCGGAAGGACTTGAGTCAGAGGTTCAGGATAACAAGATCATCATTAAGGGTATCGATAAAGAAAAAGTTGGCCAGTACGCAGCTGAGATCAGAGATAAGAGAAGACCTGAGCCATATAAGGGCAAGGGAATCAAATATGCTGATGAGGTTATTAGACGTAAAGTTGGTAAGACTGGTAAAAAATAATTAAAGGAGTGGACAAGTAATGGTTAGTAAGAAATCAAGAACAGAAGTTCGTGTAAAGAAACATAACAGAATGCGTAATCATCTTGCTGGTACAGCACAGCGTCCTCGTTTAGCTGTATTCAGAAGTAATAACCATATGTATGCTCAGATTATTGATGATACAGTTGGAAATACACTCGTTTCTGCATCAACACTTGACAAGGATATCAAGGCAGAGCTCGAGAAGACTAATAACGTAGATGCAGCAGCAAAGCTTGGTACTGTAATCGCAAAGAAAGCATTAGATAAAGGTATTTCAACTGTTGTCTTCGATAGAGGCGGTTTTATTTACGCAGGAAAAGTTAAAGCATTAGCTGAAGCAGCAAGAGAAGCTGGCTTAGATTTTTAGGAGGAGACAAACATGAAACGTGAAATCATTGACGCTAGTCAATTAGAATTAGTTGACCAGGTAGTTGACATCAAGCGTGTAACAAAGGTTGTTAAGGGTGGACGTAACATGCGATTCACAGCTCTCGTTGTTGTTGGTGACAAGAACGGCCATGTAGGTGCAGGTCTTGGAAAAGCAGCAGAAATTCCTGAAGCTATCCGCAAGGGTAAAGAGGACGCCATCAAGAGCATGGTAAATGTTAAGTTAGACGAGAACAACTCTATTACACATGATGTAACAGGAAAATATACAGGTGCTTCCGTATTATTAAAGAAGTCTCCTGAAGGTACTGGTATCATCGCTGGTGGTCCTGCACGTTCAGTATGCGAGATCGCTGGTATCCAGAATATCCGTACAAAGTCTTTAGGATCAAACAACAAGCAGAACGTAGTACTTGCTACTATCGAGGCTCTTAAGCAGTTAAGAAGCCCTGAGGATGTTGCAAAGCTTCGTGGTAAATCTGTAGAAGAAATCTTAGGTTAGGAGGAACGCTAAAATGGCAGATAGAGTTAAAGTTACATTAATCAAATCTACAATCGGTGCTGTTCCTAAGAACAAGAAGACTATTGAGGCTCTTGGTCTTACTAAGTTAGGCAAAACTGTAGAGTTACCAAACAATGCAGCTACACAGGGAGCTGTTCGCAAAGTAGCACCATACGTAAAAGTAGAAGAAGTTTAAGAATAAAATAAGGAGGTACCGTGATGGATTTATCTAATTTAAAAGCGGCTGAGGGTTCAGTTCATAGTGATAATTTCAGAAGAGGTCGTGGACACGGCTCAGGAAACGGTAAGACTGCTGGTAAGGGACACAAGGGACAGAAGGCTCGTTCAGGAGCTCCAAGACCTGGTTTCGAAGGTGGACAGATGCCATTATATAGAAGATTGCCTAAGAGAGGTTTCAAGAATAGAAACACTCTTACAATCGTACCTATAAATCTTTCAGCTCTTGAGAGATTCGATAACGATGCAGTAGTTTCAGTTGAGACATTAATCGAGGCTGGAATCGTTAAGAATCCTAGAGATGGCGTAAAGATTCTTGGAAATGGAGAACTTACTAAGAAGCTTACAGTTCAGGCTAACGCTTTCAGTGCTAGTGCAAAAGAGAAAATCGAAGCTCTTGGTGGAAAAGCAGAGGTGATCTAATGCTTAAAACACTCCGTAATGCGTTTAAAATAAAGGATGTCCGTAATAGAATCCTTTTTACATTCATGATGCTTATTGTCATCAGAATCGGAAGCGAGCTTCCGATTCCTGGTGTCAAGGGCTCCGTATTTCAGAGTTGGTTAAACAGTAAATCAGCAGATGGTTTAGGCTTTGTTGATGCTATAACAGGTGGATCATTCTCACAGATGTCAGTATTTGCGCTGAATATTACACCATACATTACATCTTCAATCATTATGCAGTTGCTTACAATTGCTATACCTAAGCTTGAAGAGATGCAACGCGATGGCGAGGATGGCAGAAAGAAAATTGTTGAGATAACACGTTATCTTACAATAGCATTAGGCCTTCTTGAGTCAGTCATGATGGTAATTGGTTTTTACAGACAAAATTACCTTACAGAAAAGACACCATTGACTGTTATTATGGTCGTTACTTCACTTACAGCAGGTTCAGCTGTACTTATGTGGATTGGAGAGCGTATTACAGAAAAGGGTGTTGGAAACGGAATATCAATAGTATTGACAATCAATATTATTTCACGTATTCCAGAGGATTTAAGTACACTTTGGTCACAGTTCATTGCTTCAGCAGCGAACATACCAAAGGCGATTGTTGCAGGTCTTATCATAGTAGCAATAATTGCTGCAATGGTAGTATTTGTAGTATTGCTTCAGGATGCACAGCGCAAGATTCCTGTACAGTACTCAAGCAAAATAAGAGGCAACAAGCAGATGGGCGGTCAGCAGACATGCATTCCACTAAAGGTAAATACCAGTGGAGTTATCCCGGTGATCTTTGCACAGTCTCTTATGCAGACACCTGTTATCATTGCCAGCTTCCTTGGAAAAGGCAATGGAAATGGAATAGGCTCTAAGATATTAAAAGGATTATCACAGTCTAACTGGTGTGATCCAAAGGAGCCGGTATATTCAATCGGACTTATTGTTTACATTGTGTTGATTATAGCATTTGCTTATTTCTACACAAACATTACATTCAATCCGCTTGAGATTGCAAACAATATGAAGCGTTCAGGTGGCTTTATACCCGGTATCAGACCTGGAAAGCCAACCAGCGATTACTTAAATCAGATATTAAACTACATTGTATTTATTGGAGCTATTGGACTTGCGTTTATCGCATTTGTTCCGATATTCTTCAATGGAGTATTCAACGCAGATGTATCCTTTGGTGGAACTTCAATCATCATCATTGTCGGAGTTGTTATTGAGACATTGAAGCAAATTGAATCACAGATGAGAGTTCGATACTATAAAGGATTTTTAGATGATTAATTGTACATTGGAGATACTGAATTCAGTATCTCCATTCGTGCTATCAACAAGTTTTGTATAAAAGGAGAAAATTTTTATGAAGATCATCATGTTAGGGGCACCTGGTGCCGGCAAAGGTACACAGGCAAAACAGATAGCTGCAAAATATTCTATACCACATATCTCTACAGGAGATATATTCCGTGCAAACATCAAGAACGGAACAGAGCTTGGTAAGAAGGCAAAGACTTACATGGATCAGGGAGCACTTGTTCCGGATGAGCTTACCTGTGACCTTGTTATGGATAGAATACAGCAGGATGATTGCAAAAACGGATTTGTATTAGACGGTTTCCCAAGAACAATTCCACAGGCAAAGGCGCTTGATGATGCTCTCACAAAGATTGGGGAGAAGATGGATTATGCCATCGATGTAGATGTTCCTGATGAGAACATTGTTAACCGTATGGGTGGAAGAAGAGCCTGCCTCAATTGTGGTGCAACATATCATATCGTTTTCAATCCAACAAAGGTTGAGGGCAAATGTGATGCATGTGGCGCTGACACAGTACTTAGAGATGACGATAAGCCGGAGACAGTTCAGAAGCGCTTAGCTGTATATCATGAGCAGACACAGCCACTTATCGAGTATTATGACAAGCAGGGCATTTTAAAGTCTGTAGACGGAACAAAGCCTATGGATGAAGTTTTTTCAGCCATTGTAGGTATTTTAGGTGAATAATAATGTCTGTAACTATAAAATCAGAGCATGAGATAGAGCTGATGAGGGAGGCCGGCAGGATTCTGGCGGCCGTTCATCAGCAGCTCGGTAAAGAAATCAAACCGGGAATGTCCACTAAGGATGTGGACCGGCTGGGCGAAGAAATGATTCGTAGTTATGGATGCGAGCCGTCTTTCTTAGGATATTGCGGATATCCGGCCTCCATATGTGTTTCAGTAAATGAGGAGGTTGTACATGGTATCCCGACTGATGAGCGTATCTTACAGGAGGGCGATATCGTGAGCCTTGATGCTGGTGTTATCTACAAAGGATACCACTCAGACGCAGCCAGAACAGTAGGCGTAGGAGAGATTTCAGAGGAAGCAAGACTTCTTATAGAAAGAACACGTCTCAGTTTTTTTGCAGGAATAAAGAATGCAGTTGCGGGAAACAGACTGTATGATATTTCAGGAGCCATACAGCAGCTTGCCGAGTCGTTTGGATACGGAGTTGTATATGACCTTGTTGGTCATGGCATAGGAAGCCATTTACATGAGGATCCTGAGGTGCCAAACTTCAGACCACAGGGCTTTAGAAAAGGGCTTAGACTTAAGCCGGGCATGACACTGGCGGTTGAGCCAATGATTAATGCAGGTTCACCGCATGTGGTGTGGATGGATGACGAATGGACAGTTGTGACTGAGGATTTATCGTTGTCGGCACACTATGAAAATACCATACTTATTACAAAAGGAAAGCCGGAGATACTTTCTCTGACAGAGGATGAAAAAGCAGCCGGATTTCTGGAGCTAATCTAATAATAATCATAACGAAACCCAAGGATTTATTTACAGGAGGAATCAAAATGTCAAAAGCAGACGTTATCGAAGTTGAAGGTGTTGTAGTTGAGAAGTTACCAAATGCGTTTTTTAAGGTAGAGCTTGAGAACGGACACCAGATTTTAGCTACAATCAGTGGAAAGCTTCGTATGAATTTCATCAGAATTTTACCGGGAGATAAGGTAACAATTGAGATGTCACCATACGATCTGACAAAGGGCAGAATTATCTGGAGAGATAAGTAATTTTTACAGATAATTTTTTAAAAAAATATATTGACTTCCCTTAAGCGTCCGTGTATAATGCTATCTGGACACTTTTGGAAAAGTACCTGAAAAGGACTTTTATAGAGAAAGGAGGATTTGCTGTGAAGGTAAGATCATCAGTTAAACCTATTTGCGAAAAGTGCAAAGTTATCAAGAGAAAAGGAAGCATCAGAATTATCTGTGAGAATCCAAAGCATAAGCAGAGACAGGGTTAATTAGTACAAATATTTGACCCTGTTATTTGTGCGTTTGGTTTATTAAACCTTTTTTCACATCATTATGTGCGGCTGCAGCGAGATATTTATCATCGCTGTTCATAATAAACAGAGGCATTCTGGTTTCATATTATAATACCGAGTGATATGGAACAAAATGCAAATATGGGAGCGCATATGGCTACACACATTTCAGGACGTGCAACCGTAGCTGTAGATGCATATGTGTTTCGGAGAGTATACGTCAAGTTGCAGATGTATCGTTACTATAGTAAATAACTAAAAATTATGGAGGTGTAAACACACATGGCTCGTATTGCAGGTGTAGATTTACCAAGAGAAAAACGTGTAGAAATCGGCTTAACTTACATCTACGGAATCGGAAGAGTAAGTGCAGACCGTATCCTTGAAGCAGCTAATGTTGATCCAAGCACTCGTGTTAGAGATCTTACAGATGACGAGGTTAAGAGAATCAGCGCTGTTATCGACGAGACAATGACAGTTGAAGGTGATTTAAGAAGAGAAATCGCTTTAAATATCAAGAGACTTCAGGAAATTGGATGCTATCGTGGTATCCGTCATAGAAAGGGACTTCCGGTTCGTGGTCAGAAGACAAAGACTAATGCAAGAACTCGCAAGGGTCCTAAGAGAACAGTAGCAAACAAGAAGAAATAATCACTTGGAAAATAAGTGAAAACGCCACTTGAACATAGTGCGCGTTTAGTTCTGCGGACGAAGAAGCAGAGCTTCATTATAACTTAAATAAAGTTTAGAAAGTAGAAAGTAGGTTAGTTTAAATATGGCTAAGAATGTTGCAAAGAAAACAACTAAAAAGCGTGTAAAGAAAAACGTTGAACGCGGACAGGCACATATTCAGGCATCTTTCAATAACACAATTGTTACTTTAACAGATGCTGAAGGAAATGCTTTATCATGGGCAAGTGCCGGTGGTCTTGGATTTAGAGGTTCAAAGAAATCTACTCCATATGCTGCACAGATGGCAGCAGAAACAGCTACAAAGGCAGCTTTAATCCATGGATTAAAGACAGTTGACGTATTCGTTAAGGGACCAGGTTCAGGAAGAGAGGCAGCTATCCGTGCCCTTTCAGCATGTGGTCTTGAGGTTACATCAATCAGAGACGTTACTCCGGTACCTCACAATGGATGTCGTCCACCAAAACGTAGAAGAGTCTAATCAGGAGGTATAGATTAAAATGGCAGTTAATAAAGTACCTGTACTTAAGAGATGCAGATCACTTGGTTTAGAGCCAAGTTATTTAGGATATGATAAGAAGTCTAGAAGAAACCTTACAAGAGCAAACAGAAAGGTGTCTGAGTACGGACTTCAGTTAAGAGAAAAGCAGAAAGCTAAATTCATCTATGGTGTTTTAGAGAAGCCTTTCCGTAACTACTACAAGAAAGCAGATCAGATGAAAGGATTAACAGGTCCCAACCTTATGACAATCCTTGAGTCAAGAATTGACAACGTAATTTTCCGTCTTGGTTTCGCAAGAACAAGAAAAGAAGCTAGACAGATCGTTGATCACAAGTTCGTTACAGTAAACGGAAAAGTTGTTAACATCCCTTCATACCTTGTAAAGGCTGGCGATGTTATCGAAATTAAAGAGAGCAAAAAGAATACTCAGAGAATGAAAGATATCGTCGAGGTAGCTGGCGGAAGAATCGTTCCGGAGTGGTTAGACGTAGATGCTGAGAAATTACAGGGAACTGTAAAAGACTTACCTACACGTGAGCAGATTGATGTTCCTGTAGATGAGATGCTCATCGTCGAGTTATATTCTAAGTAAAATTAGGTTGATTTGCCGGGGATTTATTTCCCGGCTTATCCACTCTTTGATAACATATAACAACGATACCCGAGAAGGAGGGAATTTGAAGTGTTCGATTTTGAAAAACCAAAAATTGAAATCGCAGAAATTTCAGAAGACAAGACATATGGCAGATTTGTTGTAGAGCCATTAGAGAGAGGTTACGGTACAACACTTGGAAACTCTTTAAGACGTATCATGCTTTCTTCTTTACCGGGCGCTGCAGTAAGCCAGGTCAAGATTGATGGTGTTTTACATGAATTCAGCTCTATTCCTGGTGTTAAGGAAGATGTTACAGAAATCATCATGAATATCAAGAACCTTGCAATTCGCAATAATAGTTCTACAAATGAACCAAAGGTTGCATATATCGAATTCGAAGGTGAAGGCGTTGTTACAGCAGCCGATATTCAGGTTGATTCAGATATCGAGATTTTGAATCCTGAGTTAGAGATTGCACACTTGAATGGTGGAGCAGATTCTAAGCTTTACATGGAGCTTACAATCACTAACGGCAGAGGTTATGTCGGAGCAGAGAAGAACAAGAACGAGGATACACCAATCGGAGTTCTTGCTGTAGATTCAATCTACACTCCTGTTGAGCGTGTTAATCTTACTGTAGAGAATACCCGTGTAGGTCAGGTTACAGATTACGATAAGCTTACATTAGATGTATTTACAAATGGTACATTGGAGCCGGACGAGGCAGTTAGCCTTGCAGCTAAGGTGTTAAGTGAGCACTTAAATCTGTTCATCGATCTTTCAGAGGCAGCACAGCAGGTTGACGTTATGGTCGAGAAGGAAAACGATGCTCAGGAGAAGGTTCTTGAGATGAACATCGATGAGCTTGAGCTTTCAGTTCGTTCATACAACTGCTTAAAGCGTGCAGGAATCAACACTGTTGCAGAGCTTATCAATAGAACACCTGAGGACATGATGAAGGTTCGTAACCTTGGTCGCAAGTCTTTAGAGGAAGTTTTAGCAAAATTAAAAGAATTAGGTTTAGAGTTAAATCAGACTGAGGAATAATTCATTCGAATAATCCTTGCACTGATTCTTCTAAATAAATTGGTCATATATAAATTTTAAATATCATATTTATGTTTATGTGTGACAAAACTCATAGCGGCAGGGCCAGTAAGACCAAAGAGCGTGACCGTGTCTGATACATGAGTGGCAACTGATTTGAGCATTTGCTTTTTGAAATAAGGCAAAGCTTTATCACAACAAGATACGATGTCTGGCAGTAAGACCGAAGAGCGTGACCGGATGTCCCACAAATGGAGGAAATTAAAATGGCAAAATATCGTAAGTTAAGCAGAACATCAAGCCAGAGAAAGGCTTTACTCAGAGGTCAGGTTACACAGCTTCTTGTTAACGGAAAGATCGTTACTACAGAGGCTAAGGCTAAAGAAGTTCGTAAGATCGCTGAGGGTCTTATCGCATTAGCAGTAAAAGAGAAAGACAACTTCGAAGAGGTTACTGTAACAGCTAAGGTTGCCCGCAAGGACAAAGACGGCAAGAGGGTTAAGGAAGTTGTAGACGGCAAGAAGGTTACCGTATACGATGAAGTAGAGAAGGAAATCAAGAAAGATATGCCTTCCAGACTGCATGCCAGAAGGCAGATGTTAAAGGTTCTCTACGGAGTGACCGAAGTTCCGGCTGCCGCAGCAGGAAAGAAGAGAAATACCAAGTCTGTTGACCTGGTAGCTAAGATTTTTGACGACGTTGCTCCAAAGTACGTAGGCCGTAATGGTGGTTACACCAGAATCGTTAAGATTGGCCAGCGTAAGGGTGATGGCGCTATGGAAGTTCTGATTGAGTTAGTATAATTCCATTGAATCGTGCAGAAGGCTGCAGATACGGTAATCGTGTCTGCAGTTTTTTTAGTTCCTGAAATAATCGTGAAAATATCGCAAGAATATCGTAAGTTGACGCAAAACTGTCCCCTGGTCTATAATAGAACCAGGAAAAGAAGAAACAAGGAAAGTGCAGCAAGGGGGAATCCTTGGAGGAGGTTGAATTTC
>OHMU01000726.1_pt1 | contig 12462 bp, 9 predicted proteins | sample 1569441 | NCBI WGS metagenome assembly OHMU01 (sample SAMEA3879527, study PRJEB24766) | human gut metagenome | biome: human-associated habitat; feature: feces | place: USA | collected 1985/1987 | reverse complement strand
TTTAGCAAACAAACTTTCAGATTTAGTTTCTGTTGCAACTTCAGCAGGTTCTTCTGATAAAGTTTGAACATCATTAGAACGAGTATTTGGTGTACGACCAACTTGGAAAATATAGTGGTCAACACCATCACCTTCAATTTGCATATAACCAATACCATCAGGCCCAGCTAATTGAGTAATAGTAACAGATTTAGAAGTAGCTCCTTCTTTTGATGCTGTTACTGTACAACTTCGAGCTCCAACATTGTTTTTAGATGCTGTAACAATATTATTAGCTAATGTAAATCCATCTCCACTAATACTCAATGAAGGAATTGAAGATACACTAGTACTACTTCCAGTAGCACCTGACGTATAAACAGGTATTCTATCTCGTATAGCACTATTTGTAAGTTGTGAAGTTCCACCAGATGCTGGAATTGTTGTAGGATTAGCTCTAAGAACAATTTCCCATTCTGTGTAATTATAAGAAACAATTTCATTGGCCTCTTGATAAATATACATTGTTGCACCTGCAGATTCACCATTAGCCGACCAAATAACAGGTTGCTTCTTTATAGTAGTTTGAGAAGAAACAGTGGTTCCTTTTGAAGATGCAGTAGCTTCAATAGAAGCAATACTCGGTGAAACATTATTTGTTCCACTTGAAGCCTTTTCAGTTGTAACATCTTTTGTAGAACCAGAATCATATTGATAAGTAGTAATAGTAGCAGACTTGCTCCAATTTTGAGTACCATTTCCAGCTTTAGCAGTAGCAGAACCACCACTTGCAGGAATCGTAGCATTCGTAATTGGACCAGATGTTACATAACCATATTTATAAACACCACCAGAAGTAGATTTAACACTTTTACTGTTTACTATATTCTTAGAAGCAGTAGCTGACTTAGAACTATCTCCGTTATTTACAGCTTTTATAGTAACAGTATCAGTAGTTTCATTAGTTCCCATACTACTATGGGTAATCGTATTTCCAGATAAACTGAATCTACTATTACCGTTAGCAGTCATAGAAATTGATAAACTACCACTAACGCTTCGTGTTTGATTCGGGCCAATAGCACCAGAACTATACAAAGCATTATAAGTTTCAGTATTAGTAACAGAAGCACTTACAGTCGCAGAACCACCAGCTGCTGTTAAACCACTACCGATACTTATGGTAGGAGTTCCGTAAGCAGTAATCCGAGGATTGTAATTACTATTAGTTACTTTATTTTCAGCTTGATAAATATTAACAGTTTTATTGGCAGTTGCACCACCTTCACCAGTATAAGTTACAGTAACTTGTCCAACCTTAGTTCTTGCTTTAACTGTGGTTCCAAGAGAAGAAACTGTAATCTCATCTGTTTTTGAATAAGTAACTGTACCAGCACGAGTCGAACCAGATGTATAACTAATTGTTTGCGACATATTAGAAATACTGGTCGAAGAAGTTCCACCACTTGCAGGAATATCAGATGCTAAAACAGAACCACCTGTTAAAGCACCATAAGAAGCCTCATTGGCTTCTTGATAAATAGTAATAGTTGATGATACTGTTTGACCATCAAATGTATTTGAATATTTACCAGTTACAACAATACTTCTCCTATTACCAACAGTTGTAGTTCGATTGCTTGCAGTAACCTTAGTACCAGATATAGAAAATCCAGTAGCACTTCCTGATAGAACTGGTATAACATTATCTGTACTAACTAAATTACCATTACGATACGTTTTAAGTACAGCTGTAATATTTGCAGTTCCACCTTTTGCGGCAATTTCAGTATTATCACTACTTAATATTAAATCATATGTATAAACAGATGCTTCTTGTTCAACAGTAAGAATAACTTGTTTACTGGAATCTTTTTTACACTTTCCAATAAACTTCATACTTCTTTTAGAAGTACCCTTTTGAACAGGTGATGAAATTTTAACAGTCTGATTTCCTTGAAAAGAGGGAGATTCAATATTAATTGAATCTCCACTCCCGTCATTCCATTTATTAGTGATAACACTCATAAATGATTAATTAATTTATTCAGCAGGTTCGAACGTCCATTCGTCATTCGACAGAACATTCAGAGTCTGCTCACCACCACCCTTCGGAATAGTAACAGTTGCAGTAGTTGTACCCTGCGAATTGAGATACAGATAACTGTCACCAAGAGCCTGAGTAATAGTAATAGTTTTAACAACAGTCGAACCTTCACCCTTAATTTCAAGAGTTGCAGAACGAGCTTCAATAGTTTCATTCTTCGGTACAACAACAATAACATCATAAGTATATTCTCCAGTAGCACCGGGGTCACCAGTAATAGCAGTACCAGACGTAGCAGTTGTACTACCATTAACCTTAAATGATGTTACATTTGCAATACCGAAATTAGTTTTCCATGTAAATGTAAGAAGTTTCGAGTTAGACTTACCAGTTACATGAATTGTTTTACCACCTTTAGCAACATTAATAGTTAAACCATCGGGAGTAATAAATTCGTCAGCAGCCTTTTCAAGAACCGTGACTGTAACTGCGTTAGACTTTCCAACAATCTTACCGGGAACTCGAGTGCTTCTATCGGCACGACCAGTATAAGGACTCACAGAATTAATCTTAATCTGTGCATTTCCAGTACCAGTTTTAGGAACCCATGATAAATAACTCGGAATAGTTGCCATTTGTTTTTTTTTGGTCGATTAACTATAATAACAAACTAATTACCAAATTCCCATTCAGCTGTATCACTTGCGAAAACAGTTATGGTATCATGATAATTATTATCTTTATTTAGAATAACAAGAGTTTTATCAACAGCTAATTCTACAACAGGTTCATCTATTGGCCAAACTTTTTTACCATTAAGCCACATATCAAGAACCTGCCGACGATTACCATTAAGCATTACGACAGCTTCCGTAGCTCGTTCAAGAAGATTAAGTTGTGCCATAGTTGTAGAATTTTATTAACTTTGTGGTGTTTCAAGAGCAGTCACACGACTTTCCAAAGAAGTATAATTACTCTCTAATGTACTTACTTTACCACTTAAAGTAGTAATAGTTTCTTGTAATGTATTAACAGTACTTTCAAGAGTTTCTACTTTTGTTTGTAATTGTTGAACAGTTGAAGATTCAGCCTTAGTGGCTAAACCTTCAACTACAAAAGTAATTAACTTCTGAAAAGCACCAGCTTTCGGAGGCCAGTTTAAGGCACAAAATACTTTGCGAATTACTGATTCTTTCATATCATTAAACCGTTAATTAGATTCGACATTACCAACCCTAAATATAGGATGTTTAGTACCGTCACCTTCGATTTGCATATAATCAATACCGTCCTCAAAACGAAGAGTAACAGGTACGATTAAAGATTCATCACTTTCAGTTTGAAGAGTAACATCAATTTCTTCAGTAATAAATCCAGTAGCAACGAATTTGACTTTAATAATAGTTCCCGGTATAGCAGTATAGTTAAATCCGATACTTGCTACAACAGTTCGTAAATCTTGAGGCATCCATTCACCATCAACTAATACAGAAGCAGCAGTAACTGTTTCAACTGGTGTATTCTTTTCAGTAACAGCGAATACAAAATATTCCTTAGTTGTAGGTTGAGGAGGAGTTTCCTCTGTCATTACGACTTTAACATCAATCGGCTCTGTACTACCATCTTCTAAAACAATATCTTTTTCAGTATCGTTGTATCCGGTAGCAGTAAACTTAACACGAATAGAAGTTCCGGGTTCACCATTATAAGTAAATCCCATTGCTCCACCTTGCAAAGTTTGTTCAACCCAATTATTATTATTCCATAAATAACCATGAACATCGGTTGTGATATTAACAGATTCTTCGGTTACAGCATGAATATAATATTGTTTAGTAGTAGGTTCAGGCGGTAACTCTTCAAGTACAATAGTAACACTATGTTCACCAGTAGAATTAATCGTACCAGTTCCAGTGTTAGTTATATAACCAGTTTTAGAAGCTCGGAAATCAACACTTGTTCCAACTGGAGCTGTAACAGCCTCAGATTTACCAGCAGTCGATTCATCATTATTGAGAGGTTTCCAATCACTTTCAATACTGAGTTTATACTCAAACGTAACACCGTCTAAAGCAGTAGATTCAGTATTTACAGCAGTTGCATAGATAGTACCAGATTGAACTGGAACTTTATCCATTTCAATAGTAACTTCTGCGGTAGGAATTGCATAAGTTACCAGTTGTTCAACCTCTATATAACCCGACGAAACAAACCTCAAAATTCGGCTCGTATTGACATCTCCGGTGAGTTGTAGCGGCGTATCTTTTGTGACTTGACCTAATATACCACCCGTGTCCTTATCATAGACGTATGCGGCTATTTTGGCCTTTGTTTCGCTATCGACTACCGTAAGACTTACAGCACCTTGTTCAACTGGTAGAGCTGTAAGAGTAATATCACGAATTATATTCTCATCTAACGTAATACGCTCTTCGTAAGTTTCATATCCACTTGCACCAACCTGAATTAAAATATCACGCGGGTCATAAGTTTCATATGTAAGAGTACCAGTACCTTGAGCAATAACTATATTAGAAGGTTTATCAGTAAATATAATTAAAGCATTATCAGGAGTTGCATTTACAATTAATGTCTTTTTAGTCTTAGGTGTAAGAACAACATTAATTGTCGTATCTTCAACACCTACATCGATATAAACATCTTTTGTAATGTAATTCTCTTTTTCTACAATATAATGTAAACGACTTTGAATTAAACATTCAAGACTTGCACTGCCAACACCTGCCGATTCTTTACCTTCCGAATTAATCATTCGTATGGTAGAATCAACCGGAACAGCTTCAATCTTAATTGTTATATAATCTTCTTCATTTCGAGGAATACGAATCCAAAGTGTACCATCTTCAAACGTAGTAGGAATCTCGCTTGTAACTTCAATTTGATTAATACTGTTGCTACGAACATGATTATTATGTTCTACAACAATACCATAAATCTCATTAATAGCATCTACAATACGTTTGTTATCAGTAACAAGTTCTTCAGAAGTTTTATCTTGCTTATTAATAAGCAAACCTTGAAGTTCTTGAGCTTTTTGTTTTAATTTCTCAATGTCACTTGCGGCAGTTGGTAAACCAACTTGTGCGGCAGTAACTCTATGAGGGTTATCATAATTACGAATATGAGCATTGAAATTATCTTTATCATTCTCGTAATCTTCTTTATCAAGTTTCTTGTTTATAGCAGCCCAAACATCTTGAAACTTCTTATTAACTTCTGCAACATGATTGTTAATCCAAACATTCAACTGTTTGAACCAACCTTTAATCCTATTTTCAAGAGCATCAATATACTCTTTCTGAGGTCGAGATACAGGTTTATCCATATCGGCAGTGTTATCAACATTGCCAAGACCAACTTGTTCTTTTGTTACCTCATGAGGATTAAACTTATTATTAATATGTTCAAATAAAAGTTTTGTAAGTTGTTCAATAGGATTTAAGTCCTCTGCTGTAAGCTCACGAACATATACTTGAACATCAAGAATCTCATTAACAGCATCATTAAAATCAAAATTGGTCTTTACATTCGTCCGATAAATCCACCAAGATTTACCCTCATGAACATAAATACCAGTAAGAGTGAATATCTGATTACTTATGATGCCTTGTACTGTAATTGTATGTATAGAACGAACAATCGGTACAAGTATATAAAGATACTGTTGAGTTGATTTAACCCACGGAACTTTATATTCATAATGTCCTACATCAATATTTCGAGATTCAAACTCGGTAATCTTTGCAGAACTAATATCAGATTTTTCAGTTAGCTTAAATAGAGCACTATTATCGTAAGCAGTTACATTAGTTAAGTCTATTTCAATCCTCTCCTTTGTCCTATATAAATATAGGTGGCCATTCTTTCGATAGTACATATATAATGTAGGAACTGTTTTAACACCAGCACCTTCACCATCTACTGTACCAATATATTCTCCGGTTTGGCCATTATAAACACTCGGATATACACCATCTTCAAGTACACCGAGCGCTACAACATTTCGAAGATTAATTACTGCCATACCAAGAACAATAACGAAATAAATACTCCAACTACAAAGTTAATAATAATAGGATGAATTTTAAGACCAATTATTGCTTTCTTTCTTGCAGCTTGAATACCACAAATAATGATTTGATAAGCTAATGTAATCCATAAACTCATAAACCAAGTAGCAACAGTAGCCTTAAATAAAATACCTACGACAGTAGCAATGACGAAACCAATAATAATATCGTCTTTATGTTCTGAATAATAACCACTTAAAAAAGTAGTTATTGTATTCCATATTCTCTTTATCATAATACTAATCGTATTTATTGTTATATGACGATTAATAATAATAATGGTGCAACTTGTATGGCTCGGCCTGCGGCCTCGCTCCCCGGTGGGGCAGGAGGTTGCACGCCCACTTGTCACATAACATTAGCATCATTAAGAGAATAACTCCTAACACCACAATTAATAGCATTAGGAGTTATCCTTGTGGTTACATTTTTAACAAATCAATTTCTTACTTAATGAGTGCTAATACCCCTTCAAGTGCAGTAATTGCAGAAGTTTTAGTATTGTCAATAGCAATAAATTGAGTAACCTGTAAACCCTCTGTATGTAAATTAAAGGGATGTGTGAAATCAGCACGAGAAGTAATTACATAAGTGTCATACATAACACCCTCGGTAGCTGTAAAAATATCACCATAAATACGGTCATATTCCTTGAAATTAGGATTATAACCTACGCCGGCAACATCTGCTTCTTTCTCAAGTTTAGCAACTTGGTCATAAGTACCAACCGGAGTTTGATTCTCAGTACCCTCTTCAAGTGTAGCACGAAGAATACCATCAAACGTCACATAATACTCAAAACCTGCGGCGCCAGTGAACGTAACACTTGCTTCAGTGAAATCATCAATCGTGATACTATCAGCACCAAAACGAGCATTAATCTTAGTCAAAGTCTTTTCAACCTCAACTTTCAGACGAGCAATAATATCTGCACTTGCTTCATCAATTCCGTTGATAGTTACGCTGGCATTGTAAACTTCCAGAGGATAACCACCAAACGAATTAATAGGCTTACACGAGATAATAACCTCAGCATCGAAACCTTGATAACCAATACCACGATTAGCTACGAGATTCGTAAACTTATACGTTTTACCAGCAGGAGCAAGATATTTTTCTTTATGTTGCTTCGACCACTTAGGATTAATCCAAACGCCGCGTTTAACCTTGCCATCACCAAGACCAAGAACAAACTGCAACATCTCATCATCCTTGACATCCGAAGCAGCTGCAACGACTTTACCAGCCGAATTAAGAAGAACAGCTTGTCCGCGAGTCAGCTTGCTAACATCGTTATTAGCAAGTGTTGTCAGAAAATCATTTGCGACAATTACACTTTTCATTTTCTATTCTAAATTTGATTGTTGTTTAACAGCACTAAAACTGTCATCTTTAAGAACAAGAAGAATATCGCTAACTACACTATCTATGAAATCAGGTGTAACTTCCATATCTGACATTTGGTTAATATCAATATTAAAAAGACGTGGTTTCTTAATATATGAAATCTTAACCGCATCAACACAAAAATCATTACCGTAATAAACAAACAACCTATCATCAACAAGTTCACTTATTGGATTAAGATGTCTATTTTTATTACCATAGAAGTTATTTAGAGTAGCTCGAATATTTTCGGTAGCAATTAAATCATTTTCAGAAAACTTATTTCCTATATTTACGAACTCGTCATAAGTAGTATTATAAGTAATAACAGGAATGTCTGTATTATTAACTTTCAATGCAATTTCATTTTTTGCATTAGAAGTAATAATAATACAATCTTTATAATAACGACCAATTAGATTCTCCCAATAAACATTATATTCATTAGAAAGAGCTTGACGTAATCTATCACAAGTCAAACCTGCAATTTCATACAAATCAATCTTATCTGAATCACTATCATAAAGAGAAAGAATATCTGAAATATCAATCTCATTCCCATTAACAATAATTTGTCCATTAAATTCATCACCAGTTAAGGTAATTTTAGACAAATCAATTAGATGATAATATAAATTCTTAACTTTATCATCAGGATAAACCTCATGTAAATTCTCAACAAGTCGAGCTTTACCATAAGTTAATCGAGAAGTAGAAGAAATAAGTTTTAGATAATCACCCGGAAGAATAACGAAAGCTCTATTTGGATAATCCGTATCTTGCTTATCACGTTTAAGTTTAAGCCACGGTGTTTCACGCTTTAATGATTGAATATCATCTACACGTTTTTTACTATCTTCAAGACCTTCGCCTTTATAATTAGTTTTCCTATTTGATTTAGTTTGTATATATTTAACGGCAGCTCGATTCAGCATCATATCAATGAACTGAGGAGCAATACTCCGATGTCTATTAGATGTTATCTGCTGTATTCGTTGCTCTATTTCGATGTGTAACTCTTTTACCGTTTCATACATGACTAACCTTTCAAACTACGATACTTCGCATTCCACTCGGCAACAATACCTTTGTTGTTATCATTCGAGAAATACGAGATAGCATCATTAATGTTATTACCAATAACATTTTCCGGATTAGAAGCATCGACAATGATAGAACTATTCGGAAGTTGTCGAATAATATTCATCCAAAGATAAATAGTAATCTTAGCTTTCATCTCCAGATGTTTATCATCAACAATACTAATAAACTTCTGCGGGTCACTGTCAATAAGTTCAAGAAGAACAGATTGCTTATCATCGGCAGTCATTGCCATAAATTCTGAATAATCACCTACGCTGCCTGTCGATACAACAACATTGTCGATAAGTGCGCTATTCGGATTATTAATAAGTTCTGTATATTTCTTGAGAGCATCAGTGCGAAGTTTCGTCCGAGCAGCTTTGAGTGCTTTACGCTCACTATCCGAAGTAAGATAAAATTGAATATTGACGCTCTTATTAATATCTTCAACTTTATTAGCAACTTTGCTACTTAAAAGGCAATATCTCCAACTAATATAATCGGGAATATTAACAAAAGTAACATACTTATAAAGTTCCGTTTCATCAAGTTCCTTAATCCGTTTCAGAACAATAGCTTCAAGTTCCGAACCAGTTTCATTCTTAATCTTATCAGCTTTTTTAAGTTTACCGATAAGTTCATCGATATTACTTTTCAGAGCAGGATTACCTAAATCTAAAACGTAAGAAGTATCGAACTCTAAGCCATGAACAGGAATCTCAAGAAGAAAATCATTTAAGTATGTAGTGATTCGTTCTTGCCAAGAACTATCAATAGGAGATACACCAACAACAGTAGGAAGAAGAACTCGCATTTCCTCACTACGGCTCAGCAGTTCATTAACAGGACGAATAGCAGAACCAAGACGAAGAAAGTCAGTTTTGAAAGCATCTTTATTCCGAAGTTCAAAAGAAGAAGGATTGTTCCTCCATTCAATACGAACTGAACGATTAACTTTAATCATATTTTTAACATTTTAAGTTATTCAATCTTTTATATGTTAATGAGTAGTAATAACCTTTCGATTATTACTACTCAAATTGGGTGTTTAGTTCAGAGCTAAATCAAGCCAGAACGAAGTAGTAGGATTATCAATATTGATACCTTGCGAACCAAGAACTTCATAAGAAGCAATATCCTTCGTATCCGACAGTTGAGTACCACTTGCAAGTCCCCACGAAGCAGGCAGTTCAGCCATACCTTTATAGACACCTACTTTATACTCACGACCCTCTTCACAAACAAACTTAATATTACGCTCACCATTCGAACCCATAGTATGGTCAAGGAATACAGCACTATAAGAAGTAATAGGCAGACCTTGATACATATTACCGGCTTCACGGTCACGACGAGCACGAATACCGTGGTCGAACATATCAACAATCTTAACAGTAAGAATCTTACCATTAAACATCTTATAACGGTTAAAATACTTACCATAAGACATCATCTCACCATCGCTCTTAATCTCGTTATCACCAAGAGTTACAAAGTAATTCTTAAGACGAGCATCATAATAGATAGCATCATTGAACATTCGTGCGAAACCTTTACCGCAATAAAGAACAAGTTCCTCAACGGTAGAATCAATACGATTGTCAAAGATACGAGTGATGATACGGTCGAAACGATTAAGTGTCAGAACAGAATACGTTTCATAATTACCAACAGCTTTGAGAATATCAAGAACACCAGCACCACGAGGAATTGCCTCACCAGTCTTCTCATCCTTTAAGTGGATAATACCATTCGAATCACGGTTGTACTCCGAGAACCACAAGTCCTCTTCGAGCATCTCGCGTCGCATGATTTCCCACATCTTCATTTCGTAAGGCATCCAAAGACTACGCTCACCACCAGATGCAGTATCAAAAGCAATATTAACAACCTTATTACCCATGTTACCAGCAATTTCTTTCGAGAAACGGTAGTAACCATACTGGTTAGTTGCCTTGCTGAACGACTGGTTATTCGAGCGGTTTCCGTCAGACTTGCTACCCGGAATAGTCGAAGCACCTAATGCCCAAATAGCACCACTAATGAAGTCTTTTGCAACAGCATCAGCCGAAATAGGAGCACCTGACATATTGGTAAAACGATAAACGTATCCACCAGTCGAAGTAGCAATACCCTCATTCTGAATACGCCATTGCATACCAGACGGAGCAATAGCCGTGTGCTGATAAATAAACCAATTATCCTCCATTTCAACCTCAACAGTTCCGTAAGGCTGAATAGCAGTTTTATCAGATACCAGCTTTTTCAGACGAGAAGTAACACGCTGACGAGGAGCAATTTCCCAAGTATATTGAGTATCACCACCATTCAGCTTAACTTTTGTTGTAACAGCACCCTGACCCTCAGTAAGAGTAAGAAGAGGATACTTGTCACTATCCTTACCCCAAAGATAAGTAAGATTACGATTAAGTTTAACAGGGTCAATCAAATCAAAATTCAGAAGCATATTAGCATCTGTATATTGATTCGAGTCAAATTTTACAGTTCCAATTTCACGCATTGTAAATTAGATTTTTGGTTAAGTTATTATTATAAGGCAAGAACATTTGCTTTATTTAATAGGTAAAACAATTTTATCATCCTTTGCAGTCTTTTGGACTCTGGGATTACCATTGTTTTTACCAGTCTTACTTGCTAATGAACGAAGACGTTTAACTTCTTTTTTAGCAAGTTCAGCTTTAATCAGTTGGTCAACTCCACCATCAAGATTCATAATAAATCGCATAGCCAATTCAGCAGGATTAGAAAGACGATTAATCTCATCAATCTGCGCTTGACTATAAACCATTCCATTAATCTCTTGAACAGGACGAGAGAAATAATCAAATAACTCTTGACGAGAAACAAGTTTCTCACCATCAGTTGTCTTAATTCTCAGACCTTCTTTCGGAAGAGCATATTCTCCAATCTGACCTTTAACAACAATTAAATCATAAAGACTACCCGGTGCATTATGAACTTTGACAGTACCGTCATCTTCATAAGAAACACCAAAGTATTTAATTTCTTTTTCAAGTTCAGCCTGCATTTCTTTGGCCTCACGTTCACGAATTGCTTTAATCTCACTCTCTTGAGTTTTACGCAACCAGTTAAGACTTTCAGTTGCATCATCTTTAAGAGTATTATTTGCTTTTGCAAACTCAACAATTCGTTTGGCACGTTCCGGAGAAGTACCTTTTTGAATTTCAGCTTTATAGATTAAATCAGCAAGTAAGTTATCATCATCTTTGATTTCAACTTTGCTATAATCTACATTTGCCGAATAACCTTCGATTGTACCGAACTTACTCTTATATTCAACCAGAGCTGCAATATCAGGATTGTTAGCTAAAAATTCGTTAAAACCTTTTGCAAAACCCTCTCGTTCACCAAGAGCTTTTACAGCAGCTTCACGTTTAGCAAAACCCTCAATCGTAGGTTCAAACTTAACAGGTTCACCTTTTTCATCTTTAATAACAATGCCACTGGCTTTTGAAATAGCTTCGATATAATCACCGTCTAATTCATTAGCATTTTCATCAGACATTGCATCAATCTGTTCTTTTGTGAACTTAATTTCACCGTTATCATCTACGGCGTTTCCGTTATCATCAAGCGTGTAAAGAGTACCATCAATTTCTACTTGTTCCGGTTCAGTTTCTTCTTCACCATTACCAGTAGAACCACCCTTACCACCTTCTTCTTCAGCTTTCTTACGAGCAGCTTCCTCTTCAGCTTTACGTCGTTCTTCAGCTTCTTGAGCTTCTTTAGCTTCCTTAGCTTTACGTTCTTCTAATTCTTTACGAAGACGTTCTTGTTTTTGCTCCTGAGTTTCATCATCAGGTATAACAACTTTTTCAACAGCCATATTAGTAT
>OHMU01000725.1_pt1 | contig 12468 bp, 11 predicted proteins | sample 1569441 | NCBI WGS metagenome assembly OHMU01 (sample SAMEA3879527, study PRJEB24766) | human gut metagenome | biome: human-associated habitat; feature: feces | place: USA | collected 1985/1987 | reverse complement strand
ATACGGGGCTTTTCCGGTTTGTCGTAATTATACCGTAAGGGCACACCTTCGCCACCCACGCCATCGCCAGCGGCGTGGATGCCAAAACCCTGTCGGGGATTCTGGGGCATACCAACGCCAGCTTCACGCTGGACACCTACACCCACGTCACACCGGATATGCAAAAAGCCGCCAGCGGCATCGTTGGCGGCTTCATGGAGGAAATCTTCGGGAAGGAGTTGAGACCTTGGCAAAGAAACGGAAAAGCGGAACCGGCACCGTAAGACAGCGCGGCGACGGCCGGTGGGAGGGCCGCGTTGTCATCGGCTATGATGACAATGGCCTTCCCAAAACGAAGAATGTTCTCGCCAAAACAAAGCGGGAATGTCAGGAGAAGCTGCGGCAGCTCACCGAAAGCATGGTGGGGCGAAATGACCGAAAAGTTAAGTCGGATATGCTGTTCGGGGACTGGCTGTGCTACTGGTATGAAAACCACAGCAAGCCGACGCTCCGCGCCTCCACACAGAACAACTACGAAAACGTCATCCACAACCATGTCCTGCCGGAGATCGGGAAGATCCCGCTGAACAAATTGTCGCAGAATGATTTGCAGCAGTTCTACGGGCGGCTGAAAAAGAACGGCCGCAAGCGTCTGACGGAGCAATACGGCGCGGGCCTTTCCGACCGCATGGTGCGGATGTGCCACGCGGTCTGCCGCTCCGCCTTGGAACGGGCCGTGCGGGATGACCTGCTCCGTGCAAACCCCGCCATCGGCTGCAAGCTGCCGCCGAAAAAGGCAAAGGAAATGCAGGTGCTGGATCGGGAGGAATTGCAGAAATTTCTCATTCAGGCGCAGGCGGACGGGTACTACGAACTGTTCCTGCTGGATCTCTGCACCGGCCTGCGGCGTGGCGAACTGATAGCGCTTCAATGGGAGGATCTGAACTTCGAGACAGGCGTGCTGACCGTCAACAAACAGGCGTACTCGGTAAACGGCGAATTGCAGATCATTCCACCGAAAACAAAAGCGTCCGTTCGAAAACTGGTGCTGCCGCCTGCGGTGTTGGCCGTTCTGCGGGAGTATAAAAAGACGGTGGATTCCCGCTGGATGTTCCCGTCCCCGGTGAAGACGGACCGACCGATCACACCCGGCGTGGCGCGAAGGCGGCTTCAGACGATACTGGAGCGGGCAGACTGCAAGCGTGTCAGATTCCATGATCTGCGGCACACCTTCGCAACGCTGGCGCTGGAAAACGGCATGGATGTGAAAACCCTCTCCGCCATGCTGGGCCATGTGTCGGCGGTGACAACGCTGGACATCTACACCCACATCACCGGTGATATGCAGCGCGCTGCTGCCGCCAGCATTGACCGGAGCATTGGCAAGGCAGAACCGCAGGAAGAAACGGGGCCGGAGCGGAAAGGCATCGTGGACTTCCAGCCCTATGTGGGGAAGAAAAGGAAACCAGGCACCGGATGCGTCACGGAGATCAATGACCACTTGTTTGAGGGGCGCTATTCTCCCGTGTGGCCGGACGGGACACAGCATTCCCGCAACGTCTACGCCCACACCCGCGAGGAGTGCGAGGAAAAGCTGAAAGCACTGATCGCGGAGATGAACGAGGAACGCAAAAATCTCAAGGAGCAACTTGCGGGCATCGCTCCGCCGGAAAAGCTGACAAAAAAACAGTGCAAGCTGTGGGACTACATGCGCCTCCACCCGGAGATCACGGAGTTCTCCACCCTCGCCAAGCGAACCGGCCTGGCACGGAATACGGTGAAGAAACATTATGGGATGATGGTGGCGATGCTGGGGAATAGATAACCACCGTTCGAAAAGGTAGGATAAAAATATGCCGACAGAGCGCAAAACTCTGTTGGCATATTTTATTGTTCATGGGATTCAGCTTGTGCAATTATCATATCAATTACATCAAGAAGTGGAATAAATCTTGAGAAGTCAATCGTCCGGTAGTTTTCATAAACATATTGTGAGAAGATTTCTTTGCCAAAGTATTTGTTGCTGTCGAATTTATCTTTGTGGCAGAAGGTTTTTCCTTCTAAATTGAGACTCAGCAGCTCATCGGAAAACAAATCTTCTATTTCGCACTCTTCTTTATCGCCTATAAGAGGTGGCGTAACCACAAATAACTTGCTGCTCGTGATCAAGCGCATATGCAGCTTCGCTTTGAGTTCTGCTTTTTGATCTACGGTGGCATGCACATCCTCACCTAAGAATTTTTTTAATGGTCTCTCACTCTTGGATTCATTGTCATACAGAAGTATGACAGGATTATGCTGCTCGTGACCACTTAACTTCTGGAAGTAACTGAGATAAGGAGGAATTCGTTTGTTGCTACCAATATGATAGCGATATAGAATTCTCATAGCATCGGCACCGTCTAAGCTGATTCCGAAGAAATACTTCCACCTTTTTGTTCGTCTGAAGAACGAGAACTTGTAGACGAATTTACCTTCAGCATCTTTTTGTATGAGCCGTGGATACTTGTTATAAAGGTTCTTCAGAGCGGCTTTTATATACCGTATATCAGTTTTTCCTTCTGTTACAATAACAGGGGTGTCATTGGCGAAAAGATATTTATAAAAAATAAATGCTTGGTACTGTTTCTCGCGGCCATTTAGATTGAAAGCGTCATGCTTAATTTCCTGTGGATCAAGAATATTATTGTAGTGATCCAGTTGATCGATAAAAGAAAAGCGCCCTTCGAGTTGCTTGATTGATCCTGGCACACCATCGATAAGATACTCACCAGTCGAGTAGAGCTGATGCGCCATCGCTCTCGTTTTACGCACATAGGAGTGATTGACATTTAGCTTTTTGTTCACAATTAGCCCCGTGACTTCTTGGCGTGAATCCCTAAATTGAAGCCGGGTTTTCTTTTCGTTGATAGAGAAACCAGCCTTTGTTATTGCAACGATGGCTTCTGCTAAGAATTTCTTCTGATTTTCAACAAAGTGCCTGTCGTTGGTAGAGAAAGTCAAATCATCAGCATATCTGGTGTAATCCAGCTTATATTTCTTGGCCGCCTTTAAAAGGTGGGCGTCAAGAGACTGGCAGATTAAATTTGTGATGATTGGAGAACTGGGAGCACCCTGCGGTAAACGGCCTTGGTAGCAGGTCAATTGTGCGAGGATAACAGCAACATCGTGAGGCAGTTTGAAGTGATTATTTTTTTCAAAATAGCCCTGAATGCGACCAAAGTGGAAACTATCAAAAAAACTTGCCAAGTCTAAGTTTAGGACATAACGCTTATTGCGATGAATTTTTGCATTGGTAATAATACTTTTTTCTTTCTCAAACCCATGAGAAATATTGGGTTTAATACCATTCTCATCCCAAATGTTTCTTTGGAAAAGGCACAGAATATTTGAGAGTTTTTTCTGCAGGACTTTCAAATCACCAGAAGGAGCGCAGATGGCACGAGTGTCACCATTACGTTTTGGAATTTCAAAGGTGGTGTAATAACTATCTGGTTTTTTGACATAAAGAATGTGCGTTAGCTTACTGCGTGGGATACCCAAATAGTCAGCCAACTCATTTCTTGATTGAATATCACAGAATTTTTTCATAGGACCCTCCCCAAAGGGAGAGCGTGTGGCAACTCATTGTGCGAAAGGATCAGTCAACATGAGTTAACACAGTTAACATCATGGAAAGAAAGGGCAATACGCTAATGTGCCACCCAGTTTAGTCAACACTTGCGAAACACAAGTACAAAATCTTGCCACACGCTCTTTACAGACATTGAGTCTGCAGACAAATTATACCCGATTTCAACCGCTTTTTCAATCTGAATATGTGCAAGAGCGCATTTGAGTTTACATTGTTTTTACGCCGAGGTCGCAGCTGCTGTTTTACCTCTCTGGCCGCAATTGGAATGTGGCCAAGTGTGTTCTGAAAACAAACTCTTAACGCAGAAAAACCGCCTCAAAAGGCGGTTTTTCCAAGTAAAGTGGTCCGAGATGGGAGACTCGAACTCCCGGCCTGATGGTCCCAAACCACCCGCGCTACCAGCTGCGCTAATCCCGGATTTTTGGTTATTGAGTTTTTGCGCCAGATGTGGTCAAACATGTGGTCAAGTAGTTTTTTTGACCACCTCGACTTGCGGGGGAAATGCCTGTATCGCAGGCGTATCAAGGGATTGCGGACATAGCGTTTTCCGGCTTGAAGGGGGAGCGACCCGCTCCCAAACCAGGCGCGATACCAACTTCGCTATACCCGGATACTTTTTCAGTATACCACAGCTGCGGGTGGAAGGGAAGAGAAAATTTTTGGTTTACATAAATAAGGTCGTCATCGGCGGGCGCTTGCCTGCCGATGACGACCTTATTCAGATCTGTATAAAACACTTAGCTTGCTGCGCTCTCCGACAGCGGGAAGGTGATATCCGCGCGGAAAAGGTCGGCGTCGATGGCCAGGTCGAAGCGGCCGCCCTGCAGCTGCACCAGGCTCCGTGCGATGGACAGCCCCAGTCCGCTGCCCTCCGTGTGCCGCGAGGCATCGCCGCGCACAAAACGCTCCATCAGCTCGTCGGGGGAGATATTCAGCTCGTCCCGCGAGACGTTCTTGAAGCTGATGGTAACGGCCTCCCGGGACAGCGTGGAAACCACATAGACCCGTGTGCTGGGCAGGGCGTACTTGCAGATGTTGGACACCAGATTGTCCATGACGCGGCTCAGCAAACGACTGTCGGCGCGGATGACGGTACCCGGTGCGGGAGGTTGCGTTACCAGCGTCAGCTGGCAGGCGGCCAACCGTTCCTGATACTCGCCCTCGATCTGTGAAAACAGCACGTTCACGTCCGTGGGCTGTAGGTCCACATTCAGCACGCCGGAGGAGGCTTTGGACGCCTCCACCAGATCCTCTGTCAGCTTTTTCAGCCGATGGCTCTGCCGGTCCAGCACGGCGATGTACTCCCGGGCCTCTGGGGAGGGGATGTCCTCCTTTTTCAGCAGGTCCACATAGTTGACGATAGAGGTCAGCGGCGTCTTGATGTCGTGGGACACGTTGGTGATGAGCTCTGTCTTCAGGTGCTCGGCCTTCATCTGCTCCTGCACCGCCTGCTCCAGGCCGGACTGTACATCGTTGAGCTCCTGCCCGTAGCGCTTGAAGTCGCCGATGAGGTACTTCGTGTCGATGGGGGAGGAGAAGTCGCCGCGCGCCAGCTTTTCGCCGCCCTTCTGCAGCGTCCGCAGGTTCAGGGCGATATACAGGGCCGCCAGCAGCTCCACTGCCTTCATTATGACAAAGATTCCGTCCACCGAGCCGTAGCCAGCCAGCACAAAGAGCATCTCCAGAAAGAATACCCCTGCCATAACCAGCGCCGTTTTCCACAGCAGCGGGAGATTTCTGGCGATGCGCCGCAGCCCCAGAAACAGCGAACGGACAATGCGCCAGAGGAACCGGGCTATCCGCGCGATCAGCGCGCTCCGCAGGACGGTGCCCGCCTTGCACTGGGCGGCAAAGGCGCACAGGAACAGCAGCACCAGCGGCACCAGCGCCGCGCAGAAGAAAACGCGTCCCCACCCGTAATAGAACGCTTCCCAACCAATGAAAAACGTACACAGCAGTACGATCAGCCATACATCCGCGGGGATCTTGCCCAGCCACGTCAGATGGATGCCCTCATGCCCCGCCCAATGGCCGGCAGAGGCCATGAGGAAGCAGAAGAAGAACAGTGCCAGCGCCGCGAACAGCACGGTCAGAATCACCGTCAGGGCGGTATGCTCCACCAGCCACATGCCCAGCAGATAGGAATAAGAGGGCACCTCCTCGGTGCGCAGCAGATCGGCGGCAATGGTGACCATGGCCGTATTGCCGGTGTTCAGCGCGTAGGTGAACGTCTCCTGCGTGGCGTACAGCGGCTTGTCGCCGTCTGTCAGCTCAAAATTTTCAAAGGCACCGACGACCTCCCCATTTCCTCTGACGGTGACGGTCAGGTGACAGTCGGCGGCATCGCGGGAGAACTCCTCCGCAAAAACGCGGGGCAGGTCGCTGATCACCTGAGCCCGCTCCTCCTCGGTGACATCTCCATTTTCAACGGTACTGTAGTCATAGGTGCCGTCACTGACCAGCACGCCCGCATTGGCCAGCGTGCCGCGCAGGAAGCTGTCGGCGGTGTCGATGGATCTGACGCAGCTTCCCTCATACATCGTCTGGCGCATGAAGTCGCCGCCGTCCAGAAACACGTCGTAGCTGATAAGGATACCCACACCCACGCCGCCCAGAACGGTCAGAACGCCAAACACCAGCGTCAGCACGAAGGCGGCGGCCTTCGCCCACGTCTTGTCTAAAAATCCCTTCATAAGATGCCACCCTCCATCTTATAGCCCTTGCCCCAGACCACCTTGATGTACCGGGGCTCTGAGGGGTTGATCTCCAGCTTTTCCCGCAGGTGCCGGATGTGTACCGCGATGGCGCCCGCGGCGTTCAGCGGCACGTCCTCCCACACCCGGCGGTAGATTTCATTGGGGGAGAACACCGTCCCCGCGTTCCGCATGAGGAACCGCAGGATGTCGTACTCCTTGGGTGTCAGCGCCACCGGGTCGCCGTCCACGGTGACGGTCTTGGCGTTGTCATCCAGGCAGATGCCGCCGATGATGAGCGTGCTGGCCTGCACCTGTCCGCCGCCCAGCTGCAAATACCGCCGCAGCTGTGAGCGTACCCGGGCCAGCAGCTCCACCGGGTTGAAGGGCTTGGTGATATAGTCGTCCGCGCCCACGTTCAGCCCCAGTACCTTGTCGGTGTCCTCGCCCTTGGCGGTCAGCAGGATCACGGGTACGTTGCTGGTCTGCCGCAGCTGGGCCATGGCGGACAGTCCGTCCATCACGGGCATCATGATATCCATCAGAATGAGGTGCACGTCCTCCCGCGCCGCCGCGGCCAGGGCCTCTTTCCCGTTGCAGGCGGACAGCACCCGGTAGCCCTCGGCCTTGAGATAGATCTCCAGCGCGGAGACGATATCCTTTTCATCATCAACGACCAAAATCGTGTACATAGAGGGACCTCCTGTGGGAGTAATACATCTATCATACCCCTATTCCCGCTTTTGCACAAGGTCAATTCTTCACAGCGGGGGAGGGGAGCGACGTCAGGTTCACGCTGTGGTGGATGGGCTTCCACTCCACCTTCATAAACAGGGCTGCCATGGAGATGGGGAGGTACGTCAGCATAAACAGCGGGAACGTCAGAGTGAAAGAGATCTTTTTCCACGCCGGCGCGTGGATACGCCGCCACTCGCTGGCCACGGTGATGCCGCCCAGCACCAGCAGCGTGGCCAGGATACTGCCCATGCACTCCAGCAGGGACCGCATGGCGAACCATACGCCGTCGCCCTGCATAAGGCCCAGCGCCGTCAGCGTCAGGTTGGCCAGCAGACACAGGGCCGTCAGGATAAACGCCGGCAGGATGGACATGGACATATCGAAGCAGCTCCAGCTGCCCTTGGCCGTGCCCTTCAGCAGGTCCGCGCCGTAGCGGCGGAACACCTGTATGTAGCCCTTGGCCCAGCGCAGCCGCTGCCGGCAGGACTGACGGAAATCGGTGGGCTGCTCGTCATAGAGCACCGCGTCCTCGCAGATGGCGATCTTCTCGCCCTGCAGAATGTGGTGGATGGAAAACTCGATATCCTCCGTCAGCAGATAGAACCGCCAGCCATTGCTCTCGTCCAGTATCCGCTGTGAGAACAGAAAGCCTGTCCCGCCCACGGCGGCGCTGCTGCCCAGCCGGTTCCGCGCGCCGTTCAGATAGCGGCTCTCCCGCAGGAACCACAGGGCGTACCCGGCGCTGATCCAGTTGTCGCCGAAGTTTTTGCTGTTGCGGTAGCTGGTCACGATCTCGTTTCCGGCGGAGAAGCTCTCGTTCATCCGCTCGAGGTAATCCGGCGAGAGGATGTTGTCCGCGTCGAACACGAAGTAGCCGTCAAAGCCCTCCGGATAGTCTGCGCCGATGTGCTGCAGCAGAAAATCCAGGGCGTAGCCCTTACCCACGTTCACATGATTGAAGCGCTCATACACCACCGCCCCATGTTCCCGCGCGATGGCGGCGGTGCTGTCGGTGCAGTTGTCCGCCGCCACGAACACCGTTACCAGGGACATATCGTAGGTCTGCGCGGCCAGTGAGTCCAGCAGCCCGGCAATGACGTTTTCCTCGTTCCGTGCAGCGATGAGCACCGCGTACCGATGGGACGCGGCAGGGCAGGGAAGGGGCCGGCGCTTTTTCAGCAGCACCAGCGGGATATAGAGAAATTGATAGGTGTAGCAGATAAAAAACAGCGCCGAGATCACGGCATTGATGGTCCGCAGCGTGGGTTCCATAGGGGCACTTCCTTTCTTTCCTTTCTGGCTCCATGGTACCGAAATGCCTCTTAAGAAACAAGCAGGGGGAGGATTAAGACTTTATTAAGACGAAAAAGTAAACCTGTAAGCTGCCGCGGGCAGTTTACAGGTTTACCATAATTAAAATTATTGTCAACTTATTACAGCAGCAGCCCGGCCAGATGCCCGGATGACCAGGCCCATTGCAGGTTGAAGCCGCCGCAGTCGCCGTCCACGTCCAGCACCTCACCGCAGGCGTACAGCCCCGGAACGACACGGCTTTCCAGCGTTTCCGGGTCAAATTCCTCCGTCCGCAGGCCGCCCGCCGTGACCTGTGCCTGGTCAAAGCCGCAGGTGCCGGTGATAGGGAGCGCAAAGCGCTTCACCTGCCGGGCGATACGCTCCAGATCGCTGTCGGTGAGGTCGGCGGCGCGCTGGCTGGTGAACCCGGCGGCCTTGCAGAGCATCTGCCCCAGCCGGGTGTGGCAGGAGCCTACCAGCAGGGTGGAGGCCTCGTGGGCGCCCATGGCCTCCCGGCGCAGGCGCAGCCAGTCCAGCACCTCCCGCGTCTCCCAGTCGGGGAAGAAGTCCAGCGCGCAGACCAGCCCCTCGCCGCCGGTGGACACCGTCCGGGAGATGTCGAAGATCGCCGGACCGCTGACGCCGTATTCGGTGAACAGCACCTCGCCGCGGTTCTCCGCCACACGCTCGCCGCCCCGGAGGATGGCGATGCCGCACTCGGCCTTGACGCCTTTCAGCGCCCGGGGATAGGTGGGATCGGTTCTCAGCTGCACCAGGGAGGGGTACAGCACGGTGCGGTGGTGTCCCAGCATTTTGGCAAGGCGATAGCCGTCCATGACGCCGCCTACTTTGCTGCCGGCGGCTCCGCCGGCGGCCAGTATGACCTTCCGCGCGGCAAAGACCTCCGTCTCGGTCCTGACGGTGAAGCCCTCCGCTATTCGCTTTACGGCGGTGACCGCCTGCCCGGTGCAGACCCGGATGCCGGGGCGCTCCAGCGCGTAGCGCAGCACGTCCAGCACACTGCCGGCCATGTTGCTCATGGGGTACACCCGGCCGCTGTCCTCGCTGACCGTCAGCAGTCCCAGTGAGGCAAAATACTGCAGCGTTGTGCCTGTGTCAAAGGCGCACAGCGCGTGAGCGCAGAAACTGCTGTCCTCCCCATGGTAATGATCGGGAGATACATGGTAGTTGGTCAGGTTGCACCGGCCGTTGCCGGTGGCCAGCAGCTTGCGTCCCACCCGGCTCTGCCGTTCCAGCAGGACGACGCTGCGGCCGTTTTCCGCGGCGGTCAGCGCTGCCATCATGCCGCTGGCGCCGCCGCCGATAACGATAACGTCCGTCATTTCGCGCCCTCCAGCCGCCGGCGGGTCAGATAGCCCTCCAGCATCAGCGCGGCGGCCACCGCATCCACGGTCTTCTTCCGCTTTTTGGCGTTCTGCCCGTTCTGAAACAGGATGTTGTGGGCGTCGATGGTGGTGCGGCGCTCATCCCAGAGGATGACCTCCAGCCCGGTCGCCTGCCGCAGCAGCGCGCCGAAGGCGGCGCATTTCTCGGCCCGGGGCCCCTCGGTGCCGTCCATGTTCCGGGGGTAGCCCAGCACCAGCAGCTGTACGCCGTGCTCGGCGATGAGCCGCTGTATGCCAGAGAGCACCTCCTCCTGCCGGCGGGAGTGGATGGTGTCGGAGTAGCCCGCCAGCGTTTCGGTGTAGTCGGAAATGGCGATGCCGGTGTGGGCGTCGCCGTAGTCGATGGCCATGATCTTCATGGGGATGTACCTCACTTTTCGCGGCGTGCGCCGCCGCGTTTTTTTCATATCGGCTCTATCATACACAAAATGGCGGCGGGAAGCAACAGAAAATGGGACGAAACCGCGAAAAATACGGGATTTTTCTGCAAAAAGCGGTTGACCGGCGGGGGAAAGTGTGGTATAGTGGGCATTACCTGTGAGTGGGTGTTTTCTTTTTGCGCGCTTTTTCGCTTCGAGCGTGCAGAGGGGGACCATCCGGCAGGGAGGCAAAAGGGCGTTCCGAAGCGGAAGCCTAATCTAATAAGGAGGTGCCGTTAATGCGCGTGAAGATCACTTTGAGATGCAACGAGTGCAAGCAGAGAAACTACAACACGATGAAGAACAAGAAGAATACCCCTGACAAGCTTGAGCTGAACAAGTATTGCCCCTTCTGCAGAAAGCACACCGTCCATACCGAGACGAAGTAACCGGAAGGAGATATTGACATGGCTGAAGAGAAGAAGGTCAGTAAGGATCGCGGCAAGTGGTTCCGCGAAATGAGAAGCGAACTGAAGAAGGTCGTTTGGCCTGATGGCAAGACTACCGCCAAGAACACCGGCACCGTCCTGCTGTGCTCCCTGATCGTGGGCGCGGCGATCTGGATCTTTGATGCCGTGGCCGTGCTGGCGGTGGATACCCTCATCGGTCTGTTCTAAGGTACAGGACATGGCTGATAACGCAAAGTGGTATGTGGCACATACCTATTCCGGCTATGAAAACGCGGTAAAGGCCGCCATCGAAAAATCCGTGGTGAACCGCGGGATGGAGGACATGGTCCTCAAGACCGAGATCCCGATGGAGACGGTCACCGAGGTTACCGAGACCGGCGTGATGAAGGAAGTGCAGCGGAAGGTATTTCCCGGCTACGTCCTCATCAAGATGGTCATGACGGACGATACCTGGCACCTGATCCGCAACATCCGCGGCGTCACAGGCTTCGTGGGCGAGGCCAACAAGGCCATCCCCCTGACCGAGGACGAGGTGGCGGCGCTGGGCATGGAGAAGCGCGAGATCGTCGTGCTCTACCATGTGGGCGACACGGTGCGTATCACCGAAGGCCCGCTGTCCAGCTTCACCGGTACCGTGGAGGAGATCGAGCCGGAGAAGAACCGGGTGCGCGTGGTCGTATCCATGTTCGGACGCGAGACCCCCGTTGATCTCGAACTGGACCAGGTCGAGGTCAGCAGCAACTGAGCGCAGAACGTCTGCGCGGAAGTCCGGTACAGGTGTGCCGGCAAAGTGGGAGAGACGCTGCGCGTCTCGCCAAAAGCGGCAAGTATCCCCGCCGCTACCACATTTTATTGAAGGAGGTGCCTACAAATGGCACAGAAAGTAGTTGGATACGTCAAACTGCAGATCCCCGCGGGCAAAGCAACTCCCGCACCCCCCGTTGGCCCGGCCCTGGGTCAGCACGGCATCAACATCGCTGCCTTTACCAAGGAATTCAACGAGCGCACCAAGAATGACATGGGCCTGATTATCCCCGTGGTCATCACCGTGTATTCCGATCGTTCCTTCAGCTTCATCACCAAGACTCCTCCGGCAGCTGTTCTGATCAAGAAGGCCGCTGGCATCAACACCGCTTCCGGCAAGCCCAACAAGGAAAAGGTTGCTTCTCTGACCGCCGCTCAGGTGGAAGAGATTGCCAAGACCAAGATGCCCGACCTGAACGCTGCCAATATCGATACCGCCATCAGCATGATTGCCGGTACCGCCCGCAGCATGGGCGTAGAAGTAGAAGGCTAAACGCTTTCTTGTAACAGTGGGAGGAACCATTCCGCTAAACACCACATTATAGGAGGATAATAAACGCTATGAAGCATGGTAAGAAATATACAGACAGCAGAAAGCTGGTAGACAGCACCAAGCTGTATGAGCCGGCAGAGGCGCTGGACCTTTGCGCCAAGACCGGCAAGGCTAAGTTCGATGAGACCGTAGAGATCCATGTCCGCCTGGGCGTGGACAGCCGTCACGCCGACCAGCAGGTCCGCGGCGCTGTCGTGCTGCCTCACGGTACCGGCAAGACGGTTCGCGTGCTGGTGTTCGCCAAGGCGGATAAGGCTGAGGCTGCCAAGGCTGCCGGCGCTGAGTTTGTAGGCGCTGAGGACATGATGGAGAAGATCCAGAAAGAGAACTGGATGGACTTCGATGTAGTAATCGCTACCCCCGACATGATGGGTATTGTCGGTCGTCTGGGTAAGATTCTGGGTCCGCGCGGCCTGATGCCCAACCCCAAGGCAGGTACCGTTACCCCCGATGCCGGTCGCGCTGTGACCGAGGCGAAGGCCGGTAAGATCGAGTACCGTCTGGATAAGACCAACATCATCCACTGCCCCATCGGCAAG
>OHMU01000698.1_pt1 | contig 12871 bp, 8 predicted proteins | sample 1569441 | NCBI WGS metagenome assembly OHMU01 (sample SAMEA3879527, study PRJEB24766) | human gut metagenome | biome: human-associated habitat; feature: feces | place: USA | collected 1985/1987 | reverse complement strand
GAAGCATATAAAGCACTGAAAGCTGCCGGTGCAGATGTGGAATATATTGAATTTCCCGGTTGTAATCATGGAAGCTGGAATCCGGCTTTCAATTATCCCGGATTTATGGATTGGTTGTTCAAACAAAAGAAGAAACGTTGAACCAATCTGAATGATAATCACTAATAAAACATGGCTGGACTAAAATCATTAGCTAAAGATACTGCAATTTATGGGTTAAGTAGTATTGTCGGACGATTCCTTAACTATATGCTGGTACCCCTGTATACAGCAGTATTACCGGCTTCCACCGGAGGTTACGGAGTCGTATCGAACATGTATGCGTTTACAGCCCTGATGCTCGTACTGCTTACGTTCGGTATGGAAACGGGATTCTTCCGTTTCGCCAATAAATCGGGAGAAGACCCGATGAAAGTATATGCCAACTCCCTATTGTCAGTAGGAGGCGTATCTTTGATTTTCGTTCTCCTTTGCCTGTTGTTCCTGCAACCGATTTCCAATTTGCTGGATTATGGCGATCATCCGGAATTTATAGCTATGATGGCTGTTGTGGTAGCTTTAGATTCTTTTCAATGCATTCCTTTTGCCTATTTGCGATACAAGAAACGCCCTGTCAAGTTTGCAGCTATCAAACTGCTCTCTATCATTGGCGGCATCGGTTTGAATCTGTTTTTCCTGTTGGTGTGTCCGTGGCTGAATGTACATTGTCCGGCAACCATCTCTTGGTTTTATGATCCGGACTATCTGGTGGGATATATTTTCATTAGCAACCTGATTATCTCGGTTGTCCAGATGTTCTTCTTTATTCCAGAGCTGACAGGTTTTGCTTATAAGTTGGACCGGGTGTTGCTGAAGCGAATGGTAGTATACTCTTTTCCGGTATTAATCTTAGGTTTGGTAGGGATTCTAAATCAGACTGTTGACAAGATGATCTATCCGTTTCTCTTTGAAGATCGACAGGAAGGGTTGGTACAACTGGGTATCTATGCGGCAACCAGCAAAATAGCGATGGTGATGGCCATGTTTACACAGGCTTTCCGTTACGCTTACGAACCGTTTGTATTTGGTAAAGACCGCGAAGGAGATAACCGAAAAATGTATGCGGCTGCGATGAAATATTTTCTTATCTTCTCATTGTTGGCTTTCCTTGCTGTAATGTTCTACCTCGATTTGCTGCGTTATCTTGTAGCAAAAGGTTACTGGGAAGGTCTTGGAGTAGTAGCTATTGTGATGCTTGCAGAAATCTGTAAAGGGATTTATTTCAATCTGTCCTTTTGGTATAAACTGACAGATAAGACCTATTGGGGAGCTTACTTCTCGGTGATCGGCTGTGTCATTATTGTTGTATTGAACATATTATTTGTGCCGGTTTATGGCTATCTTGCTTCGGCATGGGCTTCTGTTGCAGGCTATGCGGTAATCTTGCTGTTATCCTACTGGATAGGACAGAAAGAATACCCGATTCGTTATGATTTGAAAAGCCTCGGACTTTATGTTCTGCTGGCAGCGGTACTTTACGTTATTGGAGAACAGGTGCCTATCCCTAATCTGGTGCTCCGTCTCGCTTTCCGCACCGTACTCTTATTGCTATTTATAGCTTATATTATCAAGAAGGATTTACCATTGAGTCAGATTCCTGTTATTAACCGGATTATAAAAAAGAAATGACTATGAAGACAGATGAACGTAATAAGTTTGCTATCAAGTCCTTTCTGGGAGAATACCTGGACTTGAAAAAAGACAAGGATAATGAACTGGCCACCGTGGATTCTATCCGTAAGGGTGTAGAGTTTAAAGGTGCCAATTTATGGATCCTGATTTTTGCCATCTTTATGGCATCACTCGGATTGAATGTAAATTCTACTGCTGTAATTATCGGTGCCATGTTGATTTCTCCGCTGATGGGACCTATTATGGGAGTAGGACTCTCTGTCGGACTGAACGACTTCGAATTGATGAAACGCTCTTTAAAGAGCTTTCTCATAACGACCGCTTTCAGTGTGACGACGGCCACTATTTTCTTCCTTCTTGCCCCTATTGCCGGTTCACAGTCAGAGCTGCTGGCACGTACATCGCCCACTATTTATGATGTATTCATCGCGCTTTTTGGTGGTTTGGCAGGTGTGGTAGCTCTCTCTACCAAGGAAAAAGGAAATGTGATTCCGGGCGTTGCCATTGCTACTGCATTGATGCCACCGCTTTGTACGGCCGGTTACGGACTGGCTTCCGGTAATCTTATTTATTTCCTGGGTGCTTTTTATCTTTACTTCATCAACTCTGTTTTTATCAGTCTGGCTACTTTCCTCGGAGTTCGTGTGATGCATTTCCAACGAAAAGAGTTTGTAGATAAAACCCGTGAGAAGACCGTACGTAAATACATCGTTCTGATTGTGGTGCTTACCATGTGCCCTGCGGTTTATCTGACATTTGGAATTATAAAAAGCACCTTCTATGAGGCGGCAGCCAATCGTTTTATTAGCGATCAGTTGAGCTTTGAAAATACACAGGTACTTGATAAAAAGATCAGCTATGAGCATAAAGAAGTGCGGGTTGTTTTGATTGGTCCTGAAGTGCCCGATGCTTCGATTTCTATTGCCCGTAGCAAGATGAAAGAATATAAGTTGGAAGATACGAAGCTGGTTGTATTGCAGGGGATGAATAATGAAGCGGTAGATGTGACTTCTATTCGTGCCATGGTCATGGAAGACTTCTACAAAAACAGTGAGCAGCGACTTCAGCAACAGTCAGTGAAGATTTCCCAACTGGAGACAACACTGGAACAATACAGAACGTATGACGCAATGAGTCGTACATTAGTGCCCGAACTGAAAGTGCTTTATCCTTCTATCACTACGCTCTCCATCGCTCATTCGCTCGAAGTGCGGGTTGACTCGATGAAGACCGATACGGTAACATTGGCTGTTTTGAAATTCGACAGACATCCGTCTGTTGCCGAAAAACAGAAAATCAGCGAATGGCTGAAAGCCCGTGTAGGAGCGAAGAAGTTGAGGCTGATTACCGAATAATGAATCTAAAAATAGTAATATGAAATTCAGACTAACCGTCTTGATAGTCTTTTCCCTCTGTCTGTCAAATGTGTTTGCCGATGAGGGAATGTGGCTGCTGGGAAACCTACGCAAAAACAAACAGACAGACCGGGTAATGAAAGAACTTGGTTTGCAAATGCCTGTGAATAAAATATATAATCCGAAGAAATCCTCTCTTTCAGATGCTGTTGTCAGCTTTGGAGGTTTCTGTTCGGGAGTGGTGGTTTCCGAAGACGGTCTGGTGTTTACTAATCATCATTGTGGTTTCAGTAGTATCCAGCAACACTCTTCTGTGGAACATGATTATCTGAAAGATGGCTTTTTTGCACGTAGCCTTGACGAAGAGTTGCCGAATCCGGAGTTGTATGTCCGTTTTCTGCTTCGTACGGAAGACGTAACCAAACGGGTATTATCTGTCGCCCGTCATGCTAAAACGGAAACAGAACGCCGTGTAGCTGTTGATTCGATCATGAATGTAATCGGTCTGGAAGTTTCTGAAAAAGATTCTACGCTGACCGGTATTGTCGATGCTTATTATGCAGGTAATGAATTCTGGCTTTCCGTTTATCGTGATTATAACGATGTTCGTTTAGTCTTTGCGCCTCCTTCTTCTGTCGGGAAGTTCGGATGGGATACGGACAATTGGATGTGGCCGCGACATACGGGCGATTTCAGCGTATTTCGTATCTATGCCAATACGAAGAATGGCCCGGCTGATTATTCTCCTGACAACGTCCCTTATCACCCTGAATATGTAGCGCCCATCTCTTTGGATGGATACAAAGAAGGTTCTTTCTGCATGACGCTTGGCTATCCGGGAAGTACGGAACGCTATCTTTCTTCGTATGGTATCGAAGAGATGATGAATGGAATCAATCAGGCAATGATTGATGTGCGGGGAGTAAAACAAGCAGTTTGGAAACGGGAGATGGATCGTCGTCCGGATATTCGTATCAAGTATGCTTCAAAATACGATGAAAGCTCCAATTATTGGAAAAATAGTATCGGGACAAACAAGGCCATCAAGCATCTGAAGGTATTGGAAAAGAAACGGGCGGCTGAAGCAGCACTTCGCGACTGGATTCAGTCTCATCCGGAAGAAAGAGAGAAACTGATTCGTTTATTCTCTTCTCTGGAGTTGAGTTATAGTAATCGTCGGGAAACAAATCGTGCGTTGGCTTATTTCGGTGAATCGTTTATCAATGGTCCCGAATTGGTGCAGTTTGCTCTTGAAATTCTCAATTTCGACTTTGAGGCCGAGGAGAAGCTGGTGATTACCCGCATGAAGAAGTTATTGGAGAAGTATGATAATCTTGATCTTTCCATTGATAAGGAGGTTTTTGCTGCCATGCTCAAAGAGTATCAGTTGAAAGTGGATAAGAAGTATCTGCCTGCTATGTATGAAAAGATAGATACACTCTATAACGGGAATATTCAGGCTTATGTAGACTCTTTGTATGCAACGTCCAATATAACGTCTCCTAAGGGCCTAAAACGTTTCCTGGAGCGGGATACTACGTATAATCTGATAGAGGACCCGGCTGTTTCCTTGAGTCTGGACCTGATCGTGAAGTATTATGAGATGAATCAGAGTATTTCCGAAGCTTCCGAGCAGATAGAGCAAGGGGAACGCTTGTTCAACGCTGCCATGCGCCGTATGTATGCTGATCGTAATTTCTATCCGGATGCCAATTCCACTATGCGGCTTAGTTTCGGAACGGTTGGGGGATATACTCCTTTTGATGGGGCCACTTACGATTATTATACCACCGTGAAAGGCATCTTTGAGAAGGTGAAAGAACATGCAGGTGATATTGACTTTGCCGTCCAGCCCGAGTTGTTGAGTTTGCTTTCTTCCGGTGATTTCGGAAGATATGCCAATGCACAGGGAGACATGAATGTTTGCTTTATTTCTAATAATGATATTACAGGCGGTAATTCCGGCAGTGCCATGTTCAATGCCAAAGGAGAATTGCTTGGGCTGGCTTTCGATGGCAACTGGGAAGCAATGAGCAGTGACATCGTATTTGAACCTGACTTGCAGCGTTGCATCGGAGTAGATGTGCGGTATATGCTCTTTATTATGGAGAAATATGGTAAGGCGGGCAATCTTGTTCAGGAGTTGAAGATAGCTCGATGAAGTAAATGTTTCGATAAAAGATATATATTTACTAAATAGAAAGGCAACTAATCTGTGGTAGTTAGTTGCCTTTCTATTTTATTTAAATGAATTCCTTTTTACTTTTTGGGTTTTCTACGTGCCCATCCTTCCTCGCTGAAGTCAGGCTCTTTGTCTTTGAAAAATTCTTGCCAGTCATCTTTCTTTTTTGGACCACGGGCATCAGAATAACCTCGTTCTGCACGACTAGGTTTATCTTTTTTAGCTGATTTAGCACCTTTTGCAGAAGCATCTCTCGATTTTCTATCCTTATTCTCATAGCGTGGTGCACGTTCGTCACTTTTGCCGCCGAATCGTTTACCTCCCTTGCGCTCATTAGAACTGCTTTCGCGTCCTTTTCCGCTTTCTTCACCGGCTATTTCAATAACGACCTTACGTCCGTTCCATTTAGCTTTGTTCAGCGCTTTAATTACATTGGTCGCTTCCTTTTCGGGTACTTCAAAGAAAGAATAGTTCTGCATCAGGTCAATGCGTCCCAATTCAATGCGCCCTCTTGTATTGCTGTTCAACAGTCCGATAAGATCACTTGGAAAGAAGCTGTCTGTTTTACCCAGATTGATAAATAAGCGGTTGAAGCCTGGAGCAGCTTTTCGGCTTCTTTTCTCGAAACCACCTTCTTTACGATCACCACGTCCGGCGCGTTCTGCACGCATATCGGTTGGTTGTTCTATTTCAGGACGGTTGCGGTAATATTCTGCAAAACGGTTGAATTCGTGAGAAACCATTCGTTTAATCAAGTCCTCTTTGCTTAGCCATTCCAGTTTGCGATAGATTTCCGGCATAAAGTCGGCAATCTCTTCTTCGTTCACTTTTACTTTTTCGAGATCATCAATTACCTTAATCAGCTGTTTCTGACAGATACCTGCCGCTGTCGGCATTTCTCCGACAATAAATTTTTTGCTGATAATCCGTTCGATTTCTCTCATCTTTCCCTTTTCGCGGAGGTTGATGATGGCAATGGAAGTTCCGGTTTTTCCGGCACGCCCTGTACGTCCGCTACGATGTGTATAGCTTTCTGTGTCGTCAGGCAATCCGTAATTGATGACATGTGTCAGATCGTCTACGTCAAGTCCACGGGCAGCCACGTCAGTTGCAACGAGCAGTTGCAGATTACGGATGCGGAATTTCTGCATAACGGTATCCCGTTGTGCTTGGGAAAGTTCGCCATGCAAAGAATCGGCATTGTAACCTTCCTGCATCAATTTGTCTGCAATTTCTTGAGTCTCTTTACGGGTACGGCAGAAAATGATACCGTATATTTGTGGGTAGTAATCGACGATACGTTTTAAAGCTTCATATTTATCTTTAGCTTGTACGGTATAAACAACGTGTTTAACGTTGTTGGTACTTTCATTCTTACGGCCAATAGTTATTTCTTTCGCGTTACGTAAGTAGTTCTTGGAGATACGTGCGATTTCCGGGCTCATTGTTGCAGAAAACAGTAGTGTGTTACGTTCTTGCGGTACATCAGCCAGGATGGCATTGATACTCTCTGTGAATCCCATATTAAGCATTTCGTCCGCTTCATCCATTACAACGTTGTGGATGGTAGATAAAGATACGGTTTTGCGTTCCATCAGGTCCAGCAGACGTCCTGGTGTGGCAACGATGATATGTACACCTCGTTTCAGGCTGCGTATTTGGCTATCAATGGAAGAACCACCATATACAGGCAGCACTTTCAGTCCGTCAATGTATTTGGAATAGTCGTTCAGATCTCCTGCTATCTGGAGACAAAGCTCACGAGTAGGGCAGAGGATAAGCGATTGTGGAATTCTGTTCTTTACGTCAATCTGTTGGAGCAGAGGCAGGCCGAATGCGGCTGTTTTACCTGTTCCAGTTTGTGCAAGAGCTACTACATCATTATTTTCTCCTAAAAGGTACGGAATCACTTCCTCTTGTACCGGCATGGGATTCTCATATCCCATCTCTTCAATTGCTCTACGTATCTCCGGAGAAACGCCAAGCTCTTCAAATGTCTTCATTAAATCTCTGTATATCTTTTATTTCAGCTGCAAAGATAGTTAATTTAGTTGATAATAAATGGTTGATAACGGATAATTATTGTAGACGTCATCGTATTTATCATTTATCAACAATCAATTATCTGTTAATAAAATGCTGCGCAACTGTTTTAAATCTTCCGTAGAAAGTCCGATTCCTTTTTTCAGATAGGTTTGTACACTCCCATATTCAGATTCAACCTGTTCCTTTGCGGCATTCAGGAAATCTTCTTTAGCCGAATAGATGGTAGTGATTGCTTCTTGAGAGTTGATCGGCAATTTGTAGGCGTATTTAGAGGCTTTGGGGATATTGAAATAATCGTTACTCAAACGATAATCTTCCATTATCACATCTTCATTGACGCCTAGAGCGGCGAGTAAGAGTGCGGAAACAATTCCTGTACGTCCTTTTCCGGATGTACAATGAATGACAACCGGATAATTGCTACGGTCGAGAAGAATGGTGAACAGCTCTTTGAATTCCTTTTGGTAGTTTGTAACTAATTCCCGGTTCATTCGTTCTACGAGGCGGTAGATGGTATCTTTATCAGTTTTTATTTTTTCTTCCCGAATACCTTGCAGAATTTTTTCCATGTTCCCTGTGAGGATGGGAATATGTACGATTTTAAACTTGTCATCATGTAGTTGCGGATAGTTTTGGCGTTCACTTTCAGAACGTAAGTCTATGATTGTTCGTATTCCCATATTCTTAAGCTCTTGGCGGGAACAAGGAGGGATACTGTCTATTTGTGCGGAACGGTATATCATTCCCCAACGAAGAGATTTTCCGGTGTTGGCAGATTCGTATCCTCCTAAGTCGCGGAAGTTCTGTATACCGGGGATATTGATGTTGCGGGTAGCTACTTTGATACGGTATTTGTTGTTAAACACCATCAAGTAGTAATAACGTTGGGACGGATCGTTGGTTACGATTGTCATTTTACCACTGGAGATGCTAGCCATTGCAATGGGAGAATCTTCTGGAATTATTTCCGGAGAAGTAGAGGTGTATACTTTTACCTGTCCTTTTAATATCGGTGTTGTTTCCCATTTGATAATACAGTTTCCTATATTATTTTCCTCACACACCACAGATATAGCAGGTGATGTGCCGGAGCACGACGGGAGCACTAATAAAACAGTAAGCCAGCTTAACAGGTTTTTATACATAGTTTCTTTGTCTTGAATCGTATACTGCAAAGATAAGAATTACCCGAAGATGTGATAATTCCTTTGCGATAATTAGCCAAAGTTAATAGTAATTTACGTGTTAAAAAAGGGCGCATCTTCCGGTGGAAGAGCGCCCTGAATGAGAAGTTGCTTGAATCAGCTTTATTGAATACTGTTTAATAAATCCGTTTTTCCTTCATTGATTAACTTTAGAATAAGTTCGCCAAATAAGGTATTTTGCCATGCAAACCAAGCACGGGTGAAGTTATTGGGGTCATCTTTGTGGAAAGATTCATGCATAAAGCCTGTCCCTGCATCCGTATTGATCAGCATTTTTACACAATCTTTGATCTCCTGATCGTCCTGACTGGTAAATGCTTTCATCATGATGCTCATCGGCCATACCATATCATAACCGATGTGAGGCCCGCCAATACCTTCTCCTGCCTTTCCTTTGAAGAAATAAGGGTTATCCTTGCTCCATACAAAACGGCGTGTATTTTGATAGATAGGATCGTTGATTTCTACATCACCAAGGTAAGGCATTGCCAGCAGACTTGGTACATTAGCATCATCCATTAAGAAATGATTTCCGAAGCCATCTACCTCAAAGGCATAAATTGTACCATATTTAGGGTGATTATAAGTCGCATATTTTTTTAGTGCAGCTTCTACTTCTTTTGCCAGATCTGTGCATTGTTTTGCCAGTTCTGCATTTTGATTTACAGCATTTAGAATTTCGGCAGCTTTCTTTAGCGAAGAAACAGCGAAGAAGTTAGACGGCACGAGAAATTGCAGGGTTGTAGCATCGTCAGATGGGCGGAAAGCTGAAACAATAAGTCCGACAGGATTTACCGGAGCACCTAGGCCATTATTGTTCAATGTATCGAGTGCACGTTCTGTTTTGCGTTGAAATTTATAAGGTCCCACTCCTTCTTTGCGTTGTTGCTCCTTAAAAGTAGTCAGGATATTGGTGATGGCTTGTATCCATTCACTATCAAAAATACTGGCGTCACCGGTTTCCTTCCAATATTGGTAGGCCAGACGTAGTGGATAACATAGAGAATCTATTTCCCATTTTCTTTCATGTAATTCAGGTTTCATGTCGGTCAGGTCGGACATCCATTCCCCTCCGACAGCTCCGTCATTAAAAGCATTAGCGTATGGATCAATATTGATACATTTAAATTGTCTGCGGATCACTCCTTCAAGCATTTTCTTTAATTCCAGGTCTTTATTGGCCAGCTGTACATAAGGCCAAACCTGTGCTCCCGAGTCACGTAGCCACATGGCATGAATATCGCCTGTATAAACAAAAGTATCAGGCTTGCCATCTGTTGTGCGATAATGAACCGTTGTTTCAAGGGTATTGGGAAAACAATTCTCGAACATCCACGCCAATTTTTGGTTAGTAAGCAACTTTTTTACTCTGATAATTTCTGCTTCCACAGCTTTTGATGTAAAAAGACGCTTGTTTACAGGTGGACGGTTACTTTTATAAGCGGCCACTTCAGCTGCCTGATTGACTACATTGGTATGATCTTTAGCAAGAATAAGTTCAGTAGCATTCGCATGACTTCCCATTAATAGGGTGGTTGTAATAATGCATATTCCGATGTTTCTTTTCTTCATCTTTACAGTGTTTTTGAGAGGATTATTAAAAGTGGTTATTATAATTTGATTCCGGCTAATCTGCCGTACATTTCTACAAAAGCTGCTTGTGTCAAAAGCCATTTTTTCTCATTTTTATCTGTTCCGCTCCAATCTGTTTGGAAGAGTCCCCGTTCATCCCTGGCATATTGCCATGCATAATCAAGGCTTTTTTGGAAGTCGGCTAGATAGGTCTTATTGTGATCTGTGTGATAAAGTTCTATAAATCCTCTTAGCATGACTGCTGTGAACCAGATATTTCCTTTTTTCAGTAATTGAAATGTTTGTCCGTTCGGCGAGGTGAAATGAGTGAAAAAGTGCTTGTGACATGCTTCGGCTATATTTTGAGCATCTTCCAGATAGTTTTTCTGTTTTGTAATTTGGTAGAGTAGGGCGGCTGCTTGCATCATTTGGCCGCTATTATAGGCGAATTTGGCACGCCCGATTTTCTTGTTGAGTGCAATGTTGTCAAAGTATAAATGATCTGTTGGATCTTCTAAATTCTTTTTAGTCCATTCGTATAACTCTTTCCCTTGTTTCAAATAGGTGCTGTCTTGAGTTGCCTGAAATAGTTTGAGAGCAAAAACGGCTCCCGGTGCATTTGAACAAGTGTTTTTGGACTCTTTTTTCTGCTCACACCAGTAGATCCCTCCTCCGAGCACTTCGTCTTTACCGCTAAGAATGAACTCCCATATCAGTTCGGCTTTTTCCAGATAGGCTTGTTTTTTAGTCATACGATAAGAATCGGTAAAATCAATGCCTAACCAAACGTTGTCATCATAAAAGCGATCAGAGAGAGGTTGATTACTGATATAGGATGAGTAAGCGAATGGTTCTCTTCGTGTGTCGAAATACTCTTCTAGTCCGGGTAGTACTTTATTTTCCAGAAGTTTCTTGTATTTTTTGTTTCCAGTGCTCTCCAACAGTGCGTTTACTGCAGAGAATGTACCCGAATATGGCCAAAGATAAGAATATTCATTATGTCTTTTTGCTTGTTCTTCTGACGCCAGATAAGTTGCTTTGTTGTTCTGGTCAGAAGGATAATTTTCGCGCAGCAAACAAGTATTGGGTGCTGCATAATATTTGTAGAGGGCATCCAAAGTTTGTTGGGCTCTTTCTGCGTTAGGACTGGTTGTTGATAGAGTCAATGCACAGAAAATGTTCACTAGTAAGTAATGCATGGTTTTGTTGTTTTATAAATGATTATTGCATAAAAATATTTACCTGTTTCCAATCGTTCTCAGTATCGTTTGCTACTTCTGCTCCTGGTGTAGAACGTCCTTCTTTCACGTACTTTCTAATGAGCTGTGTCATTTCTTTTACTTCTTGCTCGTAGCATTTATCGTGAATAATATTTTCTTTCTCCGATGGATCTTCTTTAAGATTAAATAGTTGCATTGGAGGTAATTGTGCTAGATCTGCGGGTTTATTAGGGTATCCCCATCCGCCTGAACCTCCATTGAATACTAGTTTAAGTTGTGGTGTACGCAGAGACAGATATCCTTTTCCTGATTCATAAACAAGGTCTTTGCGGTTAGAAGCCCCTTGCTTACTTAATATAGGCCATATACTGTAACTATCTACAGCTTCTTCATCTTTTAGTTTGTGATTGACCATTTGTGCAAAAGTTGCATAGAAGTCGGTAAGAGAGACAAGAGAATTATTTGTTTCGTTGGAGAATTTTCCTTTCCAAGATACTATTAGGGGAATTCTATGTCCTCCTTCATAAATATCTGTTTTATAACCTCTGTAAATATAACTTGGAAAATGTCCTTGTTTTTCCATCTCTTTTACACCAACATAGGGTGCACAACCATTATCAGATGTAAAGATCACAATGGTATTATCTAGTTGACCATTTTTTTGTAGTGCTTTTATGATTTGTTGTATCATATCGTCTATCATCACGACAAAATCACCATAATCTCCTATTGTGGTTTTTCCCTTATATTTATTTGCAGGTAATACCGGTGTATGAGGAGCTGTGATGGGCAAATACAAGAAAAAGGGTTTCTTGCTGTTTTTTTGTTTGCTGATATAGCTTATGCTGTGACGAATGATATTAGGAAGGCAATCTTGTGGATCAAAGTCAGCTCCTGCTACTCCCCCATGCATCAGTTTAAGTCCTTTTTGAGGTTCGATTATATGATTAGGAAGGGCAGTCACTTTGTTATTTTCTACATAGACATAAGGTGCTATGTCAAGAGAAGAAGGTATGCCGTAAAAATAGTCGAACCCTCTTTCTGTAGGACCATTTTTGATAGGAAGTGAAAAATCTACATCTTTTTTATTCTGGGCATTTTGAGGATATCCCCAGTCCCAGCCTAGATGCCATTTGCCAATACAAGCAGTGTTATAGCCATTTTCAGATAACATTTGGGCTATTGTTCGACGATCAGGAGTAATCATGGCAGGAGAGTATCCATCAAGTACTCCTTCTTTTAATTTAGTGCGCCATGGATATCTTCCAGTGAGAATGGAATATCGTGAAGGTGTTGACAAAGCGGAGGACGAATGGGCATCCGTAAAAGTAATCCCATCTTGAGTCAGATTATCAATGTTGGGAGTGGAAATCTTAGATTCTGGGTTGAATGCTGAGATATCTCCATAACCTAAATCATCCGCTAATATAAATATTATATTGGGAGATTGGGCGTTTATGGCTGTTGTTGTAAATAGTGCCGATGAGAATGTTATTAGTTTATTCATATAATTTTTTAGTATGAGTGTAATATCTGGTCTAATCCCATGTCTTTAGGAGTTTCTAATAAAGGAAATTCTGGTAATATGCACATAGGCACTGCAGGATCTCCCACTTTCCA
>OHMU01000686.1_pt1 | contig 13015 bp, 14 predicted proteins | sample 1569441 | NCBI WGS metagenome assembly OHMU01 (sample SAMEA3879527, study PRJEB24766) | human gut metagenome | biome: human-associated habitat; feature: feces | place: USA | collected 1985/1987 | reverse complement strand
TCTCTGCTGATGGCGGCGGCAGCACTGCTTCTGCTCTGGTGGGGCTTGGGCACCGTCTGGAGCAGCTCCAGCCTGCTGCCCCTGTGACTCCCGTGCATTACCATACCGACAGCAAGATGTTGCAAAAAGAACGTGAAAAGAAGATCGCCCTCGGTCACAAGGCTGATGACCACGAGGACGAGGTGAGTTATGACTGGCAGCAGACCATGTGAGGTCTGCTATTTTTATTGCCCGAATTGATTTCGGAAGAAAGGAGCGCTATGGGTAGAAAGAGAAAAGAATCCAATATCGCAAGCGTCATGTATTCCTATGTGGGTACGGACGATCAGTTTGATGATTTTCTGAAAATGATGATCCACGACTATCTGTCTGTGGATCATCCATATACAAATCGAACCGCCGATTTTGTTGCTAAAGTAGAAACAGAAGTCGCCTGACTTGTTTTGATAGCTATTCAAAAAATTGTGTGCTATGGTGTGTCGTGCATGATCGGCACACCATAGCAGAAAGGAACGATTATGAAAGTCTGGCTCTATTATCGGCTGTCCAGAGATGAGGATGAAGAATTGAATTCTCTGAATAACCAGCGGAAAATCATATATAACTTTGCCGTCAGCAACGGCCACGAGGTGGTGGGCGAATCCTTCGATGACAATGTCAGCGGTATGCACTTCAACCGTGAGGGAATCGAAAAAATCTATGAGGTGGTCGAAGCGGGCAAGATCGAAGCGATCATCGTTAAAGACCTGTCCCGCCTGGGCCGCCACCGGACGCAGACCGCACTCTTTATCGACTACCTCCGAGAACATGATGTGCGAGTCCTATCCGCAACGGAAAATATCGACACCTTCAATGAGAACGATGATCTCATCATCGGCTTTAAGGGGCTGGTCAACGACTTCTATGCCCGCGATGGCAGCCGTCGTGTGCGAACCGGTTACCGGCAAAAGCAAAGGGAAGGCATCGTGACCATCCCGCCTTTCGGCTACTTCAAGGATAAGAACACAAAAAAGGTCGTTGTCGTAGAAGAAGCCGCCGAAACGGTCCGGCTGATCTTCTCCGCCTATGTCGGCGGCAGCGGCATGAAGGCCATCGCCCGCACACTGAATGAGCAGAGAAGAAAAACGCCCGCGCTCATGCAGGTGGAACTGCTGAGCAAGCGCCTTCCCAACACCCAGGATGGCATCCTCAAGAAATATCTGTGGGATGCAACGATGGTGGCCCGAATCTTAAAAGATGAAAGCTACATCGGCACGCTGATCTGCCACAAGAGCGAGCGCAATAAGATCAATAAGACCTTTCGGTTCACAGATACGGAGGAGCAGTTCCGGCATGAAAATTATCTGCCAATGATCGTGACTCGTGAGATATGGGAACAGGCTCAGGCGCTCCTTGCAGAGCGCAAAGAGAAAAATGTCCGTGCGGGCACCAACCGGGGCATCCTCCGGTACGGTGGATTACTCCGCTGCAAGGATTGTGGCCGAACCTTTATCGGGAAACGTATCAAGCTGAAAAGCGGAGAACGGGTCGCCTATGTCTGCGACACCTACCATCGGTATGGCAAAGAACACTGCTCCTCTCACATGGTGGACGAGGAAACATTGGACAGATTGATCGGCGCGGAGATCCTGCGAACAAAGAAAATGTATGAGGAAAACTGGTCGCGGATGGAATGGCTCATTGAGAGATGGACGCCGAAGGCTTCCACGGCCAGTGCCAAAATAAGTAAACTGCAAGAGCACATTCTCTTGCTGGAGGAGGAAGTGGAGGTGATCCTGATGGAACGCATTCGGGATAAGGCCAACGCGGAACGCTACGACCGCATGATTGCAAAGCGCGAGGAGCAGATCGCGGAGGCCAAGAAACAAATCGAAGAATTGCAGAATATTTCAGAAATGCTCCGCAGCCGACAGGCCAAGCTGAAGCGGGATATCAGCATGATCGACGATATCCTGCGAGAGGGCAAAATGTCAGAAGCACATCTGAGGAAACTGGTGGAGAAAATACTCGTTCATGAGGAGGACGGCAGGCTGGATTTGGAGATCCGGCTGAAAGCGCCCTTCCGTGACCATTTGGATGTCTTCGAAAACGGAACGCAGACAGATTGCTTCCCCTCCGCAGATTTTGACTATGACAGGCTGGGTGCGGTGATCTACGGCGATTACTATGCGGGGTAGGTGATAACAGGTGCGGGTATGGCTCTATGCGCGGCTCTCTAACGATGATGACCGTGAGATGAACTCCCTGCTGAATCAGCGGGAGATCTGTCAGGCGTTTGCCGAGCAGCACGGGTACGCCATCGTAGGACAGTCCTTCGATGACAACATAAGCGGCATGAGTTTTGACCGCCGTGGGCTGGACGAGCTCACGGCAGCTGTGGATGCTGATAAAATTGGCGCTGTCATCGTAAAAGACTTATCCCGGCTTGGCCGCCATAGGACCCAGACTGCGTTGTTCATCGATTATCTGCGGGAACACCAGGTGCGAGTGATCTCTGCCACGGAGGGCGTTGATACATTCCGCGACGAAGATGACTTGATCATCGGTGTCCGCGGCCTGATGAATGATTACTATGCAAAGGATATTGGCAAAAAGATCCGGGCGGGATACCGCCAGAAGCAGAAAGACGGCATCGTGATCACGCCGCCCTTCGGCTACTGGAAAGACAAAAATACGGGGCAGATCAAGATAGACGCAGAGGCGGCGGTCACGGTGCAGCTCATCTATTCTCTGTACTTGCAGGGGTGTGGGCAGAAAGAGATCGCCCGGCGGCTTAATGCTGCGGGGCGAAAGACACCGGCGCAGCTCCGGGCCGAACGGTGCGGCAGAGAAGTCCGGCATACGCACAAAACCCGTGATGGGCAGTTTCTCTGGACTTATGCCAGCGTGAAAAACATTCTGACGGAAGAAGCGTACACCGGTGTGCTGAACAACCACCGCAGGGAGTATAACAACGGTAAGGTCAAGCGTATTGACGAAACCGACTGGTATCGTCATGAGGGATTCTTTCCTGTGATCATCGGAAAACAGGAATGGGAGCAGGTACAGCGCTTGCTCAAACAACAGGCCCGCCCCGCAAACGACAATCAGACCAAGCACCGTTACGCGGGACTGCTGGCCTGCTAGGAATGTGGGAATACGTTCATTCCTATGATCCGCTGCTGGAACGGCAAGAGTCGTGTGGAATATGTGTGCCGTGGGTATCATCGGAATGGAAAAACCTACTGCTCCTCCCACCGCATTCATGAGGAGGTGCTGGATGCAGCGGTGCAGGCGTATGCTCAAACTGTGCGGGAGCAGTGCACCGAGGAAGTAAAGAAGCTGGCACAGCTGCAAAAAATGTGGGCGTTGAGGAAACCAATCCTCGACGCCCACATTTTGTCGTTACAGAAGAAAATTCAAGTATTGGAACAAGAGGTGGATGAGATTGTGATAGAAAAAGTATTTGCAGGCAACCACTAAAGCATCGCAAAGATGAAATTTGTATCACAATCTAATCCCTTTTGATTAAATAAATGTGTCAATAACAGAAACCAAGCGCTGTAAAAAATCACGGCAATCATTAACTGTCTGCAAGTCAATATTTCTTAACATTGAAGTACTTGGGTCAATATCTGATTCATGTGCAATTTGATTACGCCTTTTCACAATTAGAGCAAGTTGATCTCTAATATGTTCGGCGGTATCTCCCATAACAGGAGAGACTTTCGTCCATACACTTTTTACATTAACCAAACCTAATGCATACTCAACGCTTTTAGGTGATTGAAAGGAATCTTTTTCAAGAATACTCCTCAAAGATGCATCGAAAATTTGTTGTTGAAATGCTACATTAGGTTCATTATGAACGGATAAGTATGCAGTTATAGGCAGGTTGAAATTTGCTGGTAAAAAGCTTGAAGCAAAAAAGTTTTCTCGAATTTTTCTGCGAACAATATTGTGAAGATAACTGTCAAAAGTACTTACTATCAGCACATATTCTGAACGGAGTAGTGAACTTGCATCCATAGATGCAGCACTGTCTGCAAGATATTGATGGATTGACGAGAGTGCACGCAAGGAAGCGATTTGTTCGTCGAAAAAAGTTTTTTCATTACTCATCTGAAGTCAACTCCAGTACTCGAACGGCTAAAGCTTCATACAGGAACTTAAACCAAGCAAGTGTCCTGCTCTGCCCCTCCTGTACCATTTGAGGATCGAGCACAACCTCAAAGATTGGAATCGACTGTTTATTAGACAAAGCAATTAGCTTGTTGAAATTAGAAATTTGAGCCAAACAGTACGGATCAGGATAATCTATATGGTGATTTTGTGCGCTATCACGCATTTTTGTATATGCAGTCAGGTATTTCTCTTCTGTTAGTGTCATCTGCAAGCCTTGCAGCTTTGGGTATAGCAAGTTCACGACCTTTTCAGAAATCTGTACCATGAAACTCTTAAAAGTAAATTGGGGGCGACCATGACTTAAATTGAAATCATTAATTGTGTATCCCAAAAATTTTGGTGTTGTTGTCGGTAGTGGATATGTTGCATTTTGGAAAAGCGGACGAGCCTTTTGCGCCCATGTTTCCCAAGTGGCAAGGACTCTACACAGTGAATCTATCGACATCAGTGAGAATAAATCCGGAGAAGAAGGGATTATAAAATAATCAGAGCAAACAAAAATATCCTGATTAATTGCACTTAAGCTGGGGTTCATGTCAAAGATGGCATAATCAATGTTATACTTTTTTCCGGTTTCTTCAACCAAATAATTGAGTGCTCCAGGCAGATTTTCCATGGATCCAAAAGCACTTGATAATTGCATAGATATACCAAGTTGTATTTCGTTCTCAGTAAAGTCCAAATGCCCAGGCAATAAGTAAAGTCTGTCAGTAATCTGTGGACATGTTACTGGCTGAATTAATCTTGGCTGAGACTTGAACGCAGGTATAAGGGCGCTGTATATGTTATCGTTGGGGTTCTCGATATAATGAGCTTCAAACTTGTCTGCACCAAGTGCATACATAGTTAAATTGCACTGGGAGTCCGCATCAACCAATAGCACCTTTTTTCCTTGTTTGGAAAGACTCCATCCCAAATTAAAACTGGTAGTGGTTTTAGAAACGCCACCTTTATGATTGAATATTGCAATTTTTTTCATGGTCGACTTCCTTTCGTTCATAATGTAAAAAGGCATATAGGGTTGGAGGTTTTCCCAAAAACAATAAATACCTCCAACTCAAGAATAATATATCAGTAATTGTGGAAAAATCAATGGACTTCACGGCCCATTGACAACCAACGGTGCGTTTTGTGGAACCTTTGGAACAGGCTATAAATAATCCGAACTTTTCACCTGTTATAGATAAAGCCCGGATTATTCCTTGTTGGTGCGGGCATGGGGACTCGAACCCCAACGGATTACTCCACGAGAACCTAAATCTCGCATGTCTACCAATTCCATCATGCCCGCATATGAGCTGCATTTCCACATCAGCTGTTTTTAGTGTATCATGTTATGTGATTATATGCCAGAAAAATCTTCACTGAGGTGACATCACCTAAATCCATCGAGTCTACCAATTCCACCACGCCCGCATATCCACGCCGTATTGTAGCACACTTCACGTCGGCGTGCAAGGAATGTTTTGCCTTTCCCCTCCACCCTATGCTATACTGTCATCAACAGTACACGAAAGGACGGTGCCCCATGAACGAAAATGCCCTCACCTTGGCGCGTCAGCACGCGCCCTGCTACATTTACTCCCGCGAGATCCTTACCGCACAGGCAGAGACTCTCCACAGGACCTTCCCCGGCTTTGATATTCTGTTCTCCGTGAAGGCCAACCCCTTCCCACCGGTAATACGGCACCTTGCGGCGCTTGGCATCGGCGCGGATGCGGCCAGTGCGGGTGAGGTCTGCCTGGCCGCGGAATGCGGGATCGCGCAGGAGGATATCTACTTCTCCGCCGCCGGCAAAAGCGATCGTGCACTGGCCGCCGCGTGGGATAACTGCCATCTGATCGCCGATTCTATCGGCGAGGTGCGGCGAATCGCCGCTATGGCCGCTGCCCGCGGCGAGACAAAGGCCATCGGCCTGCGCGTGAACCCCGCTTTCAGTATGGACGGCGGTACGGGCGGAACGTCCAAGTTCGGCATCGACGAGTCCGATCTCCCGGCACTGAAAATCCTGCTGCAAACGCTGCCGATAGCCGTCTGCGGCCTCCATGTCCACCTGCGCTCCCAGAACCTCTCCGCGGACACTCTCGCCCGCTACTACAAAAACTGCTTCGCGCTGGCCCTCCGCGTCCGCGATATTCTGGACTGTGCCATCGAGTATATCAACTTCGGCGGCGGAGTAGGCATCGTTTACGACCCGGCGTGCCAACCGCCGCTGAACATGAGCACCTTGAAGCAATGTACGCAGGCCGTGGCAGAGGAAAACGCCCGTACCCTCCGCGCACGGCTGCTGGTGGAGTCCGGGCGGTTTCTGACGGCGCAGGCGGGAACGTACTATCTGCCTGTGGTAGACAAAAAGACGTCCCACGGCACCACCTATGTCATCGTAGAAAACTGTCTCAACGGCTTCCAGAAGCCCTCTCTTGCCGCCATGCTGCGTAACGCCGCCGGAGAAGGCCCCCTTGCGCCTCAGGAACCTCTGTTTACCGGCGAGACCGCCTTCCCCATCACCGCCCTGCCTGCGGAGGATACCGGCATCACCGAGACCGTAGACATCGTAGGAAACCTCTGCTGCGCTGTGGACGTGCTGGCTAAGAACTTCACCGGTCCGGCGCTGGCGGTGGGAGATCTTGTGGCCGTGGGGAACACCGGGGCCTACGCCAGAACGCTGTCGCCGCTGCTGTTTTCCTCCCACGACGTCCCTGCGGAATTCTTGATCTGAAAAACAGGGCAGCCCGACGGGCTGCCCTGTTTTCTTATTTCTCCCGTCTGATGGGCCGGATATACTTGAAGTACTGTCCCGGCACAAAATAGAAATACGTCTTGACGCCCTGTTCACTTTTGACCATACCGATCTCTCCCAATCCAAAGATATAGCGATCGAAGGGATGGATGCGGGTGCGGAGCACTACGGGGCGGGGCTGGCGGCGGTAAACACCGGGGGTAACGCCGTAGAGCGCCTTGAAGGCGCGGGTAAAGGCCTCCTGCCCGGAAAAGCCGTAGTCCAGCGCGATGTCCAACAAAGGCCGGTCGGTATCGCGCACCTCCTTCAGGGCAAAGGCCAGGCGCCGCTGGTGCAGATAGGTACGCAGGGACATACCCGCGATCTCGCGGAATTTATGGGTGGCGTGGTACTCAGAATAGTGCAGACGTGCCGCCAGCGCCCGCAGTGTCAACGCCTGATCGTCCCGGCGCATAATGGCGTCGTCCATCTCATTGACGACGCTCTGGATCAGCTGCTGCCATTCGTACATAGGCTTGCTCCCTTCTCTCGCTGTGAACAGAATACACCCTTTTCGCCCCAAATGTTTGATACGAGTTGCTGTTAAAACAGGGACGGCTCCCGCCGTCCCTGTCCGCTTATTCCACTTCAGCAGCCTCCGCCGGCTCCTCCTGCCCCTGCTTGGGCAGCTGCTCGGGCCACTTGGCCCAGGTCTGGCGGATATAGGGGATCATCTGATCCCGGGGCATATCCAGTGCCGCGGCCAGCTCGCCGTAGAGCTGGTCCTCAGCCCGCTTGAGATAGCGCTCATCCATCTGGCTGACCTTCTTACCATGGCGCAGGGCCCACGCCCGCTTGCGGCAGATACCGTGGATCATGGCGGCCAGCTCGGCGCAGTCACAGCGGAGCACCAACTGGTGGTAGAAATCCTTGGCAGCACGCATACCGCGCTCGGCGGGCTTCTGCTCCGGCAGGGCCGGCAGCGCGGCGATCAGTTTCAGCGCACAGTCACGGCTGATGATGGGGCGCATGAGGACAGCGGTGTCCACCGGAGTCATAACGGTGCCGCCGCGGTACAGGGGAGAAAGATGATAGTAGACCTTGTCGCCGCCGTCATAGGCCAGACCGGATGGCCCTATGGACTCCACCCGGCAGACGCCCTCGCCGCCGTATACCACCAGATCACCCGCTGCAAACATCACACACGCTCCTTATCCGCAACATACATACACATATATACACAAAAAGGCACATGGCACACGACCATGCGTTCCCCTTTTGCTCACCATTACCTGACATCAGTATAACATATTCTGACGAAAAATGTAAGCACAAATTTTACCGTGACTGTCGATTTTCCCGGAAAGTTGTGATACAATGCAGAAAAACTTTTGCGAGGTGCAGCCATGAAAAAACCTGTCATCCATCCCTCCGCCTTTGTGGCGGACAACGCCACCGTCCGGGGCAGCGTGACCCTGGGCGCCAACAGCAGCGTGTTCTTCGGCGCGGTGCTGCGGGGCGACCGGGCGCCGATCACCATCGGTGCGGGCACGAATATCCAGGACAACTGTGTGGTGCACGTGGACTACGACCATCCGGTGACGGTGGGCGAAAACGTAACGGTGGGCCACGGGGCCATTCTCCATGGGTGCACCGTGGGTGACAACACCCTCATCGGCATGGGCGCCATCGTGCTGAACGGCGCGAAGGTCGGCAGCAACTGCCTGATCGGCGCGGGGGCGCTGGTACCGCAGAACGTGGAGATACCGGACGGGTCTTTGGCCTTCGGCTCCCCCGCCAAGATCAAAGGCCAGCTGGACGAGGCCGCCATTGCCGAGCTGCGGCAGGCGGCGCTGGACTACCAGAAGGAGGCCATGGCATACAAGGCCGAGCAGGAACAATAAAAATATGCGCTCCGACCAAGAGCCGGTGCGCATGGCTGAAAAGCGGCCCCCGGCTGTGCCGGGGGCCGCTGACCGTTTAGACGACGGCAAAGAACTTGATGATAAACAGCAGGGAAATAATGTAGGTCAGGACAGACACATCCTTGGCACGGCCGGAGAACACCTTGATCACGGTGTAGGAGATCATGGCAATACCGATTCCGTGGCCGATGGAGCCGGAGATGGGCATGGCCAGCAGCATCAGGAACACGGGGACTACCTGGTCCAGATCGTCGAAATCCACGTTCTTCAGGCCCTGGAGCATCAGGATGCCCACGTAGATCAGGGCGGAGGAGGTAGCGGCAGCGGGAATGACGGCCGCCACGGGCGCGATGAACATACAGGCCAGGAACATGAACGCGGCGGTCAGGCTGGTCAGGCCGGTGCGGCCGCCGGCCTCCACACCGGAGGCGGACTCCACGAAGGTGGTAACGGTGGAGGTGCCGCAGCAGGCGCCGGCCACGGTGCCCACGGCATCGGACAGCAGGGCCTCCTTCATGTTGGGCATATTGCCGTCCTTGTCGGTCATGCCGGCGCGGGAGGCCGTTCCCACCAATGTACCGATGGTATCGAACATATCGATCATGCAGAAGGTGATGATCAGGCTGATCGCCGTGAACCAACCGATATTAAAGAAGTCGGTGAAGTCAAATTTGAACAGCGTGGTCTCCACCATATCATGGAAGGGCGGCAGGAAGGACGCACCCTCCAGAGAGGCAAAGGGGTTGGTACCCAGGAAGATAAAGCAGCCGGCCCAGTAGATCACGGAAGCTACCAGCATACCCACCAGCACGGTGGCCTTGACGCCCTTCTTGGCCAGCAGGATGATGACAAACAGACCGATGAACATGGTGATAACAGTCAGGACCATCTGGCTGTACTCGGCACCCATGTGATCCTTGATCACGCTGGGGGTCATGGCGCCGAAGAAGTCGCGCATGACATAGAAGGGTGAGCTATAACCGTTGCCCTCGGCATAGATGCCCACGTTGGAGCCCAGGCCGATGTTCATCAGCATAAGGCCGATGGCGGGACCGATGCCCAGACGGACACCCAGAGGGATAGCGGTAACGATCTTATCACGAATGTTAAAAATGCTCAGCAGAAGGAAAACGATACCCTCCACCAGAATGATGCACAGCACCGCCTGGAAGGCGCTGGTGTAGTCGGTGTTCAGCATGGCGGCCACATTGCCGGCGATGACGGCAAAGAAGCTGTTGAGCCCCATACCGGGCGCCATGACAAAGGGCTTGTTGGCGAGGAAGGCCATGACCACGGTGCCGATGGCACTGGCGATGCAGGTGGCCAGAAAGACACCGTTCCACAGGGGTGTGCCCACGGCAAAGTTGGTCAGCAGGTTGGGGTTCAGGGCGATGATGTAGGCCATCGTCATGAATGTGGTGAGACCGGCCAGGATCTCCGTTTTGACGGAGGTGCCGTTCTCTTTCAGATGAAAGATACGCTCCATGTGATTTTCTCCTTTACAAAATGCTGCACGCCCTCCGGCGCAAGCATCATCTTAACGCTTTTTAACGGGAAAAACAAGACTTTTTGTCAGGTCTTCTGAAGTTTTTTCAGATGCCAGTCAAAAAAGCGCCCCCGGCGTGGCCGAGGGCAAGGAGGCGCCCGCCTCCTTCTGTTCTCAGGAGGCTGCGTCAGCCGGGGTATAACTGACACGATGCTGATGAGATAGCCGCATGGGGTACCGACCGGGGCAGGTCAGCTTTCCGTCCGCATCCGGGGGCGCATGACAGGGGGCGCTTTTTTCAGGGAAACTTATTGGGCCGCGTGATCGGCCTGAATGAGCCGCTTCAGGGCCTCCACTCCCACCTGAACGGCGGAGGTGGTGTCCTCGCTCATATCCTGGTCCAGACCTGCCTTTTCCCGCTCCTGGTTCCAGACCACATGGAAGCAGCTGCCGCAGCGGCAGTTCAGGGCATCAGCCACCACAAAGAGGGCGGCGGACTCCATTTCACTGGCCTTGACGTGCAGGCGCTTCCAGGCCTCCCATTTGTTGAGCAGCTCATAGGATACAGGCATACGCTCGGGGCTGTGCTGGCCGTAGAACGCGTCCTTGCACTGGACGACGCCCACCTGTGTGCGCTTGCCCAGCGCCTTGGCCGCCTGGACCAGCGCGGTGGTGACCTCGAAGTTCGCCACCGCGGGGTACTCGATGGGGGCATATTCCCGGCTGGTATGCTCAAAGCGGATCGCGCCGGTGGCGACCACCACGTCGCCGCTGCGGACATCCAGCTCGATTCCGCCGCAGGTCCCTACGCGGATAAACGTGTCAGCGCCGATGTTGTGCAGCTCCTCCACGCAGATCCCGGCGGACGAGCCGCCGATGCCCGTGGAGACGGCCAGAACGGGCACGCCCTTATAGGTGCCGGTCAGACTGCGGAACTCGCGGTTGTACGCAAGCTCCCGCACGGATTCCAGCTGTGCGGCCACGCGGTCAAGCCGGGCCGGGTCGCCGGGCAGGATCGCATAACGCACGCCAAGCGTTTCGTCCAGACAAATATGCGCCTGTTTCATCTGCATATGCTCCTTTTATAGTTATATCGTCTGAATTTCAATATGGTAACGGTTCCGGCTGCAAAGCGCGTGCTCGACCTCCACGCGGTAGTCCAGATCGAGAACGCCCCCGTGTTCGTTGAGCAGGACGGTCATATCCTCCGTCACGACGCTGATCATCATCGCGCCGAAGCCGACGTCGTACAGCGATTCATGCGCCTGTCTGCGGTCGAAGACCATTTCGGCGTTGACCTTTCCGCTGCGCCGCAGCGTGACGGTCTTCCCGTCTTCGATCTGAAAGGAGGTCACAACGCCCTCAAGCCCGGTCATTTCCGACTCGACATAGGACAAAAGCGCGAAGCCCGGCTCATAGCAGTACGAGCCGTCTGTCACCAGCTCGAGCGTCTGCGGCCCGCCGTCCTCCATAGACTGCGTGCCGGTGATGGAAATTCTTGCGGCCTGTACCATCACGCCTCCAGCGCAAGCGCGATCAGATCGTCCAAGAGCTCACCGTAGGGGATGCCGCTGGCCTCAAAGAGCTTGGGGTACATGGAAATGGACGTGAAGCCCGGAATGGTGTTGATCTCGTTGAAGACGACTTCACCGTCGGATTTTACAAAGAAGTCGACACGGGACAGGCCGCGGCAGCCCATGGCCTTGTAGACGCGGACGGCAAGCTCGCGCACCTGCTCGGCGGTTTGCTCGGAAATGCGGGCCGGGATGTACAGGTGTGCGCAGTCGGAGATATATTTTGCGTCGTAGTCATAGAATTCCGCGCCGGAGTCGATCTCGCCGCAGACGGAGGCAAACGGATTGTCGTTGCCGAGCACGGCGACCTCGACCTCCTGCCCGCAGATGAATTCCTCGACCAGAACCTTGCGGTCGTATTTCAGCGCCGCCTCAATTGCCGTTTCCAGCGCGGCGCGGTCCTTTGCCTTTGCAACGCCGACGGACGAGCCGGTTCCGGCGGGCTTGACAAAGACGGGATAGCTGAATTTCTGCTCCGTTTCGTTCATAACGGCATCGGGATTGCGCGCAAAGGCCGCCTTGTCAACAAGCTGCCACGCCGCCTGCCGGACGCCGGTGTAGTCCGCGATCAGCTTTGTGATGGTCTTATCCATGCAGGCCGCGGACGCCGCCACATGCGAGCCGACATAGGGCAGCCCTGCGATCTGCAAAAGGCCCTGCACCGAGCCGTCCTCGCCGTTTTCGCCGTGGAGCACCGGGAATACCACATCGATGCGCTCGCGCACGACGCAGTCGTTTTCAAAGCTCAAAAGGCCCTGTCCGTGCACCGGCGAAAGCGCCGCGCGGCGGTTGCCCTCAAAATTCTGCCATGTTCCGGCAGGCAGCATGCTGTAATCGTCGCCTGCGAACAGGATCCAGTCGCCCTCCTTGGTGATGCCGACCGGAAAAACATGATATTTGCTGTGGTCGATGTTGTTGAGCACAGATTCCGCCGAGCGCAGTGAGACCTCATGCTCCGGCGAAACACCGCCGAACAGGACACAGACACAAAGTTTTTTCAAAACAATTCCTCTCTTCTCCCGCGCCGCCGCGCGGACGTGATTATGCTATATAATATGCCAAAACCGCGCAGAACTCAAGCACAATTTTCATAAATTCCGCGATTTTCACGCCGGAAAATACGCGCCGTGCCGGATACAGCAGTGAT
>OHMU01000682.1_pt1 | contig 13105 bp, 12 predicted proteins | sample 1569441 | NCBI WGS metagenome assembly OHMU01 (sample SAMEA3879527, study PRJEB24766) | human gut metagenome | biome: human-associated habitat; feature: feces | place: USA | collected 1985/1987 | reverse complement strand
ATTATATCTCTGAATGCTCCTTCTTCGCTTTTTATGCCTTTTTGTCAGCAGTCTGGCACCAATGTTAAATTGGAGCTATTATGGATTTTGCTTTGTTATCTTGGAATTTTAATTGTCTGCCCCGGTTTAAGCGATTGCGGCGTCGATAGCTTGTCGCGGTTGGCGTTATAGATTTCTTTCCACTTTGAGGGATTTCCGTACGCCTTGCGGCTTATGCTGCTTAATGTGTCGCCGACTTGAACGGTGTATGAAGATGCAGTCGTTTCCGAGGTTGTCGCAACTGTTTCGCGTATCGTAAGGGATGAACCGCTTGCACCGGCGCGCGTTTCAACTGTCTCGCGGATTTTTATGCGCGAATTTTCAAGGCTTTCGATTTTTGCGTTTGCGGCGGCAAGTTCCTGTTTAAGCTTCAAGTTTTCCTCGCGAATTTTTCGCATGGTGTTTTCCATTTCGATGGTTTCGGAGGATATGTCGTACGGATTTCCGGGGGCGGAAGCGAGAAATTGCTTTTGTGCCGTGTCTATGCACTGGCGCACGCGGCGGGATTGCTCCGATTTGTTGTCGGGTTTTAGTTCAAGGTATTTGCGGAAGTGGTGTATAGCCTCAATCGGGTCTTTTATGTTGTTTAGGTATATCAGCCCCAAATCGAGATGGGATTCGGGGGCGTCGCGCCGTTTTTCGGTAACTTTCGTGAACGCCGCCAATGCCTCCATGAAATTGCCCTTTTTGAGTTCTTCCTTGCCTCTCACAAAATGCGATTCGTCTTCTTCGCGTACGACCTGCGCATTGTTTCTATCGCATCCGCCCGCAAACAAGACGTAAGACGCCGCAAGCGCGACAAGGGCGGAAAGCGCAATGGTTCTGCGCAAATCCGACCCTCTTCTGCTGAAACTCATTTCGGGCATTTCCGTTTTCCCTCCCTCGCTTTTTTTAGTGGCGGAAATGGCGGATTGAAGTAAACACCATTGCCATATTGTTTTTATCGGCTTCTGCGATTACTTCTTCATCCCTGATTGAGCCGCCCGGCTGGATTGCCGCAGTAGCACCCGCTTGGGCTGCCGCCGCGAGCCCGTCGGCAAACGGGAAGAATGCGTCGCTTGCCACGATGCTGTTTTTGAGGCTCAATCCCGCTTCGCCCGCCTTCCAAACGGCAATTCTCGAAGAATCAACCCTCGACATTTGACCTGCGCCGATTCCGAGCGTCCTTTCGCATCCCGCATAAACAATGGCGTTGCTTTTGACGTGTTTTACGACTTTCCAGCCAAAGAGCATTGCGCGCCATTCTTCCTCGGTGGGTTGGCGTTTTGTGACGACTTTCATGTTCGCTTTAAGCTCTTCAATGTCGTCGGCTTCCTGAACGAGCATTCCGCCCGCAACGCTTTTAAAGGTGAATTTTGATTTTTGCGCGTTTTTGTTTATCATCAGGCGCAAGTTCTTTTTCTTTGAGAAAATTTCAAGCGCTTCTTTCGAGAACGAAGGCGCGATTATGACTTCGCTGAAAATATGGGCGATGGCTTCGGCAAGTGCGCCGTCCAATTCGCGGTTTACTGCGATTATGCCGCCGAACGGAGCCTGTTTGTCGGTTTCAAACGCCTGGTTCCATGCTTCTAAGAGAGTTTCGCAAGTTGCTACTCCGCAGGGATTTGTATGCTTTAAAATCGCAACGGTGGGCTTGTCAAATTCAGAAATGAGTTCGGTTGCCGCGGTGATGTCTATTATGTTGTTGTAGGATAGTTCTTTGCCTTGCAGTTTTTCAAAAAATTTGTCGAAGTCTCCGTAAAGGGCCGCCGCCTGGTGCGGATTTTCGCCGTAGCGCATTTTTTGCACAAGAGGCATTGAAATGTTCATTCTTTCTGGAAGTCCGCCGACGTATTTTTCCTGCAAATAGTTGGAGATTGCCGTGTCGTAGGAAGCCGTGCGCTGATATACTTTAAGAGCCAAAAGCTTTCTAAGCTTCTTCAATTCTTCGGGATTTTCCAAAACGTCGAGGACTTTTTGATAGTCGGAAGAATCACAAATAACGGTGACATCCTGATGGTTTTTAGCGGCGGAGCGGAGCATTGAAGGCCCGCCGATGTCGATGTTTTCGATTGCGTCTTCAAGAGAGCAGTTCGGCTTGGCGACGGTTGCTTCAAAGGGGTAGAGGTTTACCACAACCATGTCTATCATGCCTATGCCGTTCTTTTCGGCTTGAGCCATGTGGTCGGGATTTGAACGCAGGCAGAGCAGTCCGCCATGGATTTTAGGGTGCAATGTCTTTACGCGCCCGTCCATCATTTCGGGGAAGCCCGTATATGAGCTGACTTCCGTGACTGCAACGCCTTCTTTTGAAAGAAGTTTCGCCGTGCCGCCCGTCGAGAGGATTGTATAGCCGTGTTTTTGCTGCAATTCTTTTGCAAATTCCACGATGCCTGTTTTATCGCTGACTGAAATTAAAGCTCGTTTTGCCATGTTTTTCATATCAAAAAAACTTGCGCTTATTCGCAAGCATATTCTTTCAAAAAGTATTGATTTTTTTCGGGAATTGCCCAAGCTTGCCTCTTATGAACTTTAATCTTCCTAAAAACGCACTTATGACTGTCGATGACCTCCCTTTTAAAAGGGTGGCGAAAGGCAAGGTTCGCGAAAATTTCGATTTGGGCGACGAGCTTTTGATTGTCGCAACCGACCGCATTTCCGCTTTTGACGTGATTTTGCCAAACGGCATTCCCGGAAAGGGCGTTCTGCTTACCCAAATAAGCCTTTGGTGGTTCAACCAGGCGCGCAGCATCATGCCGATACACTTGCCCGAAAACCACGACGAGCGCGTGCGCGAGCTTCTGAAAGACTATCCGCATTTGATTGAACGCTCGATGATTGTAAAGAAGTTGAAGCCTATGCCGATTGAGGCGATTATGCGCGGCTATCTTGCGGGAAGCGGCTGGAAGGAATACAAAAGCACAGGGAAACTCTTTGAATTCGACTTGCCGAAGGGAATGCGCGAAAGCGAAAAGCTCCCCGAACCGCTCTTCACCCCGACTACAAAGGCGGCGGAAGGTCACGATATGCCGATTACAAACGCCGAATGCGAAAAACTTTTGGGAAGCGAAATTTTCAGCCAAATTAAAACCGCCGCGCAAAAGCTTTACGCCATGGGCGCGAAAAAGGCGGACGAATGCGGCTTGATTTTGGCGGACACCAAGTTTGAGTTCGGAACGGACGATAGCGGCAAAGTCTATTTGATTGACGAAGTTTTGACGCCCGACTCTTCGCGCTACTGGCCAAAGCAGGGCTATGAAGCGGGCAAGCCGCAACCGTCTTTCGACAAGCAGTACGTCAGGGACTGGCTTGAAACTTTGGACTGGAACAAGCAGTATCCCGGTCCCAAATTGCCTGCGGAAGTCATAGCAAACACTATAAAATGCTATTCGACCGCGCTTGAAACGCTGATGGGCAAATAAGGGTAAAATTCAGGCGGGCCAATGGTTGGTCCGCCTTTTTTTGAATTTAAATAAAACGGTCGAGAGCCTTTAAAAGCTGAAGTTCCGAGGCAATTCGGGTGCGGAGCTCCTCTCGGTATTCGGGCAGGTCGCAGGCTTTGGTGCGCGGCGGGAAGTTGTGTTTTTGGCAGTCGCATTCTTCCCTTATGAAATAGCCGTCCTCGTCTTTATAAATAACGGCTTTTATGTCGCTTTTGCACGATTTGCATTTTCTTCCAAGTGAGAACGGTTTTTCAAGTTGATTTGTCATAATTGATTTGGGTTTTATGAAAATATTGACAATGAAAATCAAATTTTGTTCCGAATATTTTGTTGACCGGTATTTTTTTTCAATTAAAAACACAATTATGAAAAGATTTTTCATTTATGTTGCATTTTCTTTTTTCTGCCTTGTTTCGCAAGCTTTGGGGGCTGATGATTTTGTCCGTTTTTCAAATAGTTTTTCAATTCTTCTTTTTAACAAATCCGTTTCTTCAAATTCTGTAAAAGACACCGCGAATTTTTGCCTTTGCCCGCCGTTAACGCAAACTCAGGGCGGCGCGTTTTGTTTTGCAGGCGGCGGAGAAAACTTGGCGAAGGCGTTTTTTTTGAATCCGTCAAGCGGGGATTTTTACGGACGCTTCGCGGAGGGCTTAAAGGTTAGAAAAGGCGGCATTTCTTTGGAGTCGGCGGTGTTTTCAAGGAGATTTTTGCCGCTTAAAAAGGCGTATTCTGAAATATTAAAAAATTTTTCCCTGTCGGCGGAAAGTTTCAATCCCGCCTTGGCGGATGTCGCCGCAATAAAAATATCGCAGTGGTTTGACTGGGTTTCGTTAGGGGTTCAAAAAGACGTTTTTAAGCCTGAAAACGTTTCGGAAAATGCGGACTTTATGTTTGCCTCTTCCGCCGTGTTTAATTTTGACTTTATTCTTCCGAACGGATTTGCGGATTTAAAATTTACGTTTAAAAACGGCAAAGTTGTCGATAAAAAGGCAATGGTTTTTACGGACGATGCGGCTGTCGGGGAATTTAAGGATTTTGACGCCGCGGTTTTGAATGTCAAAAACACGGGTTTTTCGATAGTTTTCATTAAGCCGAAAAACTTTGAAAGGGCAAAGGAAATGCTTTCAAAACTCGACGCCGAGAGCTTAGAAAACGCCTTTAATGTCTTGAAAATGCTCGCAAATAGTGCCGAATTTCGGCTAATCGTTCCAAAATTCAAGCTCGATTCAGCTCTTATGAATTTGAATGCCGCAATGGAAAGCATTGGTGCGGAGACAATTTTCGGAAAAACGGAATATCCGAAATTTTCCGATGAAAAACTGAATGTAGGCAATGTCTTTCAAGCAGCTTTCCTTTCGATGCGCCCCGCCGCGTCGGGTACGGGATTGAGCAAGTCGGATTTTGCAAAAACGCTTGTTTTAGACCGTCCTTTCGCCGTCGCAGTGTGCGAAGCCAAAACGGGCAGGATAATCTTCTTGGGCGCAGTCGAAAATCCCAAGGCGAATTAAAAAGCCGCTTAGGATTTTGCAATCCAGCAGTTTTTGATTTCTGCAACGTACATTTTGTGGAAAGACTTGTCGGGATACCACCGTTCTATTTGGTCTTTGTCCAAAAAACATTCGGGCTTGATGAAATCCGAATACATCTTTTTGCATTCCAAGACGAGTTTTGCCTCTTTGAAAATCGGAGTGAGGCTTGACGTAAATTGGGCGTTTAACTGTGTAAGACCCAGCTTGTCGCCGTCGCGCCCGCTCTTTGTGCCGCATATTTTCAGGCTTTCGCGGTATTTTTCGTGGAAGAAGCATACGGAGAAAAGCTCGTTTTTTTCCACAAATTCGTAAGTGTAGCGGTTGGGGCGGATAAATATGAATGCGGCGTCGCGCCCCCACATTTCGCCAATGCCGCCCCAGCTTACGGTCATTGAGTTGAAGTTTTCGGGCGAACCCGCGCTAACTAACGCCCAGTCGCCTGCAATCAGCTTGATTGCGTTTTCTGAAATTTCTTTCGGGTTGATTTTTCTGAACATGGTTTTGATTTTTGTTGTTTTTTTTATTATCGGAGAAATTTCCATCAAATCAATTTTTTTGTATTTTCTTGCAAGCGCGCTTTTATTACAATTTAAATAAAAAAATTCTATGCTAAATCGACAAAAGAAATTCACAATCGCAATTTGCTACGACTTTGACGGTACTCTTTCGCCAAACAACATGCAGGAGTATTCTTTCATACCCAAGCTCCAGCAGGAACCAAAAAAGTTTTGGGAGGACACTTCAAAAATCGCAAAGCAAAACGACAGCGACCAGATTTTGGCATATATGTATTTGATGTGCCGCAGGGCGCGCGAACAGGGCATAGAAATAAAACGTCAAGACTTTGTTAACTTCGGCAAAAACGTTGAATTTTTCAAGGGGCTTACGCCCGAATTTAACAGGGAAAGCGCAAACGGCGAGCTTTTTGGCTCTATAATTCCCGACTGGTTCGAACGCACAAAAAGCTGTGCGAAAACTTTCGGCGCGGAATTGAAGCATTACGTTATTTCTTCGGGTATTAAAGAGATGATAGAGGGGTCTAAAATCGGCAGGAAATTCGACAAAATTTTCGCTTCTTCCTTCATTTACGACGAAAACGGAACGGCGGTGTGGCCCGCGGAAGCCATAAACTATACGACTAAAATGCAGTATCTTTTCCGCATAAACAAGGGCGTCTTGGACATACAAAAAACAATCAACCACTATATGCCCGAACCCGACCGCCCCGTGCCTTTCAAGCGCATGATATATATCGGCGACGGAATGACCGATATCCCCGCCATGAAGCTTGTGAAGAGCCAGGGCGGATATTCAATCGCAGTGCACGACGGCTCTCGCCGCAAGGGCAAAAGTTCGGAAAAGCTCCTAAACGAAAACCGCGTGAATTTTGTTGCAAAGGCGGACTACTCGCAAGGCAGTATCCTTGAACATCAGGTCATGCGCGTCATCGCAAAAATCGCCGCCGAGAAAGAAGTGGAAAATGTTTAAGCCCGAAAGGCATTCTTCCCAAATTTTACATATTAAAGTTAGATAAAAAAGAAAATTTTAAACTCCGCAAAAATATTGTGGTATTTTTTACTAAGTTTTAAGAAGATGATGTTTTTACTTGATAAAACGCCAAAGTTATTTGTAGGCAGTTTTGGTGGTGGAGGATTTTTTTGTATATTTTAAGCGGCATTGGCAAAGTTCAAACTTTGATCTTTACAAAATATCAATAATATAAAAAATAAAATATATTGAATTTTACAGCCTTTTCTAATGATTTAATTTATGTATAAAAAAATTATTTTCGTTTTGCTTCTTTTGGTTTCTCAATTTTCTTTCGCCGCCAAAATTGATTTTAAAATGGAGGAGGAAGCAACAATTTCTTTAAGTATAAATGCCACTGTAAGGGAAAAAGATAGCGGACGTTCTGTCGCAAGTTTAGAAGATACATCAATAGAGGTGAAATTGGTCTTTGACGAAGTGACGCTTGAAAAACGTTTGGAACTTGCCAAGAAAAATGACGCGGAGTCTATTATAATGCTTGCTTGGCGTTATTACCATGGCATTTCCGTCGAAAAGAATTTTGAAAAATCTTTGGAGTATTGCAAAATTTTGCAAAAACTTGGCAGGCACGATTTAAATTCTCTTAAAGCAACTCTTGAAATGCAAATTTTAATTCGCGATGCCCTTAAAAACGGCAAGGAAAGGGCTGTCATTGAAGCGCAATCAGGCAATGCGGTATCTGCTTATGCTGTGGGGGCTCTGTATTTTATGGGAAAGGATGGCTTTGAAAAAAATAATCAAAAGGCAAAAGAATTTTTAAGCTTGGCTTGCAAATCGGGTTATGCCAAGTCGTATTTAATTTACTCTTACGTATTGTTTTCGTTAAATGAAAAGGTAGAGGGGATGCGCTTTTTGAAAAAAGCCGCGGAGAATAAGTCAGACCTCGAAGCGTGTTGTATGCTTGTTTGGCATCGCATAAATAATAGCAGCGACAAAAAAGAGCAAGAGGCTCTTTTTAATGAACTTTTTGAGCTTGCAAATAAGGGCAATGATATGGCAATGGCATATATAGGCAACTTCTATTCCAACGGTCGTTTTGTTGAAAAGAATGAAGAATTGGGGCTGAAATTTTTAAAAGATGCGGCAATGCAAGGTGGAGATCCTTACATAATGTCTTTAATCGATTTTTACGAACGGCATTCGATGAGAGACGAAGCTTTAAAATTCGCCCGCAAATCCTATGCATTTGATTGCAAGCCCGCGATTGAATACCTTTGTGCAAAACTGATTTCTGAGAAAATAAATAAAGTCCAAGCCGAGAAGCAAATTGAATTAAACAAGCTTAAAGAGCGTGCGGAAAATGGCGACATTTCTGCAATGATTGAACTTGCCAAAAAATCAAATCGCAAAGAGGCTATGCGTCTTTATAAAAAAGCGGCAAGCGCAAATTCCGATAAAGATGCCCTTCAATGTATTTTTGAACTTTGGTTGGAAGATTTTGACCCGAAAAATGATCTCAAAGATTTCAAAAAATTTTACAAGATGGCGATAGATAAAAAAGTATTTTACGCCTGTTTTGTAAAAGCAAAATTAGCCGAGAAAGGCATGATAAAATCTTCAAAGAAAACCACCCCGATTAAGCTGTACGAATTTGGCTATGAAAACGGTTCGGGGGAATGCGCCTACGAGCTGTTTCGCAAACAAATTGCAGGAAAAACTTTCGATGTAAAAAAGATAGTCGAATATCTCAAATTTGCTGCCGAAAAAAATGTTCCGAAAGCACTGTGCGATTACGGTAATTTGCTTTTGCATGGCGGATTATCGGGTGTCGAAAAAAATGAAGAATACGGCATAAGCCTTTTAAAACGCGCTGCCGAAGCCGAAAATGTCAAGGCTCTTGAGGTTCTTTCAAAATATTATTTGCAAAAGAAGAATATCGGGGAGGCGGAAAAATATTTGCGAAAAGCCGCTTTGCTAGGGTCTGTAAAGTCAATTAAAAACTTGGGGATTTTGTATGTGTCTCAAAAAAAGTATAAAGAGGCAATGCGCCGGTTTAATAATTGTCTGAATTTGGGTGATTTTTCTGCCGCAGTTGATATATCGCGAATGTACTACAATGGATGGGGCGTTGAGGCTTCTGAAGAAATGGCTCTCGTATATCTGTTTGTTGGCGCAAAAAAAGGCGATGTCGAAAGTTTGCTGCAATATGCGCATTTGCTGGTTTATTCTGAAAATCCAAAGATCAGAGATGTCGAAAAGGGGCTGAAAATATTTCGCTTTTTGTTCCCGATTTACGAAGAAAAAATGAGCGATATTTCATTCTTTTTGGTGAAAAATTTAACAGTGCTTGAAAAGCCTCAAAGCGAAATATATGCAATCGCAAAAGTCGCGAAAAACAAAGGCGTTGATAGCGAATACATCGTTTCTTGTGTGTCCCATTTTGAAGAAAAAATAATCAACCCGGAAAATAGGGCTGAATTTGAAACCTGTGTAAAGGAACTTGAAAAGGAATTTACAAATGAAACGAAAAAGACAACTTTCAATTTGCCGATAGTGCCTGCAATAGAGGAGTATTTTGATAAAAACACAAAAAATAATGCTCCTAAAAATTCCGAGAAATCGAATTGAACTTTAATCTTTTCTAAAAATATGATTCCGAAATAATGCGCCAATGAAAAGACGCATTATTTTTTTGCGTTATAAGTTTTTGGTTTTTAGTGAAGTTGTAAACATTTTAAAGAAAAGTTCGAAAATGAAGTTGAAAAAGGTTGTGGTTAATTTTGGCGTATTTTACCAAGAAAATATCTTTAGGTTTTTGCGCCACATTTTAAATTTTTGATAAAATAAACAAATTCTTCAATGCCGCAAATGCGGTTTTATTCTTTTGGCGGTTTTGAGGCGAGTTTTGGACGCCCTGATTTTCCTGCTTTTCTCTTTTTGCAGGATTTTAAAAAATTTTCGTCAGGAGGGGTTAAAAATTCCCAAATAGGCATTTCAAAGGCTTGAGCGAGACGCTCTACCGTGTCTATTCTCATATACTTCTGCCTTGCGGATTCTATGTTTTGGTAAAATTTGTAGTTGAATCCCGCATATTCGGCGAATTGCTCCTGCGTCAACCCTTTTTGCAGGCGCAACTGTTTGCTTCTGTTGCCAATAAACACCGTTAAAACCATAGGTATTTTTATTTTAAATGACATTTTTTTTAAAAAACACCCATTAGTTAACGGTGTTTTTTGTCTTGACAATGGGAGCCGCTTTTTTAGAAATGGCAAATTATGAAAACAAAACTATTCTTAACGCTTATTTTTTTATTTGGCATTTCATTATTAAATGCCTTTTCCCAAGAAGATTCTGTTGAACGGGAAAATGCTTCATTTAATGATTATACCTTTGAATCAAATGGTAAATCTTTTAAAATAAAAGACGCTGTTTTTACTACGGAAGGTTTGTTTAATTCTCAGGCAACTGCATTTGCCGCTAATATAAATGGTAATAAGTGCATTATATCTTCTATTAAATCTTCTGCTTCTGAAATTAATAGTGGAATAAGATTTGAAGATGGGGATTTGTTAAAATTACCGATGCATGTTTTTATAACACAAAATACAGATATGCTTTTTTTTAAGAATTTAAATATAATAAATGCAATAGATGTAAACTTTGGAGATAATTTGAATGAAATCATAAAGGAAGGCGATGAAGTTTTTGTATTTGGTAATCATTTGGGAAAAGGAACAATAGAGGGAAGGTTTACTTGTATTGATACTATAGGAACAAGAGAGATCACATTAAAAAATTTTGATACACTTGTATTACATTACGAAAATGAAAGAAATGAATTGAACGAAAAATCTTCAGATTTATCTCTAAAAGAAATGGAATTGCTTGAAAAGGGAGGAACTTCTGTGTCATCCGAAATAAAAAAAATAAAATTAAATAAATTAGAACTTATAAAAAGACGTACATATGTTAATAGCAGAATTAATGAAATTTATAATATTAGAAGAAAGTATGGAAAAATGTTTTCAATGAGTTCGCTTGGAAGTCCCGTCATACATCTAAAAAGTGGTAAATGTATAGGTATTTTATCTACTTCTTATAATTATAAATGGGATAATATGGAGACTGGAAGGGGTGGACGTTTTGATAATGAATCTTTTGATGGCGGATTTTTTAGAATTTCATTTTGTGTAAAACGCTTTGATGTATTAAAGAATTTTTATTCTGTTAAATCAGCAGAAATAAAAGAATATATGAAGGCAATATCGGAATCTTTGGTTGTTTACTCTTATGCATCTTTATTTGTAAAACAGCAAAAGGGAAAAGGCGGACAGGTTGCGAAATTGTCGTTTCCAGATATGAATTATCTTGAAGATTTACTTTTAGAAAAAGAATTTTTAAAAAAGCTTTATCAGGCTCAAGTAAAATATGAAAGTTTTATTAGCGATAAAAATTCTACGGATGCCCGTATGAAAAATGCGGCAAATGAATATTATTCAAATCTTCGATCTGTAGTGTTCGGATTACGTTCTCGTTTGAAAAATTCAAAAGTTCGCATAGCTTTTAAAAATGATGTGGATACTATTATGCGCCGCATGGAATCTTTGGAAAAAGATCTAGACATGATTAAGAGGTACAATTAAAAGCCTCTTAATCTCGCGAGGGTTCGGGAAACCGAACCCTTTTTTTTGTTTTATGATGCAATAAAAATCATTCGTTTAGATTGGATTTTATTTGTCTGGAAAAACAGCGATTTTATTCTTATAAAATTAAAACAATTTTTCCATCTCTATGTGCTTTCGTGGACGTTATAAGAGTGGAGTTTTTACCGTTTTCCTCTGCAAAATTTTTCGCCATCACTGTATGTAGATTTTCTTCATTCCTACGATGAAAAGACGGCTTTAATCCCGTCTTTTAGTTCGGGAAATTTAGTAAGGCGAAATTCTGTCCGTATGCGTCCGGAAGAGCTATCTATTTCATCAAACTGCGCATTTGCATGGCAACAAGCTGAAAGTAGGGCGCAGGCGAGAATATATCGTGAACTGTGTATATTCATTGTGCGTCGGAATCTTTGCGGCGGTCTTCAAGTGTTTTTAAGCCATCGAATTTTCCAAAAAATTCGGCAAGATTTTTGAAAAATTCAGAATTGGTTTTTTCAGCGAGAGATTCCCATGAAGCGTCCATTTGTTCTTTGATGTCTTTGAAACGCATGCTTTCTACTATGATTTTTGCATCTTCAAATGTCGGAAGCCCGCCGTCATAATTGTAGGTTTGCGGAGTTGCGAATCTAAGGTCTGTAAATTTGTATATTCCCATGCTTGAACATGCAAACAGCTCTTTTGGGACGCGCACGCCGCTTTTTAGAAGATGTACTTTACAATTTTTTTTCAATTCTTTGCCTGCGGCTCCGCCGGAAATGTCAATAGAGTCCGGAAAGATGTTTTGGTCGCCTCTGTATTTCAGTTCGATTTTGGCTAATTTTTCTCCGCTCGCAACGTCCAGTATTTCAAAAGATGAAAACTTTTTTCTTTCTATTAAAATCACATATACCATGCCGTTGTCTTCGTAGCTTATCATTTTCGGAGTGATTTTTAAGTTTGAAGCTTTTGCGCATTCTTCAAGCCTTGATATGAATCTTTTGGGGTCGGAGAGAATGGAAAGGATTGACGCGGCGGATAAGTCCAAGCCGTTTGGGCTGACGGGTAAAATATTTGCTGTCTTTTGTCCATCAAGTATGTCCGCTTGAAATTTTCCGGGATAATATGCGCTTGCAAGGTTTTCGGAGTTTTTTCCTGACTTTGTCAGCGCGCCTTCGGGGCACGCAAAAAGCATGTATTCCTTTTCAAATTTGGAAAAATTCTGAGGGACTTTTTTTGCAGAATCAACATTTGCAAATTTGGGAATGGCAGTTTTAAGTGGCGACATGTTTACGCTTTCAACTACTTTGAATATGAAGCCGTCGCTGACTTCTTTTTCTTTGCCTTCGGAATATAAGGCTGTCGCTATTGTTAGTATAAGGGCTGCTGATAATTTTTTCATGAAATGCCTTTGTTTGATTTTAGTCACTCGAATTGTCGGGAGTATTATTGCATGAACTCACCGATGGAACTTTGTATTTAAAATATTTTTCAAGTTTTTTGGAATTTATCAATAATTTTTTATCGCAATTTGAACCAATAAATAGATATAAAACCGTATTCGTTGTTTCGTAGAAAAATTCATATCTCAAAACTTTCATGAGTAAAATTGCAATGGTAGCATTAAAAATTGTAATGTTTTTTTACCCGATTGTGTGCATTATTTTGCTCTAAAGATCCGCTTTGTTTGGGCATACTCATAAATAAAACGATGCATGGTTTTAGCCATTGTTTGCCTCTATGTTATTTGCTGATTTCTACGTTTGTAGAGCCTTGTTTTCTTTTGTCTTCGCATAGATGTAGCTAATTTGCTTAAAACTGAATGTTAGTATAAAAATTTTCGGATAATAGGTTAAATATGGGGAGGGGGGGTAAATTGTCAAAAAAATGTTAGTATATAAATAATTTATTATTAGCGAGTTAATGTGATTGTGTAAAAAATTTGCAAAAAAGGCTTGCAAAGAGGGATAGGAAGTACAGAGTGATTGAC
>OHMU01000677.1_pt1 | contig 13207 bp, 16 predicted proteins | sample 1569441 | NCBI WGS metagenome assembly OHMU01 (sample SAMEA3879527, study PRJEB24766) | human gut metagenome | biome: human-associated habitat; feature: feces | place: USA | collected 1985/1987 | reverse complement strand
CCGCCAGTCCGGCCCCGCCGTGACGGCGGCAGGACAGCAGCACCAGCCGCGGCGGCGTCTGTGCGTCCTTCTGCACGAAGCGCAGCACCTTCGGCTCCAGCCGGTGGCGGCGCAGGACGTCCATCAGCTCCGCCGTCCGTTCCGCCCGGTGGACCAGGCAGAACCGTCCACCGCTGCGGAGCAGATACGCTGCCGCAGCACACAACTGGTCAAAGGCGCAGGCGGTTTCGGACCGGGCCGTGCCCCGGCTTCCCTCCGCCACCCGTCCTGTGTAGGGCGGGAAATAGGGCGGATTGGCCACGCACAGGTCGAAACTCCCGGCTTTTGGCAGAGCTGTCCGATCCCGCAGGTCGGCCCGCAGCACGGCAACGCGGTCCTCCAGACCATTGACGGCGGCGTTTTCTTCCGCCAGCGCACAGGCAGCACTGTCGATATCAATGTTGGTGATGTGCAGTTCCTGCTGCCGCGCCAGCAGCAGGAGGCCCAGCAGGCCGATCCCGGCGCCCAGGTCACAGACGCGCTCACCACGCCGCACTTCGGCAAAGTCCCCCAGCAGGAACGTGTCGGTGGAGGGCTTGAACACGTTGTCGTCAAAGCGGAAGCGAAAACCACCCGGCCACAGCTCATCCCAGTGCTCCATGCCGATTCCTCCTCTGTACATAGCCGGTACTATCCGTTGACAAAGGGGTGTCTGCCCTTATCGGCGGATGATATCATGGTGACACTGCGTTGATACCATGTTGATACCATGATGACACCATGATGATACCATTGTAATACAAAAATCGGTAGGATACAACAAAAAAGTGACCGGCACCGCCGGTCACTTTTCCTCATCGTTGTGCTTCGTTCAATTACTCAGCGGGGCTGATAGCGCCGTTGGGACAGGTGTCAGCGCAGGAACCGCAGTCCAGGCAAGCGCCGGCGTCGATGACGTAACGATCATCACCCTGAGAGATAGCGCCCACGGGGCAAGCATCAGCGCAAGCGCCGCAGCTCACGCAAGCAGAACCGATCTGATAAGCCATAGTAAGTACCTCCATTAAGATTGTAAACACATTGTACCATGAAAAATGAAAAAATCAACCCCATTTTCCGTGGAAATTCAAGGTTTTTAGTTAGCATACACTAACTCGCGAAATCCCGGGAAACGCCCGGTCAGCTGCCGGTGACCACCATGTACAGCAGTGCCGCCGTCTCCCGCGCCCAGTAGCCGGCGGTCAGGAACCAGGGGCTGGCGCAGCCGTCGGAATACGGTGTCAGGCCGCTGCGCTGCGCCCAGATGGCGGCACGCAGCTGGTGGAAGTTGTCCGAGGCGATGGCCACATCCGTGGACAGGCCCTTCTTCCGCAGCAGCGCGGCGGAGAAGGCCAAGTTCTCTTCGGTGGAGGCGGACTGGTCTTCCAGCAGGATACGCTCTGGCGCGATACCCATGGACACCAGCGTGTCGCGGATACACTGTGCCTCGCTGATGGGCTCGCTGCCGTTCTGCCCGCCGGAGGCGACGCACAGGGCGTCCGGGTGTGCGGTCAGATAGTCATAGGCCGCGCTGATGCGGCCACGCAGCATCAGACTGGGGTGGCCGTCCGGGAACACCTGGCAGCCCAGCACCACCACGGTGCAGTCCTGTCCGTCGGCGGGCCGGTCCGCGGCGGCCATGGCCATTTTACCCAGCGTTGCCAGAATGGCCGTCATACACACGGCGATCACGCAGCCCACCAGCGCGCGAAGCCATTTTGGCCGCAGCAAGCGGCGGAAGAAGTCCGGCCATGTGAGCCACGCGGCGCACAGTAATAGCAGCGCCGCCGGCCAGACCATGCCGAAGTGCAGGATACCTATGCCCAGCGGCAGCAGGAAGAACACCGCCGCCAGCAGGCAGAGGACAGCCAATATACGCCGCGGGGTCTTTGCCATGTCAGTTCTCCTTGATATGTCCGGCGATGCGCTGCATGATCATATCCAGCGCCACCAGGTTGTGTCCGCCCTCCAGCACGATGATGTCTGCAAACTTCCGCGTGGGCTCTACAAACTGCTCGTGCATGGGCTTCACGGTGGTCAGGTACTGATTTACCACGGACTCCAGCGACCGTCCGCGTTCCTCCACGTCCCGCAGGGCGCGGCGCAGGATACGCACGTCGGCGTCTGTCTCCACAAAGATCTTGATGTCCAACAGGTCACGCAGCGCCTTGTTCTGGAAGATCAGGATGCCCTCCACGATGACCACCTTGGTGGGCTTGATCTCCACCGTCTCGTCGGTGCGGTTGTGGATGGCGTAGTCGTACACGGGGCAGTGGATGGTCTCGCCCCGCTTCAGCGCCTTCAGGTCCTCGATCATCAGGTCGGTGTCGAAGGCGTCGGGATGGTCGTAGTTTTGCAGGCAGCGCTCGGCGAAGGGCCTGTCCTGCCGCTTGTAGTAGTTGTCGTGGTGTACCACACTGATGTCGCTGCCGAAGCGTGCAGCCAGGTGCTCGGTGAGCGTGGTCTTGCCGCTGCCGGTGCCGCCGGCGATGCCGATGAAAATGGTGTTCATAGTTGCGCCTCCCCGCATTTCTCTGGCTCTATTATAAGAAGCACGGCCGGGAAAAGCAAGTGCCGGCGTGAAGTGTTGTAAAAAAAGGATGAATTTCCTCGAAATGCAGTTGACGGGCGGCACAAAAATGAGTATGATATGTATTATGTAAATCCAATGCCCGGTATGGAGGTTTTTCATAATGAGTCTGATCAAATGCCCCAAGTGCGGAGAGATGTTCTCCGATAGCTATAAGACCTGCCCCTTCTGCGAGGAAGACGAGGCCTATTACAGCGGTAAGCTGCGGAAGAGCCGTGGCCGCCGCGCCGCCGAGAGCCGCCGCCGCAAAACGCCCAGCATCCTGGGTCCCGTGGCCGTCATTGTTCTGATCCTGCTGGCGGCACTGGTGGTGTGGCTGATCTTCGGCGACCAGATCAAGGAGGCCATCACCGGCGAGAAGCCCCCCATTACCGATGTGGACAAGCCCGACGACACCATCGACAAGCCTGACAACACGCCCGCCACGCCCACGATCTCCCTGAACCGCACCGTTCTGGTGCTGAATGTGGGCGAGAAGGACGAGCTGAAGGTCAACGGCACGGAGGATGCCGCGGCCTGGAGCAGCAGCGCACCCACCGTGGCCAGCGTCAACTCCGCCGGTGAGGTGACGGCGCTGACCAAGGGCAACGCGGTCATTACCGCCGAGGTGAACGGCGAGTCCGTCACCTGCACCGTCACCGTCAAGGATGAGAGCGACGCGCCGGATAACGGCACCGATACGCCCGACAACAACAGCACGACCACCAAGCCCGATAACAGCAACAAGCCCAGCACCGGCAGCGTGGATGTGAGCAAGCTGAAGCTGAAGAGCGTGTATGACACCTATATCGACCCGGTGGACGGCGCGTTCGATATCTCCATGAGCCTCAAGGAGCCGGCCAGCCAGTTCACTGTGGAGGGTACGACCATGACCGCCACCTGGTCCGGCGGCAGCAGCTCCATCGCCACCGTCACCTCTGACGGCACCATCAAGCCCATTGGCCGGGGGACCACGACGCTGACCATCAAGATCGGCAGCACCGAGATCTCCTGCACCGTCCGTGTGACCAGCTGACAAGTCATAAAAACCGCCGCCATACCCGTGTATGGCGGCGGTTTTTTCCATTTGTTTCCGGGATTTAGAATATCTGATAATTGACGGTTTCTCTGTGGAATGATACAATAGAAAGAACGGAAACCGACGGCGGCTGTTCCGCCGCAAAATACAAAGTGAAGGAGCCGTGATGTATGTACCGTATCGTCAAGAAAGAAGCGCTCAAGCCCACTGTGATCCTCTATGAGATCGAGGCACCCATGGTGGCCAAAAAGGCAGAGCCGGGCCAGTTCATCATCCTGCGCGTGGATGAGAACGGCGAGCGTATCCCCATCACTATCCATGATTATGACCGCGAGAAGGGCACCGTGACCATCATCGTCCAGACCGTGGGCGCCACCACCGAGAAGCTGAGCCACAAGCAGCAGGGCGAGTGCCTGCATGATTTCGTGGGTCCCCTGGGCAAGCCCACTGAGACCGAGGGCAAGAAGAAGGTCTGCGTGGTCGGCGGCGGCGTGGGCTGCGCCATCGCGTATCCTGTGCTGAAGAAATTTCACGACTGCGGCGCCGAGGTCCACGCGGTGGTCGGCTTCAAGAGCAAGGACGTGGTCATTCTGGAGGATAAGTTCAAGGCGGTCTCCTCCGTGCTGAAGGTCTGCACCGACGACGGCTCCTATGGCCAGAAGGGTCTGGTCACCCAGGCGCTGCAGGAGCTGCTGGACGCCGGCAACCAGTATGACGAGATCTTCGCCATCGGCCCTGCCATGATGATGAAGTTCGTCTCCAAGACCACCGAGCCTTACGGCATCCCTACCACCGTTTCCATGAGCCCGATCATGGTCGACGGCACCGGCATGTGCGGCGGCTGCCGCCTCACCGTCGGCGGCGAGACGAAGTTCGCCTGCGTCGACGGCCCGGACTTTGATGGTCACAAGGTCGACTGGGACGAGAGTCTCAAGCGCGGCAAGATGTACTTCGACTGGGAGCGTCACAAATACGAAGAAACCTGCAACCTGTTCAGCAAGGAGGTTCAGTAAGATGCCTAACATGAGTTTGAAGAAAAACGCAATGCCCTCTCAGGACCCCAACGTCCGCAACAAGAACTTTCTGGAGGTCGCCCTCGGCTATACCGAGGAGCAGGCGCTCGACGAAGCAGCACGCTGCCTGAACTGCAAGAATCATCCCTGCGTGGACGGCTGTCCCGTGAACGTGCGTATTCCTGAGTTTATTCAGAAGATCGTGGAGAAGGACTACGAGGGCGCCTATCAGGTCATCCATCAGACCAGCTCCCTGCCCGCTGTGTGCGGCCGCGTGTGTCCCCAGGAGAGCCAGTGCGAGATGCACTGCGTCCGCGGCAAGAAGGGCGACCCCGTGGGCATCGGCCGGCTGGAGCGCTTTGTGGCCGACTGGCACAACGCCCACAGCACCGAGGCCGCGGCGGTCCCCGCCCCCAACGGCCATAAGGTGGCTGTGATCGGCTCCGGCCCCGCAGGTCTGACCTGCGCCGGCGACCTGGCCAAGAAGGGCTATGAGGTCACGGTGTTCGAGGCGCTGCACCTGGCCGGCGGCGTGCTGGTGTACGGCATTCCCGAGTTCCGTCTGCCCAAGGCCATCGTCCAGAAGGAAGTGGACGGACTGAAGGCCATGGGTGTCAAGGTGGAGACAAACACCGTGGTGGGCCGCACCATCACCATCGACGAGCTGATGGAGGAGTACGGCTTCGAGGCCGTGTTCATCGGCTCCGGCGCGGGCCTGCCCATGTTCATGAACATCCCCGGTGAGAACCTGAAGGGCGTCTACTCCGCCAACGAGTTCCTGACCCGTATCAACCTGATGAAGGCCTACCGCGAGGACAGCGACACCCCCATCATGGACCTGAAGGGCAAGACCGTGGCCGTGGTGGGCGGCGGCAACGTGGCCATGGACGCCGCCCGCTGCTCCAAGCGGCTGGGCGCCGAGGTGTACGTGGTGTACCGCCGCGGCATGGAGGAGCTGCCCGCCCGTCACGAGGAGGTGGAGCACGCCATCGAGGAGGGCGTCATCTTCAAGACGCTGAACAACCCCGTCCAGATCAACGGCGACGAGCAGGACTGCGTTAAGTCCATGACCTGCATCGAGATGGAACTGGGTGAGCCGGATGCCTCCGGCCGCCGCCGCCCCGTGGAGAAGAAGGGCAGCGAGTTCGACCTGAGCGTGGACGCCGTCATCATGTCCCTGGGCACCAGCCCCAACCCGCTGATCAAGTCCACCACCAAGGGACTTGAGGTCAACAAGAAGGGCGGCATCATCGTCAACGAGGAGGGCCTGACCTCCCGCCAGGCGGTGTATGCCGGCGGCGACGCTGTGACCGGCGCAGCCACCGTCATTCTGGCCATGGGTGCCGGCAAGCTGGGCGCAAAGTCCATCGACGAGTACCTGAGCAAGTAAGTACATCGAAAAGGCCCGCTGCAAAGCGGGCCTTTTTATGCCGGAAAGCGGTAAAATTTTACGTTCTCCTTATGGAAAGCGCCGCTGCGCTGTGGTATACTGGGAGCAGCAACAGACGGGAGGGGCCATTATGCCGAAAGACTTTATCGACTTTAACCAGAAAACAGGCTTTATCTGCGACATGGACGGCGTCATCTACCACGGGAACCGGATCCTGCCCGGCGTGGCGGATTTCATCCAGTGGCTGCATGAGGAGAGCAAGGAGTACCTGTTCCTGACCAACAACAGCGGCTACACGCCCCGTGAGCTGCAGCAGAAGCTGGCCCGGATGGGACTGGACGTGCCGGAGGAGCATTTCTATACCAGTGCCCTGGCCACGGCGGCCTTCCTGAAGGACCAGGCTCCCGGCTGCTCTGTATTCGCTATCGGTGAGGCGGGGCTGCTGAACGCCCTGTACGACGCGGGCCTCACCATGAACGACGTGAACCCGGACTACGTGGTGGTGGGCGAGGGCCGCACCTATTCCCTGGATACGCTGACCAAGGCGGTGAACCTGGTTATGGCCGGTGCCAAGCTCATCGGCGCCAACTCAGACGTGTCCGGCCCCATCGAAAGCGGCATTGCTCCGGCCTGCCGCGCTCTGGTGGCCCCCATCGAGATGGCCACCGGCAAGCAGGCCTATTTCTGCGGCAAGCCCAACCCCCTGATGATGCGGACCGGCCTGCGGCTGCTGCACTGCCACTCCGCCGACGCGGTGATGGTGGGCGACCGCATGGACACCGACGTTATCTCCGGTCTGGAAAGCGGTATGTCCACGGTGCTGGTGCTCTCCGGTGTGTCCACCCGTCAAACGGTGGAGACGTATGCCTATCAGCCCAACGTCATTCTGGACGGTGTGGGCGACATCGCCCGTCTGGCCCGCAAAAACAAGAAATAGGCGCTGCGGACCAAGGGCCGGGAATGAAAAGAAGTGACCGCGGAAGCGGTCACTTCTTTTCATTCGTTTTCCAGCAGCAGAGTGTATGTCTCACCCTCCACGGCGAACACACGCTCCACATCGGTGTCCATCTGCTCCAGCAGCGGCCCCGATGCCTCGTAGTCCACGCAGGTGCCGCAGGAGGCGCTGAGCTTGCGGGGCACCGGCATCATCCGGGCCCGGACCCCCGCCGCCGTCAGGCGCTGGCAGGTCAGCAGGGCGGACAGATGGGTGTGGAACGTGGCGATATAGCGGCTCATTTGGACAGGGACAGACGGAAGTCCTGACCCTCCGGCGCCACGGCGACCTTGTAGCCGCTGTTTTCGGCGAAGCGGGTGACATTCTCCACAGAGCACTGGTTGTCCACCAGCACCTCCAGGGTGGCGGGGGCGTCGGCCTTTACGGCCTTCTGCACCATCACCACGGGCATGGGGCAGGAATAACCTCTTGCGTCAACAGTCATTGTGATGTTCCTCCTTTACTTGGCGGCCTCAACAGGCACACTGGCGGTCTTGGGCATATTCCACAGGGACACACCCAGCATGATGAGGATACCCAGACACACGGCTGCTTTGCCGTTGTTGGAAATGCCGCCCACCACGATCTCCTTGGCCTCGTTCACGGCGTCGGCGTTGCCGGCCAGACCGAAGTTGTGGGCAAAGGCCGCGCCCACGATCATGCCGAACACGGTCACGGCGCTGTCACCGTTGCCCTCGCCGGCCAGGATCAGCTGACGCAGCGGGCAGCCGCCCAGCAGTACGCTGCCCCAGCCCACCAGGACCATGCCCAGCAGGTTCCACAGCTGGCTGCTGTGGGCGATGGGCTGCAGCTCAAAGCCCAGCTTGAAGCTGCCGGTGATGAGGCTGCCCGCCAGGACGACCACGAAGATGGCCACGAAGCCGTACAGCAGCTTGAAATCCTTGAACAGCATGGCGTCGCGGATGCCGCCCACCATGCACAGGCGGGCGCGCTGGGCCAGAGCGCCCACCACCACGGCGATCAGCAGTGCGGCCAGCATGGGCGCGTGCTTGGAGCCGGGGCCCTCCTCACTGAACTTGAACAAGCTGGGCACGGCGATGACCAGGATCAGCAGGCCGGTCATCACGATGGGCAGCACGCCGCCCTCGCCCTTCCCAACGGGATAGGCCCGCTTCAGGGAAAAGCCGCGCTTGAGGAACTGGATGCCGATGAAGATGCCCAGGGTGAAGCCCACCAGGCCCACCACGGCGTTCAGGTCGCCGCCGCCGATACGCAGGACCATCCGCAGGGGGCAGCCCAGGAAGGCCAGTGCGCCGATCATGACGAAGGCGCCCAGCACGAAGCGTGTGGCGGGGGAGGAGCCGGCCTTGGCCCGGAATTCCTTGGTGGCCACGGACATGACGAACGCGCCCAACACCAGACCGATGATCTCCGGCCGGACATACTGTACTTTGGCTGCGCCGTGCATACCCACCGCGCCGGTGATGTCCCGCAGGAAGCAGGCGATGCAGAACCCCATGTTGGCCGGGTTGCCCAGATGGGTCAGCACCACGGCGGCCAGACCGACCACCGCGCCGGCGATGACCACGATCCAACTTACTTTTTTCATGTGATGTGTCTCTCCTTTGCGTTATTTCTTTTAAAGAATAGCGATGCTATTATACGACACTGTACCGGAAAAGTCAAGACCGTGACAAACGTCACTTTCTGTGGTATGATGGGTCACGAGCTGTGAGGAGGTGCCTGCATGGAGGCCATTTATCTTGACAACGCCGCTACGTCGTTCCCCAAGCCGGCGGGGGTCAGCGACCGGATGAAATACTATCTGGACTGCGTGGGAGCCAACGTGAACCGTTCCGTGTATACCGCCGCCCAGGAGGCGGGGCTGGTGACGCTGACACTGCGGCAGCGGCTGGCCCGGCTGTTCGATTTCCCGGAGCCGCCCACCCACGTTATTCTGACGCCGGGTGCTACGGCGGGGCTGAATATGATCATCTCCGGCCTTCTGCGTCCCGGCGACCACTGCATCGTCAGCAGCATGGAGCACAACGCGGTCATGCGGCCGCTGCTGCGCCTGCCGGGAGTGGCGGTCAGCCGCGTTCCCTGTGACGCCGAGGGCTTCGCAGACCTGGACGCCCTGCCGGGGCTGTTCCGGGAGGATACGAGACTGGTCATCATGGCCCATGGCTCCAACGTCTGCGGCGCGGTGCAGGACGCGGCGGCTATCGGCCGTATCTGCGCGGAAAAGGGCGTGCCCTTTGCGCTGGACGCCGCCCAGACGGCGGGACACCTCCCTGTGGACTTTCAGGCTTTCGGCCTCAGTGCCATGGCGGTACCGGGCCACAAGGGGCTGCTGGGCCCCGGCGGCGTGGGCGCGCTGCTGCTGCGGGACGATTTCGCCCAAAAGCTGACGCCTCTGATCGCCGGCGGCACCGGCAGTGCCTCGGACAGCGAGTACCTGCCGCCCTATCTACCGGACCGGTTTGAGTCCGGTACGGCCAATCTCCCCGGCTGCTACGGCTGGGAGGCGGCCCTGCGCTTTATTGAGGAGACGGGCGTGGACGTTCTGCGGCAGCACGAGAGGGCGCTGTGTGCCCGGTTTCTGGACGGTCTTGCGGATATTTCCGGGGTCCGGCTGGTGGGCCCCCGGAATATGGACCGTCGGGTGGGCGTCATCTCCGTGGACTTCCTGCGCCGCGACAACGCCGAGATGGCCTATGCGCTGGAAGCGCAGTACGGCATCCTGACCCGCTGCGGCCTGCACTGTGCGCCCTCGGCTCACAAAACGTTGGGGACGTTTCCTCAAGGCACTGTGCGGTTTTCGCTGGGCTGGGCCAGCACGGAAGCGGACGTGGACGCGGCACTGGCGGCCATACGGGCCTTGGCATAAATTAAACCGGACGGCACTGCCGCCCGGTTTTTGGTTATCGCAGAAGAATACGCTTGCCGCCGTGATATTCGCCCACGGTGCCGATGCGCTGGGCGCTGGGCACTACCGGTGTCAGCTCCGCCAGCAGCGCGTCCGCGTCCGCAGGGTCTACGGCCATCAGCAGGCCGCCGGAGGTCTGGGGGTCGAACAACAGATCCTGTACGGCCAGCTCGGTGGTGCCCACGTCCACACCGGCTTCGGCGAAGCTGCGGTTGCGGTACATACCGGCGGGCAGCACGCCCATCCGGGCGAATTCCAGTGCCTCCGGGATCAGGTCGATGGCGGACACGTCGATATGCAGTGCCACGTCGCTGCCCTGGGCCATCTCGAAGCCGTGGCCCATCAGACCGAAGCCGGTCACGTCGGTGCAGGCGTGGACCCGATAGCGGACCATCACGTCCCGGGCGGCTTTGTTCAGGGTGGTCATCATCCGGTTCATGAAGTCCACCGTCTCTTTCGTCAGCAGGTCGGCCTTCCCGGCGCTGGTCAGCACGCCGATGCCGATGGGCTTGGTCAGTACCAGCACGTCGCCGGGCCGCGTGGCGGAATTGGTGAGCATTTTGTCCGGGTGAACAAAGCCGGTCACGGCCAGGCCGTATTTCGGCTCATCGTCCAGGATGCTGTGACCGCCGGTGATCAGGGCCCCGGCCTCGTAGACCTTGTCATAGCCGCCCCGAAGGATGTCATGCACGGCCTCCTTCGGCATATCCTCCGGCACGGCCATGATGTTCAGACACAGCTTCGGCTCGCCGCCCATGGCATACACGTCGCTGAGGGCGTTGGTGGCGGCGATCTGGCCGAACAGGTAGGGGTCGTCGGCGATGGGGGGGAAGAAGTCCACCGTCTGCACCAGGGCCAGCTCGTCGCTGATCTTATATACCGATGCGTCGTCGCTCTTGTCGAAGCCCACCAGCAAATTGGGGTCGTGGTGCACGCGGATGCCCTCCAGCAGTTGGGCCAGTACGCCCGCGCCTACCTTGGCGCCGCAGCCGGCGCACTTGGTCAGCTTTGTCAGCTTGATGTTCTGCTCTTCCATGACTTGTCTCCTATCGCAGTGCACCGGTCAGGTGCAGTATGGCCTCCAGCGCGCCGCCGCCAACGGCCAGCGCCTTGTCTGAGGCGGTGGTGCAGTATTCCGGTTGGCACCGTGGGTCCACGTCGCCGGATTTCATCCCCCGGTGTACCGGTGTGCCGCTGGGCAGGATACCCCGCACCACGCCGCCGATGGTGCATTTCATGGGTTGGCCGTTCACGGTCCCGGCGATGTCACCGGGCTGGACCTCGTCGCCGATGTCCAGTATCCGGGTGAAGATGCCGTCCGCCGGGGCGCGAAGCACGCGCTCACCGGCGTAGCCGCCGATGAGGCCGGGGATGTTGGTGTTGGGCAGGGCGCTGCCTTTGTAGATGACGCGCCCCAGGGTGTGGCCGCGCATGGTCTCCACTACCGCGTGGCAGTCCTCTCCGGCGGTGAAGCCGGGCCCGATGCCTACCACCACGGGGGCGTCGGTGATGCGGGTGCCCAGATTGCGCTTGGCCAGTATGGCGTCCACCAGGGCATCCGGGTGCAGCTGCTCACGGCACAGGCACTCCGGGTCGGGGAGGACGGGTACCGCACCCTGCGCCAGCAGGGACAGCGCCTGCGCCGGACTGTCGGCGCGGACGGCCCGCACGTCCTCTACCACCGTTTCGCCGTCGGTGATGGCGGGGGAGAAGCACACCGTCCGCCGTATGGCGGTGGGGCGGGGCAGGTCGGTCATGACCACCTGTATCCCGGTGCGGTACAGCCGCAAAGCGATGCCGGTGGCGATGTCGCCTGCGCCGCGTATCAAAACCAGCATAGTATCACCTCGTATTTTCGTTATCCGTACAATAACACAACGAGAGAGGGTTGTCAACAAAGCCCCGTTGACGGGGGGACGCAGGTCTGGTAAAATGGACCCACGAAAGGAAAGAAGGTGCTTCAGTGAACGACAACATCATCGTCCATATCACCGCCCGCCTGTTCGCGGAGGAAAAGTGCTACGGTCCCGGGGTTCACCGGCTGTTGGGCGCGGTGGCGCAGAACCATTCCCTGCGCGCGGCCGCGGCCTCCATGAACATGGCGTATTCCAAGGCGTGGAGCATCGTCCGGGCGGCGGAGCAGGGCTTCGGCTGCAAACTGCTCCGGTCCACCATCGGTGGCTCCGGCGGCGGCGGCGCGCAGCTTACCGACGAGGCCCGACAGATCATGGAGGCCTATGACGCGTACTGCCGAAAGCTGGATGCCTACGGACAGGAGCTGTTTCGGGAATTGTTCGGCTTCTGCACAGAGAAATAAAAAAGGCCGCCCATCCGGGCGGCCTTTTTGCGGGCATCAAATGGTGGGCATCTCCATACCCAGGCGGCGGTACATGGTCTTTTTCACCGCTTTGAGAATGTTCTCATATCCGGTGCAGCGGCACAGGTGACCGGAGAGCAGCTTGCGGAGCTCCGCATCGGAGTAGAGCTTGCCGCTGTCCAGGATCTCCACGGCAGTCATCAGAAAGCCGGGGGTGCAGAAACCGCACTGGATGGCGGACTCCTCCATAAAGGCCTGCTGGATGTCGCTGGGCTCGCCGTCGGGGCTGAGCAAGCCCTCCAGTGTGCGGATGTGCTTGCCGTCGGCCCACACGGCCAGATAGATGCAGGAGTTGAACGTCTCGCCGTCGATGAGGACGGTGCAGGCACCGCACTCGCCTACCTCGCAGCCCTTTTTCACGGAGGTCAGGTGATAGTCATTGCGGAGCATATCGGTCAGGCTGGCGCGAACGTCCACCATCTTCTCTACGTCCTTGCCAGCCTGACCGATATGCTGGACGGAAAGATCGCAAGGAAATACAATCTGGTGACCAATTTTGGAAAATTCATGGACCCGCTGGCAGACAAGCTTTTGGTCTGCTCTGCACTGATCTGTTTGATTGCACTTGACAGAATTCCGGCATGGATTGTTATTGTGATTATTTCCCGCGAGTTTATTATCAGCGGATTCCGTCTGATTGCTGCAGACAATGGTGTAGTGATCGCTGCAAGCTACTGGGGCAAGTTTAAAACCGCATCCCAGATGGTCACCGTGATTCTTCTGGTACTGAATATTCAAAATACGGTATTTACAGTACTCGGAACGGTATTTATTTATATTTCCCTGGTACTTACCGTCGTATCTCTGATTGATTATATCGCAAAAAACAAAGAAGTATTAAAGGATCAGAACTAATGAAAATTGACAGACTTCTGGCAGAACACCAGCTGCTGGTGACGACAGCCGAGAGCTGTACC
>OHMU01000675.1_pt1 | contig 13217 bp, 10 predicted proteins | sample 1569441 | NCBI WGS metagenome assembly OHMU01 (sample SAMEA3879527, study PRJEB24766) | human gut metagenome | biome: human-associated habitat; feature: feces | place: USA | collected 1985/1987 | reverse complement strand
TATTGAATACTACGATACCCTTTTCCGCACATTTATCCAGAGGAATGTTGTTGACTCCGGCACCGGCTCTCGCTACTGCCAGAAGATTTTCCGGCAGATCCATCTCATGCATGGAAGCACTGCGGACCAGAACGCCCTCTGCGTCATTCATATTATCGGTTACTTTATAGTCTGCTGTCAGACGATCCAGTCCCACTTTGGAAATGGGATTCAGGCAATTGATCTGAAACATTTTTCTCCCCCTTAAGCGTTCTCCGCTTCAAACTTCTTCATGAACTCTACCAGCTTCTCCACACCTTCGATGGGCATTGCATTGTAGATACTTGCTCTCATGCCGCCTACGGTTCTGTGACCCTTCAGGTTCTCGAAACCGGCTTCTTTTGCTTCTTTTACGAACTTGGCATCCAGCTCCTCATTTCCGGTAATGAACGGAACATTCATCAGGGATCTGTCTTCCTTGCGGACGGTACCCTTGAACAGCTTGCTTTCATCCAGATAGTCATACAGAATCTTCGCCTTTTTCTCATTGCGCTCCTTCATTGCTTCCAGACCGCCCATCTTCTTCAGCCATTTAAATACCTTGCCGCAGATATAGATGCCGTATGCGGGAGGCGTATTGTACAGAGAATCCGCATCTGCATGGATTTTATAACGAAGCATGGTCGGTGTACCGGGAAGCACATCCTCAGTGATCAGATCCTCACGGATGATCACGATAACCACACCTGCAGGTCCGATATTTTTCTGTACGCCGCCATAGATCACACCGTATTTTGTCACATCTACCGGCTCGGATAAAAAGCAGCTGGATACATCTGCAACCAGGGGCTTACCCTTGGTATTGGGCAGGGTCTTGAATTTCGTACCGTAAATAGTATTATTCTCGCATATGTACACGTAATCTGCATCCTCGCTGATGGGCAGATCGGAGCAATCGGGAATATAAGAGAAAGTCTTATCCTCGGAAGAAGCGATCTTATTTGCCTTACCGTACAGGGAAGCCTCCTGGTATGCCTTCTTCGCCCACTGACCGGTTACGATGTAGTCTGCCACACGGTTCTTCATCAGGTTCATGGGGATCATAGCAAACTGGAGCGTAGCGCCGCCCTGTATGAACAGCACCTTGTAGTTGTCGGGGATGTTCATCAGCTCGCGCAGATCGGCCTCGGCCTCGTCGATGATCTGCTGGAACACCTTGGAGCGATGGCTCATCTCCATGACGCACATACCGCTGCCGCGGTAGTTCATCATCTCGTCGCGGATCTCCTCCAGCACGGGCTCCGGCATCATGGCGGGACCGGCGGAGAAATTAAAAGTACGACCGTATTTCATGTGGTTTTCCTCCTATTTGTATATTGTTGGGTCTTCCTTGTGCCTTTTGCGTTTGGTAATATATAGTATACGGCAACACCGCGGCATAATCAACAGGGAAAATGAAAAAAAGTCAGATAAACTGAAAATTTTTCAGCCCTGCTGAAAGTTTATCCGACAGGGTTTGACACACTCCCGCATAGATGGTAGAATAATCGTCTGCAAAGAGAACGTTACAGGAGGCGGCACGGCCATGGAGAAGGTAAAGGAGCGCATCACACACTACAGTCTGTACGTCACTGCCCTGCTGAAATGGCTGGCGGTGGGCGCACTGGTGGGCGGCGTGGGCGGCTTCGTGGGCGCGCTGTTCCACCTGGGCGTCGACTGTGCCACCAACGTCCGCCTGGCCCACCCTTGGATTTTGTACCTGCTGCCCCTGGGCGGCGTGGTCATCGCCCTGCTGTACAGGCTGTGCCGGCTGGAGGGCGCGGGCACCAACGCCGTCATCGAGTCCGTCCACTTCGGCAAAAAAATACCCACCCTTCTGGTGCCGCTGATCTTCGTCTCCACGGTCATCACCCACCTGTGCGGCGGCAGCGCCGGCCGTGAGGGCGCGGCGCTCCAGATCGGCGGCGGCATCGGTTACCGCACCGGTACGCTGCTGCGCCTGGGGGAGAAGGACCTGCCCCTGGCCACCCTCTGCGGCATGGCGGGCGTGTTCTCCGCCCTCTTCGGCACACCCCTGACGGCCACCATCTTCGCTCTGGAGGTCATCAGCGTGGGCGTACTGTACTACGCCGGGCTGCTGCCCTGCATCACCGCCTCTCTGACCGGCTACTACATCGCCCTCCTCATGGGCGTGGAGCCCACCCGCTTCACCGTGGCCATGCCGGCGCTGGCCTGGCCCACTCTGGGCCTTGTGGCGGTGCTGGCTGTGGGCTGCGCTCTGGTGAGTATCCTCTTCTGCCGCGGCCTGCACATCACCGAGCACCTGGCCGCCCGTGTCCTGAAGGATCCCTTCCTCCGTGCCGCCGCGGGCGGCTGCGTGATCGTAGCCGCCACGCTGCTGCTGGGTACTACGGACTATAACGGCGCGGGCATGGATGTGGTGGCGCGCGCCCTGTCCGGCCAGGCGGACCCCTGGGCCTGGCTGCTGAAGCTGGCCTTCACCGCCGTCACCATCGGCTGCGGCTTCAAGGGCGGCGAGGTGGTGCCGTCGTTCTTCGTGGGCGCGACCTTCGGCTGCGTGTTCGGCGGACTGCTGGGCCTGCCGCCCGCCTTTGCCGCCGCCATCGGCCTGGTGTCCGTGTTCTGCGGCGCGGTGAACTGCCCCATCGCCTCCGTCATCCTCAGCATTGAGCTCTTCGGCTCCGGCGGTCTGGTCTATTTCGCCGCCGCCTGCGCCCTCAGCTACCTGCTCTCCGGCTATTGCGGGCTCTACAGCAGCCAGACCATCCTCTACTCCAAGCTGAAGGCGGAGTTTATCAATGTGCATACTCATGAGTAAAATGCAGCCCCCGGGAACCCGGGGGCTGACATTTTTATAAGCAAATCTTAACGTTTCGTTCACATGATTTTCCGAAAATCGTGGTATCCTGCGGGTAGTACAAGAAAAAGAGGTATCGCCCGTGAAGCGCACGCTGACCGAACAACAGAAAAAAACGCTGTCCGTACTGGCCATCGTCATATTCGTTCTGCTGTCGGCGGCGCTGGCCTGGTTCGTGGGGCGGCCCATGGTCCGCTTTGCCCGCCAGCCGGAGCAGTTCCGCGCCTGGGTAGACGGCCACGGCGCCTGGGGCCCGCTGGCCTATGTGGCTATGGTGTTTCTGCAGGTGCTGGTGGCCATTATCCCCGGCGAGCCGCTGGAGATCGCCGGGGGCTACGCCTTCGGCGCCTGGGCGGGCACGGCCCTGTGCCTGCTCGGTGCCGTGCTGGGCAGCGTGACCGTCTTTGCCCTGGTCCGCCGCTGGGGCCGCGGTCTGGTGGAGGTGTTCTTCCCGGCGGACAAGCTGGAAAAGCTCCAATTTCTCCTCCATACCTCCCCCAAGCGCACCGCCCTGTTCTGGCTGATCTTCACCGTTCCCGGTACGCCCAAGGACCTGCTGTGCTACTTCGCGGGCCTGACGGACCTGCCGTGGGGGACCTGGCTGCTGATCGCCACAGTGGGCCGCCTGCCCTCCATCGTCACCTCCACCGTGGGCGGCAGCGCCCTGGGGGAGCAGAACTACCGGGCGGCGGTCATTGCCTTCGCTCTCGCCCTCGCTGTAGCGGGTGTGGGCTATGTGATCTACCGCGCCGTCTGCCGTCGGCACGGACAAAAACCGGATAACACAAAGACCGACGGCTAAGCCGCCAACAAGATCCTTCCCTCCGATATCTGTGACCGGGCAGGCGCTTTGACAGACTGAAAGACCGACGGCTGAGCCGTCGGTCTTGTATCTTTTCCTGTCTCAGAACGCGCCCAGCGCCTTGAACAGCACCGACCAGGCGAACATGGTCACGATGCACAGCGCGCTGGTGGACACCACGATGTCCCCGGCCAGCTCCGCGTCGCCGCCCATCTGCTGTGTCATGGTGAAGGAGGCGATGGCCGTGGCACTGGCGAACACGCTGATCAGTCCCGCGAAGCCCACGCCCCGTATGCCGATCAGAAACGCCGCCGTCAGCAGCAGCGCCGGCATCAGGAACAGCCGCACCAGACACACCTCGATCAGGTCTCTCCGGTACCGGCGCAGGCCGCTGAACCGGAAGAAGGCCCCCAGCAGGAACAGCATGAACGGGCTGGTCATGGCGGCCACCTGGTGCACCGCCGACTCCAGCGCCGTAGGCAGCCTCCAGCCGGTGCCCAGGAACACCAGCCCCACGGCGGAACCCAGGATCAGCGGATTGGTGGCCACCATTTTGATGAGCCTTCCGGCGGGCAGCCTCTCGCCCCGGAACGCCGTCAGGGTGATGACCGCCAGTACGTTGAACAGCGGCACGATGATGGCCGCCAGCATGGCCACCGGCCCCATGTCCGCCCCGGGCACCAGCACCGTGGCCAGCGGCAGGCCGATAATGGCCAGGTTGCTGCGGTACATACCCTGTATCTTCACGCCCTGCTTTTCGTAGTCCTTCTCCGTGGGCAGTACGATGGCCAGGGACAGGCCGTACATCCCCAGCGTGGCCCCCACGGCAAACAGCAGCAGCTTTGGCTGTAACGCCTGGTCGATGGAGGAGGTGTACAGGTTCCAGAACAGCATTACCGGCATGAAGAACCGGAACGCCATCTTGTTCAATCCGGGCACGTCCTCCACCCGGATACCGCCCAGACACTTGACCCCGTAGCCCAGTCCCATAATAAGAAACAGGGGCATCACGGCGTTAAAGCAGACTTGCAGATTGCTGAGCATGACCCATCGGCCTCCTTTCCCCCGTGCAGCCCCGGCGCACGGTCTATTGCGTCAAAAACGTCATGGCTGCCAGCAGCACGGCCAAAAAGCCGAAGCTGACGGCGGAGAACAGTGCCAGGAACCGTCCGGTCTGTCCCTTGACGTGCTTCGTATACTCCCGGAAGGTGATCAGGCTGGCCAGCGACGCCACCAGCGTCCCCGCCCCGCCGATGTTCACCCCCACCAGCAGCGCCGGGTAATCGTCGGTAAACTGGCTGAGCAGTATGGCCGCGGGCACATTGCTGATGACCTGACTGGTCAGCGCCGCCACCGGCATGGTCCCGTGGGCCAGCAGCTGCCGGAACAGTGTCCGCACCGGCTCCATCCGGGCCATATTGCCCGAGAAGGTGAAAAACGCCGCGAACGTCACCAGCAGCCCCCAGTCCACGCCCAGCAGCGCCCGGCGGTCCAGCACCAGCAGCGCCGCCGTGATGGCGGCCAGCCCAAGCCAATACGGTATGCCGCGCAGCACCATGGCCGCAGCCGTGCAGAACAGTACGCCGTACACGATGCACCGGCGCTTGTCCACCGGCGTCTCCTGCGCCGGCACTGTCAGCGTCTCCCGGGGGATCAGCAGGCAGCACGCCAGGATCAGCGCCGTGGACAGCAGGAACGGCGGCAGCATGATGGTCAGGAACTCCCCATTGGGGATCGTATAATGATTAAATAGGTATAGGTTCTGCGGATTGCCGAAGGGCGTCAGCATCCCGCCCAGATTGGCGGCGCAGTTCTGCAATATGAACGTCAGCGCCGTGTGCTTCGTCTGCCCTGTGCCCTTCAGCACGAACCAGCTCAGGGGCAGAAACGTCAGCAGCGCCGTGTCGTTGGTCAGCAGCATGGAGCCGATCAGCGTAACGACCACCAGCGCCGTCACGGCGCTGCGGGCCGTGTGAAACGCCCGCACCAGCCGCTGCGCCAGCAGGGGGAACAGTCCCGCGCCCCGCAGGGCGCACACCACCGCCAGTATGCAGAACAGGCATGAGAGCGTCTTCACGTCGTAGTACCCGAGATAGGCGCTGTCCGGCGGCACGAATACGGCGGTGACGGCCGCCGCCAGCACCGCGATCACCGGCATGGCGTTGGCGCGGCACCACTGGAGAACTTTCATGTATGTATGCACCTCCGCACGATACGACTCAACGGCTGTTACCTTACCATATTTTGGCCGGAAACGCAAGGGCTTGCCCCGGCTTTCTTGCCCTTTTCCGCCGCCTGTGCTATACTGAAAACAATACAGAAAAGGGAGGTGCTCCATGGATGACATTTTGAGCCGTTTTTCCATCAACTGCCACAGCAGCATCCGCTATGCCGGCGCGATGACGGTGTGGTTCGACCCCTTCCGCGTGGCGGACGCGCCCTGCGATGCGGACGTGGTATTCGTCACCCACGACCACTATGACCACTTCTCCCCGGAGGATATCCACCGGGTGATGAAGCCCGACGCGGTGCTGGTGCTGCCGGAGACGTGTGTGGCGGCGGCGCTGCGGGCCGGCTTTGCCTCGGCGCAGCTGCTGCCGGTGCGCCCCGGAGAGGCGTACACCGTGAAGGACCTGCCCTTCACCGCCGTGCCCGCCTATAACCTCGACAAGCCCTTCCACCCCCGCGGGAACCGCTGGGTGGGCTATGTGGTCACGTTGGAGGGCCGGCGGGTCTATGTGGCCGGCGATACCGACGATACCCCCGATGCACGGTCCGTGTCGTGTGACGTCGCTTTCCTGCCGGTGGGCGGCACCTACACCATGACCGCCGCCCAGGCCGCCGGCCTGGCGGCCGCCCTCCGCCCGCAGATCGCCGTCCCCACCCACTACGGCTGTATCGTGGGGGAGAGGACGGACGGCGCGGCCTTTGCCGCCGCCCTGCCGGCGGACATCTCCGCCGTGCAGCTGATCCGCCAATGACCCCGTACAGAATTCCGCCCCGGTGTCGGCCGATGCCGACCAGACGGTGGAGGTGACGGCCCCGGCACCAGCCGGGGAGGATGATCGAGCGAACGAAAAAGACATTCAGCGGCCCCCGGCGTCAGCCGGGGGCCGTCACTTCATTTTTGCTGCATTTTGCTTACAAAAAAAGCACAAAAAGGGAACCAAAGAGTACAGGGCGGGTACAGAAAAAGTAAAGCAAATGTATCAAAAGAAAGCACTATTTCTCGCTTTTTTCCTCCCGCGGCAGCACCAGATTGAGCAGTACGGCCATCAGTGTGGCCACCACCACCGGGGACTTTCCGAAGATGGTCGTCACCGCCTCCGGGAACTGTGCCAGGGCCTCTGCCGCCTGGGAAATGCCCACACCCAGTGCGGCGGAAAGCCCGACGATCGTGGTGTTTCGGGCGGTCAGCCCCTCGGCGGCGATGAGCTTCATGCCGGTCATGGCGATGGTGGAAAACACCGCCGCCGTGGCCCCGCCCAGCACGCATTGCGGGATGGTGGTGAGTACGGCGGAAAATTTCGGAATGATACCAGACAGCAGTAAAAACGCGCCGTTCAGCGCAAAAACGTTGCGATTTACAACTTTATTTGTGGCTACAATTCCCACATTCTGGGAGTATGTCGCCGTGGGAAGACCGCCCAGCAGCGCTGTCAGAATGTTGCTGACGCCATAGGCTGCGATGCCGCCCCGCAGCTCCTGCGTGGTGGGCTCCCGATCCATGCCGCCCACGGTGGTGGCCGTCAGGTCGCCAATAGCCTGAATGGCGTTGATGGCGAACAACAGCCCCAGTGCGACGCACGCCGAGGGTTCAAATGTCACGCCAAAGGGCAGAAATTCCGGCAGAGAGAACCACCCGGCCCCCGCGATGCCGGACAGATCCACCATCCCGGCCCCAAAAGCGACGGCGTAGCCCGCCAGAATACCCAGTAAAATGGACGCCAGCTTAAAAATGCCCCTGCCGCGATTGGTCAGCACCAGCACCACCGCTAGTGTAAATGCCGCAATAGCCCAGTTCTGCCAGGATCCGTACACCAGCGCTTCCGGCAGGCCCCGCTGCACCACAACGCTTTCATATGTGTTGCCGGTGCCGCCGGCCATATAGTTGATGGCCGTGGGGTACAGAGACAGACCGATGGTGAACACTACCGTACCGGTAATGACCGGCGGGAACAGCCTGCGGATAGGCTTGATGAAGATGCCCACCAGTGCTGCCACCGCGCCGCCCACGATCATAGCGCCCGACACAGCGGCCAACCCGCCGCTGCCGGAGACGATGGCCTGCATACTGGGCAGATAAGCGAAGCTGACACCGAAGATCACCGGCAGCCCCGCGCCGAAGCGCCCACCGATGGGAAACAGCTGCAGCAGCGTGGTAACGGCGGACATGACCAGCGATGCCTGTATCAGCAGGACCCGCTGGTCATGCGCCAGTCCGGCCACGTTGGCAATGATGATGGCTGGGGTCACGCAGCCCACGATCATAGCCACCAGGTGCTGCAGCGCCATGGATACGGCCATGCCAACAGGTGGCAGGCCCCGGTATTGAAACAGCGCCTCTCGGCGGCATTCAAGCTTTCGCATGGTGTGGTCTCCTTTGTGCGTAGTGTGCTCAGTATAGCACGTTTTTAACGGGAAACTCAACCGTTTTCTCACAAATAGCTGTACAGCCCAAGCGGCGTAAAACCGCCCTCCGGTATCGTCGGAGGGCGGTCAGATCATGCGTGTTTATGCCTGCGGACACTGGCGAAAAACGGGCACTTCAGCGTGTCTATACTGCTGAACAAACCGGATTAGAAGGATGACAGCGCCCCGCCTGCGTGCGGGGGCGCTGTTTTTGTGCTTGACAAGGGAAACGCAGCGGCATATAATAACGTATTGTTATCGATAACATGTAGTGATTATTGAGGTGAGCACAATGCCGGCAGCAAAACGAATATCCAAAGAGGCCATCATCGACGCCGCAGCGGCGGTGCTCCGCATCGGCGGGTTTGAGGCCATCAACGCCCGCAGTGTGGCAAAGGCGCTGGGGTGCTCCACCCAGCCCATCTATCTGTCCTTCCGCAATATGGAGGAGTTGAAGTCCGCACTGACCCAGCGGGCTATCGAGCAGCATACCCAGCGTGTACGGGAATCTCTGCGGGCGCATGAGGGGTGCGATAGTCGGTACAGCAGCTACGGCATGGGCTTTGTGCAGTTCGCGGCCCAGGAAAAGCAGCTGTTCCGCTGGCTGTACCTGGAGGACAACCAGCCGGGCCGCCAGCAGGAGGACGTGCTGGAGCCGGAGATCATCCGGACCGTCATGGACGAATTCGGCTATGACGAGGTCACGGCCCGGGCCTTTCACCGGGATATGACGTATTATTCCTACGGACTGGCCATCCTCGCCAACACCGGGCATCTGGCGCTGACAGAGACGGAGCTTCGGGAAGCCTTTCGACGGGAGTTCCGTGCACTGGCGGCGTATTACGGTCCGCCGAAGAAGCTGCCGGAATTTGCAGAGAGGGAGAATGCAGTGCATCAATTATTCCGCTAAGAGGCCGTCTTGCAAAATTGTAAGAAAATCGCAGGAAATGTAAGGAAAAGCAATGGCTGCCATGGGATAATGGCGGTATACTCCTCCGGTGGGAAGAAGGTGTTGAAGTGAAAACAAATAAGACATTGGCACAGAAGCTGTGTCTGCTGGGCCTGGAGAGTCTGCTGTCGTATACGGCGGCTCTGCTGGCAGCGCTGTGTTTTTTGGTGCTGCTGCCCGGGTGCAGCCTACGGGAGAAGGTGGATCGCGAGCCGGTGCAGACACTGGAATGTACCCGCCCGGCATCCCTGTCCGGGCTGTATCCGGCGGGCGGCAGCGTGGTGCTGATCAGCTGGGCGGACTATGAGAGCGGCAGGACCACTGTGCAGCTGGTGGATGCGGAAGCGGACACCGTGAAGCGTGAGGTCACGCTGGATGGGGTTTGGGATACGAAGCGGCAGGCCCTGGCACATGGATTTGCGCTGTGCGACCGGGAGACGAATCGTTGGAAGCTCCTGGACGATGTGCTGACGGAGACAGGCAGCTTTGATGCGGAGAACGTGGATGGCTTTTTCTCATATGACGGGGAGAGCTATTACTTCCTGCGGGACGGGGTGCTGCATTGTCAGAACGTAGCCGGAGGAGAGGCACAGCCGGTAACGGCGCTGTCACAGCTGCGGTTCGCGGAATTGACGGCCTATGATGCGGCAAGCGGGCGGATGGCGGCCCTGTTCCTCCTGTCACCCTACGGCAGCGTCTGCGGTACGGCGGTCTTTGACCCGGAGACGGGGGCGATCAGCCTGCTGCAGGAGCAGCGGTATCAGGTGATGTTGGCGCCGGCGGGCGGCATGAGCCTGCTGGCCTTTGACAACGATAAAATGGGATATTCCGCCCTGTGCGGCAGCGGCGATACGTTCTGGTTCGTCGATGCTTCGCTGTTTCTGGACGCGGGAGGCGCGCTGTACGCCGTCGGCGATGCGGAGGAGCTGATCGGTGTGGGAACGGGCCGCACGACGCTGTATAACGTGGGGGAGAGCATCACGGCCTGCGACCTGACGGCTAACGGTATCGCCGGAGAGATGTACGACTGCTGCGTTCTGCCGGAGGCAGGCCTGCTGGTGGGCGGCATGTATGAAAACGGCGCCTTCCGGCTGTACGTTATAGACCCGGCGCAGCTGACCTTCGAGCCGGTAGCGTCAGCGGTGCCCGTCCCGTCGCCGCTGACGGTGGATGAGACACTGCTGCAGGCCTATTGGGGTGCCCTGAACGGCCTGCCGGTGGCAGAGAGCCTACAGGAAGCACGGCAGCAGGCGGATGTGTTGGAGCAGCGATACGGCGTGCGGATACTGCTGTCCTCCCAGTGCCGGGAGGCAGCGGCGCTGAGCAGCTATCCCATCACCCTGTCGGACACCATGGACGCGGAAGCAGAGCTGAACGGCGTCCGCGCCGTGCTGACGGCGATGGACCGCAGCTTTGCCCTGTATCCGGAGGGCTTTCTGGCGCAGTTCCGCAACCGCGCCGGTGAGGGTGGGCTGTGCTTCCTGCTGGTGGCTCACATCGACAGCGACTATGGCGTGGTAGGCTGTACCTATGACACGGCGGACTGGCAGTATATCGCACTGGACGTGCAGGCCGACTATATGCGGGAGGGCACTGTCTGCCACGAGATCTGGCACGCTACGGAGAACGAGATACTCTCACGCGATTACACCGCCTTCAACTGGGATGACTGGAATGCGCTGAACCCGGCGGGCTTTACCTATTGGAACGACAGCGGTGACTATGACCGGTACGACGCCCGCTGGACCATGTTCGACAACGGCGAGGGCGTGTACTTTGTGGACAGTTACGCCAAGCTGGCGGCACAGGAGGACCGAGCGCGGATCATGGAGTATTTCATGGTACATGAGGACGAGGCGGGGCTGCTGATCCAGTCAGACGCCATACGGCAGAAGCTGACGTGGATGTGCCGCGCTGTGCGGGAGTGCTTCGATACCGCCGGATGGGGAACGCCCCGCTGGGAGAAGCTTTTGTAAAATAAAGGAGAGTCTATGATACCCGAATGGAAAATATATCCCCGTTCTCAGGGACACAGTACCGTGTACCTGCAGAACGTGGTCACAGATCCCGCCATACAGGTGGGGGCGTACACCATCTATGACGATTTTGTCAATGACCCCCGGGACTTCCAGCGGAACAACGTGCTGTACCACTATCCCGAGTGCAACCACGACCGGCTGATCATCGGAAAGTACAGCTCCATCGCCTGCGGGGCGAAGTTTATCTTCAACGCGGCCAACCATACGCTGAACAGCCTGTCTACTTACCCGTTCCCCATCATGTTCGAGGAGTGGGGGCTGGGGACGGCGTGCGAGGACATTGCCACCGCCTGGGATAACCACGGGGACATCGTGGTGGGCAATGACGTATGGATCGGCTATGAGGCCGTGATCCTGGCGGGCGTTACCATCGGCGACGGCGCCATCATCGGCAGCCGCGCCGTGGTGACAAAGGATGTGCCGCCCTATACCATCGTGGGCGGCCTGCCGGCCAAGCCCATCCGCAGGCGGTATGACGAGGAGACCGCCGCGCGGCTGGAGAAGCTGCGGTGGTGGGACTGGCCGGAGGCGCAGGTACGGCGGGCTATCCCGCTGCTGCAGGCCGGCGATCTGGACGCCCTGGAAAAGTTGGTATAAGGCCGGCGGCCGTGGACCAGGCGTACACGCCGGGCACTTTCTGACCCTGCTGTAAAAGAGTATCTGAGGGATACGTGTATACGGACAACGAAATGAGCCCTCCGGCAGCTGCCGGAGGGCTTCCAACTGCCTGTTGCGAAACGGGCCGGGGAAAGGTATAATCTAAGGAGAACATACTGCGGAACGGCGAGAAAGGAGAAACCTATGGGTAATGTGACAGCGGACCGCGCATGGGATGTCCATCCGGTGACGGAGGCGGACATAGAGGCGTATCTGGACATCTATCTCAATTCCTATCCGGCGTACAAGACGCTGGACGAGGAATGCCGGGCACACTACCGGAGCAAGCATCTTACGGAGCTGCGGGAGGACACCCAGACTCGGACGATGGGCCTGTTTGAGGGCGGCACACTGATCGCCACCATGAAGCTGATCCTGTTCTCCATGAACTTCTTTGGGGTCATGCAGCCTGCCTGCGGTGTGATGGCGCTGGAGGTACACCCCCTGCACAAGAAGAAGGGCGCGGCGCTGTATATGATACGGTATGCCGAGCGCTATGCACGGGAAAACGGCGCGCTGCTGACCATGCTGCTGCCGTTCAACATCGGCTTTTACCGTCGGATGGGCTACGGCTTTGGCGGGAAGTTATATGAATACCATCTGCCAACCGGGGCACTGCCGCGGTTGGACGGAGAGGTGCGGGCGCACCTGCGCCTGCTGCAGCCGGAGGAGTTTGACCAGGCGATGGACTGCCAGCGGCGCTTTGCCGCCCGAAACCATGGCATGGTGGAGAAGTTCGACGAGGAGCTGCGCGGAGCCCGGGGGGATATTCAGGTGCGCCGTATGGGTTATTACGACGGCGGACGCCTGTTAGGCTACGCGGCCTATCGGTTTGAAAGCGCCAGTGCGTGCAACTATACCCAAAACCGGCTCAGCGTGGAGGAACTGGTGTATGAGAACGGCACAGTGCTGCGGGCGCTGCTGGGCGGCCTGCGGATGCAGGAGGATCTGGCCCAGACAGTGATACTGCGGACAGGGGAGGAGGATTTCCACCATCTGCTGGACGATCCGCAGGACGTGTCCGGAAACTACATCGACTACGGCTTTTTGCAGACCAATGTTTCCGCCGTGGGGACCATGTTCAAGCTGACGGACGGGGCGGACTTCGTGCGGCGGACCGGCTATCGGAATTTCCCGGCGGGGACGCTGACGGCGGCCTTCCGCTATCGGGATGAGATGGCGGACCGGGAGGAGGAGCTGCGTATCGGCTTTGCCGATGGCCGCTGGGCCGTGGCAGAGGGGACCGCGGACGTGACGGTGATCTGCCGGCAGGGGGATCTG